>JGI24723J26617_10000630_pt1 | contig 34155 bp, 24 predicted proteins | sample Cruoilmetagenom6_FD_26617 | JGI IMG/M metagenome (IMG submission 26617) | reverse complement strand
AATTAACCGATAATCGAATGGTTGATTGGTTTTCACGGTCTATTAAAAACAAATCCTGAATTTCATTAAAATCATTGGCTACAAAATTATCGCCGTCACTGACAAAAGCCAAAAACTGGCCAGAGCTTGAGATACCGAATGATGAGGTAAAAACACCTTCAGCAGCAGGCAGTCCATTACTTTGTAGACTGATTAATTCGACTTCGTCTGTCATGCGATCATAGGCAAACAATTGATACCAGTAGTTTTCTGGCGGATAACTGTGGTTGCTTAAATTTTTGGCTCTTGACAGAAAAGCCACTGATTGGCCATCATCAGAGATTACGGCGTCACTGGATGGATTGTCACCACCAACCCCTGAATTATTTTCACTGACTCTGATGAATGAACCACTGAGCCAATGGGTTAAAAATACATCGGATTTACCATTCACATCACCCGTGATTAAGTTATCAGCACCCGAGCTAAAAGTAATCCATGTGTCTGGACCTTCACCACCAATGTCTGGTGAACCACTGTAACCATTGCTTTCAGCGGCACCGATGCGTGTACTGACTCGCGAGATACTTTGGTTGTCTGGGTCAAACAGAAAGATGTCGGTTGTGTTGTTATTGTCATTTACCACTAAATCATCTTCACCTGAATCGAAAACCACCTTCCCATCGTTATTGACTTTTGGGTTTTCACCAATGGCGATTTGGGTGTACTGACCAGTGGTTAAATCATACATGAATACATAATCATCGATTAAGTCGATGGTGTCTATGGGTTGGAAATATTGACTTGTAAAAACCACATAGCGTCCATTGGGAGAAAAATCTATTTCTGCACTATGTATGCCTAAATCACTATTATTGCCACCATAAACTGATGTGTTGGCTAATTTAGTCGCTATTCTTTGGCGTTCATTTGTGAGTAGGTTCAAGTGAAATGCATCTATACCACTGCGCTCAGCGTCTGATGTTATGTTGTTGGCTAAACTGGCAAAAACCAGCTGTGTCTGATCTTGTGAAATCAGCGGTGTAGTTACATTGCTGACCAAAGAGTTGACAGGTGATACCGTTTCATTGATAAAGCTAAGCTGTTGATTGTCATCGTTATATTGATAAAGCAAGGGGTGTATGCTGTTAATCCTTTGTTGGGTTAAGTCACTGGCTTCAGAAAGAAAGTAAACATTCGATGATTCACCACCCATAACTGCTTTGGTACTTGCGCCGTTACTTGTGTCCAAAGCCACATTGAATGAAATCAGTTCAACTTGTTGGTTATTTAAATCATAGCGAAAAACATCGCTGAATTGATTGTTATCCTGAGCAGTCAGTTGTTCAGAGCGGTGGGAGAACGTAAAGCTGTTGTCTGAATTTGACACAGTGATAGTTGCTTGTGAATAACCACAACTATGGTCAGTTATTTCTTGGCCATTTGCCTGTGATACTATCCTGTAATTTCTGCCGCTATCAAACAGAAAAATATCTTTTAAACCATTGTTGTCATTATCAATCAGATCTGATGCTGATGAACAATGTATCACCTGACCTTGGTTGTTCACTGCTGCGACAATACCACTGAAAGAGGATTCTCCACTGGTTGAAGGGGCGCCATTCTCAGTGACATTAACAAATACCGTAGTTGCTGAATTCAAGTCCCTTAAATAGGTGTTATAACTGCTATAATTAGGCGGCGCCACCAAGTCATCTGCTTTTGAATTTAATACCACATAACGAAGATTGTCTGAAACATTGACTAAATAAACATCGTCATCAGAAACACCGCCACTGCTGCTCACACTGATTAAATCAAACGTACTGAAATCAAATAAATTTTTCCGGTAAACATCTGTTTTAATGTTGTTGTCAGCAGCAACTAAGCTTGTGGAAGTTGCAAAAAATAATGAACTGGCATCATTCGATAAGAATAAGTCACTTGCACTACTGAGCGAAAAAGCAGTGCCGCTGCTGTTTTTACTTTCTAATGTCAGCGCACCGGTGACTAAATCTTTAACATAAAGCAATGTATCACCGTTGGCTTGAGGAAAGTTTAAAGCCCTTGTGGTAAATGCCACATAACGTCCATTGTCAGCTGCTTGAGAAAAATCTATGACTTCGCTGTCGATGGCTTGTTGGCCATCAGAGGTCACATTGACCCTTTGAACCTCATTATATATAGTATCTAAGATAAATAAATCGACCTGATAATTGGTGTCGTTAGCCACTAAATTAGAAGCTCTTGAAGTAAACGTCAGAAAGCGACCTTTGGATGACACTTTCAGTGATTTAATTTCGCTATTCGGGATAAAACCCAAATCAACACCTGGCTGTGAAACCCAACGCCATACCTCTTGTGCATTGGTTGATGCCGAATAAATCAACGCAATTAACATCATAAATTTAACCATCATTCACCTCATCAATTTTAATTAATATGTCATTCAGTTATTTTGACTGGGTGCCCACTTTTATACTTGAAGAAAAGATGAAATTTTCATGAAATATTGGTTTCAGGTTTAACAGTCAAATTGAAAAGTTATTAGGAGGCTGACGTTTCTTATACATCAGTATTGGGGAAAGCATCGAACGTTTTTTGTGCTTGCGGGGTCGAGGTAAGCGCTGGCATTGCCCTGATGTTGTTAATTTAAAATCCCAGGCCCGATTAGTTATGAATTAGATCAGTAATCGGGCCTCAGGTTTGTTTGATGTCTGGCTGATTTACTTTTACTGTTTAGTTATGGTGCCGTCACTGTTGGCGATTAAAACCACATCAGCTTTGCGTTGTGCAAACAAGCCGTTGGTGACTACACCAGGGATTTGATTGATTTTGTTTTCCAGTTCAACGGGATCCAATATTTTTAAATTATGGATGTCTATGATTGGGTTGCCGTTGTCGGTTACAAAGCCCTCGCGGTAAATGGGCTGGCCACCGAGTTTAACCATTTGTCGGGCCACATAGCTGCGAGCCATGGGCAGAACTTCAATGGGCAATGGAAAAGTGCCAAGTACATTGACTTGTTTACTGCTGTCGACAATACATACAAACTGTTTACTGGCGGCTGCGATGATTTTTTCGCGGGTTAAAGCGCCACCGCCACCTTTGATCAGTCGGTTGTGTGCATCACATTCATCAGCGCCGTCTATGTATAAAGACAAATCACCGGTTTGATTAAGTTCTTTCACCGTGAAGCCAAGAGTTTCGAGNCGCTTGGTTGATTCTTCAGAACTTGAAACCACTGCTTCAATGCGGTTTTTGACTTGGGGTAATAAATCAATCAACTGATTAACGGTTGAGCCGGTACCAATACCAACAACCATGTCATAATCATTGAAGTAGGCGAGGGCGGCTTGTGCCACTTGTTGTTTTAATTGTTCAGCATTCATGGTATTAAGTGTCCTTGTTCAGTGAATATGTGTTGAAGTGTAACATCCCACTCATCAACCGGCAATTGATCAACTTGTTGGCGCGAGAAAGCGACCCCGGCTCTGGTACCAGCTTTGTTTGAAGCAAAATATCGGTCATAAAAGCCACCTCCCATTCCCAAGCGATTACCTTTTGAGTCAAATGCCACCAGCGGCATTAAATAAAGGTCAATCTGGTCTTGAGTCAAATCATCTATATAGCGGGGTTGTCTTAAGCCATAGCTTAATGTTTCGTAGGTGGTATTTGCAGTGTGTAACTGAAACTGCATGTGCTGGCCTTTAATCGATGGCAAATAAATGTGTTTGTCAGTGTGCAGCAGTGCGGAAATATCAGCTTCATGATTGAACGCCAGGTAAATAGCTATGGAATTTGTGGCACGCCATAGTTTGGATTGTTTGATGTGATTGACTAATTGTTGGTTGTATTGAACTTGTTGATGTTGGGGGATTTGGGCCCGGTGTTGTTGGAATTTAGTTCTGAGCTGAATTTTGTTCATAATCATCNGGAAAGTATGACCGTTATCGCTGCAATAAANTGGTGGTGTTGACCACATGTGCCGTTACGTACTGGCGTCCTTGGTACCAAAGGTACAAGGCGGAAATTCCTTAAAAATCTAAGGCTTCTCACTCCAAGGTGAGCATGCACACTGACGTTTAATAAAATTCCCTGTGAAGTCTAATTAGGGCCAAGGCATATGCTTGTACGCCTCGAACACGGCAGTCAACACCATTAAGTGTATCTTAGTTGGTTGCTATGGCTTGTTCAAGTTTATCGTTCAGTTTTTTGATGGATGAAACGACTTCAGTGTCATAGTAGTTATTAGTGGATTGTGACTTGATTAATTCATGAGAGATGTTCATGGCAGCCATCAAGGCAATTTTATCACTGGACATGGTGCTGTTCTTGTCCTTAATAGTTTGCATCGACTTATTTAAATAGTCGGCAGCCGTTAATAAAGAGGTTCTTTCATCTTCGTCACAGGCAAATTGGTATTCTCTGTTGAGGATTCTGACGGTAATCTTAGCTTGTCTCATGCGGTTTGCTCTAAAGTTTTGAGTCGGGTAATCATCGATTCAAGTCGGTTCTTGGCTTGGTCATTTTTTTGCATCAATAAAGATTTCTCATGAGTCAGCTCTTCGAGTTTATCTTTCAGTGCACTGTTTTCTGCTTTGATTCTGTCGAGGAATGTAACCAAGTGATCAATGGTTTTTTCTAATTGTTTAATCTCTTCCATATTTTTTAGCAGTCTGGTGAATTCAAAAATATTAGGCGCAAAGCCTGTTGATATAACGAATCAATATAGTTTGTTCATCGCAAAAGGTCAACAAGGTTATGAGAAAATTAACACAAGTTGATGAAAAATATCATAAAATACGCCATGAATTTTAAAATTAATGACCAAAATGATNCCATATCAACCTTTTGCCGAACATTTGAAAAGTATCGGTGTGTTGGCTACGCCTTCAGAACTGCATGCACAGGCTGCTGCTGTATTGTGTGTTAATAAACACGCGCCGTTTGATCAATGGCTGAAAACCATCAGTGAAGATTATTGTATTGAACAAGCCGATGACGCCAATTTNCGCCATGTGATGTCAGCCGTTTATGATTATGCCAAAGAACAGTTGGCCAAAGACGATTATTCCTTTCAGCTTTTATTGCCAGAAGAAGAGTTTACTTTGTCAGAAAGNATTGAAGTGCTGTCTGATTGGGTGTCCACATTTTTATCAGGTTTAGGTACTGCAGGATTCGTCTCAGAAGCATTGAGTGCAGACTGTAAAGAATTCATCCAAGATATGGACAAAATTGCCCGAATTGATCATACTATAGAGGGCTTGGAAGNTGAGGAATTAGACTTCATTGAAATTACTGAATATATTCGTTCAGGCATCATGATATTGTATGTCGAATTGAATCAGACAAACTCTGATCCAAAGTACATAAATTAATCAATAAATTACTTGCAACCAATCCTGTAATTAAGTACCATTCCCGCTCTTTGTGAATGGCGTGGTCTGTAAGCACATTTCATATGTATAAATCATCAGACGAAGCCCAATAATTAAAAACGTAGAATAATATGAAAACATTTAGTGCAAAAGCAGAAGAAATCAATCGCGAGTGGTTTTTAGTCGATGCAGAAGGAAAAACTTTGGGTCGTATGGCCTCTGAAATTGCTTTAAGGCTTCGTGGAAAGCACAAACCCGAATTTACACCTCATGTAGATACTGGTGATTACATTGTGGTCGTTAATGTAGAGAAGTTAGCTGTTACGGGTAATAAGATGAATGATAAGTTATATCAACATCACACTGGATACGTGGGTAACTTAAAAACTATCAAGTTAAAAGACATGATAGCTAAACACCCAGAAAGGGTATTGGAAAAAGCGGTTAAAGGCATGTTACCTAAAAACACTTTAGGCAGACAAATGTTCCGCAAGTTAAAAGTTTATGCAGGTCCAGCACATCCGCATGAAGCACAAGAACCCAAAGCCCTAGAAATTTAAGACACGAGGTATAAAAATATTATGGCAACTCAACAATATTATGGAACTGGCAGAAGAAAATCTTCTTCAGCTCGTGTTTTTATGACACCAGGTTCTGGAAAAATCATTATNAATGATAAAGACATCAACGAGTATTTCAGTAGAGAAACTGGTGTGATGATTGCAACTCAGCCTTTAGAAAAATTAGGTATGTTGGATCAATTTGATATCAAAGCAACTGTTGTTGGCGGTGGAACCACTGGTCAAGCAGGTGCAATCAGATTAGGTTTGTCACGTGCTTTATTAGAGTCTGACGAAACATTGCGTCCAAAACTGAAAGAATATTCATTCTTGACACGTGATGCGAGAAAAGTGGAAAGAAAGAAAGTCGGTTTGCGAAAAGCCCGTCGTTCTGTTCAGTTCTCGAAACGTTAATCAGTTTATCGTTTACGATAAAAAAGGCCGGTTTATACCGGCCTTTTTTTTGGCTGTTTAATTAGCAATACTGGTTGTTTGAACCGAATTGAATGGTTGAATGGCCTGTGAACTGTTGATTTGTGGCATGTGTCACAGAAAATATTTTAATAAATTGTTTACAATCTATTTCTGTATTAATAAATCAATGATAAGTGTGTGGAAACCTGACAAAAATAAGCCAGCAATGCGGCATGTATTGCTGAGAATCGTGCTGTATTCAATACTGTATTTTAGCATTAATTTATTAATGATTTATCTGCTGTCTTCCCAGTACCCATTGATGCCAAATATCGATTGGGCTTTGGTGTTTATCTATTCTTTTTTAGCCTTTCTTTCCTATCAGTTTTTCGTGGTGAATGACGTCAATGCCAGAAAACTGAATGGACGTGCTATGGCTGTTGGTTTTTTTATTTCTTACATAGGTATTTCAATCCTTGCCAGTTCGTTTGTTTATGCCATCCCAGCGCAATCGGCATGGTTTGTTGGTGGCATGTTGGTTATTTTAGGTTATCTGTTAAGCGCTTTTGGTTTGTTCCAGTGGGCTAAATACCATAAACAAGTTAAGAGAGTGATGTTGCATGAAAGTTTAACTGATGATCTGACTGGTTTATTTAACAGAAGGGCCTTTGCGGTTAATTCGAACCGAGAGCTGGCTTTCAGTGTGCAGTCGAAAAGTGACTTTTCGGTGATTATTATTGATATTGATGATTTTAAATTAATCAATGATCGTTATGGGCATTCAATCGGTGATGATGTGTTGGTCCAAATATGTCAAATTATTAAAAAATATATAGGTGATTCTGACAGCGTTTACCGTTGGGGTGGTGAGGAATTTGTGGTTTTGATGCCGGTGACCGGGTTGTTTGAGGCCAATAAAGTGGCTAATAAGATAGTTTCTAAGATTGCAAAACATACCTTTAACGTCGATGAGTCATTGCTTTTAAAATCAACGGTGAGTATTGGACTGGCACAATGGGTTCATGGTGAGTCAATAGTTAAGGATACACTCAATCGTGCTGATAAAGCTTTGTATAAAGCCAAAGCATTGGGAAAAAATGCGGTGGTTGTGGCTGATTATAAAGAAGATGATCGTGATACTGCGGTCATGGCTGCTGATGCAGTTAAAGGCATGCCTCAGCGAGCCTAAGTAAATTAAAAAAAAGCAGTGATTTAATTCTGTCAGGCCGTTAAAATTTGAGGCAAATTTAATTGAGTCTTTTTAGTTATGTCAATTTCTAATATATGTGCTTTTCTTATTCTGATTCTGTGGTCAGTATCCGCAAATGCTGCAGATTATATACATCCTTTTGGGTTAACCACTAGCTGGATTGGCTACGGCTGTTTGCTGATATTTGTGGTGGCTTATATTTTCGTCATCCTAGAAGAAAAAATTCACCTGAGTAAATCTAAACCGGTGTTATTAGCGGCTGGTTTGATATGGATTATTATTGCTGGCTCTCAACTTAATAACCCTGACCATCATTTGATTGANAAGGCCATTAGGCATGACTTTTTAGAGTATGCTGAACTTTTCTTTTTTCTATTGGTGGCGATGACTTACATCAATGCGATTGCTGAAAGAGGCGTTTTCAATGCTTTGAGAGATTGGCTAATTGCAAAAGGATTTTCATACCGGCAGCTGTTTTGGTTAACCGGTATCTTGGCTTTTTTCATCTCGCCGATAGCGGATAATTTAACCACCGCTTTAATCATGTGTGCGGTGATTCTTGCCGTCGGTAAAAATAACAGTTCGTTTATTGCGCTAAGCTGTATCAATGTAGTTGTTGCGGCCAATGCAGGTGGTGCGTTCAGTCCTTTTGGTGACATCACCACCTTGATGGTGTGGCAAAGTGGCATAATTGCCTTCGAAGACTTTTTTAAACTGTTTGTGCCTTCTGTAGTTAATTTTCTTTTGCCTGCCATTATCATGAGTTTTTCAGTCAGTAAAGGAAGGCCTGATGCTGAGAATGTGACTCAAACTACAACCATTAAGCCAGGTGGTTTGATTATGGTCATGCTGTTTTTAGCCACCATTGTAACTGCGGTGAGTTTTCATACTTGGTTATTGTTGCCGCCGGTCTATGGCATGATGTTGGGCTTGGGTTATTTAAAGCTTTATGCCTATTTTTTAAGCAGAAAATTAAATACCCAACTGCTGAGTCACAACAGTCAGCATTTAGAGCCTAAAGATGACGATGAGTTCGATGTGTTTGATATGATTTCACGCTCAGAGTGGGATACTTTATTCTTCTTTTATGGGGTCATTATGTGTGTGGGCGGATTGGGCTATGTTGGTTATTTGGCATTGGCTTCTGAGTTCTTCTATGGTAATTTTGGGCCGACNATTGCTAATGTCTCAATCGGTGGGCTTTCAGCAATTATTGATAACATTCCTGTGATGTTCGCTGTTTTAACCATGAATCCTGAAATGTCACAGGTACAATGGTTGTTAGTTACCTTAACAGCTGGAGTGGGTGGTAGTTTGTTGTCAATTGGATCGGCGGCAGGGGTGGCCTTGATGGGTCAGGCTAAAGGCTATTACACGTTTTTTGCGCACCTGAAATGGACGCCAGTTATTGTGATTGGGTATTTGGCCAGTGTTTATACCCATTTTTTAATCAATGCATAATGCAGGAAACGCAATGAGGGTGACTCATTGCGTTTCAATTGGCATCAGTTACTCAGTATTAACCGACAAAGGCTTGGTTGTCTTTGGCATGTTTCAACAGCAGGTTAGCGGCTTTGAACCTTGAGCCATGAGTGGTTTCAAGTTCAGCCAGGGTTTTGCTGATTTTATCAGCACCATTGGTATCAATGTAACTAAAAGGTCCACCTGTAAAAGGTGGAAAGCCCAGGCCGAGTATAGCGGCTAAGTCGCCATCTTTGGCTGAAAACAATATGCCTTCTTCAAGGCAGTGAACACATTCATTAACAAAAATTAACCCAATTCTGTTTTGGATTTCTGATTTTGAAAGTTCTTTTCGCTCTTCGCCACCAAAGTATTGGTAGATGTCTGTGTTGACGGTTTTTCGTCCTTTTTTAGGGTAGCTGTAAAATCCTTTGCCCACTTTGCGTCCAAATAGTTTGGCATCGGCTAATTTTTGAACGGTGTCATCTTGTTCAATACCACGATTGACGAACATCTCACCCAAAGCGCCACGAGCAATGTGTGCACCTACATCAATGCCGACTTCATCCATCAATGCCAATGGGCCAACTGGAAAACCCCAGTCTTTCATGGCGTTGTCAATGTCTTCAATTTTTCCACCATCATGCAGAACCTTAATGGCTTCATGGGTTAAAGCAGACAGTACGCGAGTGGTATAAAAACCAGGTCCATCTTTAACCACAACAACAGTTTTACCTTGTTTAATACCCACATTAGTGGCCATTTGTCTGGCTCTCTTTGAAGTCTTGTCAGTGACGATTAATTCNAGAAGAGGCATTTTGGGTACGGGTGAAAAATAATGCATGCCGACTACATTTTGTGGGTGGGCTGCTTTGGCAGCGATGCTGGCTAACGGTAATGATGATGTNTTGGTAGCAAACACTGTTGATTTTTTACAGCGACTTTCAACATCAGCCAATATGCTTTGTTTTAAATCGATGTCCTCAAATACGGCTTCAATAACCAAGTCTGCCTGATTTAAATCATCGGCTTGAGTGGTGGTTTTAATCTTAGACATCAAACGATCGCGTTCAACTGCGCCCATGGCTTTCTTTTTAACCATTTGGCTGAAGTCTGACCATATGGTTTTCAACGCACTGGCTAAGCCTTCATGTGAGATGTCTTTAAGGATCACATCATAACCATTTTTAATTGATACTTCAGTGATGCCGGCACCCATAAATCCAGCGCCAATCATTGCTAAGGAATCCACATTCTCTGTTTTGTTGTTATTTTTAAGCTTTTTGTTTTCTTGCATCGCCAAAAACAAACCGATTAAACTTTTTGAAGCTTGAGTGGCGTGTAATTCGCCAAAACCCATGGCTTCGGCTTCTAAGCCTGCTGCCATACCATGGTTTAAACCTGTTTCGACACAGTCCAGTATTTTTAAAGGGGCTGGGTAGTTGCCTCTGGTTTTACGCATCACAGTTTCGCGGGCTTTTTTCAACACATAATTTCGGCCAGCAGATGTACTCAATGCTTTGTCGACTAAGCCCAGTTTTTTTGGCTTGCGTTTAATCGGCGCTGAGGCCACTTTGAGGGCTGCTTGGTATAAACCTTCCTTGTGAACCAATGAATCGACCAAGCCAGCTTTTTTGGCGCTGAAAGGGTAGATGTTCTTACCAGTTAATAAGGCATCTAATGCATAGCGTAAATGGGTTAATTTAACCAATCTTTGGGTCCCACCACCACCCGGTAACAAACCCAGTTTCATTTCAGGTAAGCCGAATACAGTTTTTTTATCAGTGGTCGCGATGCGGTAATGACAGGCCATCGCTACTTCAAGGCCGCCACCGAGGCAGGCGCCATTAATCGCAGCAATCACTGGTTTTTTTAGTTTTTCAAGTCGGGATAAAATTTTATTACCTTCGCGAGATAGTTTTTCAACTTCTTTTGAATCTTCAATGGCCATTAAATCTTTGATGTCTGCACCAGCAATGAAGCAATTGTCTTTTTTTGAAATTAATACAGCTGCTTTGATTTCATCATCTTGCTCAATTTGATCTAACAAGCCGCTGAAATCATCCAGCATTTTAACTGACAAGGTGTTAACTTCAGCACCCGTTTGATCCATCCAGATGGTGGCTATTTTGTTTTCTTTGGTTATTTTAAAATTTGCCATAATCTTATCCTATTCTTTTCAGTAGTATTGCAGAGCCAAGTCCGCCAGCTGCACAGGCGCTAATCAATGCATATTTTCCTTTATTTTGAACCAGTCTTCGTGCGGCACAAGTCAATAAACGAGAGCCAGTGGCGCCAAAAGGGTGNCCTAGTGACAGNGAGCCACCTTGGGTGTTGATTTTATCCATCGGAATTTCGCCGAATGCAGTGTCTAAGCCCAGACTTTCTTTGCAAAATGTTTCATCTTGTAAGGCGGCTAAATTGGCCAACACTTGTCCGGCAAAGGCTTCATGAATTTCAAATACGTCAATGTCACTGATTTTTAAACCGGCTTCATTCAGTAATTTAGGCATGGTATAGGCCGGGCCTAGGAGCAATTCACCCTGTGGGTTTTGGCCGGAGAAGGCGTAGCCTTCGATCACCACTTGAGGTTTTAACTTGCGGGCTTTTGCTTCATCTAAGTCCATCAATAAGCTGACTGCNGCCCCATCTGTAATGGGTGAGGCGTTACCGGCTGTAACGGTGCCATGCGGTCGTACAAAAGCAGGTCTTAATGAACTGAGTTTTTCAAGTGAGGAATTGGCATAGAAGGTATCGTCTTGCTCAACCAAGGTAAATTTGGGTTGTATCGGTAATGGACAAACTTCGTCTTTAAATTGTCCAGCTTCCCAAGCGGCGGTTGCATTTTGGTGAGAGCGTAGAGCAAATTCATCTTGGGCCAATCTTGAGACTCCAAATTTGGCTGCCAATTGATCGGCGTCAGCTCCCATGGTTAGGCCTGTTGAAAACTCTGCAATCGCAGGAGCTTCAGGTGCCAATGAACTGAATTTGAAATCTTTAAAGACTTGCCAAAAACCTTTAAAACCTTTGGCTTTTTGTGCTTGAAGTAACGTCTTTTTAAGTTTGTGGGTAATTCTTACTGGGGCATCAGATGATGATTCAACACCACCAGCTATGGCGATTTTAACCGCACCAGCTTGGATGGCATTTGCGGTGTTGGTAATCGCTACATTGGCAGATATACAGGCCATGGTGACTGAATAGGCTGGTGTGTTTAAATTTANGCCGGCACCAATCATCGCTTCTCGTGCGATGTTTGATGTGGATGCGTTTTGAATCACGCTGCCCATGGTGACTAANTCACAATCNTGTTCTAGAAATGGATAGCGATGCTTGATGTTGTTAATGGCTTCTCGCGNTAAGTCGTAAGCTTTTAAGTCNTGGGCTTTGCCAGTGGGTGCTTTCATGAATGGAGTTCTTAGACCATCAATGACCGCGACTTTTGAGTCTTTAAAAATCATAAATTTGCCAAATAAGTAGGGATTGTTTTATTTTCACCATACGCATGCGTATTGTCAAGTGAAACCGTATACTTCGTACTCTATGTGATTAATTATAACAATTTCATGTTGCTCATTCTTGAGCTGTTAGTCATGAATCGAGTGAATAATTTTGACTGATTTTGACCAGNGGTTTGTCCTCTTTGAAAGCGGTTGTTCTGAAATTTTGATGGTAGAGATTGACCTCAAGTTATGATGGTTTTATCTGGATGTTTTTAACTATTTGTGGATTCATTGGGTGGTAGTGAATGAATTAATTGACTGTTAAGGAGTTGTTGCCTATGATTCTTATTATTAACAAAATATTAATCATTGAGAGGAGCAAGTATGAACAACGTTTGGATTGATTTGTTGGCACGATGGGGCCATGGTCTATTTGGCATCACATGGATCGGGTTGCTGTATTATTTTAATTTTGTGCAAGGCGAATACTTTAAGGAAGCTTCTAAAGAGGCTTTGCCAGATGTCAAAGCTAAATTAGCCACAAGAGCACTTTGGTGGTTCCGTTGGGGAGCCATGATGACCTTTATAACGGGCGTGGTATTACTGGGTGTCTTAGGGGCTGCGCTTAACGGTTGGATTTTATTGGGTGCGCTGTTGGGGACATTCATGATGCTCAACGTGTGGTTGATTATTTGGCCTAAACAAAAAGTGGTATTGGGCTTGGCTCAAGGTGATGTGGCTTCAAGTGCTGCTAAAGCTGGACTGGCATCAAGAACCAATGTGTTGTTTTCTGCACCTATGTTATTTTGTATGTTGGCTTCCAAGCATGGTGCAGCTGTTCATGAAGGCATGAGTTTGGTGTCAGCTGGTCTGTCTAATGGTTTAATGGCGGCATTGGGTTTGGCAGTCATTCTTGAGTTGAATGCATTGTTTGGAAAAATGGGTCCTATGGCCAGCGTTAAAGGTGTGATTCATATGTCTTTGTTATTAACCGTTGCAATGGTTGCTTTAGTGGTTTATTTATAAGNCCAATTTAACCACANTAAATGTAGTTATAAAGNGCCGGTTCTCATATCATAAATGAGGANCGGCTTTTTTAATTGAAAATCAAAAAAATACCCCAATATCTCACGAATTCCTTAACCTCAGCGCGCTTTTATAGTATGATGCGCGCACTTTATGGCCTATAAAGATTTTGAGAGACTTTTGTCTAACTAGTTGTTTTGTTACATTGAACCTTAGCAATGTTGATATTCAGCCACTTAGCCAAAGGTCTCTTTATCGTAAATAGGCCTGTTTATTTAACTTTATCCCAGTGATAAATGACACAAGATTAATGATCATGACAGAATTAAGCAAATACAGAAACATTGGTATCTTCGCTCATGTGGATGCGGGTAAAACCACCACCACAGAACGTATTCTAAAATTAACCGGAAAAATCCATAAGTTGGGTGAGGTTCATGATGGTGAATCAACCATGGATTTCATGGACCAAGAAGCCGAGCGTGGGATTACCATTCAATCAGCGGCGACTACATGTTTTTGGAAAGATCACCGTTTTAACATCATCGATACCCCCGGTCACGTTGACTTCACTGTTGAAGTTTATCGTTCACTGAAAGTATTGGATGGCGGTGTGGGTGTATTCTGTGGATCAGGTGGTGTTGAACCGCAATCTGAAACCAACTGGCGATATGCCAATGAATCAGAAGTGGCACGACTTATCTTCGTTAATAAATTAGATCGCATGGGCGCAGANTTTTATGCCGTGGTCAAACAAGTGAAAGAAGTCTTNGGCGCAACACCATTGGTAATGACTTTACCCATTGGTATTGAAGATGATTTTGTTGGTGTGGTTGATGTATTAAGTAAAAAAGCCTATGTTTGGGACGATACCGGTATACCTGAAAACTTTGAAGTTCAAGACGTACCTGCAGATATGGTTGAAAAAGTTAATCAATACCATGAGCAATTAATCGAAACTGCTGTTGAGCAAGACGATGATTTAATGATGGCTTATATGGACGGTGAAGACGTTTCTATGGAAGACATCAAACGTTGTATCCGTAAAGGAACCATCAATTTGTCTTTCTTCCCCACTTACTGTGGTTCTGCCTTTAAAAATAAAGGCATGCAATTGATTTTGGATGCGGTGGTTGATTATTTGCCAAGTCCGGTTGAAGTTGAACCACAAGATTTGACAGATCCTGAAACGGGTGAACCTACAGGTGAAGTAGCGACTGTTACAGTTGATGAGCCATTTAGAGCATTGGCATTTAAAATCATGGATGACAGATTTGGTGCATTGACCTTTGTACGTATTTACTCAGGTAAGATTGCCAAGGGTGATACTGTGTTAAATTCAGCCACAGGTAAAACTGAACGTATCGGTCGTATGGTTGAGATGCATGCCGATGACAGAAATGAATTAGACAAAGCCCAAGCTGGCGATATTTTGGCTATTGTAGGTATGAAAAATGTACAAACAGGTCATACCTTGTGTGATCCAAAACATGAATGTACTTTGGAGCCTATGATTTTCCCTGATCCAGTAATCTCGATTGCTGTAGCACCTAAAGACAAAGGTGGTTCAGAAAAAATGGGTAATGCATTGGGTAAAATGGTTGCTGAAGATCCATCGTTCCAAGTTGAAACTGATGAAGATTCAGGTGAAACTATTTTGAAAGGTATGGGTGAATTGCACTTAGACATTAAAGTTGATATTTTGATGCGTACTTTTGGTGTTGAATTAGAAGTAGGTGCACCTCAAGTGGCTTACCGTGAATCAATCACCAGTAAAATCGAAGATTCTTACACGCACAAGAAACAATCAGGTGGTTCTGGTCAGTTTGGTAAAATTGATTACACCATTGAGCCAGGTGAAGTCGGTTCAGGCTATGAGTTTGAATCAACGGTAACTGGTGGTAATGTACCTAAAGAATACTGGTCAGCGATTGAAAAAGGTTTTCATAGCTTGATGGTAGAAGGCCCATTGGCCGGCTATCCGTTACAAGATTTGAAATTCACTTTACAAGATGGTTCATACCATGCGGTCGATTCATCTACTATGGCGTTTGAAGCAGCTGCTAAAGGTGCATACAGACAGTCTGTGAAGAAATGTTCNCCACAAATCATGGANCCAATCATGAAAGTTGACGTGTTTACGCCAGACGATCATGTGGGTGACGTNATTGGTGATTTAAACAGAAGACGCGGCATGATCAAGTCTCAAGATCCTACGGCTACTGCGGTAAGAATTAAAGCGGACGTGCCTCTTTCTGAGATGTTTGGTTATATCGGTTCATTGCGTACCATGACTTCAGGTCGTGGCCAGTTCTCTATGGAGTTTTCGCACTACAACCCATGTCCAAACAACATTTCTGAGGAAGTGATTGCGGCGGCTAAAGCCAGAGCTGAAGCTAAAAAAGCTTAAGTACTGTCTTTTAAAGCAAATCAAAAGGGCTGCCCATCGGGCGGCCCTTTTTTATTGTGTGGAATGTATTTATCTATTCAGTCACTGTTGAATGAATACTGCTTAATTAGTCATGATTAGGTGATTTATTTGTGCTTGTATTTAAGCCGTTCTAGCTGTTTCTCAGTTACTGACTAACTGACAGTGAATTGATGCTTGGTTTATGCCATAAAGTGTCTAAAATACCAAGATGGAATCCAAACAAGTAATCAACTTTAAAACCAAGCTTAATGTCAGTCGTCCTTACGACAAAAACAAGTCAGTCATTGATGACCCCAAACGCATTGAGTATGCTTTGGAATCTGATCGTGGACGCATCATTAATTCTGCTTCTGTCAGGCGTTTACAACAAAAAACCCAAGTCTTTCCTCTGGAGCGCAATTCGGCAGTCAGGTCACGCCTGACGCATTCTATGGAGGTGCAACAGAACGGACGCTACATCGTAAAAACTATTTTTAAAAAGTTAGGTGCTCAAGTGGAACAATTGGGTTTNGCTGATTTGCAGCCAGCAGTTGAGTCCCTGGTCGAAATGGCCTGTTTGATGCATGATATTGGTAACCCACCTTTTGGTCATTTTGGTGAAGTGGCAATTTCAGAATGGTTCAGCCGACATCTACCAGGCTTTGAGGTTTTTAATACAGCTGNTCATTCCGCTCTGGCTCAGCGTATGCTGAGTGATTTACGACAGTTTGAAGGCAATGCTCAGGCCATACGTTTGACTTTTTCATTACAACAAATGAACTTAACTTATGCACAGTCTGCCAGTATATTGAAATACACCCGCGCTGCATATGAGGATAAGCCTGAGCAGAGTGACTCGCTGCATTACCTTAAGAAGAAACCGGGTTNCTATTTGTCTGAACAGACGTTTGTGAATCAAATGAATAATCAATTGGCAATGTTGCCTGGCCACCGTCATCCGTTCAGCTATGTGATGGAAGCCGCTGATGACATTGCTTATTGTTTGGCAGACTTAGAAGATGCGGTTGAAAAAGGGATTCTTACATTGGATGAATTGACTCGATTGTTGAAACACACCTATGAGTTAAATGGTGGTAGTTTGAATCAAGCCAATGTATTGTCCTTTATGGGTAATCACAACAGTTTTAATTCCATTCTTGCCATGGCTAATGAAGCCGGGCATAAAGACACCATTAATAATGACCATGAATATTTTGTTAAATTACGAATTAACCTGATTCACCATTTAGTCGATCATGCCAGTCACCGTTTTATTGATCACATGGAAGCAGTCTATAAGGGGGACTTAAATCAGGCATTGTTAGAAGATGGCAGCGTGGCCAATTTAATCATTAAAACATTCAAGCAAGTGGGGTATGAACATGTTTTTAATCACCAAGAAGTTCAAGATCTAGAATTACAGGGGCACCGCATCATCACTGGTTTGTTAGATATTTATGAGCGATTACTGAGTTTGCCAGCTGCTCAATTCAGTCAGTTAGCACAAGGCAAATCAGCGGGTATGAGTTATGAAGCTTTGTTGCTCAATCGAATTGATTCGAAAATCATTAAAGCTTATGTGAAAAGTAATGCTGAAAAAGATGAAGAGGTGATTTTGTGGGAATTTTATTATCGGTGCAGATTGATTCAGGATCACATCAGCGCCATGACTGATCACAGTGCGTTGGATGAATATAGGTTGTTAACAGTTTCTGATTGAAACCACAACCGATTAAAAGCTTAAAAAGGCAAGCCACTGGCTTGCCTTTTTGTCCGTCTAACTTAATTTTTATGGCAGTTGTTCGAAACCATTTTCAAAAATCAAATCAGGACCTGTGGAAGGTATTATACAGAACTTGGATATACTTCCAGTGTCACCACCTGCGTTGTCGCTGACATTTAAAGTCCATGTTCCGCTAGCCACCAGTCCGGAAAAACTCCTTAATGATTCTTCTGGAATTAAAACGCCACCGATACCAGGTACTGAAGATGATGTACAAGAATCTTCAACCGGTTCAGTGCCATTGGCGCTATCAAATATGACATCAACATCATTGGCTGAGCAGCCATATGTGGAATCTGGTACGCCAGGTCTGTCCATTAATACAACGGTAGTGCCAGAGTCTTCATGAGTCAAAGTGGCTTTTAAGTCACCCACGTAAGTATGTGCTATTTCAAGTTTTGTGCGCACTGAGATCACAAAGTCGGTATCTATTAAATCAAGCGTAGCCTCAGTACCCGTTGGGTCTGAATCTGGAATGGCCTGATTGGTAATGACACAGATTTCATTCGCAGTGGTAAAGCTAAACACTTCCAAAGCCGATGTATCGCCACAAGTATTGCTGGACTGGACGCGCCAAAAGTACTGAGAATTCGGATTCAGTGATAAACTTGACACATAATTAGATTCAGTTACAGTTGCGCTATCAATGATGTTACTAAAATCATTGGCATCAGACAGTTCAAAGAAATATTCAGAGGCGCCAGGGGCATCAGCCCAATCAAAAGATATATTGGTGCCTGGTACATTGCTGGCATTGTNTGATGGACTGGTTAAATTTGTGCTACTAGGCGCTGAATGATATAAATTCAAATTTAAATTTAATGATTTGTTGGTAGAGCCAGACATCCCATTTATCGCGAATTGGTGATTGCCTGCTGTTACTGACGCTAAATTACCCAANGTGAAATCAGACACACCTGATGGTGTAACTGTTGAGCTGCTGAAAGCACCTGTGGCATTGAGTGGTAGCCCTGATGAACTTAATGTCACTTGATCTGTGAAGCCAAGAATTGAGTTGACTTGTAGGTTGTAGGTGGCATCGTCAGGAGAACATACTTCTAAGCTGCTTTCTGNCGCTGCTAAAGTGAATGTAGGTTCTTGAATACAGTTGTAACAAACCAAGGCGAAATCTTGATCCGTTTCATCGCCGAAATCTGGAACACCGTCGCCTGCAATGTTGCTGGCTGAAACAGTGATCGTTAAATCTGTGGCTACACCCGTCGGTAAGAACACGGCTTCGTAGTTGTTAATAGAATCAGCTGAACCTCCAGTGGTAGAAAATTCCTTGGTAAAAACATTGCCAAGGTAAGTAGATCCACCGGTTTCTACTGATAAATCGATGTTGTTAACTTGCGGTGATGTTCCAACTGCACCAGGTTGGTCGGTATAAGTCATGACAATTCTTACTGGTCTAGATGGATCTGCTGCAGCACCTATCCATTCCCAAGTTTGGCCAGTGTTGTCAAATACGACGTTTTGATCATTCAAGTATTTTGGGGTGTTATCAAACATCAAACCCATGTTTGGCATTCCGTACCCTTGGTTATTGCTGGGTAAATCATCATTGCCATCTACACCGGTTAAGTACGTTGGATGTGCCACCAAATAAGCTTTCATCATGGCTGGACTCGGAGTAGAAAAATCACCAATCATTGTGTCAGGTGGGTTTTCTATCCAATAATAAGCCAAAGATGATACGCCAGCAACGGCTGGTGTTGAGTGTGAAGTTCCTGAAGACGCTGCAATCACAGTTTGAGACCCTGGTCTATATTGGTCACATACACCATTTCCGGTGTAACTGATGTTGGTTGATGCGGTGCCATGAATGTGGGTGCCGGGCGCAATGACTTCTGGTTTAGCGCGACCACCGGGAGAGGGGCCTCGGCTAGAAAAACCAATAACGTCCATGGCACTGTCAGCACCGCTGGGGCCTACCGCACAGCCATCGGTCCAATTACCGTCTTCGTCTGTGGGTCTGTAATTTTCAGAAGCACCCACCGTGATCATGTTTTTACCATTTCCCGGTGTGCCTATGGTACCCGCGCCAGTACCATCGTTACCAGCTGCAAATACCATGATTAATTCTTGGTTGCCCGCTTGACTGATATCTGCATCCCGTACACCTAAGTCAAATGCTTGGGATGAGTCATCATAGGAACCAGCACAACCGCCACAACCCCAAGAGTTACTCATGATATCTGCGCCATTATCTTCAACAGATTTAATCAGCCCAGAGTCGGTGCTACCGCAACTGACCAAGTCAAATCCNGCAGTATCAAAAATTCGGGTNCCCGCAATTCGGGCAAAAGGATTAACCCCTTGGGTCCTGATAAAACCATCTGGATCAATATATGGAAAACCGACGCGACTTTCAAACCCACCAACTATACTGGTGTTCAAGTGACCATGGCCATCAATGCCTTCACCGTTGCTCTCTGAAGTACAGTTGGCTACATAACTTAACCGAGTTGGGTTTGATAAACTGCCACTTTCGTGGAAAGTGGGGTCGCCGCTGAGCGTTGAACCATTTCCTATACCATCATCGGTTACATCGACTATAGGGTATGAGCTGGGCGTGGTTGGAAATCCTTTTTCTGATAAGAAATCAGCATAGCCAGTCATTGCAGGACCTGAGTTATCAGAGGTTAAATCACCCACCAAAATTTGATTTTGAACTTCATCATCTAAAGTTCTTTCAAAATATTCGTTGACCCAATATGAATCAGGTAATGCCAAAACAGCATCGATGTCACTTAATTTTATTGAAACCCTGATGCTGTGAAATTTCATCACTTCGCTCCAAGATGTATTCACTCTATCGGCTAAATCTTCAATGGTTTTTTTGGACTGGTCTTTAAGTGGACTGTCAACAATTTGGATGGTGACATCAATGATTTCATCAGGTAATGTATTTTGGTTGATCCGTTGTTGAATGGTGTTGCCCAATTTAAATGATTCAGTGAAAGGCGCACTGAATTGTAAAAATGATTGTTGAGATGCCAGTTGGTTTAATTGTTCTCGACTGTTCTGGTCGACCCAGACTAAATAACCATTGTTGGCGATGTAGTGGATTAATTGACCGCCACTTGNTTCAACCATATCCAGCCAATTTTGTTTGATTGGTCCGACAAATTGAATCATCTGTAAACCGATGCCTTGATTCAATGCTGAAGTTTCATTCAGTTTAGACTTAATGGCTGAGGCTTGGGTATCGAATCTAAAAGAATCAAAAAGTAACTGATTCATTTCATCAGCTACTGATATGTTGTGATTATTTTTCGAAAGATTCAATGCTGTAGATTGATCCATTTCATATAATTTAAATGAACCGTAGTCTTCGATTAATTTGACGGCCCCGGCTTGTGGGAAGCTTTCATTGTTTTTCACAATGACTTTGGTTCCAGCCATTGAAACAGTTGATGCCAATAACTGTGTTGTCATGGCGATGTATAGGTATTTTTTCTTCATTTATGTCCTCTTTTTACTAATATTATATACTTGTAATTACCAATTGCTTTCCCCGTTAATTCTTATGTCTTTTATATAATATAGAAATAAAAAAGGCAAACCTTTGGTTTGCCTTTTGACTTATTTCATTGCTTGATTTTCTTTACTGTTCGAAGCCATGCATAAAGATGAGGTCATTATCAACGGACTCACATGCACCACCAACAACAAAAATACATTCAACCCATTCTGGGTGATCAATAAATGGATTTCTATTCTGTTGTTTGGTGAAAATAAAATTATTTCGATTTCTTTCGGTGTCGTCCACAGGGTCCGCTTCATGCCACTCAAGTAGAGTGGATAACAATCCCATGTAGGTAGATCCTGTTTGAATCAAGCCTGCGTTGTCTGTCAGTTGTAGGTCAACTTCTCCGGCAACATCTCCAGAATAACGCACGTCCATATAGAACATGGCACGCGCAATGTCACCTTTGCGAAAATTCCATACTTCAAATGAGTTGCCATCGTACCAGTTTGAATTGCCGGGGTAGGTTCCAGAGCCGCCACCAATAACATCAACTTGTGGGGTGTTCGGGTTGTCATGGGTATCTGTTGATCTTTCAGTACATGAGGCAGAACAGTTATCAAAATACAGATTGCCACGATCACTGTTGTAGCCGACGTCTGACATCATTAAATGATGCACATCAGTTCGGGCTGCATTGTTGTCACCCAGGGCGCCGCTATTGAAGCCATATGATTGTGGCCACGTGTGTTCGCGGTTGTAGGCTTGTTGACCGCCACCTTGGTATGTGTAATTGTTGTTTTTGTAAACCATCCAAACTTGACCAGCGGTATTGGGGTCTTCGTCGGCAATCGATAAAACATCCCAAGTGTCTTCAGCACCTGATGAATAAGGGAACATCACATGGTCATCAATGATCTCATGTAAGCTGTCTCTTAGGGCTTGTGCTGAGCTGGCATCTGCAGTGGCATAATAATCATCAAAGGTGACACAGCTGGCATTTTCGGTACCTGGTGAAGGTGAGAAAGCTTTGAATGAATGGCTGTTTAACTGTCCGCCAGAACCATTGGTACAACGGATCAATGATTCGGTCATAGCGGCACCATTTTCGTCTTCATTAAGTTGGGCTTGACCAGGGTTTAATAAAGCTAATAATTCAACATCATCAGCTTGGCCAGTACCGTAGACGACAGCATCCATGATGTCTGTGCTGGTGATGGCATCACCGACTAAAAAATTCATTGAATCTGCAGCATACAGGGCCACTGCATCAACGCCATCTGCCAGTGTATTGTTAATTAATAAATAACCGTTGGCATCGGTGCTCATGCCATCTAAGTTGATAACGGCGGTTGAAAGGTCGGTGTCACCGTCATACAACACAATTGTGTAGCCATCAAGTGCCGTATTGGCGTTACCGAATAATTCAATAAAATCAGCACTGCTGCTGATTGCGTCGATTTCATTAATCACAAACTGAGCGACAGGAGGTGCTATGTTGCTGGGTCCATTGGGTGTAGGTGTTGACTCTGCAAAGGTAAAGTCAGTATTTTCAGAAGTTTCATCACTGCCAGCAAATCCATTGCCGCCGGTTTGGGCTTCAGCACCTTCGGTCATATCGATGCGCTGCCAACTGTTGCCATTGGCATGCGCGTTGGCGCTAACCACTGCCTGACTGGCAATGCTTGTATCATCTAAGTAAGTACTGGTGGTGGCATCAGCGTCAGGTCCGTCGATCGAAACATTGGTTTTATCTATCGCTTCGACTTTATCCCCCCAAACGACATAATCAAGGTCTTGAACTAAATCAGAAAGACCGTCCCAGTGTAGTAAGACCACCACTTCTCCACTGTCATCGGTCAGATTGCCTTGGTTGTTGATTGAGCCAGCAGTGGCTTCAAGCATGTCAGGTATTGCATCAGAGGAAGCCCCATCTTCATACAGTTCATATGTGGGTTGGGTGCTGTAGGCTGTGAAAAAATTATCTGAACCATTCAGGGCGACTGTTTGGTATTCGCCGGGAGCTATTATGGCACCAGTAGGGAAGCGGGCAAAGAAATCTTGAAAGCCACCNCCGCCGCCATCGCCGCTAGCCAGTTGGTAATAATAAGTACTGCCACCAGCAAATGTGGCATCGGTTAAATAGACNTTAGAAAGGTCAATCGGATCTAAACCCTTGTTATGAATTTCAATAAATTCATTGGCGTTTGGTACGATGTTAATCTCTGAGATAAGTAAGTCATCAAGACCTGCTTGTGCAGTAAAGGCCATGCCGGTGCACAGCAACAGTGAGGTTATTTTCTTCATTTTAATGGTTTCCTTCTTTTTCGAACAAAGAATTTTACCTTAATTGAGTGACATTTGTGTGACCGAATTAACAGCTGTTAATATTTGTAAAATACTGAACAAAAAAGGCCACAGTGAATGTGGCCTCGACATTTAATTTTTAGGTTTTGCGTTTAACCGGCTGGAGTAATGAACCGATCAGCAAGAATCAAAATGANCCCAAAGATTATCAAAGAAACTCCAATGGTTGTCATCACAAAAAACAAAGGTAAGCCTATGACTATCAAGCCAAGCCCTTTGGAAATAAAGTCTGATTGTAGAGTATGATTGGTGTCACCCTTCATCAATTGAGTCAGTATATGGTCCAGACTGAATTTACCTGCACCTGAAAAAATCAGTGGCATCAAAAGGACCACAAATAACAAGGGCAATTTAAAATTTCCTGCACCTTTGTTTGAGATTGCATAACCTTCCCATAGTTGATTCAGTGATGTATAGCTATCGGGCCAGTGTACTGCTGCTGTGGCAACAGCGGTTATGACCAATAAAGACACCGCTGCAAATCGAGTGAACAGTCCCAACAACAACATGATGGCAAATAAATATTCGCCCCAGGCAGCCATAAACCATGAGATATCTGCGGGTATGTGATTAAACGGAAAGGGGAAGTTGTTCTGGATACCTGAAAACCAATTGTTGCCATTTAGTTTTTGAGTGCCGGCTTCGTAAAATTCCCAAAATAGGATTAATCTAATCAATAATGGGGGAATCCACTGTCCCACAGAATTCAATCTGCTGGTGGTTTTTTCCCATAAATTTTGTGCGGTATTAAATGACATAATGGACTCCTTATGATTTTTGATTGGCTGATAATATGATGTCTTGTAGGTGCCATTGGTTCATTGTTTGAAGTCCAAATTGCACGAATTGATTGAGGTTCGGATGTTGGTGCTGTTCGCCCAATGTTTCCAGGATTTGCTGGCCAGTAGCGGTGTTATTATTGATTAAGGTTTCTAACAACAAGGCCGAAAATGGGGTGAGTTCTGAAAAATGAATTTGATACTTTGTGTCCCGCCAAACAAGCATAAAAATGGGTTGGGGCAAAGCTTNNGTCGGTTGGTGGCTGGTTTTTATTTGGTGGACTGGGTAATGATAGGCTTGAACCCTAACCAGGGGAGAAACATCAGGTACACCTTTCAGTAAGTCGTCAGCATCCAATGCTTGGTTTTTATTGATTTCGATGCGATGTTTTTCTAAGTGCAATTCAATCCATTCATAATGGGCCAGCTCAAAAATAAAGGGCTTGCTGGCATCTACTTCATGCTGTTTCAAGTATTCAACAAATTCACGAGGGATTTCTGGAAAATGTGGTGTTTTGTTGTGTTCCGTTCGATAAAAGGTTCGGACCAGTTGTTGCCACCTGTCTTCTTTGTACAATGATTTGAGGACTGGAAAGGAGCCGCCAAGTAGTCCAGCTAAGCTGTTGATGAATAGGTCCCGATAAATCGCCATCCTGCGATTTTCAATATTCGCTGGCATTTTGTTTACATCAGGGTTTCTGATGTGAGCAGCAAATTCGACTTGTGCCTGTTTAAATGTTGGCTTGTTTGACATGATTGATGCGGGTATTTTGGTATTTGTGTTGTAATTGGTCAATTCTAGAAACTTCTGTCAACAGTTCGGCCACCGGTGGGAAGTTGAAATCACGTTCTAAAAGGGTAGGGAATACACCATAATTTTTATAGGTATATTCTAGTATGTCCCAAACATTTTCAATGACATTGGCGCCATGGGTATCCACAATCAAATCTTCGGCTTCGTTATAATGTCCTGCAATGTGTATGTAAGCAATGCGTTCTGTAGGCAATTGGTCCAAAAATTGCAATGGGTCGTATCGATGGTTGGTGCTGTTGACGTGAATGTTGTTGACGTCTAAGTGTAATAAACAATCCGCTTTCTTGATGACTGCATTGATGAATTCGATTTCAGTCATTTCGGATTGTGGTTGCGTGAGGTAATAAGACACATTCTCTAAGGCCATTTGTTCGCCTAAAATGTCTTGCACTTGCATCACTCGATCAGCCACATGGTTGACCGCTGCTTCGGTGAAAGGGATGGGCATTAAATCATACAGTTGTCCACCATCTGTACAATAGGATAGGTGTTCAGAATAGATCGGTGAATTGATTTCATCTTTAAACTTTTTGACGGCTTTGACAAAGGGTATATTCAGTTCGTCAGGTCCGCCAATTGATAATGACAGGCCGTGTAAAATCATCGGATAACGTTCAGCAAAAGCGTTGAAATCGTGTCGAGCTTTACCGCCTACAGTCATCCAGTTTTCTGGAGCGACTTCCATCAATTTAACTGGATTCAGGTCTCCATAAGCTTGAAACGGGGACACAAGTCCCCGTCTCAAACCGATACCGGCTCCTGAAATGTTTAATAAACTCATCTCAGATTATCCAATTACTGCTCGCCGCACTTACCTTCGCCGCATTTGCCTTCAGCTTTGTCAGATTTGGCTTTTTTGTCATCGCCACATTTGCCTTCACCGCATTTGCCTTCAGCGTCTTTGTGGTCTTCACCACATTTGCCTTCACCGCATTTGCCTTCAGCGTCTTTGTGGTCTTCACCGCATTTGCCTTCACCGCATTTGCCTTCGGCGTCTTTGTGATCTTCACCACATTTGCCTTCACCGCATTTGCCTTCGGCGTCTTTGTGGTCTTCACCACATTTGCCTTCGCCACATTTACCTTCGGCGTCTTTGTGACCTTCAGCACTTTTGGCTTTTTTGTCATCGCCACATTTGCCTTCACCGCATTTGCCTTCGTCCGCATCACTGACTTTGGCAATGCGGCCATCGGCGTTTTGGTAGCCGTCATTTAAATCAGTTTGGCCAAATGGATTGTCAGTGCCACTCATTAAAGCGCCAGCGCCAACTACGGTAACAGCAGCTGCAATGGCAACATTTACAGGTTTGATTTTAAAGTTCTTCATAAGTATTTCCTCCGAGGAAATGATGTCAATAATTAAAAAATACATTAATTGATTTCAGCCAGCTAAATTACCAGCCACCAATAATTTGTTTCGATGTTTATTATAAGCACAGAGATATGACCATCATCAATTATATTTATCACAAAAAAAACGCCCAATTTTAAAAAAGTGAGCGTTTTATGCTTTTTATTAATGAAAAGTTAACGTTATTTGCTTTTCGATAAATCGTTAATCATGGCAGCTAAAAACCGAGCTGCTTCGCCGCCAGTGACGGCCCGATGATCAAAAGTTAAAGACAATGGAATGATTCTGTGGGCTTCCATGCCGCCCAATACAGGAACCACTTCATGTCTGAGTTTACCCGCAGCAATAATCGATACACAAGGAGGTGTAATGACTGGGGTTGCATAACGGCCAGCATATACGCCGAAATTAGATAACATGATGGTGTAATCTTTCATCGCTTCTGGCGGGATACTTCTGGTTTTGACTTGTTGTTTGATGGTATTCATTTCATGCCTAATATCTTGCGGCGTTAATTTGTCACAATTTCTCATGGTAGGAACAAATAATCCATCTTCTGTATCAACGGCTATACCAATATCGACATGACTGATTAAACGGCGAGATAGTTTGTCACCATCAAACCAGGCATTCAGCGTGGGTTCTGCAGCAGCAGCGGTCACCAATGACCTGATTAAACGGGNGGTTATGTCTTCACCAGCTTGCCAGTTATTGATATCAGCATCATCCATGATTGTAGTAGGAACTACGTTGGCATGTGCATTTTGCATCACCCTTGCCATGGTTCTGCGAGATCCTTTGACTTGTTGCCATTCACCATCCGCAACTGGTTTGCTTTTGGCTGGTGCGGTTTGTTGAGTCACCGATTGTGTTGCGGGTGCAGGGGGCGTGGATGTCACCGGTGCTTTTTCAGCAGTCGCTTGGCTTGGTGCAGGTTTGCTAGGCGGATTGGCTGCAGCTGCTTTGACATCAGAAGGGCGAATCACTCCGCCAGAACCTGTGGCTTCAACCAAACTGAGGTCGACACCTAATTTTTTCGCCAATGCACGGACTGCTGGTGCCGCTTTTTTGCCACCAAAGTCGGTCATACTATCCAGTACTTTGTCAGACGATTCCATTTGACCAACCACTGTACCTATGGCTTCTTTTTTATTAGAATCATCAGCAGTTTCTTGGTCTAGATCTTTCAAAACTTGTTCTGCTTCGGCCCTTAATTTAGCCGGTGTGTCTGTGGTGTTGTCAGCCGCCTCATCGTCGGGTTTGCTGACTTGGTTTTGTTCGGAGCTGAATTCAACCAAGGGTGCGCCAGTATCAATTACATCACCAGGTTCGCCATATAGTTTAATCACTATGCCGGCAGTCGGAACAGGAACATCAACCACGGCTTTGGCGGTTTCCATAGACACCATAGGCTGATCTACTTCTACTTTATCGCCGACCTTAATATGCCATTCAACAATTTCTGCATCCGGCAAACCTTCGCCTAAATCTGGTAAATTAAATATGCTCATGAAACCTCCAACACTTGATTGACTTTGTCTAAAATTCGATCCACAGTTGGCATGTATTTTTTCTCCAACTTGAACAGTGGCATAATAACATCATAACCGGTTACGCGTTTAACAGGAGCCATTAGGTTGTATAGACCTTGGTCGGCTAAATTAGCTGCGATTTCTGATGANNCTGAACAATGTTTAGCCGCTTCTTGAATGATGACACAACGACCCGTTTTAGCCACTGATTCATGGATGGTATCCATATCGAGGGGGCTGATGGTTGCGACATCNATAACTTCTGCTGATATACCTTGTTCAGCCAACTTGTCCGCAGCCTCTAATGTTTCCTTCATCATGGCGCCCCAAGTNACCAATGTGACATCNGAGCCTTCTCTGATAACAAAACACATGTCTAATGGGTATTCTTCACCGTCATCTTCCACTTCTTCTTTGTTTAAGTGATAGACACGTTTAGGTTCGAGGAATAAAANAGGGTCGGGGTTTCTGATGGCTGCTAATAACAAGCCATAGGCCCGGCTTGGCGATGATGCCACCACGACTCGAATACCTGGCATGTGAGCAAATAAGGCTTCTGTACTTTCAGAGTGGTGCTCGGGTGCATGGATACCGCCACCATAAGGTGCTCGGATAACCAATGGACAGGTTAATCTGCCGCGTGTTCTGTTGCGCATTCGGGCTGCATGACAAATAATGTGTTCAACCATCGGATAAATAAATCCTAAAAATTGAGCTTCAGCAATCGGTCTCATACCTTGAGTCGCCATACCCACCGTCATTCCAGCAATCATGGCTTCAGCCAAAGGTGTGTCTAACACCCGGTCTTCACCAAATTTTTGAGCCAAGCCACTGGTGGCTCTAAATACACCACCATTGATTCCCACATCTTCACCAAGTACGATGACGTCTTTGTCATGTTCTAGTTCATGTGCCAAAGCCATAGTTACGGCTTCTACCATTGTAATTTTAGCCATTAGACTTCTCCTCCAATGCCATTGCATAAGCTTTTTGTTCTGCCAAATCATGTGGCAATTCTTCGTACATATAATCAAACATGTCTGCCACTGTTAGTTTTGATGCATTTTGGTATTCTTCCACGGCTGCATCCACTTCAATTTTACAGGTGTTTAATAATTGGTTTTCTAGTTGTTCGTTCCACTGTCCTTGGTTGGTCAGGTATTTACGCATGCGCTTAATGGGCTCAAATTGTCTGGCATTTTCCACTTCATCATCTGGACGATATCTTGATGCATCATCTGCAGTGGTGTGGTCACTCAAGCGGTAGGTTATGGCTTCAATCACTGAAGCGCCTTTGCCTTCATAGGCTCTTTTTAGTGCGGCTTTAACTGCAGTGTAAACGGCTATGTAATCATTGCCATCGACTTGAATTGAAGGCAATCCGCCTGCGACACCTTTTTGTGCCAGTGTGCGGCCTTGGCTTTGTTTTTTTCGTGGTACAGAAATCGCCCACTGGTTGTTAACTATCATTAAAACCATTGGTAATTGGAAGGCACTGGCTGCATTGATGGCTTCAAGAAAATCTCCTTTTGAGCTACCACCGTCTCCAACAACTGAAACAGCCGCCCGTTTTTCACCACGTAATTTGAATGCCAAGGCAGCACCAGCTGCATGGGTACATTGGGTGGCGATGGGTACACACCACGGAAAGTCGTGTTTCGGGCCAGAGAAATTACTGCCACGCTCATCGCCGCCCCAGTACAATAAAACCTCAGAAAGTTTAACGCCACGATAAAATTGCGCACCGTATTCACGGTACATGGGGGCGAACACATCCGCTTCCGCCATGGCTGATCCTATACCAATATGGACCGCTTCATGGCCTAAGCACGAAGCATAGGTGCCAAGTTTGCCGGTTCTTTGTAAGGCCACAGCTTTGGTGTCAAAGGTGCGGGTTAAAACCATTAGTTCATAAATTGATTTTAACTTTTCAAAGTCGGTTGCGATGGCTGGTTTTTTGTCTCCAACTAATTCGCCATTGGGCGTTAAATACTGCAGATAATCGATATTAAATGATGCAACTGTGGTCAATTTCACTCTCCGAAAATGTTGGCAAAGGGTGTCTCTGTTTCTGTAACAATTTAACCAATGAAACAATTGGATTTCGAACTGGTTTGAAAACTTGTTACATTGAGTGATTGAAACCTTAATCGGTCATTATTCATGCATAATAAATATGAATAAAAGATCACTGTATAGATTTCAGTCATTATAATGCTTGCAGAACTTGGTGTGTAATATACTCAAGTCGAGCGGCCAGTATTATATAGGAATGTGCCTTTTTAATAAATGCCAGATAGCACATATTATTCGCTTATTTTGTCAGACCAAGGTGGTATCTTGATAAAATCAGTGATTGGATTGATTCTTGGATTTGAAATGAGTAAGAAAAAAAACCTTAGACAGTTAGAAGAAGGCATCAAATTAGACGTCTCAGAAAGAAATAACTATGGCGGTTATCTATGTTTGGATACGCTATTTTCTGCACAAAAACCAATCAGTGACCCACAGCACCACGATGAAATGTTGTTTATTATTCAGCACCAAACATCAGAACTGTGGATGAAATTGATTATTCATGAATTGAATGAAGCGATTCATTGTGTGCAAATTAAACGGTTGGGAAGGGCCTCTAAAATATTGGCCAGAGTCAAGCAAATTCAAAAACAATTGTATGAACAATGGGCTGTATTAGAAACTTTGACGCCCAGTGAGTACATGCAATTTAGGCATGTGTTAGGCAATGCATCTGGATTTCAATCAGTGCATTATCGTCAGGTTGAGTTTTTATTGGGTAATAAAAATGAAAAACTAGTCAAGGTGTTTCCCGAAGGTTCGGAGTCGCGAAGTGTGCTTGAAAAAGTGCTTGATTCACCCAGTATTTATGATGCGTTCATTAAACACCTTTATGATGAGGGTTACAGTGTCCCTGAGAGCTTGGTTGATCGTGATATTCGCAAACCCCATGTCTTTAATCAGCAGTTGATGGAAGTGTTGGTGGTGATTTACCAGCGCCCAGATCAACANTGGGCGATGTATGCCTTGTGCGAACAATTGGTNGATGTGGAACAATCATTTCAACAGTGGCGATTCAGNCACATGAAAACAGTTGAGCGAATCATTGGTTTTAAACAAGGGACTGGTGGTTCATCAGGTGTCAGCTTTTTGAAAAAAGCTTTGGACCTGACTTTTTTCCCTGAGTTGTTGCGGTTGAGAACCGAGCTGTAAAAAATAAAAACAGCTTTTAATTAACGGCCCGTTCATGGCATCGGTTGCTTGATGGCTTGATAAAAACCAATGAATGACGTATAACAATTGTATGCACTGATGTAAGTCAGTGGTGTACTTTTTTATCGGTATTGTAGCTTTTATTAATCCGCTTTTCGAGGAGTTAAAGATGTCTGACCAAGATCCTTTTCATATAAAAAAGAGTTTGAACCTGCAAGGTGAAGATTTTGAATATTTTAGTTTGAAAGCTTTACAGGAACAGGGGTACGCAATTGAAAAATTGCCGTTTTCGATTCGTATTCTATTGGAAAATGCTTTGCGAAATTTTGATGGTTTTGGGGTAACCAGAACTCACATCGAAACGTTGTTGAATTGGCAGCCTGAGGGTGGTACTGAAGACATACCATTTAAACCTGCGCGGGTGTTAATGCAGGATTTTACTGGGGTACCGGCAGTGGTTGATTTGGCGGCCATTCGGGCTGAAGTGGCGCGTAAAGGTAAGCAAGTTGATTTAATCAACCCCATGGTTCCGGTTGATTTGGTTATTGATCATTCGGTACAAATAGATTATTTCGGTTCTGATGATTCCTATCAGCGCAATATAGAGATGGANTATTCACGCAACCAGGAGCGTTATCAATTACTTAAATGGGCCCAAAATTCATTCACTAATTTCAGGGTGGTCCCGCCCGGCATGGGAATTTGTCATCAAGTTAATCTGGAATACCTTTCACAGGGTGTGATTGCACGTGAGGGTCAGTTGTTTCCTGATACCTTGGTTGGTACGGATAGCCATACGCCAATGGTTAACGGTATTGGCGTTGTGGGTTGGGGTGTGGGTGGTATCGAAGCCGAAGCCGCCATTTTAGGTCAGCCGATTTATTTTGTGATGCCAGAAGTGGTGGGTTTGAAGTTAACGGGGCAATTGCCCTTGGGTTCGACTGCCACAGATTTGGTATTAACCGTGGCGGAGTTGTTACGTTCGCATGGTGTGGTCGGCAAATTNGTTGAAGTATTTGGTCAAGGCTTGGATAACTTGTCGGTACCTGATCGGGCTACATTNGGTAATATGTCGCCAGAGTTTGGTTGTACAATTACTTATTTTCCTATCGATAATAAAACCTTAGATTACATGCGAAACAGCAACCGCACGGATGTACAAATTGAGCGAGTTGAGCAGTATTGTAAAACAAATTTGTTGTGGCGGGAAAATGAACAGGCCATCAATTACTCGGCTGTGTTGGAGTTGGATATCAGTGAGATTCAGCCGACCATAGCCGGACCTAAATTGCCCCAACAAAAAATATTNTTGAAAAACAGTAAAACTCAATTTGCTGCGTTGTTAGAGGACGGTTTTGATCGTTCTTATATTGAGGAGCATGACCGTCAAACCATTGATAAGATGGAGGAGCGCTTTATTGATGAGGGTGGTGATCAAGTTGAAAATGAGTTGAAGTCTGCTGGCGTGAAGCCATCCATCCACCCGGGAAAAACCATCAATGGATTAAAAAGTGTTTGGGTGGATGAAAGCCGCTCTAAATACAAACTGGCTGATGGTTCTATAGCCATTGCGGCGATTACATCGTGTACCAATACATCAAACCCCTTTGTGATGATAGGTGCTGGACTGGTGGCACGCAACGCCATCAGAAAAGGCATTGATGTTAAACCTTGGGTTAAAACCTCGTTGGCTCCAGGTTCAAAAGTGGTGACTGATTATTTGAATAAAGCGGGATTAATGGTGGATTTTGAAGCTTTGCAGTTTCATTTGGTGGGTTACGGATGTACTTCTTGTATTGGAAACTCTGGGCCCTTAATCCCTGCAGTCGAACAAGCGGTTAAAAAACATGACTTGGTTTTGACTTCAGTGTTGTCAGGTAATCGTAATTTTGAAGCGCGAATTCATCCGCTGGTTAAAATGAATTTTCTGATGTCGCCGATGTTGGTGGTGGCGTTTGCACTGGCTGGACGAGTCGATATCGATATGGCGCATGAGCCATTAGGTCATGCTCATAATGGAGACCCGGTTTATCTGAAAGATATTTGGCCAAGTGATGATGAAATTAACGCCATTATGGCCGAAGTTTTGACTCCAAGGGATTTTGCTAAAAACTACGGCAAAATATTTGACGGTAATCAAATTTGGCAAGATTTGCCGGTGGCCGAAGGTGACTTGTATCAATGGGAGGCTGCATCGACCTATATCCAGGAAATTCCATTTTTTAGGGATCTGCCAGAACAACCAACAGCGCCGCAGGATATTGTCGATGCGCGGGTTTTATTGAAGTTGGGTGACAGTACATCTACTGATCATATTTCTCCTGCGGGTTCATTCAGTGCCGAATCAGCTGCGGGGCAATACTTAATCAGTAAAGGTGTTAAGCCGGCTGATTTTAACTCCTATGGTTCTCGCCGTGGTAATGATGAAGTCATGGTGCGTGGTACATTTGCCAATGTGAGAATTAAAAACCATTTGGTTGATAGCGAGGGTGGCGTTACGCTGTATTTGCCAACTGAGCAAGAGATGACCGTGTATGAGGCGGCTCAGAAATACCGGAAGAGCAATATTCCGTTGGTGGTGTTGGGTGGTAAAGAATATGGCAGTGGTTCTTCGCGTGATTGGGCAGCGAAAGGCACTTCTTTGTTGGGGGTTAAAGCTGTGCTGGTGGACAGTTATGAAAGAATACATCGCAGTAATTTAGTCGGTATGGGGGTGTTGCCCTTACAGTATTTGGCTGGACAAAATGCCGATAGCTTGGGATTGGATGGAACTGAAAAAATCACAATAACAGGGATTTCTGATGGTCTTGTGCCTAGGAAAAAAGTCACCGTTAAGGCGGTCAGAAGCAATGGAGAAGTGTTGACATTTCAGGCCGATGCACGATTAGATTCAGAGATTGAGGTGGCTTATTACCTGCATGGCGGTATTTTACAATTTGTGCTGCG
>JGI24723J26617_10000629_pt1 | contig 34224 bp, 21 predicted proteins | sample Cruoilmetagenom6_FD_26617 | JGI IMG/M metagenome (IMG submission 26617) | reverse complement strand
AGAGTTAATAGCCGGCCATCTTTAGCGACATGGTGATTGACATAAGGAGTTGGAACAGGCTGCTCCTTAACGAGAAAAGCGAGGTAGTCTTCAAGCTCTTGCTGATTGCCTGCAAATCTATCCCAGATAGATGTACCTACCAACTCATCGTGCGGATACCCGTAAACATCGTCGCACGCTTGATTGCAAAAAGTAATAATCCCATGCACATCATTTTCTTGAATGCCGTGCCGAACCGTTTCAACAAGCTGACGGTATTTCTCATCACTCTTGCGTGAAACTTCTTCGGCCGCAATTTGATCCGTCACATCTGTAAAATACCCAATAAGACACTGAGCCCCATCGAACTCAATCGGTCTGGTCTTGATATCGGCATACACTGTCCGGCCATCTTTCCGCAAACAAGGAAGCTTGTGGGTCACCTCTCTTTGGCCATTCACATGCTCGAAAAATACATCACGAATACGCTCCATGGATTCCATCGGATGGATCTGGGAGATATCTATCTGGAGCATCTCCTCCTTTGAATATCCAAAGAATGAACACGCCGCCGGATTGGCCGACACAACCCGCTGCCTTTCAATCTCAATAACCATAATGCACTGGGTAGCCTCATCAAAGAGCTTCCTGTACTTGGCCTCTGAATCAAGATTCGCCTGTTCAGCCATGAGACGATCAGTAATGTCTTCACCGAAAGATATGCGCCCGACGACCTGGCCTTCATCATCCCGCAAAACCATGTTTCGCCACGAAATCATGCGCTCATTGCCCGACTTGGTAAGCACCGGATTGACACAACGCTGTGCATCAGAATCGCTCTTTTCCAACAACTGATCCGACACACCTTCTATTGAATCTCGAATCCGGGGAGGCAGAAACTGTTCAAACCAGAGCTGCCCCACGACCTCATCCTGTGTGTACCCAAGAGTCTGGCAAGCTGTTTGATTCACCTGCGTGACACGCCCACAAAGATCGATCGCGACGAAGAGTTCTCCCGCAAGATCAAAGAATGGCTGCATGTTTAACTGAAGCCCTGGCTGCATGTCCGCCCCTCGTTCCCTCTGATTTAGAGTTCAATGTATTTTAGATCAACTATCCACTGAACCGTATTGGTGTCATCACAATTTTTCCTAGAATACAGTTTACAGGCTATAAATCAGCTTCTATCAAAGGCTTTCATTTAAGAAAAAAAATCTCCCTTATCGAAATGCCCATTTCCACCCAATTTGAGCAAAAGGTGTGCTGCTAACCAGACACGCTATGGAGTACTTGGTTCTGAATTTGATTGAATCTTCGGCAGTGTCCACCAAGCGGGTCAGAATGCACATCAGAGAGGGCCAATCCTCAAATACCGCATCCTCGATAGGTATCAAAAAACGCCACCGGTTGAGTACCAGCAGCGTTTTCAGTAAGTGAAGACGAAGATATTCGAACTCTCGACTTCTTGCATGCCAAGCACACACCCAAGTGTCAGCCCAATTGATTATTCAAAGGGACTGAGATGGGCTGGTTTGGACTCATATCGGGTCAGCGAATGGGTCAGAATCCTTTACGGGCACCCGTCCCCGAACTGCTGCAAGAACGCTGAGATATCAAAGAAATCGAGAGTCCCATCTTCGGTAAAGTCCGCTCGGCAAGCAGGCGCACTCGCACCCTGATACACAAGATATCCAGGCTCACTCATGACTGCACTCGTCGAGACGCTCGTCACCTCGCAGATGTACTCGCCCTCTGTCTCGGGACCTGCATCGATGCTCAAAAGACTGGTCGTCGCTCCCGCATACCGCGGACCGTCGGCGATCTCAACGCCGTCCTTGAACCACCGGTAATCCGTTGCGTTGGTCGCAAAGACCTGCATCAATGGCCCAAATCCCACAATATCGGTCACATGACTCTGGGGATGCATCGTGATCGTTGAGCCAGTCCGGAAGTGGATCACGATGTCTTCGCGGCTCAGAAAAAACGCTATATCGCTGACAAAGATTTCGTTGTTCAGGAAGGTCATCCCCAGTCCAAAGGAAGCCGACCGCAACCCGCTTGATGGTTCGAGCGATCCCACCTGAGTTCCTGTGTGAGACTCAAAGAGCTTGACCGTGGCAGTACCGGCATGCCCAAAGTCACCGTTCGAAGAACTGACCGCAACGAGCCCATCATCATTGATCTCAGCATTCATCCGGATTTGAAACTCAGTCTCAGCATTGACCACCATGATCCTGTTGCGGTACGCACCAGTCGTCAAACCGTACGCGAATACCGAACCGGTGTTGGTGCCGTACGGATCGTCGGCTGGGGCACACACAATCAATGTGTCGTCATTCATGGCGATATCCGAGCCCCAGCCATCAGAAAGAAGCGTCTCCACTGGGGCTGTGATCTCATGAAGCATTGCACTTGAACCTGCATCAAATATGAAGATGGTCTGTTCAATTGTTGAGAGGCCGGCAATAGTGCCTCGAGTCACCGCCAGCAACCCGTTGTGCATCTCAATCTCATCCCCAAACGCCAAGAAACCAGCGCTCGGCGAAAGATCCGATCCATAGATAACATCGATTTGAGATCCATCGGTCGCATCAAAGAGATACACACATCCATCAGCCACATCGTATGCAGGCTGCCCGACAGCGATAATGCCGTTGTCGATATCAATGGCCTGGCCGAACCCGACAAGATCGTTAAGCGGATTTGTAGGCGTGAGCTCAAACCTAAGTGCACCGGTCACCGCGTCGTACACGAATACCTGAAGATCAGAATGGCCATGGATGATATCACCAGCGTTGGACGCAACGACGATGCTCGTCCCTTCCATCGCGACCTGCTTGCCAAAATCGCCCGGCCTTAACATACCCGCTGGCCCTTCAAGCGTGTGTAAGAGAGCTCCAGTGGTCGTGTCGTAGACGAGTACTCGTCCAGTCCATCCAGCACTGAGTCCCGGACTCGCAATCGCCAGACGACCAAAGCTGTTGGCGAGATCAAATCCAAAGTCGCTACCCAGGACGATATCAGCGGGCGGGCTGTAGCTGATCCCCGAATCGTTGATGACCTGAGCATCGGCGCCCACGCTGGTTGCGGCAATCAATGCTGATAACCCGAGGAATGAAGCTGTTCGAGATACTTGTTGGTAGTTCATGTGACTTTCCTTGTAAATGTGATGCCCCAGAATCGAGAATACTGGTGCAATAGAGGACAGTAATGGATCGGATATGACGATCTCCTGTATACTCATGCGCAGTCTGAGTGCTGATCTCCTACGGAGATCTGAAGTTTTGTTGAAAGCGTCCTCATGCCCGATAAAGCCCGATTTACACAGGTCTTGCAAACACTGAGCGCGGATACCGATGAGAGTGAATCGCTCGATCTGGACGCCTTGCTTGCGCAGATCTATGACGAACTCCGCTTAATCGCCGGGACATACCTCCGCCAAGAGCGAGCAGACCACACACTCCAGCCAACAGCACTCGTCCATGAGGCCTACGCTCGGCTCATCGACCAAACACAGGTCCCTTGGTCCGACGCCGCCCACTTTCGTGCCATCACCGCAAAGGTCATGCGCCAGGTTCTCATCGACCACGCCCGCAAACACGGAGCGATTAAACGCGGCGGCAATCGTCTCAAGGTCACACTCACGGATACTGATGGTGCGGCACAGATGAACGTGCTCGATCTGCTTGAACTTGACGAAGTCATGGGAAAGCTTCAAAAACTTGACGAACGCAAGGCTCGAGTTGTCGAACTGCTTTTCTTTGGCGGGATGACACACAAAGAAGCCGCATTGGTTATTGGGGTTTCACAGAAAACAATCGAAGCTGATTGGTACATGGCCCGCGCCTGGCTCGGCAAACAACTCAGAGACGAGCAATCATAATGGACACGGAACGATTCGGACGTATAAGCGATCTCTTCGAAACTACGCGATCGCTCTCAAAACTCGAACGCGACGCGTATCTTGATGAAGCCTGTAAAGATGATTATGAAATCCGTAGAGAAGTTGAAGAGCTTATATCAGAGCACTCACGCCAAAGCCCGCTGGATACAAACACCCCGGGCGAGCTTGCCGAGTTGATCACCCGTGACACGGTGAACAACAAAGCGGATATACCAACAATCATCGACCGGTACACCATCGTCGAACACATCGGTGAAGGCGGAATGGGATCAGTCTACGAAGCCCGTCAGAAAAATCCTGACCGGGCCGTTGCGCTCAAGGTGATCAAACGAGGCATGGACACCAAGCAAGTAATTGCCAGATTCGAAACCGAACGCCAAGCGGTCGCGATGATGGACCACCCAAACATCGCACAAGTCTTCGATGCCGGAACAACAGAGGATGGCCGACCATTCTTCGCAATGGAACTCGTGCATGGAGAGTCGATCATCGAGTACTGCCAAGCCCATAAACTCGATATGGAATCGAGACTGGACCTGTTCGTGCAAATCTGCCGAGCGATTCAGCATGCACACCAGAAAGGGATCATCCATCGCGATATCAAACCGAGCAATGTGCTGGTGACCGAGGTTGATGGCGTTCCAGTTCCCAAGATCATTGATTTCGGAATCGCTAAAGCTACACATAATCATCTTCACGAACAAACTGCCATCACCATGCACGGACAGCTTGTTGGCACGCCTGCGTATATGTCTCCCGAACAAACAAAGCTCAATGGACAGCATGTCGATACACGCACCGACATCTATTCGCTCGGAGTACTTCTCTACGAACTCTTAACAGGAACCACACCATTCACGGACAATGACCTGCTCAGCAAGGGCTTCGCTGAAATGATGCGTGTTATCAACGATGACGAACCTGAAAAACCAAGCACCAGACTCTTCACACTTGATAAACAGGGTACAGCATCCCCGATTGACCAAACAATCAACCCGCGAACACTCGGATCAATGCTCCAAGGCGATCTGGATTGGATCGCGATGAAGTGCCTCGAAAAAAATCCCGATCGGCGATATGAATCCTCCAGCGCACTCGCCCAAGACATCAATCGGTTCATACACAACGAACCCGTTGAAGCAAGGCCCCCAACACGTGCGTATCAAATCCGAAAATTCACCCAAAGAAATCGCCCGCAGGTAATCGCAGGATCAGTTGTCTTAGGTGTTCTTATTCTTGGTATAGCCGGTACAACGAGTGGTATGATCTGGGCACTCAATGAGCAAGAAAAAGCACGCCTGGCAGCCCAAGACGAACTCGCTGCGCAGGTCAAGGCAACACAAGCCGCCGAAAGAGCCGCGAGCGAAGCAAAAGCCGCCGAAGACTTGAGCGAGTTCTTCATCATGGATGTTCTTTCGGCCGCAGACCCCTCCCGCACAACCGATCACGAACTGACTGTCCGCGAAGCACTCACCAATGCATCAGAAAACATTGAGGACCGATTCAATGATCGCCCTGATGTTGAATCTCGAATACAGAATGCACTCGGGTACCTCTTTGATCAACTCGGTGCGCCAAAACTAGCCGAACGCCACCACATGCGAGAGTGGGAACTCGCCGAGGAGGCGAACGGAGAGTTCTCGCTCGAATCCGCTCGCATGATGCACAGCGTCGTCGGCAGTCTCGCCAGCCAGGGACGAGACGATGAAGCGATCGAACTCACACAGCGTGAACTCCGTATCATCGACCACCTTGACTCGCCCGAAGCCGAACTACTCCGCCCCAGAGCTATCGGTAACCTCGGGGCGCTCCTCGTGCGCACCGGTAGGATGGTCGAGGCAACACCGATCCTTGAAGACACACTCGAAATCAAGAGATCGAAATACGGAGATCGCCATCCGACAACGCTCTCGACAATCAGTACTCTCGCCTTGGTGCTCTCACGCTCTGGGTTCCCTGAGCGCGGGCTCCTTCTTGCGCACGAGGCCTACGACGGACGGATTGAAGTGCTCGGCGAAGGAGATCCGAGAACGATGAACTCTCTCCTAAATCTCGCAAGCGCCTATGCCAGGATCGAGCTGTTTGACGAGGCGCTCCCACTTCTCCGAGAGGGGATTAATCGCGCTCAAGACAGACTAAATCCCGAGCACCCGCTCACGAAAAATTTCAGGAACACATACGCAAAGGCACTCCTCGATTCTGATCACTTCGAGGAAGCTGAGCAAGAGGCTCGCGCGATCATCAACGAAATGGATTCCGCTGATCTATCGACATCACCCAACCGGAGTCTCCTCGCAATCTCGATCTTGTCGAGTAGTCTCTCAAAGCAAGGTCGAAACGAGGAAGCACTCACGCTCGTTTCAGAATCGCTCACCTTCGCGAGGGAAAACCTCTCCCCAACAAGCGTAGAGCTCACCCGCCAAATCGGGGTCTACAGTTCTGCACTCATACGATCAAAACGATTCGAAGAAGCAGAGACATCACTCAACGAAGCCTTGAGCATCCTTGAAAACGCCAACCAGCCTGACGATGATGCCAACTCATACATTCGTGATCTGATGATCGAGCTCTATACCACGTGGAATACCCAAGACCCGAGTCCAGATCGAGAATCAAAGCTTGAATCATGGACTAAAAAATAACATCACGGCCAGCATCTGAGCAGAGCGGGTCAACCATAAAATCAGCAATCCCGGCACTCCATCAAAAACGCCATTAACATCATGCCAAAGGCGTTTTCTGTAAGTGGAGACGAAGAGAATCGAACTCTCGACCTCTTGCATGCCATGCAACGCACACACCTCACAATCAACCTTTAAAAGGCTGTTATTGAGGTTTCGGAGGGACTGGCGTGGATTCGTTTGAACCCAAAGCGGGTCAGAGAGCGGGTCTATTCTTCATCATGAACATCCAAGACTAAAGGCTTGTAGAAATGCGCTCACATCGAAGAAATCAAATACGCCGTCGGCTGTGAAATCTGCGGTCGGGTCCTGTTGACCAAAAGCAACTAAGAATGCGGATACATCAAAGAAGTCAAGCACCCCATCACCATTGAGATCCGCTGGACATGGTGCAGGCGGCACAGGGTAGTTCTGGTCGATCCAATCCCGAGCCTCGTGTGTCAGTTCATCGGTTGGAAAGATCACCCCTCTCAGGTTGGTTCCATCCCCAGAAAGACCGAGCGAAATGCTGCCCCAATCGTTATAAGGCTCAAGAGTTTCACCCGGAGATGCAACACCCGGTAGACGAATCCCCGGAGGCGTGATTACAGAGTAGTTTAAGTCTTGAGCAACATTCTGAGTGCGTTCGTCATCTTGAAACATGGTGCCTTCGGTGTCACCAAAGTCTGATGTTGAGCCATCGAGTGCAATATAACGGACGGCCCGCTCGGTGGCCCCATTGTTGTCTACATTCACACCAAACGGCATAAAGTATTCACTATAATAACTGTTCTTTGATCCAACACTCACGGTCTCGTCGAGCGAAGATTCATCAAGAGTTTCTAGGCTTGCCGCATCTGCACGAGAAAAATCCAAGGTCCAGAAGTCTTCATTCCAAGCGTATTTAAACTCCATGGCGTAGTTCATAATACTTGGGTAGTTGGGCTTGCCATTAATATCGTCCCCGCCACCATGACTCAGACCCAGGTTATGACCGAGTTCGTGCATGAATATTGCGGCCTGGACGTCATCAGATACCATCCCGCCCCCGTTCGCCCCAAAGAAGACTACAGAGTTCACTCCATACAACTCTCCACACCCTCCGATCGCTTCGACTTCTTTCGTATCTGGATCATCGGCGGTGTCACCAACAATGCAATACCGATACGCCTTGGCTTTGGCTTCAAGGATTGCGGCGTGATTCACATTTGCTCGCTCATCGAAAGTCCCATACGAGGTCGATCTCCAGGAATCGAAATCAAGCGGCCAGCAGCCATCGGTATTCCAGACCGCGACATGCGGCAGATCCGTCTCATCACGCAGAATGTGCAGATTAATCCCGTTTGACCCATTTGGATTGTCGAGTGGCGAGTTTGAAAAAGCAAAGTCTACATCGACGCTCGCAGCAGCACTCAACTCGAACCCTTCCATTGCATCAACTTCTACATAAAGATCCTTGTAGTTTGGATCTGCATCAGGCAGCATGTAGCGTTGCTCTATCCCGTTGTTGTCGGTGTAGGGGATCCCATTTGTTTCCCAATCATCGAGCAGCCCATCACCATCAGAATCTACACCGACAACAACCTGAAAGACATAAACCGAACCAGAACTGCTACCGTTATCATCATCCCCGGTGGCTCCGAATACGGCGATGTCACCGATGAATGCCACACTTCCGAGTTCATAGGACAGCAGATCAAAGGCTGCCCCATCGGATGTCAGAATCTTGGCCTGCTGAGACCAAGAGCCGTCAACGCGTGTGAAGGCATACCCGGCCCCAGCAGTTTGCCCGTTATCATCATCCCCCCTTGCACCCAATATAGCTGTATCCCCGCTCAGCGAAACAGTGTTTCCTATTTGATCGCCGGCTTCAGAACCAGACGGAACAAGCTTGCCCTGCTGGATCCATGCGCTGCCTGTACGGGTGAACACATAGGCCGACCCCGAATCAGCACCATTGTCATCGTCGCCATAAGCACCAACTAGTGCAGAATCGCCACTGAGAGAAACTGAACGACCGAACTGATCAAGCTCCGCGCCATCGAGAGGAAGTAGCTTGGCTTGCTGGCTCCATGTCCCACCGGTACGGACAAACACATAGGCTGCTCCGGACCAAGTGCCGTTGGTACTATCTGAAGTTGCCCCGATGATCACTGTGTCATTTTCAATGCAAGCAGACAATCCGAACGCCCCATCACTATCAGGAAGCAGTTTCGTCTGCTCAATCCAAACTCCTCCGACCCGTGTAAAGATATAAGCCGATCCGGTCCCGCTTTCATTCAACGCCCCAACAACAATTGTCTCGCCACTTATAGAAACAGATGTCCCAAACTGATCGTTTACATCCCCGTCTGATGCGAGCAGCTTGGCACTTTGTGACCAGACTCCAAGGGTTCGTGCATATACATAAGCCGATCCTGACTGAGAACCATTATCGTTATCCCGGTACGAACCCACCACTGCGATATCACCACTAATAGCAACTGATGCGCCAAACTGTTGACTTCCAATCCCATCGCCCGGAATCAGCTTTGCCTGCTGAGACCACAGCCCGTCAACTTGTGTGTATATGAAAGCCGCTCCAAGTTCCGCATTGTTTATATCCGGTCGTTGAGTGGCAATGATTGTGTCCCCACTCATTGCTACTGCACCACCCAAACGGTCCGAGCTTGCCCCATCACTAGCTAAAAGTTTATGTGATTCATTGATCGTCTGCCCCCAAACCGGCATTGTTAAAAAACCCGTCACCGCAACTACCGCGATAAATAAGTAGCGATGTATATAAATAATTCTGTGCATCCAAGAAACTCCTGTGAACGGGTGCGCGATGATTGTCCCAAAGTATCAAAATTACCCATTACTATCAAGAACTTTCTTCTACAAATGCGTCTCAAACCATTGATCAAACATAACGAAATACCTTCCAGAGCGGGCCAACCCCAAAATCACCAACCTCCTCACTCCATCAAAAAACGCCATTGGCATCAAGCCAGCGGCGTTTTCTGAAAGTGGAAACGAAGAACATCAAACTCTCGACCTCTTGCATGCCATGCAACGCGCATACCACGGAATCAGCCCATCAAGGATACAACTCTACGATGTCACTCCAAAGATGATGAGCACGAGCAGGGTAAGGCCGACCAGCAGGAGCGAGAACGCAACGAGCCGAACGAGCATGACCTTCCAGCGTGGAAGTGTCTTAACAATCCGCTCTTCGAGGCGTCCTTCATCCTTCAGCCGTTGGTACTCCGCTGGGCGTTCCTCTGCGAATCGCTCAAGCGTCATCTGTCCGGTGAACATGACATCGTCAAGGGGGAACACATCAGGTCGCAGGTTGGCATTCACAAAGTGAACAACGAAGATAAATGCGGTCGCGAGCAGAGCCTCCTCAGAATGCACGATCAATGCGAAGTTCAGCATCCAACCAGGCACAATCTGCGTGACAACAAGCGGCAGCATAAGGGCAAGCCCGGACAATCCGATGATCGCCATACCCCAGAAGACCGCGAAGTAGTCAAACTTCTCCCAGTACGTCCAGCGGTCAAACTGCGGCGGTGTCTTCCTGAGGAACAGAAAGTATGCGATGTTCTGAAAGAACTGGATGACATCAATATGGTTCGGCACAAGACTGTCAGGACCCCAAAAGAATCCCTTCTTCTTTTGCATGACAACCTGGTACATGACATGAAAGACATGGACGATGAATAATGTAAGCAGCGTCACACCCGCGATGCGGTGAATCAGCGCGGCCGTACTAAAGCCAACAAGGTTCTGCGCGATCCACTGCGAGAATCCAGCCTCAGAGAACTTCACAGGCAGGCCAGTCGCGGCCAGCGTCATGAAACAGATAATGAGGATGATGTGCATCACCCGAGCAACAGGGTTGAATCGAGTCACGGTCACCTGAGGATCACCATCAATTTGTGGCTTCTTGTCCTTACGACCAGGCAAACGCATGGTCATCGTGGAGTGCAAGAACCACAGGATCGAGTGAGCACCGAACACAATCATCACACTCCAGATCAAAATCTCCATAAAGTGGAATGTGCCATCAAGAATCTTGCTTTCTCCATCGCCTGGAGTCCAGTGCGTCAGATATCCAGCGAAGCTTTCGTTCGCATCTGTATGACACTCTTTGCATGTTTCGACGATGTTGACAGCGGCGATCGTTGATTGCGGGTTGTCCTTACCAAGAATCGCATGATTACTATGACAAGAAACGCAAGTCGCGTAATCATCACCATCAAAACCCAAACCGTACATCTGCCCGTGGTACGAAGTTGAGAACCCATCGAGCACCGTTGACTTCAGCTTAAACTTGCTTGTAAGCGATTCATCAGCATGACACTGTGAACACATATCAACCGCAGCCTTCCCGCTCAGCTGCTCATGAGGCGACTGAATGTCATGAAACCCATGACAATCCGTACAAGACGGGGCATCAAGATCACCCCGCGCCCGCGCCTCAGCGTGGACCGAGATTTCATACTCCGCATGCTGGTCCTCATGGCAATCGGCACAACTCGAACGATGAACAATCTTATTGTGCGGATAATCATCGAACCCTGTGTAGTGACAGTCCACGCAAGCAAAGCTTTTGTGTACTGTTAAATCGATATCACTTGAACCGATCTCAATTTCTGGATATCGATGCGTGTATTTACTCTCTTGGTGACAGACCGCACAGGTGTCGTTGCCACGCCAATCAACAGCGTTGCCCGACCCTCCGTCTGCCACCTCCGGCGTCACTTGTCCCGAGGCTGTTATGGCCACTGCCGCGATGGTGAGCAGGGCGTGCAATGCATAGTTCTTAAATCTCATGATGCCCTCCTATTGATCAAGAATGCCATCAGACAGACGCGAACGGCCGGTTTTGACAGGGTCACCGGGATAACCGAATTTCTCCCAGTCCAAGAATCCCGATTCGCCATTCTTGGTGTGACAGTCAACACACTTGGGAGCCCGTTCAGCCGGAGCCACCATGTGGTACACAGGCCAGTACATCTCTGTTTCAACGGCCTCATACTCACCAGAGAATGGCAACCCCACCGCCGCCATCCCATCGGTAAACGCCTTACCCCAGTCAGCGGTCTTCCAGTACCCACCAGGCCCGAACAAGTGCGGCACCAGCATCATCTTGGTCTGCGTGTCATAGAACTGCCGGCCGCGCATCACCTTGAACGCTGAGATCCGCGCATCGGGGTCGTCGTATCCACCAAGGAGCGGATTGAAAGTAAACAATCCGTCGTCGTTGACCTCAATCTCTTCGCCGAGCATGTACATCCCGGTTATACCAGTACTCCAAAAGAGTTCCGGCTCAAGATTCGCTTCCCAACCAAAGTCGCCCTTCTTCCAGTTGTAATCAGGCATCCCGTTGGCGTCCTTTTTCACTTCTCGTTTCTTGTCACCCGCAGTGCCCCAGTCCCACCAGGTCTTGGTTGGGTACTTATTGGCAACCGACGGGATATGACATGTCTCGCAGCTGATTGTCTCAGCGTGCATGTTGAGCATGTTCCGCATTTTCTTGGTGTGGATCCCGGTCTCTTCATGGCAATCGATGCAACTGAACTTGTTCTGCCCCGCTGCTGACGATGCATGCGCCGAGCCACGGATATCGTGCATGTTGTCCCCCGCCGCGTGGCAGTCCGCGCACGACAGCCGTTTCTCTGGATCAGGGTTCCCCATGTGCACATCGGTTTCGAATGTCGCATTCACCAGGGCATTGGTCAGATCGCCGTGCTTCACATTGTGACCGCCGCCTCCGTAGAAATGGCAGGTGCCACAGTTCCGGTTCGTCGGCATGGCCACGCTCTGAGCCACTGCAGCCAGATCAACCTTCTTAAAGATCTTGTTCTTGGTCTTAAACAGCTTTTCTTCTTGGTCATAGACGGGGTACCCAGCATCGGTCGGGAACTTCTTGTATGTCCCGGTCTGCTCGTGGCACACCAGACAGTCCATATTCTCTTTGTCCGTAAAGTCGAAAGTGTCATCCTTCCAGCCGTACCCAACATGACAACTCGTGCACCGAGGCTGGTTCGAACTGATGTTGATGCAGTAGTTGTTGAGCATATTCTGCTTGCCGAGCCGGACAATCTCCCCGTCCTTCTCGAACTCTTCACCAAGCCAGTTCCAGTGGCGAGAATGAGATAAATCTTCAGCTTGATCTTCGTGGCATTCAATGCAAGCCCGCGTGACCGCCTGCGGCGTTTCATACGGCCCGGCCATATCTAAATGCTCTTGAATTTCCGGTTCCTGGGCTAATCCCATAGATGCCGACATTAAGAGGCAGGTGTAAATCCAGAGTCTCATGTGACATGTCCTTTCCTGGTTGATTCATACCGTTCGCATCGCCCAAGCCAATGCTATGGGCGTGGCAACATCATACATATCAGAATGTAAACTGCAGCTGGGTGTAAACACGGCTTACATCGCCCTTCCCACCGGCAGTATCTTCGATGAACTCGTCGGCCCAGAGATGGCTAAACCCAGCCATGAGCACCAAGTGATGATTGATCTTGTACTTGGCCACAAAGTCCAACTCGAATCCGATGTACTCACCAGCCGTCGCGCTGCCCGCACGCCGCCTCGACGAGGTATTACTTGGCGCGTAAATGCCGTCGGCGGCTTCGTCCACCCAGAACCAGTGCGTCTCGACGCTAGTTGTGAGTTTCTTCATCGGTTTGGCACCAACTCGCAACCAAGGGCTGACGATATTCTGGCGTCCGATCTGATCCGCGTAGCCAAAGTAGAAGTGGCCGAAGCCAGAGACAGGCTCAAAGGTCTTGATGGTGCTATCGGTAGGATCATCGTCCCCTGATGCCCAGTCAAAGCCGGCTGTGAACCATGGCTGGAACGAAGAACTCTTCATCTTGTAGGTGAGCTCCGCAGAGAACATTGCCGCTTGTACCTCGGTCCCCGAGAAATCAAACTGATACGCCCCCTCGATATCATAACTGAAGTTGGTATCCGGGATCGTATTGAAAATACGCCCACCAACCGTCATGCGGTGCTCATCTTTGGTCCCCGTCTCGTTGTCCTTCCCAATGAGATACCCCTCAAAGTTAAAGGGCATCGGATTCGCAGAGGCGTTCAGGTGCCCGTATACACCCCAGATCGCCTGGTCTGAATCGGTATCGTTAAATGCGTCATATAGCGCGGTCTCAACCCAATTGGCATAAAAGCCTTCCACCCAACCAGAATCGTTACTGAGCTTCAACGCCGCGCCATCAAACGGACGGCGAATCTGTGCCCAGTTCCGACAACCAACAATCCGACCAGCCCCAAACTCCATCTCAAAGCGACCAGCACGGATACGAGCGTCAAGATCATCCGAAAGTTCAAAGTCATAATCAAAGAAGAGGCTCTGGAAATCGAACTCGTCAAACTGACTCGTTGGACGCGATCCCATCGGATTAGAAATATCCCAATCATTCACAAGACTGCTGCGGATCTCAGCAAAGACCCGGAGGTTCTCTCCGAGATGGAAATCTCCGTGCAGGTAGTAGCGTTGCAGAAGGAAGTTATCGTCGTTGACTGCAGGCGATCCAAAGTTGAAATTCTGGTAATCTTCGAACCTTACTCGGACCTGCCCACCAATGTTCAAATACCAATCCGGATTATCACCCAAAGGGATGTGCTTAAGGCTGTCAAGGGCGTCTCGATGCCCGGCATTATGGATCTTGCTGTAATCCTCCGTAAACCTCATTTTGCTGTATTTAGGCCACTTTGGTTTGGCACTGCCTTCGACTGGGCCCGGTGCAGCATTGGTGACCCCATCTTTTTTTGAACCTGTGTTTGCATCCTGCTGCGCCAAGGCGTTCATCGAACATAGTCCAGCGACGATCGTGGTAACGGTGAGTGCTCTCGTCAACATCTGAAATCTCCGTTCTGGTCAGCCAGCCACAAAACTTTCCTCAGCAATGCTCGTGCTGACCCATGCCTAAAGGTAAATATCGAGCAAATCTACAGATTGTAGGCCCTTATTGTTGATATTCAGATAGACTTGTCTGTTTTTAAACCATATTTTAGACCGGATGGTATAATTTGCGCCAGGCACGAGAAATCCCGCTCACATGGCGAGAAGGATTACTCAATGCCCTGGCGTATTTCTCCATGAAGCCCACCACGAAAACAGCATTAAATACGCACGTATAAAGGATTCCATTCTAAACAAGTACACCGAAGAACTAGCTCGAAATGCACAACCACAAAATTATCCCGAAATCATTTTTTCTACTCTTGGGATCGAAATTGAAAACATCGACTGTTGTAAAGATTCAGGAACTGGCCTCTACAAATCGCCTCCATCAACATACCTTGTCGTTTCGAATGGTTCTGTTATAAAATGGGAGACATCTCTCCGAAAAACTTTGCTTTACATTCCTAGCAAGCCATTTGCCTCCGTGGAACGGATGAGCACTATTCACATTTTGCTCACTCTCTATGCAAAGAACAGGCGAGTGCCTGAACTCGACAAGCAAGAGATTGTCATTGCTCTAAAAACTTGCAATGCCTCTGTACACATTTGACCTGCCCCCCAAAACCTAGTCCACTCTTTTATTCGAGTATCTTCGTAGAATGGGCGTATTTGGAAGGCAACGGCACGCTCAATCTTGGGTTGTGGGAAAACTTTGGCAGCATCGGTGGGGACATAAGCGGTCAAGTCCAATCCGCTCGTGTCTTTCTCGGCGTAGATGCATTCAATACTGATATCTACGGAAGCCCTGCCAACTTCACCGGCCCATCTTCGATCAATGCATTGGCCACCGCCGCAGACTCAGCCAGCGGCGATGCGCTGGGGTTTGATTTCAGTGGAAACAGCGCTTTCTATTTGCCCAGCGGGTTCGCCTCAGGAAGCTTGATCTCGAACACTACTACCTTTCTCGATGACTCGTTCGATTCGATGGGCCTTGTGTCCGGAAGTAGCTACACCTGGACCTGGGACACGCCAACCGGCGGACAAGATTTCTTCACAATCAACATCGTGCCCGCCTCAAGCGTGTTAGCATTGCTCGGCCTCGGCGGCATCGCCGCTGGTCGTCGTCGTCGCTAATCGACGCTCCGGTTGAATACAAAATCCATAGAGCCCCGTCTGATCAGGGGGGGTTTTTCAATGGCTCCGTGTTCAAATGATGCTTCGCTAACATTGCTCGACCTAGCGGGTCAGAGCGGGTCATGACCATTTTCCTCATTTCGCAATAGACATCAAAAAACGCCACTGGTTCAATGCCAGCAGCGTTTTCTGTAAGTGGAGACGAAGAGAATCGAACTCTCGACCTCTTGCATGCCATGCAACGCACATGCCTTCCTATCAGCCTTTGAAGGTTGATATTGAAGATTCAGAGGAACTGACATGGACTCGTTTGGACCCAAAGCGGGTCAGCGAGCGGGTCAGAAGGAGATGAGACTTTCTTGCCTGATGCAATGATTGTCAGGTTCAGGATGAAGCTATTCTAGAAACGAACTCAAATAAGAAACGGGATGGTTTCTGACACCATAATCATGGCAACGAGTGAAAAAATCAATCAACATCGACCGGTCGCATGGCGATGGTGAGTCCGACTGGTTCCACTCCCTTTCGACCCGGCTCAGATGCCCGCAAAATAGTGCGGACATCTTTGAGTAGTGAGTTAATCTCTCTGAGCTCTGATTTGGTCAGCCAAGCCATTCCATTGATCGAACAAAGATTTTTATACACCCCACTGCTCCGTGCATTGGGGCTCGAAAGCCCTTTGATGAACTCTTTCTCGCAGTTGCGTAATTGGGCTTTGTATACAGCAGTCAAACTCTCTAGGAGCTCGGGATGCTCTTCGCTGGTCGGATAGATCAATACGCTAGCGATGGGTATATAAAAATCTGCCTTCTCCGGCCCCTTGCTTTTTTTCCCTTCTACTCGAACCAGTTCACTTTCAACCAAAATATCCATATGCCGATAGAGCGAAGCTGGGGACCGACCCATTTGCTCCGCAAGCTCACGAATCGTCGCCCCCCTGAGTCTTGCAACTTCAAAGAAAAGTTCGTTTCGAATAGTTGACGCAAGTGCTTTGAGCTGGTCATCCCGTTCAATGATGTGTTGCTCTTTAATCTTAACCGCCATCTCTTGAATCCTCACGACTCCGGAAGTCTATCACGCCCACGATTGTGATTGATTGTAGCCGAAAGGTGCTGGGCTGTAAAAACTGTGCACCAAACCAAACAAGAGCCCCGCCGAAACGAGGCTCTTGTGGAGAGTTTGACTTCAGCTTGTAGTTCATTGATTTATCGACGGCGTCTTGTTGCTACCAAACCTGAAACAGCCAGCATTGATAACGCACCCGGTGTTGGCACAGGGGTATAACTATAAGTTGCTTCAACAGTGAAACCGGCTTCGCTATCAAGGCTCCACTCGGTCAATGCACCAAAGGCAAAGACTGAGAATACGGCCCAGTCAACGATTTCAAAATCCAAAGTTCCATCCCCAATGAACTGTGAAAACTCAGAATCGCCAACGCCATATGAATCAGCGAAGTCTAGATAAGTGCCGAAAGTCTCAACGGCTGTTTCTCCAGCAGCGACATCAATGAAGGTCGGTCCTGTGTTGAAATGACCAGGTGCAGTTCCGAAGGGATCGTTTGGTAGAGATGGCTCGGTGACCCAGTCTTCAAAGAGAAGGTTTCCTCCTGAGCCTCCGAAACCATTGACTTCGAACGAATAATCAATCCACTGCACTTGATAGCTGGCGGTGGTGCCTAAGTTGGTAAACTCGAAGACTCCATCATGCCAAGCGTGAATAGTCAAATCAACACCCGTCAGAGTACCGAGGGACGAATCAAACTGTTCGAGCCCTGCTGTGTGTATCGCTGGGGACTCAAAAATTGGCGTCCCGCCCACATTGCCCGCTGCCCCCGCCGAAACGGTTACTACATCAGCGAATGCCGCCGAAGATGCAACTGCCAATACTGTTCCGATAACCCGATTTCTATTTCTCATCTCAATCTCCTCGTGTTTAGTCATTTAGGGAATCGAGCCAGCATGAATAAAGATGCCGGAACCCTCAACTCCATTTGATCAGACTAGCGAATAGATAGATGAGAAGAAAGTGTTATCTGATGATTTTTCATATTTTTATTGTTTTTGTTAAAATTCATCCCCCTACCACCAAACCTTAAGCCCTGCATCATTGCTGCAAGACTCAAACCCTCAACCTTGTGGGTCAGAATACGGGTCAGAGCGAGTCAACCCCAAATCTTCCATCCCCGCATTCCATCAAAAAACGCCCTTGACATAAAGCCAATGGCGTTTTCTGTAAGTGGAGACGAAGAGAATCGAACTCTCGACCTCTTGCATGCCATGCAACGCACATGCCTTCCTATCAGCCTTTGAAGGCTGATATTGAAGATTCAGAGGGACTGACATGGACTCGCTTGGACCCAAAGGGGTCAACGAGCGGGTCAGAACTCTTTGTGCCCAGAGGTCGTATCTAAGAGAGATGGCTCGCATAAAGAATGGACTAGCTATTGGGGGGGCAGGTCGTCTTTATCGGATGAATAGAAGTGGATCTCCTAAGGAGTCATCGGTTAATTCGACAGCTTCGATGTAGCCGGTCTCCGAGAGGATGAATCGTAATATTGAGTTCGTATCGGTCATGTCGGTGATTGTGGCGGTGTTTGGTTCTTTGCCTGGCCCAACAGTTGGGTAGTAATCGCCGAGGCGGATGCTTAGGGTGTCGTCGTATCGCTTGATGACGAGGGTGCCTAGGTGCTCGTTGTGGAACCAGCCGGCGTAGAGATCGAGCGGGCGGGTGAGGTGATCGGTGGGCATGGTTGTGTGCTCTTGGTTGATTCTCGGCGCGTCGCCTGCTTCTTTCATTTGCTTGACGCGTTGTGAGAAGTTTTCACGTGGGCTCCAGTCGGGCTCGAGCCCCGTGATATTGGTAAACGCTTCGACAGCGACGATGGATTGCCAGGCTCCGGCGGGCCCAGACCCGTTCACGAGGATGGCGATGCCGGCGTTGAATTTAGGGAGGTATCCGTACCAAGCGGATGTGCCTGAATAGCCGCCGCCATGGGAGCTGAGTGGAGTCTGATCGAGGAATGAGCCGACATTCCAGCCGTGTCCAAAGCCTGTGGATATACGGATTGTGCCATTTGGCTTGTCGAGACTTGAGTGTTGTTCATGCATCGCAGCAATTGATTTTGGGCTAAGGATGTCTTCGTTGTTGATGGTGCCCTCATTGATCTGAAGTTGGATCCATTTGGCGGCGTCGACGGCGGTGGTGCCGAGCCCGCCGGCGGCGTGCATGGTGCGGTCCGTCTTCATCTGGAAGGAGACGACCCAGTTCTCGCCGTCCCACACGGTGGGGAACGCAGCGTTGTCATCGGTGTAGATCTCGCTTGCGTAGCCTGTGGTTCTTGTCATGCCCGCAGGGGTGAAGAAGGCTTGATGGAGATAGTCTCGCCAAGAGATGCCGGCGACTTGTTCGATGATCCGTCCTGCAAGGGTAAGATTTACATTGGTGTATTCGGTGGAACCCTTAACCAGGCCTTGGGCGAGCCAGTAGTCGTAGCGTTCGTCGGTGATCTCTCCTGAGTAGGCATCGAGGACGACGATGGGAGTGGAGTTGATTCCCTTACGGTGGGTGATGAGATCCTCGATGGTGATGGAGGAGGGATCAACAGAGTCGCCGAGCTTTATATCGGGGAGGTACTTGGTGATTGGGTCGTTGAGGTCAAGTTCGCCCTCCTCAGCGAGCTTGACAATGGCGGCGGCGGTGTAGGTTTTGGTGATTGACGCGATGTAAAACATAGTGTCTTTGTTGACGGGTGATCTGGATTCGGGGGTACGGTTGCCGTGGGTCCAGATGTAGGTTTGTCCGTCCTTAATGATGGCGATTGCTGCGCCGGGGACATCGAAGAGATCAGTGAGATTGTCCCAGCTTTTGGCCAGCGCGTTCAGCTCTTTGTCGTTACTGATTGGGAGAGCGTGGATTCTGGATTGGGCGAGCAGCGGAGAAGATGTCGCTGCGAAGGCGAGAGTGGCAAGGGTGGCAAGTTGGGTGAGGCGCATGGTGGTTCCTTCTTCTATCAGTTCGTGGTTGTGACTTTGTGATTTATTAACTTGAAGGGCAGCGTAGAGGAAGGGGTTCGGGCGATCTTGTACGGATCATGCGCGGTAAGAGAAAACAGAACTTGTTTTGTGGATTGATTAGAGGACCGAGACGAGGGAGCGGAGCTTGCGAGGGGTGATCCCGAGGGATTTGGAGAGTCGCTTGGACATGTGGGCCTGGTCGGCAAACCCGGCAGCGAGTGCACATTGGGTGAGCGATCGGTTGGTGGTGATGATGAGCTCAGCTGCGGTCGAGAGCCTGGCCCGCTGGGCGATGGTACTTGGGGTGGTGCCGGTCTGAGCTTTGAACCTGCGGGCGAGATGGCTGGGATGGAGGTTTAATGCCGTGGCGGTCTGCGTGATGGTGCAACCATTGCTCAGAAGTTGTGTTGCTCGCTGAATCGTGAGATCGTTTGGTTGTTGGGTCATGGGGGAAGAGTCGGCGGTGTAGAGATCGGCAAGGGTGCAGAGGGTTTGATCGAGGGCGGAATCTAAACAAAGCCCGCCCGCTGCAAGAGTGAGCCAGAGTTTGACGAGGGCAGAGCTTGCGTGATCGTCATTGAGCCAGCGGCAGGCGGTATCGGTGGACGGATCGAGGTTGGACTCACAGTAGAAGTGCTCGGTAAGATGCTTTGGGAGCTTAAGGACAAGCGAAGCTGCGCCGGATTGGGCGATGGCTGTTTCGTGCTCTACGCCCGCAGGCTTGATCATGACGGCGAGTGGGCGTGAGTGTTGGGGAATCGCAGTTGTTGTTGTTTGGTCGCTGAAGTTGCCGGCGAGGACGAGGGAGATAGAAGCGGTATCATGGGCGTGAGGGGGCATGTAGTGTCCGGGGTGGTAGGCGACGGCGTAAGCAGAGATGGCTCGGTCGGCGATGCCTGTGGCAGCGAGCAGGCGGGTTCGGTTTGGGAGTAGGCACGCAGGCATCGAAGGGGTATTCCGATTTGGGTACGGGTTGTTTCAGACATGGCGTGTTGAGGAGAGATTTGGGTGATTATTGCATTGCTTTCCGGATGCCCTTGCTTTGCATCGACTCAGGGTACCCGCGCATAAACAACTGAAACAAGTCCGGGATTGAAAGCTGATCATCCCCCCAAAACCGAGTCTGGCCTGATGCAATAAAAATGCTGCTTGGACACTCTTTGATGTGGAGTACAACCATGACAAGAACGCAACGCTCGGTGGAGCAAAACTTCAACAGGCTCAGTGTGATAGTGGTCTACTCGATCGGTACTTGAATAAATTCTTGACCTAGCGGGTCAGAGCGGGTCACCCACAAAATAGCCGTCTCCCTCACCCCATCAAAAAACGCCATTGGCATCAAGCCAGCGGCGTTTTCTGTAAGTGGAGACGAAGAGAATCGAACTCTCGACCTCTTGCATGCCATTTATTTGTCAACAATCAGAACCATCATCCGCTCAAGACGATCAAGTCGTGCTTGAAGCTGCTGAATCTCTTGATCCTTCTTCGCAATCTCTGCATCCTTCTCATCACGCAGTTCTTGAATGGCATCAACAATCAACGCCTCATAGCCAACCTGATCAAGATAGAAGTAACCATCGTCGGCTGTGTTGACCCATTGTGGAATCACCTTCTGAACCTCTTGAGCAATGAATCCGGACTGAACGCCAGGTGTGTAGGAGAAGTGGTCCTTCGCAGTATACTCAAAGTTCACCGGACGCAATGCCGAGATCATATCGAGCGATCCGGTCATCGATGTGATGTTCTTCTTGAGGCGTTTATCAGAGAACACTGCCCATGAGCCGCCGCCGGCTTTTCCTGCGGTGCCGCCGACATTGAGTTTGAAGATTGTCGAAGGCGAGTTCGTGCCAACGGTAAGGTTTCCGGCGACGAGGGTATCTCCGTTGGGAACCGATGGGCTGTAGGTGCCCATTGAAACGCCGCCATTGGCGTTGATGAGCAACTTGGTTGCGTTGTCTTTTTGAACTCTGAGGATGTCTCCTCCGGTCGTTGAGTCGATGTGTAAGTTTGCTTCGGGAGTTGTTCTTCCGATACCGACACGCCCTTCAAAGTAGTTTCTTCCACCTTCAAAATATCCGGCATAGCCGCTGGAACTACGGGTTTCGCCGCGCACGCCGTAGGTGGTGCCGGTGCTTGCGGTGACAATACCAACAACCCCTTGGCCAGAGGTAGAGTCGCTTTCGCCCTGCACGCCAACGGTATTGCCGGAGGCAGCGAGGGCGACACCGAAGATGCCCCGACCGCTGGTGGAGTCGCTCACACCAAACACGCCGTAGGTGTCGCCGGATGCAGCTCCGGCCCGACCAAACACGCCCCGGCCGGAGGTAGATTGGTTAAAGCCCTGTACGCCGTTGGTATCGCCGGAGGTAGCGGTTGCCACCCCATAAAGGCCTTGACCGCTGGTGCTGGCGGATTGGCCATACACGCCGGCGGCAAATCCTGTTGGTGTCGTGCTCTCGCCAAAGATTGCTCGTATACCGGCTGTTTCAACATGTATTGGGTACAAAGGATCCGTGACTCCGATCCCGACATTGTTGTTCTCATCGACGAAGAGCCCGCGGGTTTGAATTGAGAATGGCGATGCTGTCATCGGCTGGCGTGGCGAAAGCGTGGTCCCATCGACCACAATCTCAAGCCAGTACTGGGTGCCCGAGAAATCCTGCGGGCCGAAGTCGAGCTGAGAACTAAACACCCCGTCACTCACGGATTGGGCGGCGATCGTCACTGTTGATCCAACCTGCGAGCCACCGCTGAGCCCATCGTACAGCAAGAAATCCATGCTGTACGACCCACTCGCGGCATTGCCGGATTCCATCAGCTCACCTTGGTAAGTGAAGGCGGTGTCGGTTTGGGCGAATGCCGGAACGGAGCAAACAATAGCGGTACCCAACAGGGCCGCAAAGAAATCATTAAGCATGTGTGGTTTCCCTCTTCCAAAGAACAAAATCCGAGACGGAATCCTCGGTGAACATATTATCTTCAAATCAGGATCAATTACAAGAGCCAATCCCTTCCTTTGAGCCAAACTCTTGACCTAGCGGGTCAACAAACGGGTCAGAGCGGGTCAAGCCTAAAGTCATCAACTCAGTCACTTCATCAAAAAACGCCCTTGACATAAAGCCAAAGGCGTTTTCTGTAAGTGGAGACGAAGAGAATCGAACTCTCGACCTCTTGCATGCCATGCAATGCACCAACCCTGATATCAGCGTTTCAAGGCTGTCATTGACAATTCGAAGGGACTGTGGTGGACTCATTTGGACTCAAAGCGGGTCAGCGAGCGGGTCAAAGATGTTGACTGGTTGGTGATGCTCTGGAATAAATCAAATTTAGAATGCCCTAGATTCTGAGGGCGGGCTACATGGCAGATGGTACATTTACTTTTAATTCTTGCTTGCTCTGAGAGTTCCTTGATTCTCAAACTATTGGCAAATCTCCTGTGATGAGTGAAGAAGAAGTGTTCGAATATAACAGACAAGAAGGTGACTGGCATCGCAAAGACTTTGGAGCAAATAGATTCCTAATCGCCACACATTTTGCAGTTGTGTATCTCAAGTCCTATCGTGAGGATAGGTGAAACCAGCCTAAAGTGACCACGCCATACGATGGAATTTATTGGATAAACAGTTAATCTGATAGGAGAGCTATCAATGATCCTTGAGACCCTCACAGTCGCATCACTCACTGGTATCACTCAGGAACTAGCTAAGCGAGCGCACCAGCTTGTCGCCCGCAGCAGTGGTTCGATAACGAAGAATTGGTCACTTCAGAAAAGTGCGAAAAATTGGGAAAAATCAGTGCTGTCAGTTAGAGAAATCAAGACACTATGGCAAACTGATAAACGAGTTGATATATCAGAATTTTTTGTTGCCCCGCATGTTGAGTGGAGAGGGTCTCGCTTTTCAGTCAATTCACTTAATGATATACCTAGTAGTGGGCATATGTTATTGGAGGGAATTGCTGGACAAGGAAAATCCATACTTCTCAGGCACCTATGTGCTGTTGAAATGCAGACCGGATTCAGTTTGCCCGTCTTTATCGAACTGAGACACGCTACTCATGAGCGAGGAATTGCCGAGTTGGTGGCCGAGTGGTTCGCTGCTAGCGGAATAACACTAACACCCTCTGACGCAAGGAAGGCGATCGTTTCTCAAAAGATGTCGCTTTTTCTCGATGCCTTTGACGAAGTACCACCCCCGGTGCGTTCTAGCATACAAAAAGAGATCGATGACTTGTGTAAAGAATGCGAGAGATCACGAATACTTGTAACTTCTCGACCGGAAAGCGGTATTGTTTCTTCGCCAAGACTCGATGTAGCGTCAGTGTCGGATCTCACGAAGAAAGAATGTCGGGATGTGATCTACCGTCTCTCACAGTTTGAAGATGTTACCGAGTTGCTTGTGAATCGGCTGAACGACAATCGAAACGGGATTGGCGATTTACTGGTAACGCCACTTTTGGTTACATTGTTAGTGATTACATATAAATCTTACAGCGATCTTCCAGACACACTTAGTGAATTCTATGATGCTCTATTCAAAGTCTTACTAAAGCGACACGACGGCACTAAGCCAGGTTACCGTCGTAGTTTAAAGTGTTCATTGAATGACACTCAGTATCGTTTAGTGTTCGATGCGATGTGCTTCGAGTCAAAACAATCAGCGAGTCAATCATTTAGATATGATCATATGTATGATTATGCGAGCAGTGCTCTTGAATTCAAAGGACATTCGGATGACCCGGAGGCTTATCTAGATGATATTGTCGGCGGCACTAGCCTGCTTGTGCGAGATGGCCAAGAATATCGATTTATCCACAAGAGTGTGCAAGAATACTACAGCGCATCATTCTTAGCTACACTACCAGAGAATGTACTAATGGACGTTCTGCAAGGAATCATTATAGATGAGAGGGTGGACTACTGGAGGCAAGAACTACTTTTTTTAGAAACAATAAATCAATATCGACATGCCAAATATTTTGAGATACCAATGCTCAATGATGTGCTTCAAACTGTGGATGGCTTTTCCAACCAATCAAGAAGTGTGATGAAATACCTCCTTGGAAGTTCGGAACTACTGCTAAGAACAGAAGGAAAACCACATAAAGGGAAAATTCGGGTAACACAAATAAAGTTGATTTATTCAGGACCATTGCCATTGGGTTATCGGCCATCGCTTTCGACAGAACAGTCAAAAATATTGACTCGCAAAGTGGATTGGAGATCTGAGTTGCTCAAAAAAAACCGGGAGCATGTCGATGTGAAATACATGCTCGATAACAAGACAATAAAGGATTTGATGAGTGTTCTTCTTCCAGAACTAATTCAATCGATGAGGCGGAGACTCGAAGGCTTGAAATTATATGTAGAAAATAGCGAAAAAGGTACTTCAAAGTATCGCCGGTCGTTAAAGTCACTACCAAGTGCTTCGCGAAAAACTAACAAATAAATTAATGATATAACAACCGGTTTTTCTACACTGATGTCATTATTCGTTGATATGGGCGCAAATACCCATAAAGATGACTGGACTTCAAGAACACGAACAACCTCTTCAGTGGACAAGCCGCAGTTCGTCAGAAGGTAGATGATTGGAACTCCGAAATAGCCAACGATAAATGCAACTCTTGATTCGATTCATTTCTCGTTCATCAAAATGACATCATCTCTCTTGCAACGGCCAGAGGACTGAAGTGGACTCGTTTGGAGTCAAAGCGGGTCCGGTATTTTCCTTTACGTTTCTGTTTTCACTTGATGTATCGTTCAGTGCTTTATGAATCGTTCGATTCTCCATCAACGTGTCCATGCCGCCCTTCAGAATTCCATCTATTGGGTTTGCAAACTGGACACGGCTTTCGCCCGTCTTTCTGTGAGAGCCGAAGTTTATACTCAACATCTTCAAACTCTATCTCCGGACAGCTAGGACGATGGTACAAATCCGAATCGTCAGTCAAAGCGTATCCCCCATCGCTGTATTCTATCGAGAGTTTCAAAATTGCCTCTTTGTTGCCAAGGCCCAACGTGGGATAAGCAGTCATTGATGCGAGAGAAAGGATTGAGCTAGATTCTGGAAGTTCCGCATCAGGATTATCCAAAGATGCCAATGCTGTTTCTCTTTTCGCTACAACATCTTCAACATCTGGATCGTCGTCTATCGAGAGAGAAGGGTTGAACTGTGGACCAGACAATGTGCAATCAGCGATTGCGGCGGATGTCGAAATCATTAAAATTGAAGTAGGGTTGTCATAGGGGCATTTAAGCACATGTAAACCCTCCCAATCACCAATACTAGCTCCTGCAAACTCCCGCCGGCCTTCGACTTGCCAAAGGGGCTTTCTGAATAAGGCACCTGCAAACCGTTCTTCGCGAGGGATTATCAATGCGTTCGGTTCATAACCTGCGTCTCTCATAATGCGCATTGCTCTGCGCATTGTTTCTGGTAGCGTGGCAAGCGACGTTACAGACTCCGCTTCTTTCGCCTCCCCATCAAGCATATTGACCAGGTTTATCGATTCACGCCGGCCAACGCTTTCTCCTAAGCTACTGCCAAACCCAGATCCCCAGTTGTTATCATCGAGAAGACACTCTCTTGGAATCCAAACGCCCCAACGACCTAACACAGGACACGCTCTAACAGTATCTTGAGAGACTCCCAGCATGCGAAAGGCATCAATCCATGGGCGATGCGACCGATACGAGCCAACAGACTCATCTGTCAGTTTATTGATTCGCTTTTCTGACAACTCCTCATTGAGTACATATCTCAGGTATTCGGAATTGCTCCCTTGGGAACGCTGCTCAAACAACTCAACAATTGTATTCACCTTCTGCTGCTGTGAGTCTTCTGGTATTCCGAGCCACTGGCTAGATACCATTTTTAATAGTGCCTCTCGCTCAGCCTGTGGATTCCATAGAAATCTATTCGGGGTTCCTGGACAATAATTTTCAAGACTCCCCCAAAATGGTTTTTCAGAGACAAGAAGGGCAGCCCTAAGGCCCTGCCTTCTCCACTCTCCCCCGCCCCAACGAGTCTCTACTATTCCCGGCCGCATATCACGATCCCAATCCCTTACATCCCAATTAGCTATCCCTAATGATCCATCAACAGCAGAGTTGCGTGAATTTTCGCCATGATACAACTCCCAGAGAGCGATCAACTCTTCCGGCGAAGGTAGCTCAGAGATTGCTCGTTGAAGTATGCTCGCAGCCCCCTGATGGTACTTCTGCTGGCCGTTCTCAAGCACCTCTAGTCCCCAGCCTAGAACGACAATAGCAAAATACTGAGCCAACGTTTCTTCAGACTCGCCAATGCAGTCATCATGATTTGATAAACCCTGATTCCCTCTATACTCCCGGTGTTTGAAAACTCGCTCAACAAAATACTCTGCATACTGTGGTTGATGAAGTCGAATAGCAGCGTTTGTCAAGGACAGTGCGAATCGCAATGATGTCGTATACATCCCATGTCCAGCGGAATCCATTTGAGGATCCTTTTTTGACTCATTGATTGAACATTGTGTCATCATGGAATTCAGAACACTGTCAAGTCGTGTTCCAACGGCATCAAGGGCTTCAGAATTGTTTCGACAACGAAAGTAGAGATACACCATTGCATTGAGATACTCTTCCATCAGCATGGGCTGGTCTTTGTGCATGCACCGAAATGCATAGAGAGTAAATGCATTGATAATCACTTCAAGTGTGGTTGTGTCCCCCGATAGAGCCCCCTTCTCTGCGATATCCCGCATGTCAATTTCAAGCGGCCCATTAAACTGCTGAACCATTAGGGAACTCCAAAACCGTTCTGGAGATTGTACTTTGGCAGGAATTACTTCTAGCCAGATGTCCAGGAGTGATCCAAATGATTCTAATTGTGATTCAAGTTCGACATGCCTTCCCTCTCTTGCCAAAACTTGTAGAGTGGTAGAAAACCCTGTAAAAAACTGTCTGAGATCCTTTGTATTCATTTGGCACCGCCACTCCGAATGACAAGAGAGCCCCGCAGGGTTTTCGACATGCGATTTAAGTTCTTGGAACCAGCAAATTCTGCTGCATGACTGTTTGTTATATCTTGCTCGTAAACTGCATTTGCGCCGTTGTCAATGCCCCAGTCTTGACCTGGCAAAGCCGCAAATTCTACATGGCTAATTCCCTTTGTCGCCATAACACGATTTGCAAGTGCCTCCAGACGTACACAATCCACATCCAGAAACACACCCTCCCTTCCTATGTCTATTGGCTGAGACTTCTTTGCCAACCCGAGAGACCCTGAGCCAGAGTACGGACTATATCGAAATCCAAGCCTGTTCAACTCTGCAGTGTACATCTCAGCCAACGCCATTTTGCTGGCACTTTCCGCAGCAGCCCTTGCGAGCGCCGAACGCATTACAGGTAATACGGCATTCATGTCCGTTGATCCTGCATCAATGACAATTCGTGCCAGCATACCAAGGCTTAATGCCGTAACAAGCGGAACTAGAATCATATTCAGCCCAAGGAGAGGTAGAAAAAAACTCCTACTGACTGATGAGTCAGGCGCGCTCTGCAATATAGGCAAAAACGGTTCGATGTGCGCTGCTACAAGATTTGCCACAGCAATACCCCCTGCTAAAGCAAGAATTTCGAATGAGTGATATTTTCTGGCGAACAAAGATGTCAGGGGCAACATCGAAGTGTTTTGTTGAGAGCGAATTTGTGCTGCAAAAATCAAAACCGCTTGCAGGAAGCCAAATATAGCCCCGACGTACCCTGTAACAGCAAGTAAATCTGGGGAGACCCAATCGGCTGAAGAACTCTTGACAGGGGCAGAAATGTTGAATACGACTCCAATTGCATATGCAACTAATAGAATGTCAACCGCCACAAGTATGAGCGTTATCGCGCTAGATTTAGCTGAATGCTCAGCCCATAGCCAATGATCAATTTTTTCAAAAGCTGTTCCTGATATTGACCTTGTTGGAAGTTTGACACGAGAGCTTAAAAATCGAGGACGAGTATTGAGTAGCCAAGCCAACTGCCTATCGAATCGCTTGAATCCTGGAAGGCGGGCAACAACTGTCAAATGTGTTCGAATATCCCATATGCTCAATGCAAGTGAGCAACAACTTCGAGTCAGCAAAGGAGAAAAGCGCTTGACCCTCTTCAACATGGCAATTCGACGAGTTTTCAATCCTCGAAACAACTGATCCTCCACAATCCAATAAATCTGGCCGTAGCTTCATTCATATAATACACCAAGTACCAATCTCCTAGATCGAAATAGCCTGCCCCTCAAAAACTAGTCTACTTTTTATGCGAATAATCTCATAGTCCGGGCACATTTGAGCCATTAGTTATTGATTCGGCCCTGAAGCTCTAGCAGAGAATCAACAACAACATCAAATTCAGGCGCATCCCCAAAGATCATGATCTCTCCCATCTCTTCGTATTCAGGACGAAGAGCCTCAGCAAACTCTTTTGAGGCGAGGATCTGGAGAGTGCCAGGAACAGCAAGCTCGTATTTTGATGCAGCCCTCTTGTAGAACACCTTCTTGTGCTCAACGACACTTGCCAGTAAATCCATATCAGCGATCGCAAATTGGCCGAGTTCATGTTGAGCAAGTAGGTAGACGTCGTACAAATGACGGGCAGGCCTTGCTCTGACCATCCGTTCCTCACCGAGATGAACCAGCGAATGCAGCAGCGTCACCTTTTCCCAGAAAGTCCGTTGAGCGGAGATCGCTTGCACCGGTGCGTCAAGGACATCAAACTGATCAGAAAAGGCTTCTGCCGCATACGGACGGACTGAACCATCCACTGTTGGCCATGTATCCCCACGGGCTCCAAGTTCTAGAAGAACATCTGTTCTGAGGTAAGGCGAAGGTGCTTCTGTCGTTGGGTAGCTAAAGAAGATGTTGGCGTTGTCCGGGTTCTCAACATCTGCTCTGAGTGACCATTCATCTGAATCGCCAAGCACTTCGTAAAAACGATCTTGCAAAGCATTCAAGAGCGGACCCTCAACAAAGTTGGTGGCTTCAACTTTGAGCGTATCAATCAAACGATCTCGCGCTTTTCCCGAAAGACCCTCTTGCATCGGATCACGATCGCCTACAAATCCCAGCGCCTTGCGATCAATAACGAGATCGATATCCTCCGACATCCGCTCGATGACATGAAACACTTTTGAGAGCGATGTCCCGCCCTTGAAGAATATTTCTGCGGGCAATGAATCCATCGACGAGAGTTGCAGGAGCACCCAGCATACCCAGAAGTCTTTCTCGATGATCTGAACCGTCACGCCCTTCTGATCCGCAACAGCCCGGAATAAATCTGAGCGGTCGGAGGCAGACAGTTGAGCAACAGTATTCATCAGATAGCCATTCCCATCTCGTGACTTTCGGAGTCAACTCGCCGGGCAATGTCCGTGATCCAACCGGTAGCGTACTGAGCCTTCTTGAGAAGTTCTTTTCGTTGCTTGGCTGTTAGCATCTGCCGAATGAGATCGATGACTTGCTCGTCGGGATTGGGACCCAGTCCATCTAAAGCGGAGAGCGTTCGCCCGACAACCGGATCGCTCAAAGGCATCTTGTTGGGTGCCACATGCTTGAGACGAAAGACCTGATTCCCCACTTTCACGTTCCGACTTTGGCCATCCGTGAAGTAAACATGCTTTGCAGGAATCTGAGTTGAAAGCCCAAGACGATTTGCTGCCATAGCTGAAGATGCGACTACCCGGCTCCCCGTCTGACGACCTAATGCCTTCGCCACAAGATCCGCATCCGGCGGGACATCAATCCCAAGATTCTGATTGACCCTTGGATAGTAATACAACCCTCGCCCTACCCGATTGAGGGTGGCTCCCCTTGAGAGCCTCGCCAGGGATTGGTCTACAGCATCTCTGCTCGCCAAGTCCAAGAAGTCCTTAGCCGTCACGACAGCACCACGCCCGCCATATCGACGGCGGATGCGATTCATGATTTGTGCCTGAGTCGTGTTCATCGTGGTACCCTTCATGCTGTCAGTAAAATATACAGTTATTTCTGACACTTGTCAATCGTCTACATGATCTAAAATATTCGCCAAAGTGCCCTAAAAGCCCTAAATTAGCACAAAATGACCTGCCAAACAGATATCGGACCCAGAAAACACCCGCCTGAATCTACCCGGTTCGATTTTGTACGCTCAGTCCTCAGGGGGCAACAATCACCCAAGCTGCTCGTGATTGATTCTGTAGACCCCACCCCTCCGAGCGGTGTGAGGCTTCACGACTTCAATAACCTGATGCTTTTCCATCAGGTGAATACAGTGCGACACCTTGTTGCCATCAAGCTTGAATCCAATCTCCTTGCGTCGATTCTTTTCCCTGCTAATCGTGATGAAGTATTTATGAGCAAGCCCTCCCTTGTGAGCCTCCAACTCTTTCCTCTCAATGACGGATGCGACGAGCGCCAAGTGATAGAAACGGATGTACCTCCCAGATCCTGAGTAAGTCATCTCGTCTTTGCTGTAGTTCTTGTCTTTGAAGAACTTGAACCACTTGTCGTAAAGCCGTTGTTCTGAAGGAAGCGTGAAGTTGTGATTGGCTTGCACCCATTGGACAGCCTTCTTTGCCCTCTGTAGCCGATCAGGTTCAGCCTTACCCGTGTGGTATTTGAGTAGCTCGTAGTATGCCACCAACTCTTCTGCTGATGGGTGCCGCTGGTTCATGTGACAATAGTGCGAGGCAGCCTTGTACATCCTCCCAAGAGGGTCATTCTCGTTCCACTTGTGTTTACCCGACCGTGTTTTTGATACCGTCAAGGGCAGTTTGTCCACACAACTGGATAACTTAGCTTCTGTTCCTGCCTTAGGGATATCTAAAACATTGGTAAGAGAAGATGAAACCGAGTCAGCATTCTTCGTTTGCGAAGAAACTGATGAGTTCCGATCTTTGTCATCCTCATGGTCTATCTCTCTTGGATTAGTAGTCAGTGAGAAGAACTCTGCAAGAGAAGAAAACGAGATAGATGCATCGGTCATCGCTAAAAACTCAAATGCTTCGCCCTGGTTCGATATTGAAGGCAGTTTGACCAATGTGCCGCAGGTCCTCAATAAATCTCCATAGGATACAAAATTGACCCCCTTTAGACAGACCTCTTTGCACCCGTAGCTCTTGTACTTCTCAGCAATCGCAGTCCTCAACTCGGCTAGTTTTCTACGAATCACGAAGTCCTGAAAATAGAAAGGAAAGTCAATGCAAATGGTTTGATGGTATCCGCCATTGTTTGTGCTTGGTTGCGTCAAGATATACGCCCCAAGTTCCTGCATGTCATGACTGAAGTGCATAGAAACCTTGAGTGCTGCGTCTGACTCTGTATTCTTCTTGTGTCCTGGATTGTCCGAATCCAAGGTGACCATCACACGCTTCACAGAGCCCATTTGATAGGGCTGCGCAGTGTAGTAGATCTTGGTACTCCCCGACATATGCTGATAGATGTGGCTCTTCGACAGGTATGATGGGTACTCTTTGCCTTTGTAGTTTTTGTGCGTTGGCTTGCCAAGCCCATAATCAAAGTCCGAAGTCAATCGTTGAACACGGGACACGACCTCATCCACTAGTTCATCACCTATCTCGGCATGGAACCGAGCCTTGATCTCTTTGTTCTTGGCTTTAGTTTTCTGAGCTTTGGCATTACGGATATCCATCTTGATTCGATGTTCATACGCTGATTTAGTGTTGTACATCGGGTCCTTGGAGTCCCTGTACCACTTGTTTGTATCCGTTAGTCGGCCCTTCCACTTTTCTTGATCTGACATATCTCTCCGTTCTCTTTGTATGAGCAAGTCCAAGGGAATCAGCCTCAAACTTGCTAGTGATTGCGAAAGCCTCAGCCAGTGAGTGGACCAACTGAGGGTGATTTGTTTCCGCATGTGGCAAAGAGATGGGATATGTCAAACCAAACCCACAGGCAGCATTCAATCACTTCGTCCAAATCCTCAAACACTCCTCCTTGATTCACTGAATGGTTTTGTTGGGCGCTTCAAAGCAGCCAATGGCGGGACGAGAAAGAACACATCAGGGACATCGCCTACAACTAATGCAGCAACGCCAATCATCAGGTAGTACCCGATGAGGCGACTACACCACTGTTCACAAGAACGGATTATCAAAAGCGGACCTGTTCGCTAGATGCTGCAAGCTGAGATTGCCCTCGCTGCGTGTAGCGGCTTGTGGTCTGGATTGACTCATGCCCCAAAATCTGAGCGAGACCAACAAGGTCATTGTTATTGGCAGCAAGGAATTCAGTGCTGAAAGAATGGCGGAGCCTGTGGGGGGTTATGTGGTAGCCCACTGCTAATCCGTACTTCTCAACCAAGTAACGAACCCCGTCAGGCCCGAGGGGTTTGCATCCTTGGCCGATGTAGACTCGATCGCTCTCAACTGGCGGCCTGCATGCAAGGTACTCAGTAAGATGCCCCCTTGCTTCTGCGGGCACAGGGACGGCTCTCTCTTTGTTGTTCTTACCATGCTTGACAACGAGCATACCTCGACGCTCGGATAGATCCACATCACCGAGTTTAAGCATCGCAACCTCGCTCAACCTCAAGCCGCAATACACGAAGAGACTCAACACTGAGGATGCACGAACATCCTCACGCACGATGGACTCTCTGATCATCCGTCGAATAGTCGTCCGGTCAATCGACTTGGGAGCAGATGGTGTTCGTCGAAGTTCTTTGACCTTCGCAGCAGGATTCTGTGCAATCACTTCTTCTTGCGCGAGAAATGAGAAGTATCTACGCAGAGTCACCAGGCACCGATTCACTGTTGCTACAGCTTGCCCACGCTCCTCACGCAAATGCGAGCGAAAGTCAGTGACATCACGCAGAGTCACTGTTCGGCTGTCATACCCCTCACCGTATACTCTCTCAAAATAGCTCACCCACTTCTTGAAATCTGAAGCGAACGCTTCCCGTGTTTTTATAGCAAAATCGTTCTCGTTCAGGAAGCGTGAAAACAGACTGGTTTCGAAATCGTTCATTGGTCATCTCCAATGCTTATGTGGTCAGAACTGGCGGCTTTATGGACAAACAATGGATGGACTCAGGACACACATTGCACAAGATTTCACCACATACTGATACCTAGGTGGTGTGCTTATCTGGTCACTCAACTGCCCTCATGTGTCGGAATACCTCAGCTACGAGATCGCCTTCCCCTCTCTCACCGATTCCGTCGGGATAACAATCGCTCAGCGCATCTGAAACCGCATTGGGGGTTGGATTGTCAATCCCGAGTCCCTTCAGCAAGTCAATCAATCGCTCTACAATGGGATTCACTACTTGCCTCGCAGCTTTCTTTTTGCGCGCAGAAGATGAACTCCTCGAAACAGACACTCCAACACGCTTGGGATAGAAAAAAACTGGCTCTCCGTTTGCTCCCAACCCTGTACGTCGGATCTCAAGGCACTCATCACGCAATCGAGCGTCATAGAACGGCCTCTTCGATTTCACCAAATACAGGGGCATCGGGAACACGCCTGATTCCACAAGCGCGTAGAACCGACTCCTCGATAAGTTCAGAGCCCGAGCCATATCCGTCATTGTGAGAACGCTTCTCTGTTGGAGTGAACGGCTATCTGTGAATCGTGCAGACATCA
>JGI24723J26617_10000616_pt1 | contig 34566 bp, 29 predicted proteins | sample Cruoilmetagenom6_FD_26617 | JGI IMG/M metagenome (IMG submission 26617) | reverse complement strand
CCGTCAGCGTCGTCTTGCCGTGGTCCACGTGTCCAATCGTGCCGATGTTCACGTGCGGCTTGTTGCGTTCAAACTTTGCCTTGCCCATCGGGCCTCTCCTTAGCGTGTCTGTTGTCCGGCCCGCCGGACGAGGTTTCATGTAATATTGGCAGGCAGAATGCCCGTTAAACGCGCCTCATACCCATGTGTGGCGCGGGTTTCAAGCGGGCATTTGTATGCGGGCTGTGCATTGGGGGGCGACTTGCCTTCAAGGCCCAATGCCGGATATGCCACGGGTCAACGCTGTCACCGAGGCCATGACATGGATACAGACCTGTCCACACACGCTCAACGCGTGCGCCAAACCCCTCTCGGCACTGCCGCCGCCGCCCGGGCTGGACAGTCTGTCCTGACGGCCGCAGGATGGCGCATCGACATGGCGCGTCAGTATCTCGACGAAGAGTCCGAGAGCGCCCTGCTCGCCTTCGGGCAAGCGCGTTCGCTTGAGGCCGCATCGGTTGGCCTGTTCGGCGCCGCCATCGTCAACCCGTCGGAGGGCCGCCCCGCCCTGCATTGGGCGCTCCGGGCGAGGATGCCACTGACAGGCGAACCTGAAACCGTGCGGCAGAGCGTGCTTCCCGCCCTCCAGTTCGCCCGGGATGTCCGCTCCGGAAGCGTAACGACGGCAGGCGGTACGCCCTTCACGGCAATCGTGCATATCGGCATTGGCGGGTCCGATTTCGGACCGCGACTGATCGCCGACGCCTTCGAAGACCTGGCGCCCGCCGGTATCGACCTCCGGTTCTGCGCCAATGTCGACCCGCTCGACCTTGATCGCGCCCTGGACGGTCTCGATCCCGCCACAACGCTGGTCATCGGTGTGTCGAAATCCTTCGGGACGGAGGAGACCCTCTACAATCTCGCACGGGCGCGGACCTGGCTCGAGCATGCGCTCGGCGACGCATCCGCCCAACACCTTGCCCTTGTCACCGCCGCGCCTGAAAAGGCCAAGGCCTGGCTTGGCGGCCGCGACGCTCACCTGTTTGACATGCCGCTATCCGTCGGCGGGCGGTTCTCGCTCTGGTCGGCGGCCTCGCTCGCCTGCATGATCTATCTGGGCGCCGATGTCTTCGACCGCATCCTGGCTGGCGCCAGCGACATGGACGCCCACACGCGCGACACGCCGCTCGCTGCCAATGTCCCTATGCGTCTCGCCCTGCTCGACTATTGGAACACGTCCATCCTCGGCGACAAGATGCGCGTCCTGCTCGCCTATGCCAATCGCTTGCGCCTGCTGCCGACCTATCTGCAGCAGCTCGAAATGGAATCGAACGGCAAGAGTGTCGGCCCGGACGGTGTCCCGATCGCGGTCGCCACTGCGCCGGCCCTGTGGGGCGGCGAAGGCTCGGTCGGCCAGCATTCCTACCATCAATGGCTGCACCAGGGCTCACAGGCGGTCCCGTGCGAATTCATCCTCGCACCCGACACTGGCCGGGACGCTGCCGGTCTTTCAGCACTCACGGCGCACGCAGTGGCCCAGGCCGAGGTGCTCGCCAATGGCCGCAGCCTCGCCGAAGTGAGGCAGGCAGAGCCCGGGCTGGACGACGCGGTCGCGCGGCAAAAGGTACATGCAGGTGGCCGCGCTTCGACCTTCATGACACATGGCGCTTTCGGGCCTGAAGCCTTTGGTGCGCTGGTCGCAATGTACGAGCATCGCACCTATTTCGCCGGCAAGCTCTGGGGCCTCAATCCCTTCGATCAATGGGGCGTCGAGCGCGGGAAGACCATGGCGGCCCGGTTGAAGCCTGCGCTGACCGGCGAAGAGTCCGCCGACGATCCGGTAACGGCGTCGCTGATCGCCGCGCTGCGCTGATCCGTGCCGGTCACCCGAATCCTGAAAGAAGTCGCGATCGGCGAAACACGCCGGGTCGCTTTTGATCAGGCCGGCCGCGCGATTGCTTTGCGAATTGACCGGTGGAGCGACGCGACGAGCCGCCCCCAATTCGGCGATATCGTTGACGCCCGCGTCCGCGCCATCCATCCGAAACAAGGGGGCGGGTTCGTCGACCTTCCCGGCGGCGCGGACGCGTTTGTTCGGCTTGCCGAAGGCCATGGCTTCACAGAAGGCCAGACCTTGTCCGTGCAAATCGTCGCAGAAGCCCGGCAGGGCAAGCTCGCGCGGGTTCAGCCCGCAAACCCCGACCCCGTCACCCAGTCTCCTGCCGCCCGCTGGCAAGCCGCCTTGCCGGGCGCAGCCGGTCTCACACAGGAAGATGTGCCCCCCGGTCATCCCGACATAGAGGCGGCCTTCGATGAAGCGACGTCGGAAACTGTCACGCCGCCCGGCGGCGGCACGCTGCGCATCCAGCCCACCGCCGCGCTTGTTGCCGTCGATCTCGACACATCCGGTCGCAATGACAGCGGACGGGCCGCCGCCCGCGCCCTGCGCATCAATACGGACGCAGCCCGGGAACTGGCCCGCCAGGTCAGCCTGCGCAATCTCGGCGGCGCCATCGTTCTCGACTGCGTGTCCCCGATCAACCGCGAGGCCGGGCTCAAACTCCGCGACAGTTTCCTGTCGGCATTGGCTGGCCTGTCCCAAAGGCATGCCAAGGCGCTGGCGCCATCTGCTTTCGGTCTGATGGAAGTCTCCGTCGCATGGGGCGAAACACCCATCGCCGACCGGCTTTTCGAATCCAGCGGCGAACCGACCGACGAAACCCTGTGCCTTGACGGCCTGCGCCATCTCCAGCGGGAAGCCCGGGCGCAATCCATGGCGCGGCTGACACTTTCCCTGCCCTCGCGCGCCTTCGACTGGATGTCCGGTAGCGGCCTTGACCTGCTTGCACACCTTGACGAGACTTTTGGCGCCCGGCTGACCATCTCGCCCAGCGACAAAAGCAAACCGGAAGTATTCCAGACATGAGCAAACCCATCTCCCCGGAAAACAGCACACCCAAATGCGCCCAGTGCCGCAAGAAGCCGATATCGCCCGAATACAGGCCGTTTTGCTCGAAACGCTGCGCCGATATCGATCTGGGCCAGTGGCTGAAGGGCGGATATGCGATCCCTGGCGCCCCGGCTGAACTGGACGAAAACCTCGATAGCGGGCGCCCGCTCGACGACTTGTCGGCTGATGACTGAAAACGCGATAGACAAGCGCGCCTGCCTTGGTTAGAACCCGCCTTCCCTGCTGGCCTGCCCGGGTAGCTCAGGGGTAGAGCAGCGGATTGAAAATCCGCGTGTCGGTGGTTCGATTCCGCCCCCGGGCACCATTTTTGGCCAGAATTATACGCGTTATCAGATAGTTGCGCATTTCGTCGGCTTTACAGCCCCCCTTTGTGTCCCCCTTCGGAAACCTGCCTGACAGCATTCTTCGAAAGATGAACCGCAAATGGTTCGCCCGGTCGATTAGACTTCCGCTCTCAACTTCAGCAAGCCTACAGCAGTCGGCGCATCGCTAATTCGCATTTCGACAAAAAAGCCGCCCAAGGGCGGCTTTGAGTTATTTGTGAATAGCACAGGCTATAAACCGCACTCGGCCAGCGCGCTGTTGAAACTCTCGTCCAAAGGTATGGGCGTGATCTTGCTGCCTTTGATTTGCCCAACCTCATACGCTCCGCTGGTGGGAAGTCCCGCGCTCGGTGCGGCTGCGACGGAACGAAAAATAAGGGTATCACCGCCCTTTAATTCAGCCAGTACAGACTCTGCTTCTTCGCCGCCGACCGCCGTAATTCCGTTTTGAATGGATGAAGTCATTCCAGCCGTCATCTGCATCGCAGATTCATACGCTTGTTGCTGCTCCGCCGTCATCGACCCAGTCGCGAAAGCATTCGATTGCTTCCCCACGATCGGCGTGCCCGCCATTGTGAACGTCCGAGGCGAATTCTGGTCAACGCGCCAAACTACGTCACCAGGAGTAAAACGCACTTTGCCCCCGGTCGACACGCCGACGATCAATCCAGCATCAGAGTTCTTCTCCACGAACGGATATAGTCGGGTCGATCGGGTGAACGAACTGCCCAACATTGCATCCGGGGCCGTCACTACGCACCGGCTTATGCCAGTGATGGGGTCATCTTGGGTGGTTACTTGCCAAGTCCCCCGATTTTCTGTTGCGGTGGAAGCGCACCCGGCCAGCACGGCACAAATCGTCAAATTTAAAAGTCTCATTTCCCCTCCAGGATGAATTTCGAGTAGACTAGGACAATAGTTGGTGTTGAGGAACCTATCTATTGTGGCGCTGAAGCATCACAAACGCTTACGGAAATGCCCCGTGTCGGTTAGCCCTGCCAAACCTTTCCGTATCTACATAGTAGGGTTGATAATTGTAAGCAGCACCCCATCTAGCGTGCAAGCGAGCCCCAACAAAGTTTCATCGCATTTTTACTCAAGACTTTTCGGTGATCAGACCAATGACCCCCAACGCCCGATTTTCTGAATTCCTCACCGATATCAACCCGAGCACGACCACTACGCAGAGGTCCCAGTCTGCGCACACGGAAGTGCGCAAGGCTTTGCTAGCGGATGAAACCTTCAAATCTCGAGTCGAACGAACCTTCCTCGGCGGTTCCTACAAGCGTCAAAGTGCCATCCGTCCGGTTAGAAAGGGAGACGATGAGCAGCGACCCGACGTCGATATTTATGTCGTAGTCGATGCTTCACCCGATTGGAATACACCTGCCGACCTGATGGAGGAATTGTTCGCCGCGCTTGATGGCAATCGCAAAGAGTTGGGCATAACGAAGCTGAAACGTGGACGTTGCTCGATCGCGGTCTCAATGAACAAGGCCGATCTGGATGTTTCAGTCCTGTTGGAGCGCCAGACCGATGGCTATTATCGGATTGGCAACAAGGACACGGGAGAATGGTACCCGACCGATCCGGAAGAACATACCAACTGGTCAACACGAGAAAATACTCGGCTTTCCGGTCGATTGAAGCCGATGACCAAGATGTTGAAATGGGCACGTCGTGAAAACCCCACTCAGTTCAGGCACCCAAAGAGTTTCGCGCTAGAGGCACTTCTCGCAGCGAACATGAGTGAGAATGTTGGCCATTATGGCCAACTGTTCCATGACTTCTGCGATGCGTTTGTAAATGCCTATCAAGCGGACCGAGACTGGGGCAGCTGTCCAGAACTTGCGGATCCAGCAATTCAAAACGGCAATATCTTGGCAGGTGTAAGCGCCGATCAGTTCTGCGCTTTTTTCGACAAAATCAAAGCGCACCGCGACGACGCTGCTCGCGCATTATCTGAAACTGACCAAGAAAAAGCGACGAAATATTGGCGGCGTATTTTTGGCACTAGGTTTCCATCACCAAAATCTGACACTGCGTCGAGCCTCAAAACAGCCTCCGCTATGTCGCCGCTTACTTTTGGCGCTGCGCAGGCTTTGCCGTCGCGCGGGCCGGCGAAGTTTGCGTGAAGGTCTGGTGGCTCACACAGCAAACGCGACTGGCCTTGGAGCGGTCCAGAATTGAAGCACTTTGCGCCCAGCCTTGGTTTGAAAACCCCTTTTGGGATATCGATAAAGAGCGACTTAGGCTTCGATTATCCTTTGATCTAGTATTTCCGGACCGCCGCGTCTCTCTCCAGCTTGTATATCATGACACCTTTCCGGACTCCCCGCCGAGCATATTCCCGGCGACTGAACAGCGGCTCAGCGGGCACCAGTACGGCCAGGATGGCGAACTTTGCCTGAACATCCGTGAAGACAATTGGATGCCAGAGTACACCGGCGGCGATATGGTGGAAGGAGCCTATGAACTCTTGTCCTCCGAAGCTCCCGGTGCCAACGGCGAGTCCACCTCCGCTCCGTCTGCCCACAACGTGCCGAATGTGCAGCGTTTGCGCAAAGAGGCTTTGCGCTTCCACCTGACCTTGCTCGGCCAATTCGTGATGATGACGGACGTTTTGGACGGCGCGCGAGTTAAGCTTGCTATGAATAGCTCTGAAACAGGACACCTCGTCGCCAACCTCATCAGCATCGAATTGCAGGGCGAGGCTTGGCCGCTTCCGGACGTTCCAGCGGCTATGGCGGAAGAATTTTATGTTGTTGATGCCCAGCTGATTTGTGTTCCCTCGACAGTCTCGGCTGTTTCAAAGGTGAAAACACTGCTCGATCTTCAAGCCTTGGTCGGAGATGCCCATACCCTTAAGCCTGACGAGGACAAGCTGTACCTGATCAGGAGCAACGACAGCTCGGCTACGTTAGTTCGTCACTGGACCGGCAGTGATAGTTTAACGCTATACGAAACCATTTATTCTCCACACGACGGAGGACGTTCTGGTCACGATCGAACTGCCCTCAAGAACGTTCGGGTGGGAATTGTCGGTCTCGGCTCCTTAGGCGGAAAAATAGCGGCATCGTTGGCGAGAGCAGGCGTTCAAAATTTTGAGCTCGTCGACGGAGACCTGTTGCACGTTGGTAATCTCGAGCGCAACGACGCCGACTGGCGGGATGTAGGTCTGCACAAAGTTGATGTAACACACAGGCGACTGCGGCTACTAAATCCTGGCGTGACGTGTCGGCGCTGGCGCGTTGCAATCGGCGCCCAGATTTCATCATCGGAGGCTGGTCGCTTGACCGCAGCACTCAGCGGCTGCCATCTAATCATTGATGCGACGGCAAATGATGACGTTTTTAATAGGCTGTCAGGTTTGGTTGAGCGTTCCGGCGCGACGCTTGTTTGGGGTGCCGTCTATGCAGGTGGAATTGGCGGAGAAATTGCTCGGTCGCGCCCCAAAAAAGATCCCAGCTCATATGCGATCCGAGGGGTCTTAAATCGAGCCTACGACGTGGCAGAAGGCCCACCGCCTATTGTCGTCGGACGAGGGTATGACGGTTCGGTCGGCGGGGAATTGCTGATTGCTACCGATGCCGCAGTAACTACTATCGCAGCGCATATGACGGATCTGGCTCTTGACGCTTTGCTGGACACGGAGCCTTCCCCATTTTCGGCACATGCCTATTTGATAGGTATGCGCCGATGTTGGCTGTTTGATGCGCCTTTCGACGTCAGGCCAATCATAGCAGATGCTCCGCTACGAGCGGCAACATCTATTCCCGAAGACACGACGTTAGAGAGCGAGTTCGTAACGACCATGCTTAAGGGATTGGACGATGAAGGTGATCATAGCTGAAGCTCTGGGTCTCCGGATGATTCGAGATCTACAACAGGCAGGAAATCGGGAAATTGGTGGTGTACTGTTTGCCGAGCAACTGTCTGAAGGTGAGTTTCTCATCTTAGAGGCTACCCGGCAGCGCTTTGGTGGCAACGCCACAACATTTCGCAGAAGAGTGATCAAGGCGCGCAAAGAGGTAAGAGCTTTGCACAAGTCCTATGGCGGAATTCCTGAACGCTATAATTACCTAGGAGAGTGGCACTCGCATCCGGCGGCGGCTGTCCATCCGAGCGCGCGAGACGCCGACACGATGTGGCGCTTACTTGAAGATGCGGATGGCACGGTCAACTTCCTAGTCCTTCTAATTGCCCGATTGCGAGATCAAACGAATTTAGAACTTAGCGCAACGGCGTACTTGGCTTCTGGACATAGTCTCAATTGCGACCTTGAACTCCAATCGGAGAGAATGTGAGTCAACAATGACAGATCCAACTGGGCGCTATTTCATATCATATCGACGTTCACCAGCACGGTCGAACGGCGATCAGGAAGCAATGCTAGTACGCAATGCTCTGCGAGATAGAGGCGTTCCCACATGGCGCGATCTTGACGACCTTGGACCAGATCCGACGGAAGACGAGTTAACCGCCACACTGAGGGACAAAGGCCTAGCTGGGGCAGTGATGCTAATATCTCCCGAAATCGCAGAGTCCGACATGGTTCGTTACGTTGAGGCGCGCGAAATCTTTAAACGCCAAGCAGCAAATGATGGCTTCGTGGTCCGACCAGTACTGATCGGACTCGACTACGCCGACGCTGAAACCATCTTGGACAGTCCTGGGGCGCTTCAAGATATCGGGCTATTCAATTTAATGAAATTGAACTCGGGCTCAATCAACGAAACGGCCGCATGTCAAATTGCAAACGACGTTGTGAAGGCGCGCCTTCGGTTGATATCGGCAGCGCATCCTGATGCGCCATACCAGGTCGGACTTTTTAGCCGCCGATCTCCTAGCTCGGATGGTTTCGCCCTTAGTTATGACTACACGCCATATTTCGATGCTCGGCGCGCGCCAATGGAAGCGTATGCCCTTATACAAAAGGCCTTATATGACTCTGCGAGTCGACTTGCGGCGACGGCCAGCGACATAAAGCTAATCGCCCAAGGCAACGCGTCTCTTCCTTTGGGCGTGCTGTTTGGTGCAGTTCATTCGCGCTTTGTATTTGATCTCACATGGATGCAGCATTTGCGTGGCAGTTCACCAGAACCTTGGTCGTTGTCCTCGGGGCGCAGCGATATTTCTATCGTTCAGACCACCACCAAAGGTCAACCAAGTTCTGAAGATCTTGTACTGGCTGTCTCGGTGTCCGCGGACGTACAGACGGCTGTAGCTGAGTACATTCGTCACGCTCATTTGGCGCCGCGCGCAACATTATCTGTGGGCCTTGAATCAGGCTCGCCCGGGGCTGGCGTACCTCTGTCGGCAGCGGACGGATTGTCGATCGCGCAGACCTCGATCAACGGTGTGCGCGCGCTAAAAGATGAACTTGGGTTGAAGCGCGCTAATCTTCACATTTTTCTGTCAGGACCTTTGGGCTTGGCCGTTTTAGTTGGCCAGAACTTGAATACCTTTTCAGAATGTCACCTTTACGAACATGTCGCTGATGCTACTCCCTCTTATGAGCATGTGCATTCCTTCAGACCCTCCGACTTTACTTATAAGGTCTAAACGGAGCGTTGGGGGGATCAACATTCTTAAAAATTCAACGCATCTTATAAGCTGTCTGCTTCGAAACAATTGTAATACCCTATCCCGCGCGCGCGTAGGCACTCCGAAAAACCCGACACGTATCGCAAGTCAAAACACCTACTTCCGTTTTCCATTCTTCGAAGCCCGATAGCTTAGCCACCGTGCCCGTTGTGCCTCCGAAATGCGGGCTCTTCCTTCGGGCGTCTTGGGGCCAGTCGACATGCCACCGTGGAATTTGCAGCGGGCTTTCCCCGGCTCAGACCTACACCGGCAAGGTGTGCCCTTCCGTGTTTTTGCGTTGCACCTGATTTGCCGCTCAGTGGCACTATGAGCTTCTCTCTTTCGGAATGCGGCCAATGCTTTTTGACGGGCATCCTGCTCAGCTTCCCGCTGCCATTCGCTCCATCCCACGCGTGTCCGTGACAACGCTCGTGTGTCCATCTGGGCCAGCACGTCTCCAATGCGTTTTACGGCCCATGAGCGCCTATCTACCTCCGACTTGCGTTCCCAATAGCTGACGGCATGGTGTCCAATGCCGGCAAGCTTAGCCAGCGTGCGTTGTGACAGTCCGGCGGCCTTGCGGATGGCGGCCAGTTCAGCGCCGGTCATGGCTCGCCTCGCCTGGCGACACGAAGTACCCTGTCCTTGTGACGCGCTGGTTGACGATGGATCGACCATGCCGAATTGGATGGATTTCCGGCGTACTGACAGACTGACAATACTGACGGAACCCGGTCTCGTATGTGTCTTGTAGTGCCATCTCCGTTTCGGGAAGGGTTTTGTCAGTTTTGTCAGACTGGTATTTGGCTGTCAGAAGGAATGGAATCATCGTGGTCATCGCTCGCCCCCATGAACCACCGGGTTCACAGCGAATAGGCGCTTAGGCGCGCCCCCCTTCGGTTTCGGAGCGTCAGTTATGGGCCTGATCAGGTCCGCACTTTCCAGCAAGCGAACAGCCGGGTTGATCGCCTCCATGCCTTGCAAATGGCTGCGCTGCTTTCGTCGGACTTCCCGGGCGGTAAAGGTAGTCCAGCCTTCGTCGCGGATCAGCATCACTAACACCCGCGCGGACCGATGGGCGGGACTTCCTGCGTTCTCAGAATAGGCCCGATGCGCCATTGGGAGTAGGTAGTTTTCCGCCAAGTTCGTCGCGCGAGCTAAATGCTGTACGGTAATTTCATTCGGCTCAGAAGCTTCACTACTTGCCCACTCCATCATGCTTAGTACTAGTGACAAGCGCACCACCAACCCCGGCAGCTTTCCGATGAAGGATAGAAGCAGACCTTCAGACTCTCCCTCCCAGCCGCGTGCCGCGAGCCGAAACTGGTCTAAAAGAGCGCGTGCATCTTCCGAAAACGGAACGAACAACGGGCACCTGTGGCCATTTTCATCGGTGGACATTTCTAACGACAGAAGCCTGACGATGGCAGTGTCGATGAGCAATTCTTCATGAAGGATATCGGGGCGCTTGACCGGCGCTGGATAAGGCCACACCGGAAGAAATCGAGCCAACAAGCCGTCATCGTCTGATCTTAGCAGCAGGCTACGCAGCCGATCGGGTTGGATGCCACCTAGAACTCCAACCGCTAGCCGGTCGATATAAACCGGATCACGACCCATGCGCTCGACAGAAAAAGGCCGCCCTCCATAAGCTTCCAGCCAAAATGGGCGATCGGAACCGCCCCCAGAATAGCGGCTCATCCCCTGCAACCATCCAGCCAGTTCATCACGCGCCATCAGAGTTCCGCGTGGTATGATTGAGGTGATAACCGCTAGCTTTTCGACTGTAGCATCGGACACGGCAAGGCGAGGCATAACCGGTTCCGGGCCAGGGTCCGCGTCGACCGGACGCGCCTCCGGCTCCTCCCCTGCTTTGATTGCGGCCTTAACAGATTCCTTCCACGCGCTTTCGACAAGCTTCGCCACCTCAGCTTTCGCCCGCCACTCGGTCAGTTCGCCATGGGCGGCTTCCCGCATGGCGCGCTCGGCATTCTTCAATGGCACAAGAACCGCATCAATAGCCGGGGATTTGCCTGCCGATGGGCTGCCGATTACTACAGACCAAAGCACCGGGGGTTCGGCCCAGCCCTGCCATGGACTGCACCAGCGGCTGTTGCCTATCAACGAGCCACACACAGACAGCAGCGCCGCCATTACGTAGTCAGGCGGTGCGCCCTTACACGCGGCAGCCCCGCGCATCCATGCTGCCCAGCGGGGCGAGAACACTTCATCCAACGGCAAGGCGGGCGGCTCCGGAAGATCTGCTCGAAGGAGGCGCATATCAGCGTCGGGCCATTCAGCTTTGAACGGGAGTGGCTTCGTAAACGCGTTCATACGATACCTCCCTTCATCATAAGAACGTCGTTCCAGTCGCGCCCTTCAGGCGCCGACAGAATGCTGACGCTCCAGCCCGATGCAGCAGCACGTTTGGCAAGGGAATGCCCCGCCGCCGTACCAGGTGCGTCGCCATCGGTCGCAATTGTCAGGTGTCCAGGAGTACCATTTGGCAGACGAACTCCGGACATGCCGGAAGTGGATAGCGCCGCCCAGACCGAAGCAGGCGCACACAAAAGCCCGCTAGCGAGGCTCAGGGCAGTTTCCAGCCCCTCAGCTATGACGAGCCCCCCCNCCGCCTTAGCAAGTCGCACTGCGCCGCCCCTGACGGCCCCCAGCATTGCCCTGACCGGTTCTGCCTGAGCCTTTCCCCTACCATCGGGCAGCAGGTAAGTGCGATGCACGGCAAAGTGTTCAGCCCCGTCAATCATCGCCACCATAGCGGGCAGACGCCTAGACGACGGGTGCCAACATGCTGGATGAAAGCGCAGGGTGTCGGGCAGAACGCAGATGATGCCCCGCCCGCGCAGATAGGTTTCCGCCAGCGTGCCCTGAACCGGTGAGGATTCTTTCCAAACTCCCAGAGCCCGCCTTGCGTTCTTTTCGGCCTCGATACGGCGAACTTGTCGATAGTTCGCCAGTTCTGCCGCATCGGATTTCCGCATCCCGCCGCCCTCCTCGATGAGGCCAAGGCCGCGAAGAGCTCCCAGAACTTCCATAAAGGTGCAGCCAGTTTTGCAATGCGCCAGAAGCCGTCCTGACTGCCCATCGGAAAGCGTGAGACTCGGATGCCGGTCGCCATGTGCAGGACAACGCGCAACTCCATAGCGGCCATACCAGCGGCCCCGAAGCGCGCCAGTGATGCGTTGGGCTTCGGTCATAGCTCGCCACCTTCCGCAATGTTACGAATTTCAATCTTCGATCGACTGCACCGGGATAATACCGACGGGCTAGAATAGATGTTTTCATGTTTCGACATGTTCTGTCCTCGGGGGATTTGCGCCAGAGAACGGGAAAGGCTATCTTGAATTTGTGAGGTTCAGACTACCGAATTACCCCGTCCACTGTGGCGGGGTTTTTCTTAAGAGACGTTACGTTTCGACTTGGCCTTCTCGATCACATCCCGAATTTCCGAGCGCGGCCAGCGCGAAAGACCTCCTATTTTTATCGGCTCAGGTACTGTGCCATCGGCAACACGGCGCCAGAATGTAGGCACACTGATTTGCAAGTGAGATGCGCTCTCCCGGGCAGTTAGGAGAGGGTCAGTCGGAAGCACCGAATTGCCATTTGGCGATTGATACGGAGGGTGGGTCATTGATCAGCCTTTCGATAGCGCGATGCGCGTTGATGTTGGCTGAGTTCTAAAGTGTGTGAGAAACGGGAACCTCTGGTTCATCCACGTTGTCGCTATGAACCAATGGATGCAAACGACATAGTGACATGTATTAATTAGTATTTTTGCAAATCTCGCGGAAATGGATTAGCCATTCTGAGAACCAGCTAATGCTCAAAAGATGGCTATTATACCAAAACAACCTCGAACTTGGATCAGCACCTTTGTCATAATTGCCGGCCAATTCTCTGGCTGTGCGCAGAGCTTGCTTGTCGCTTACGAAAGCAAATCGTTCGAGGTTTTTGTTAGCGAGACGGTCAAGCACTTGGTAGCGCTCTAACTTCGTTTTAGCTTGTCCACCCAACTTGCCATTCTCGCGCCGCTGTTGCTTCTGCGCACGAGCAGTTTCAGCTTCGTCAACGATACCGTTGGCGCGCACTTTGCGCTCGTATAACAAATCGGCGAGTTCTCGTGTCCGATTAACGAGCGTACGAGTATCCCCATTTTGCAATCCGCGCTCAGCTTCCTCAGCGGCGAAGTATATCTTTGCAGCGTACCATTCAGCACTTGGCGGTTTCGCTTGGTTCATGATGTAAGTGAGGGCCGAACAATTCATAAACTGATCGGGTAGTTCGTCTGAAAGTTCGACGCACCAAAACCGCCCCACTTGATGAACCATTCTAAGGGCCGGATCGGGGAAACCTTTTTTCATCAAATAGCGAGCGGCACCTGCTTTGGAATTCAAAAAAAACTCCGCTGGTTCAGGCCACCACCCAGTGTGCTCTTCTATACGAGCCTTAATTGCATCCCACCCTGATATCGTCTCACTCGTAAAAGTGTTTAGGGCGTCTTCCGAAGACTCTTTACGATTCATGGAGCTACCATCCTCAAAACCTGTCCGGATTGAGCGGTGACGTGAGTTGCCCACCGGGAAAGTAAAATGCGTCGCTGTTCCAGAAAATCAGTGCGCCGATAGGCTCGCTCGACTGAACCACCGACGACATGCCCCAGCATAGTCTCCGCAACTTCGTGAGGCGCCTCTGTCGCTTCAGCCAACCAATCTCGCAAGGAAGACCGAAAGCCGTGCGGACGGGCTTTCATCCCTCGACGCTGCATTAGCCTGGCCATCGTTGCGTCAGAAATCACGCCTTTGCGTACGCTTGGAAACAGGAAGCCGTCGCGGGCATGGCGTCTCGCCTCCTTTAGGATTTCCATCGCCTCAGGCGCCAGTGGGACACGGAAATCCACAGTGGCATCTTTGCGGCCTTTCATTGCCGCTGCCGGAATGGTCCATATGTCCCCTTCGATCTGGCTTTCGTGAAGGAACCGCAGCGGGCCGGAGCGTACGCCGGTCAGAATAAGTAGCCGCAAAGCAAGGTGAGTTACCGTCCCATCACTCAGGCTTAAATAGAATGCTGGCGTCTCTTGCCATGCTAAGGCAGGTATATTTTTGGCCCTGTGCCGAGACTTGCCGAGAAGAGCCCGCGCTTTATCTGGCGCCTGCAGATCGACCTGTAAGCCGAGCGCCGCAGCATGCTTCAGACACAGGTGCAACCGGTTCAGAGCTTTCCGCGCCGTCTCGGCTTTTGTATGCCAAATTGGGGCGAGGCAATCTCGAATATCCACTTGGTCGATATCAGCAACCGGCAGTTTTCCGAGTTTGGGAATAACATGGTTTTCTAACGGGCTAAGCCAACGGCCTGCCTTTCCATCGCCCTTAAGTTCAGCTTTTCGACTCTCGAATGCATCCAAGGCGATGTCTTTCAAAAGATGTAAATTCCGCGCGGCCTCGCGCCGTTCTCGCTCCCGTTCCTTGATCGGATCCAGGCCGCCACGCACTTTGGAACGAGCATCCTCGGCAAGCCGCCGCGCCTCGGCAAGTGAAACTGTTGGAAATGGACCTAGTCCCATCTCGCGCCGCCTGCCGTGAACAGTGACGCGCAGCACCCATTTGCCTCGGCCCGTTTCATACTTGAGCAGCCAAAGCCCGGCGCCGTCAGCATATTTCCCGGGGGGAAGAGTAGTTGCCCCCCTTGCACTCAATCGGTTCAATGCCCGCACCGCTAAACCTCTCCAATTTGTATCCCAGCCCCCCTTTGGGTCCACCCCTAGAGGTAGTACTGAATGAGACAGTTTGAGTATGAAGCATGCAGAACGAAACAGCAACACGTATACATTACAGTGGCTTAGAGCTTTGACGATACAGGCTGAGATCTAAATATAGGGGTATTCAATGCCGCCCCCGGGCACCATTCAAAATCAGATTGGGTCGCCAGCCTGCCCTGCCCCGGCATCAGGCATTCCGCGCATCTGGTGCTGGCCCGCTGATAATCGGCTGCCGCAACCAATGACCGTATTTCACCGCTCACTGCCTCCATTATGGGCAGCCGGGTCAAATTCTGCGGTTTGCTGCGCGTGTGCCGGAACCGGACACATCTGTTATGAGTACTCTCTGAGCGTGCTTTCATGACCGATAACAATTCCGAATCATCTCCCCGTCTGGTCGCCGTGTCGAACAGGACAGCCTATGGCAGCCCTCGCGCTGGCGGACTCGCCGTTGCGCTCTCTGATACGCTCGCTGAAACAGGCGGACTGTGGATCGGATGGAGTGGCAAGATATTTGACGTGCCCCGTCGCCGTGTTCTCAATGTCGATGAAGACGGCGTCTCGTTCGCCCTGATCGACATGTCCAAGGCCGAATATGAAGGCTTTTACCTTGGCTATGCCAACAGCGTTCTCTGGCCGGTCATGCACAATCGGCTCGATCTTGCGGTCTTCGACAGCGACTATTTTGCCACCTACAAAGCCATAAACCGGCAATTCGCCGATGTAGTCGCCGCCCAGACAACGCAGGATGACCTCGTCTGGGTGCAGGATTACCATTTCTTCCTTCTCGCCAAGACCCTGAAGGATTCCGGTTGCAACCGGCGAACGGGCTTTTTCCTTCACATTCCGTTTCCGGCCCCGGAAGTCTTCAGGTCTATCCCCGACCACATGACGCTGGCTACGGGCCTGTGCGCCTATGATGTTGTCGGGCTGCAAAGCTCGCACGATTGCGCCAATTTCGCGCGCTATATCCAGGAAGAGATTGGCGCCGAGAAAATCGATGACGAGCGATTCAGGATCGGCGACCATATCCTCACGCTTCGCCTCTGCCCTATCGGAATCGATGCAGAGGGATTCAGCCTCAGCGCCACGAGCCAGTCCGCCAATGACGCATCCCGGAAACTCGCGCGGTTTCTCGGCGACCGCGACCTCGTCATCGGTGTCGACCGGATGGACTATTCCAAAGGCCTGCCGCAGCGCTTTGAAGGCATGGCCGTGCTGTTCGACAAATACCCCGACCTGCACGGCAAGATATCCTTCACGCAGATCGCCCCGCCGTCACGGTCGGTCGTCGAGGAATATGCCCAGTTGCGCCAGCAGCTTGATGAACTGTCAGGCCGCATCAATGGCGACTATGGTGACCTTGACTGGATTCCAATCCGCTATCTGGCGCGAGGTTACGAACGCGAAGAACTGGCTGGCCTGTACCGGCTCGCCCGCGTGGGACTGGTCACACCGTTGCAGGACGGCATGAACCTTGTGGCCAAGGAATATGTAGCGGCGCAGGATCCTGACAATCCGGGCGTGCTCATCCTCTCCCAGTTCGCAGGCGCCGCTGATCAGATGACTGACGCCCTCATTATCAACCCGCATGATCGCAACGCCGTCGCCGAAGCCGTTCGCACGGCCCTGAACATGTCGCTCGAAGAACGTCAGAGACGGTGGCGGGCGCTTTATGACGGCATCTGCCGACAGGACATCAACTGGTGGCGTGAACACTTCCTGGCTGCGTTTGACACGGTCGAGGCCGGATACTAGTGCAAATCATGCCCGGCGCCTCCGACAGACCCTTTTCCTTGTCGCCAGACGACGCCGTCTTTCTCGATTTCGACGGCACGCTGGCCGGCCTTCAGGATGACGCCGATACTGTATTTCTTGCGCAAGGCATGGACCGCGTTTTGCGTGCCTGCGCCAACCGGCTGGACGGCGCCCTGGCGGTGATGTCCGGCCGCGACCTGGACGACCTTTCCCGACGGGTTCCCGACGGCCTCTGGCGTTTCGGCAATCACGGGCTGCGGGCGTCTGCGCCCGGCGGACTGGCGACCGAATCCCCAGCGGTGGCCCCCAGCGGGCTTGTGGCCGCCTTGTCAGGGATTTCCGACCAGTATCCAGGTGTTCGCCTCGAACCGAAGGGGCCCGTGCTCGCCGTACATTATCGCGCTGCACCGGGTGTCGAAGTCGAGCTCAAAGCCGCGCTGTCCGACGCGATTGCACCGTTTGCTGACTATAGTTTGCAGCACGGAAAAATGGTCTTCGAGGCCAAGCCATCTGCCGCGAACAAGGGCGCCTGCCTGTTGCGCTCCATGCAAAGCAAGCCTTTTCTGGGGCGGCGACCGGTCATGATCGGCGACGATACGACCGATGAGGACGCCTTCGCAGCAGCGCAATCGGCAGGCGGCATCGCCGTCAAGGTCGGTGAGGGCGCAACCGTCGCGCTTCATCATCTGGACTCCGTGCACGACGTGCACGCATTGCTGAAGGAGTTTGCCTCCATATGAGCGGACTGAACATGGGCATTGTCGGCAACGGCACCATCGCTGGCCTGATCAATTCGGGCGGCGACTATCAGTGGCTTTGCCTGCCGCGCTTCGACGGCGAGCCCGTGCTAAACCAGCTGCTCGGCGGTGGTGGGCAGTTCAGCGTCTGGATGGACGGCCTGACGTCACGGTCACAATCCTATGACAGCAACACGTCCATTCTTCGCACACGGCTTGAAGCTGGCGATGGCGCGATCCTCGAAATCATCGACTTTGCGCCGCGTTTCGAGAACCGGGGACGAGTCTTCCGGCCTGCATCGATCGTCCGGCGCTTTCACATCGTCGCCGGCACGCCGCGCGTGCGCATCACCCTGACCCCGCAAACCGATTGGGGCGCGCGTCAGATCCCGTCGGTCCGCGGCGTCAACCATATCCGCTTCACCGATGGCGAACTGGCCTTCCGCATGACCACGGACGCGCCAGTTTCCTACATCATGTCTGGCACCAGCTTCCTGCTCGAGCAGGACGTCTCCTTTGTCCTCGGCGCCGACGAATCCCTCACCGACACGGTCGACGTCATCACGCGCGACTGGGAAGAGCGGACCCGGCAATACTGGACGAAATGGTCGCGCAGCCTGGCCGTGCCGTTTGAATGGCAGGAAGCGACCATCCGCGCGGCGATCACGTTGAAACTCTGCGTATTCGAGGAAACCGGCGGCATCGTCGCCGCCCTGACAACCTCCATTCCCGAGCATGAAGGATCGGAACGCAACTGGGACTACCGGTTCTGCTGGATCCGGGACGCCTATTTCACCGTCTCCGCGCTCAACCGCCTGTCCGCCATGGGCACCCTGGAACACTATATGCGTTGGGTCCGCAACATTGTCGCCCAGTCAAAAGGCGGTCACATCCAGCCGGTTTACGGCATCGGCCTGGAATCCGACCTTGCCGAGGAACAAGCCACCCACCTGCCCGGCTTCCGGGATACCGGCCCGGTCCGGCGCGGCAATCAGGCGGCCGAGCATATCCAGCATGACGTATACGGACAGGTCGTGCTCGGCGTCGCACAGTCCTTTTTCGACTGCCGCCTGATCTCGCGCCCGGGAATCGCGGAATTCCGCCAACTCGAGCCGGTCGGCGAACGCGCGTTTGCCGTGCATGACACACCCGATGCCGGCATCTGGGAATTCCGCACCATCGCCGAAGTACACACGTCCTCGGCGATCATGTGCTGGGCAGCCTGCGACCGCCTGTCGAAAATTGCGTCCTATCTCGGCCTGCCGGACCGGGCGACCTATTGGGCCGAACGCGCCGCGATCATCCACAAGACCGTCCTGGACAATGCCTGGAGCGCCGAGGTCGGTGCCTTCACGGCGGCCTTCGGCGGAGAGGCGCTCGACGCCTCGGTCCTGCTAATGGCCGAAATCGGTTTCCTGCCGGCCAGCGACGCACGCTACATTGCGACAGTGGAGGCCATCGACAGCACGCTGCGCGAAGGCAACCACGTCTATCGCTACAAGACCGAAGACGATTTTGGCCGCCCCAAGACCGCGTTCACCGCATGCACGTTCTGGCACATTGATGCGCTGTTCCGGATCGGACGTGTCGACGAGGCGCGCGTGATGTTTGAATCCGTCCTCGCCAGCCGCAATCATGTCGGCCTCCTGTCAGAGGATTTCGATCCAATGACGGGCGAATTGTGGGGCAACTTCCCGCAAACCTATTGCATGGTCGGCATCATCAATTCCGCCGCACTGCTCAGCAAGCGCTGGACGTCCGTCATCTAGGCCTAGGCCGCCACATCCGGTTTTTCCGACCGCGCAACCGACGCGTCCAGAACACCCGGCGCGTCCCAGTTTCCCTCGGGACGGATCATCGCCATCGGGTCGCTGTCCGGCGTCAGTGCGCGTGGATGCTCCGGCAGGGGGATCTCGATCTCGATATATTCGAAATCCGAAAACCAGAAGCGCGACCGGCCGGCAGCAAGTCGGCATCGGAACGTGCGCGACCAGACGGGCCACAGCCGCGCCTGTATCTGCGCAATCATCAACCGATAGCCCTTTCGCGTCGCATATTCGAACGCTTCAGCGAGAATCACCTGCAGCGCAGGCCGCCCCCTCTGTCCCCGCAGCAGCACGACCCGCTCAAGCTTGGCGAACCCGGCAAACCAGCGCATCCGGAGCGTGCCGACCGCATGCGGGCCGTCGAATACCAGGAAATGCGTTGCGCAGAGGTCGTTACCGTCGAATTCCTCCTCATAGGGGCAGGCTTGTTCGGCCATGAACACGGCGGCGCGAATGGACACCATTTTCTGGTAGTCCTCGAGCGAGCGCACAGGCCGCGCCTTGTACCGGTCGAACGCGCCATCCGGCATCGGGCGGCACAGCACCCGCTCTCCCGTCTGCGGCCTGTTGCTCATGCCACCGCACTCCGGGCCTGGACCAGGGCTTCCTGCACGTACAAGTCAGGCAGCCCGCCCTCACACGGCGTGAACCCCAGGCTCGCTATCGATCGCTTTCCGTCATCCGTCGCCCCGCGCGCAAAGCACGGATAGGCGCTGAACAGTTCAACCCGCATCACGGCGGCCGCTGTCATCACGCGCTTGCGCGCCTCTCGCGTGGCACCGGCATACACGCCGATATAAAATCCCGCGCATTCCTTTCCGTCAACGCAGAGGTGCACCGGGTCGGGGTTTGCCGGATCGTAGGAACCGTCCCGCACAGCCAGTTCACCTGACCGCGACAAAGGCAATGTCAGGAAGATTCCGTCTACGGGATCACCTGTTACCCACGCCGTCATTCCCGTGATACGATCCATCTCAGCAACCGAATCAGGCGTAGCGATCTTGGACGACATGAGTAGCTCAGCCATCTCTATGCCCTGCTCAAGTTCAGCAAAGGTTGCGCGCCTGAACCCCAACTCCGCGCCTCTCGACGCAACCTTCGCGAGATTTATTGAACTGTCCACCGGTACACCATTTATGATTGTTTTTCATTCTTAACGACAACTGAGGTTTACAGAATTGGTGCCACAGGCCGTGCGGCGTGGCTTTACCGAAAACTGAAACGGGGACTTACACTTGTGAAAGGGGAGGCAGATGCGCGTAGAATCGTTCGATTGGGACCGCATACGGATCTTCCGGGCCGTCGCAGAACTCGGGAGCATGTCCGCCGCAGCCGAGAAGCTGGGCGGATCCGTGCCGACGATCAGCCGACGCATTACCGAACTCGAAACAGACCTCAGGACCGAACTGCTTAAGCGGTCGCCGCGCGGAATCGCCCTGACAGACGCGGGCCGCATGCTGCTGCGTCACGCAAACCTCATGGCAGACATCGTCGCTGCCGCACACGACGATGTCTGCGACTCCGACACGACGAATGAGGGCCCGGTACATGTCGTCACCGGCGACGGATTGGGACCCTATTGGCTTGCCCCGCGCATTCCGCAATTCCTCGCAAGCTATCCGGGAATCGAACTGACGCTCTCGGTTTCCGATCGTCCGCCCGACCTGTTGAACAATGAAGCTGATATCGCCATCCAGTTCGAACCGCCGAACCGCTGCGAATTGATCGGTAGGCGGATGGGTGTCGTCCACTATCTGTGCTTCGCGTCCCGTGACTATCTCGCCCTTCATGGCACGCCGGTCGGCCTGACGGATTTCCACCATCATCGGTGCCTGTTGCATGAAGGCTATGTGAATCAGTCCGAGCGCTGGGCCGACGACGCCTTCCTCGCACGCCAGCTGATCCCGTTCGCCCTGATTACCAATTCTTCCGCGGTCCTGATTGCCTGTTGCCGGGCAGGTGGCGGAATCGCGATCCTGCCATCCTATATCGGTGCGGCCTATCCGGAACTCGTGCCGCTCGACCTGCCGGAAATGGCATCCATCCAGTTNTGGTTGACATATTCAGAACGCATGCGACGCATTCCGCGCGGGCAGGTTGTGATCGAATGGCTGCGCAAGGCATTCGATCCCGCCGAATCCGACTGGTTCCGCGCCAAGCTTGCCCGCCCGGACAACACGCCTGACGGCTAGCAGGTTGGCAGGAATTGCCTTTTTGGCGGAAAATGGCGCACTTATTCACTCAAACTTGGCTATTCCCGCGCACTGTCATTCCCGCTAGGTCTGGCCGCACGGCCCCACGAACAGGAATTTGCCCATGCCCCGCGATCTCGACCATCTCAAGACTCTCGAGCAACGCCTACTCTGGCTCTCGGCCTGGACCGTCCACAATGCCAACCATCTCCGCGACAGGCGCGATGACGACGTAAAGGTCGGCGGCCACCAGGCGTCCTGCGCCTCAATGGTGTCGATCATGAGCGCGCTCTATTTCCACACGCTGCGCCCGGAAGATCGCGTCGCCGTCAAACCGCATGCCGCGCCGGTCTACCACGCCATGCACTACCTGATGGGCAACCAGACACGGGAAAAGCTGCAGAACTTCCGCGGCTATGGTGGCGCGCAATCCTATCCCAGCCGCACCAAGGATATCGACGATGTCGACTTTTCCACCGGCTCCGTCGGTCTCGGCGTGGCAGAAACCGCCTTCGCCTCGATCATCCAGGACTATCTCGAAGCCAAGACTTGGGCTGCCGACCGCCCGCTCGGGCGGATGGTCGCGCTGGTCGGAGATGCCGAGCTCGACGAAGGCAATGTCTATGAATGCCTGCAGGAAGGCTGGAAGCACGACCTGCGCAATACATGGTGGGTGATCGACTATAACCGCCAGAGCCTCGACGGCGTCGTGCATGAAGGCCTCTGGGAAAAGGTCGAGGCCATCTTCAAGGCGTTCGGCTGGCGCACCGTGGTCCTGCGTCACGGCGCCTTGCAGCGCGCCGCCTTTGAGGAACCGGGCGGAGAGACGCTGAAAACCTGGATCCAGGCCTGCCCCAATGCCGATTATTCCGCCCTGACCTATAGGGGTGGCGCAGCCTGGCGCACCCGCCTGATGAACGATATCGGCGACCAGGGCGATGTGACGGCCCTGCTTGAGCGGCGCAGCGATGATGAACTCGGCGCCCTGATGAACAATCTCGGCGGCCAGTGCATCCAGTCCCTCTGCGATGCCTTTGACTCTGTCACCGACGATACGCCCACCGTCTTCCTCGCCTATACGATCAAGGGTTGGGGCACGCCGCTCGCTGGCCACAAAGACAATCATGCCGGTCTGATGAACAAGGCCCAGATGGCCGATTTCCAGGCAAAGATGGGAATCGCCGAAGGTGAGGAATGGGCCCCCATGGCGGGTGTCGACGACCCCGGTTCCCTGAACGCCTTCCTGCGTGACGTTCCCTTCTTCGTAGACGGACCGCGCCGCTTCACCGCTCCGCCGGTCGCAAGCCCTGGCCCGGTCTTCCTCGACGATGACGTTCAATCAACCCAGGCCGGTTTCGGCAAGATCCTTGATGCGCTCGCCAGGTCGAAATCCGAACTGGCCGACCGTATCGTCACCACCTCGCCGGATGTCACTGTCTCGACCAATCTCGGCCCCTGGGTGAACCGGCGCAGCCTGTTCGCCCGTGAGGTCAGGGGCGACACGTTCCGCGACCAGCAGATCCCATCGACACAGAAGTGGCAATTCTCACCGGCAGGCCAGCATATCGAACTCGGCATTGCCGAGATGAACCTCTTCCTCCTGCTTGGCGCTGCGGGGCTTTCGCACTCCCTGTTCGGCGAGCGCCTCATCCCCATCGGCACGGTCTACGACCCGTTCGTCGCGCGTGGTCTCGATGCCCTGAACTATGCCTGCTACCAGGATGCCCGCTTCATCATTGTCGGAACGCCTTCCGGGGTGACGCTCGCGCCTGAAGGCGGCGCCCACCAGTCCATCGGCGCGCAACTGATCGGCATGAGCCAAGACGGCCTCGTCTCATTCGAACCGGCCTTCCTCGATGAGCTCTCGATCATCATGGACTGGTCCTTCGACTATCTCCAGCGCGATGGCGACGGCGATCCCGACGAGCGCACATGGCTGCGCGACGAGACCGGTGGTTCGGTCTATCTTCGCCTTACCACCCGCCAGCTGGAACAGGTCCGCTGGTCTGATCGTGACGACGAGAGCTTCCGTCAGGGAGTCATCGATGGCGGCTACTGGCTGCGCAAGCCCGGCCCGAATTGCGAGATCGTCATCGCCTATCAGGGCTGCGTCGCGCCGGAGGCAATCAAGGCCGCAGGTCGTATCGGCAACAATCGCCGTGACATCGGCGTCCTTGCCGTCACGTCCGCCGACCGCCTCAATTCAGGCTGGACGGCGGCGCGGCGCGCCCGGGCACGTGGCAACAAAGCGGCCAGGAGCCAGATCGAGCGCCTGATGGAACAGGTCCCGCGCGACTGCATGCTCATCACTGTCACCGATGGCCACCCGGCCACGCTTGCCTGGATCGGCGGCGTGAAGGGGCACGCAACGACGCCTCTCGGTGTCGAGCATTTCGGCCAGACCGGGACGATCCGCGACCTTTACCGCCACTTCCAGATCGATGCCGAAGCCATCGTCTCGGCAGCAAGCCACCTGTCGCCCGGCAAGGTCATCTGATCAGGCAGGCTCCAGCCAGCCCTGCAAGCGCGCGGCATCCATCCGGGCCTGTTCCGGGCTGCCGAACAGCTGCCGGTTCACGCCGATCCGCTTGAACCAGTAGTGCAGGCCGACAAGATCGGTGAAGCCCATGCCGCCATGCACTTCCGTCGATGTGCGCGCGATGAACGTGCCCGCTTCAGCCAGGTGAGATTTTGCCAATGTCGCCATGGCGAGCCCTTCCGGCTCGCCGGTGTCCAGCGCATGTGCCGCGTGCCAGATCAGCGCCCGCGATGGCTCGAGGCGCGCCGCCATCTCGGCGCACATGTGCTTCACGGCCTGGAACGATCCGATCACCCGGCCAAATTGCTGGCGTTCGGCGGCATAAGCGACCGCCTTGTCAATCATCGCCTGCGCCGCGCCCAGCGTGTCGGCCGCAACCAGCAACCGCGCCGCTGCCAGTACTTCATCATCCGGTTTCAGCGCCATCGCGCGTGCGTCGCCGCCAAAGACCACTTCGGAGAATATCCGAGTCCGGTCGATTGTTTGCATGGGCGTTGCGGCTGGCGTCTCGACGAGATTCAGCGCGCCTGTCGTGTCCGCAGCCAGCAGGTGCGTCGAGCCTTCCGCCGACACGGCCAGTAGAGATGTGCCTGACAGCTTGTCCTTCTCCACTGTTACGCCTGCCCCATCGCGTCGCGACGACAGTTCGGTCAGGGCCAGGCCCATCCTGATGTCGCCAGAGGCAATACCCGGCAGGAAGTCATCGCCCGCATGCCGCAGCGCGTGCGCGGTCACCGTCGTCGCCAGGAAGCGGCTCGGCGCGATCGCATAACCAAGCGATTCCTGCACGAGACAGGCATCCAGCAAGCCAAGCCCGAGGCCCCCATGGGCTTCCGGCACGTGCAGCCCTGCGAGGCCAAGCTCATCGAGGCCCGCAGCCAGTGCCGCGCTCGCCGCATCGTCCCCTGTCGCAATCTTGCGGATCGTGTCCAGCGGCGCGGCGTCCTTCAGGAAGCCGTTCAGGCTGTCCTGCAACATGCGCTGGTCTTCTGAGAGTGCAAATTCCATGGGTCGTCTCCTCTCAGGCCTTGGCCAGTTTGGGTTCGCGCGGCAGGCCGAGGCCCCGTTCCGCAATGATGTTCTTCTGTATCTGCGCCGTCCCGCCGCCGATGATCAGGCCGAGATCGTACATGTACCGCACCTGCCACGCGCCCTCGGCGCGCAAATGCTCGCCCTGCTCGTACGTCACGCCCAGTTCGCCGAGCGCATCGATGGCGAGGCGTGCGATCTCGTGATTGAGCTCACAGCCCATCAGCTTCACGACCAGCCCCGCAAGACCGGCGCCTTCCTTCTTCAGGCGATGCGTCGTGATCCGCAGGCCGTTCGCCTGCATCGCGTAGACTTCGCCTTGCAGTTTCAGCAACCTGTCCCGCAACAAGGGATTGTCGATCAGTCGCTCGCCGTTTACCGTCTCGCGCTTCATCAGTTCGACCAGTTCCACCAGCCGCGCCTTGGTGGCATTCGGGTCGCCCAGCATGCCGCGCTCATGCGTCAGCGTGGCATTGGCGACCTGCCAGCCCTTGTTTTCGGCAAACACGATGCCGCTCTTCGGCACGCGTACATCGGTGAAGAACACTTCGTTGAAGTTTGCCGCCCCGGTCATATCGACCAGCGGGCGCACTTCGATCCCCGGTGTCTCCATTGAAAACAGGATGTAGGAAATGCCTTCATGCTTCTTCGCGGTCGGGTCCGTCCGCAAGAGACAGAAGATCATGTCGGCCTGCTTGGCCGTCGATGTCCATATCTTGCTGCCATTGATCACATAGTCGTCGCCGTCGGACACCGCCGCCGTCCGCAGCGCGGCAAGATCGGATCCCGCGCCCGGCTCGGAATAGCCCTGGCACCAGACCATTTCGCCATACAGGGTCGGGCGGATATAGGCCGCCTTCTGTTCCGGCGTGCCCAGTTCCAGCAGGGTCGGCACCAGCATCGAGATGCCCTGGTTCGACATCGCGCGTGGCAGTCCCGTGCGCGCGAACTCCTCGGCAATGATGCGAGACTTCAGGATATCCGGTTCGGCGCCATAGCCGCCATATTCCGTGGGAATGGTCCGCGCCGCGAGGCCGTTCTCGATAAGCAGTTTCTGCCAGGCCTGCCGCTTGGGGTTTTTCATGCCCCGGTCTTCGGAGGTTGGCGCCAGATGGGCGTTGGCGGAAAGGATATCGGCCACTTCCTTGCGGAAGGCCTCGTATTCCGGACTGAATGAAAGATCCATAGTGGACGGGCTCCCTGATTTTTCCCCACACTGGCAGGCCTTCCCTTGGGTCTGCCAAGAGACTCTTGTGCGTCTTTCTGCTTGCTGGACGTCGGGTAAAGGTACCTAGTCTGGAAAAAACCAGTCTTGGAGGAACGCCCCTATGTCAGTCGAATACGAAGTCTGCGGCCATATGGCCATCATCACGCTCAATCGCCCGGAAGCCCGCAACGCCATCAACGGCGTAATGGCGGCGGGTATCGAACATGCGCTCGACCGCTTCGAAGAAGATCCCGAACTCTGGGTTGCCATCCTCACGGCCAATGGCAAGGCCTTCTGCGCCGGGGCTGACCTGAAAGAGATCAGCGCCGGCAAGGGCGCTTCACTTGGCACCGAAAAAGGCGGTTTCGCTGGTATCGCGAAACGCGAGCGGACGAAGCCGCTGATCGCCGCCATCACGGGCAGCGCGCTCGCAGGCGGCACCGAGATTGCCCTCTCCTGCGACATGATCATCTGCGCCGACACGACCAATTTCGGCCTGCCGGAAGTCAAGCGCTCGCTCGTCGCCGGTGCCGGTGGCCTCTTCCGCCTGCCACGCGTGATCGGCATGCCGACAGCGCTGGAAGCCATCCTGACCGGCGATCCTCTGCCGTCGCAACGCGCCTACGAACTCGGCATGGTCAACAAGGTCGTGCCCGAAGCCGACGTGATGGCCGAAGCCACGAAACTGGCCGAACGGATCATGGCCAATGCGCCCATCGCCGTGCAGGCCAGCCGTCAGGTCGCCCACGCCGCGCTGACCAGCTCCGACGATGATCTCTGGAATGCCAGCGGCAAGGCCTTCGGCAAGGTCATGAAGACCGAGGATTTCAAGGAAGGCCCCCGCGCCTTCATCGAAAAGCGCGCGCCTGTCTGGAAAGGCAAGTAAGCCTAGTCCTCCCGCACCACACGTGCCTTTCCGCGGCCGAGGGCCAGCGCCTTGATCGCGCCGCGGAAAGTCTGCACCTCCTGCTCGGTCCAGTCCGCCCGGATCAGGGCCGAGCGGAGATTGTCCTTCATCAGCGGTGTCTTTTCCGGCGGGAAGAAGTATCCCGCCCGTTCCAGTTCCGCCTCGAAATGCGCAAACATCCGGAACACGTCATCCCGCGTTGACGGCACCCCATCCCCTGAAACCGGCGTGACAGGAGTCCGGGCTGGCGTGTCAGACGGGGTTTCCGCCGCGTTCAACTTGCCCCATTCATGCGCGAACACGCAGACGGCCTGCGCCAGGTTCAGGCTCTTGAAGTCCCGGTCGACCGGATAGGTCATCAGAAGGTCGGATAGCGCCACGGCCTCGTTCGGCAGGCCGGACTTCTCGCCCCCGAACATCACCCCTGCCACACCCGCGCCGCCCACGGCCCGCCCATGCACCACATCCGCAGCGCCAGCGGCATCCACCACGCGCTTTTCGATCCCCCGCATCCGCGCCGTCGCGGCGACGAGATACGTCACCCCCTCCAGCGCATCCTGTAGTGTTTCATACACTTTCACGCTCACGCCCGCATCAAACGCACCGGCCGACATCGTGTCCGCCGCCGGATTTGGCCAGCCGTCGCGTGGCGAAACGAGGCGAAGATCGGTCAAACCGAAATTGCGCATCACCCGCGCCGCAGCGCCAATGTTTTCGCCAAGTTGCGGGGAATGGAGGATAATCGCTGCTGAGTTCATGCGACGCCAACTTTGCTTGCAATGCCGCGAAAAGCAGAGCGATAGTCTACTAACGCAAATGAATATTCGGGCTGATATTCACACTTTCGATGCGGACCTTCTTCGTAATCGCATTCAAACCAAAAGTCGTTCCACCGAACGACATCGCCCTCAAACGTTATGCGAACCGACAGTACTCCGCAGTCAATGTCGCCGCACAAGTGACAGAAATAGAGTGGGACTCGACCGGTCGACACTGGGCTCGCTCGCCCATCTAGGTAACATCCTAAAAGCATGGACTGACGATCATCCATTGGGTTGTCCAAAGCCCCGACCAGTTGGTTTGCCTCATGAAACCGCTCTTTCAAACTCTCGCCGTTGACGATGAAGTCCAGAAAACCCTGCGTGGTATCCTCTAGTCGGAGTTTAAGCTGAAGCTTGTCCATTACGTGAATTCCTCGTGAGCACGTGCGGCAAACAGGGCGTTTTGACGCCTGCGCCCGCTCTGCTATAGCGCACTCCAATAGCTTCAACCGCAAGGATTACAAAATATGGCGAAGATCAAGGTCAAGAACCCGATTGTCGAGATGGATGGGGACGAAATGACCCGCATCATCTGGCAGCTCATCAAGGACAAGCTGATCCATCCCTACCTGGATATCGATCTGAAGTATTACGACCTGTCGATCCAGAAGCGCGACGAGACCGACGACCAGATCACCATTGATGCCGCTGAAGCCACCAAGAAATACGGCGTCGCCGTCAAGTGCGCGACCATCACGCCCGACGAACAGCGCGTTGAAGAGTTCAAACTTAAGAAGATGTGGCGCAGCCCGAACGGCACGATCCGCAACATTCTCGGCGGTGTTGTCTTCCGCGAGCCAATCGTGATCTCGAACGTGCCGCGCCTCGTTCCCGGCTGGACCAAGCCTGTCGTCATCGGCCGTCACGCTTTCGGCGACCAGTACAAGGCGACCGATTTCCTCGTGCCCGGCAAGGGCAAGCTGACCATGAAATGGGAAGCATTCGACGGTTCGGACTCCCAGGAATATGACATTTTCGACTTTCCTGCGGCCGGCATCGCCATGGGCATGTACAACCTCGACCAGTCGATCCGCGACTTCGCCCGCGCCAGCTTCAACTATGGCCTCCAGCGCAAATGGCCGGTCTACCTGTCGACCAAGAACACGATCCTCAAGGCTTATGACGGCCGCTTCAAGGACCTGTTCCAGGAAATCTTCGACGCCGAGTTCGCTGACAAGTTCAAGGCATTCGGCGGCACCTACGAGCACCGCCTGATCGACGACATGGTTGCAGCCGCCATGAAATGGTCCGGTGGCTATGTCTGGGCCTGCAAGAACTATGATGGCGACGTCCAGTCCGACACCGTGGCCCAGGGCTACGGCTCGCTCGGCCTAATGACCTCCGTGCTGATGACTCCCGATGGCAACACCGTCGAAGCCGAAGCGGCTCACGGCACGGTCACGCGCCACTACCGCAACCACCAGAAGGGCGAAGCGACGTCGACCAATTCGATCGCCTCGATCTATGCCTGGACACAAGGCCTCAGCCATCGCGGCCGCATGGACGGAACGCCGGACGTGCAGGCCTTCGCCAAGACGCTTGAAGAAACCATCGTGAAAACCGTCGAAGCCGGCTTCATGACCAAGGATCTCGCCCTCCTCGTCGGTCCGGACCAGGAATGGCTGACGACCGAAGGCTTCATCGAGAAGGTCTCGGACAACCTGAAGGCCGAGATGGCCAAGGCCTGAGGCTCGCGCTTCAGATAGGTAAAATACAAAACCCCGGCGCCTTGCGGTGCCGGGTTTTTTCTTGTTCGCGCAGGCCGGTTCAGATCACGCCGCCGACCATGTGCCCGATGCCCGCTGTGATGGCCATCGCAAGCGCGCCCCAGAAGGTTACGCGAAGCATCGGCTTCCAGATACTGGCCCCGCCGGCCCGCGCACCGACCGCCCCAAGCAGCGCAAGGAAGATGAGCGACGCTACGGCTTCGGCAGGCACCAACGCGTGCAATGGAACCAGCCAGACCAAGGCGAGCGGCAGGGAGGCCCCAACCGCAAAAGATATGGCCGATGAGATCGCGGCCTGAATGGGTTTCGCCACCGACAGGTCGGTAATGCCAAGCTCGTCGCGTGCGTGGGCCCGAAGCGCGTCGTTGGCCGTCAGCTGCCTCGCGACCTCGTGCGCCGTCTCCGGCTTCAGGCCGCGTTCCTCGTAAATGCCTGCCAGTTCCGCATGTTCGGCTTCGGGCATGTCAATCAGTTCCTGCCGCTCCTTGGCGAGTTCGGCCTGCTCGGCATCTGACTGGGAGCTCACCGACACATACTCGCCGGCCGCCATGGACATCGCCCCGGCGACGAGCGCTGCAACGCCGGCGACGAGAATTTCACCTTGCGCCGCTTCAGCCGCTGCGACGCCGATAATCAGGCTGGCTGTCGAGACGATTCCGTCATTCGCGCCCAGTACGGCTGCCCGCATCCAGCCTATCCGCGATAGCTGGTGGCGCTCTGTGTGATGATGTGACCGGGCCATGAATATCCTTTGATTGGTTTCGAAACGTCAGGCTCAAAGCAGACGACTGGAACGCGGCTAGTCGGCCGATGCGCCAAGGGATGCCACTGTGGCGACGGTCAAATAGCCGACCGGCAACCCGTTGGCGCGCTGGTAGGCTTCCATGGCCCTGTATGTCGCCGGACCAAAGTCGCCATCGGCGGGCACCTTATAGCCTTTGGCCGTCAGTGCCTTCTGGACTTCTACGATCTTGGCAGGCGATGCGTTTGTATCGCAAAGCACCTCGCGCCATTCGACGCTGCCGCCCCCCGTCACCACGCGTTTTTCGACTGTCCGATACGTCGCCGGTATGACGGTCGTCTGCTCCCGGGCCGGCGATACAAGCTTCTGCAAGGTGATCGTCTCGTACACAGCGGGAACCGCTTCCTCGACAATCCGCGCCGGCGTCTGCACCACGTCCTTTTTCAACGTTCTGTATTTCGCCGGGATCACCTTGGTTTCCGTCCGCTCCTGATGCACAAGCCGCGTGCGCGTCACTTCATCATATTGGGCGGGCACTTCCACCCGGCAGAGCAATTCACCTGTCGACAAGGCGGAATCGCTATCAGCCTTCGCAGCCATGACATTGACGCCGTAGAGGCCCGCGCCGGGCTTCCACGTCGTATAGGCTGGCCGGATCAGCACCTTTTCCGTGTAAGTCTCGAATTCGGCCGGAATCACCACGGTTTCCATCCGCTCCGGTGCTTCCAGAATCTGTTCTGTCTTGGTGACGTATTCGGTGGGAATGACGGTGAACGATGTCGCCGCCTCCCTGACCATGACCTCCTGGGTATAGGTCTCGTACACGGCTGGAATCACCGTGATTTCGGCGCGCTCCGGCGTCGCGAGCACTTGCTCCGTTACCACTTCGGTCGTTTCCGGAATCAACACGCGTGCAAAGCACGAGCCGGCGTCGGAGCTTGGTGGATAATCCGAGGCATTCTGCGCCGCGGCCAGGCCGGCCAGCGCCAATGCAGCTGCCGATATCAACATCAGTTTCGTCATGGTCTTCCCCCTTCGCTGCGTTCGGCAGCCTGCCATACCTGTCGGCGTCCGGGCTTGTTTTAGCCCACCATTCCGGGACCGGCCAGCCTGTTAGGCCCGGACGCGACCCGGCCCGTTCGGCGCGGTGGCACTGGCATTCAGTCGATTCCGGGCTATACGGGCGTTTCAAGCAGCGAGGCACGACATGATCCCGAGATATACACGACCCGAAATGGCTGAAATCTGGTCACCGGAAACGCGCTTCGGCATCTGGCTCGAGATCGAGACACTCGCCGCCGAAGCCATGGAAAACCTCAGCCTCATCCCCAAAGGCGTGACCAAGGCCGTGCGCGAGCGCGGCGCTTTCGAAGTCGACCGCATTGACGCCATCGAACGCGAAGTGAAGCATGACGTCATCGCATTCCTGACTAATGTTGCAGAACATGTCGGCGACGAAGCCCGTTTCCTGCACAAGGGCATGACCTCCTCGGACGTGCTGGACACCTGTCTTAGCGTCCAGCTCGTGCGCGCCGCCGACCTGCTCCTGACAGGACTGGACCGCGTCCTTAAAGCCCTGGAAACGCGTGCCCGCGAACACAAATTGACCCCGACGATCGGTCGCAGCCATGGCATCCATGCCGAACCCACCACGTTCGGCATCAAGTTGGCGACCTTCCACGCCGAATTCCAGCGCGCCCGCACGCGCCTGCTGCTGGCACGCGAGGAAGTCGCCACCTGCGCCATCTCCGGCGCCGTCGGCACGTTCGCCAATATCGATCCCGCTATCGAAGCGCACGTCGCGGCGAAGCTGGGCCTCACCGTCGAGCCCGTCTCGACGCAAATCATCCCGCGCGACCGGCACGCGATGTATTTCGCGGTTCTCGGCGTGATTGCATCATCCGTCGAGCGGCTTGCCACGGAAGTGCGCCATCTGCAGCGCACCGAAGTGCTCGAAGCCGAAGAGTTCTTCTCGCCCGGCCAGAAAGGCTCGTCAGCGATGCCGCACAAACGCAATCCGGTCCTGACGGAGAACCTGACCGGCCTTGCCCGCCTCGTCCGCTCCGCTGTGACCCCGGCGCTTGAAAATGTCGCCCTATGGCATGAGCGGGACATCTCGCATTCATCCGTCGAGCGCGGCATCGGCCCTGACGCCACGATCCATCTCGATTTTGCGCTCCATCGCCTCGCTGGCGTGGTCGAAAACCTGGTTGTCTATCCCGAGAACATGCTCCGCACGATCGAGAGCATGGGCGGGCTGCACAATTCCCAGCGTATCCTGCTCGCGCTTGTCGAGCACGGCGTCAGCCGGGAGGATTCCTACAGCCTGGTCCAGCGCAACGCGATGCGCACATGGCGCGGCGAAGGCAACCTCCTGGACCTGCTCAAGGCCGATCCCGACGTGTCCGCGAAACTGACGGATGCCGAACTGGAAGCGCTGTTTGACCTTGATTATCATTTCAAGCACGTCGACACGATTTTCGAACGGGTTTTCGGAACCGCCTGACTACTGACCCCAAAAGAAGAGCCACCCCGCGAAGCGCAGTCTGACGCCAAGCGGGGTGGCTTTTTGTGTATGCGAGGCCTTGCTAGAACGTCGTGGAAAAGCTCGCCGAGAAGGTTGTTCCGCGCTCATAGGTGTTGAACTCGGTCCGACCGATCCCGCCTTCGGACATCTGGTACTCGGAATGCTTTTCGCCCAGCAGGTTGCGCCCCTTCAGGCCGAGTGACACGTCGTGCCCACCGAGCGTGAAGTCGCGGTTGTATACCAGGTCCAACTGCACACCAGGTTCCTCCACCACATCCGGAAGCGCGGCGGCACCAATGCCGAAGCCGCGTTGCAGGACACGATCATCGACCCAGCCCACGAGGAGCGTCATCTGGTCGACATCGCTTTGCCAGCCGAACTGGGCATTCAGGATATTTTCCGGTGTGCCCTGCAAATCGGACCCGTCCAGCCCGAACAGGGCTGCGTCACGGAGGGAACGCGAAATCGGGTCAAACACTTTGTCACTCTCTGCCGCCTTCACCTCAGATGCCGTATAGGTGTAGTTCGCCGAGAACATCCATTCCCGCGCATCCATCCATGGATTGGAAAAGGGCATGCTGAAATTGGTCCGGTACTCGATTTCGGCACCATACAGTTCTGCTTTCGGACTGTTGATGAACGTCGTCTCGAACACGAAGGAGGCCGTTGAATACTGCACTTCCTCGATCGGATTCTGTATTTCCTTGTAGAAGCCACCCAGCGTCACGAACTGGTTGCGCCCGATATAGTATTCCAAGCGTGCGTCGTAATTTGTCAGTTCGCTGTCCACGAGGCCGCTATTGCCGCGATAGGTGCGGTCCGTCTCCGGGTCGACAAAGGACGACAAGGCAAGTTCGCGAAATTGCGGACGGGCAATCGTCTGCGAATAGCCGGCGCGCAGCTGGAGATCGTCCGCGAAGTTCCAGGTGAACGTCAGCGCCGGCAGAATGTAATCGTTGCTCAGGTTGACGTCGCCCGCTCCGGGGTTCCCGAACCGGTCAAACGTCTTGACGGTTTGCTCCGCGTCTTCGTACCGGAACCCGACCGTACCGCGAACAAAGTCCAGCAGGTCAATTTCGGTCTGCACATAGAACGCGTTGACGTCGAGGCCGGCTGAATACGAGTCGTTTGGCGTTACGACTTCCTGGAGGACGAACCGGGCAGGATCGATATTGTCTGGCGAAAACAGGTAGTCAGGCCGTGCAGCCTGCACATCGGCCGGCAACGCATTGCCGCCGACAAACCGCAGGGAAAGGTAGTCATAAGTTCGGTCGGTCGACGCAATGTCGAAGCCGCCCGACATGACCAGTTCCCGCGCGTCACCGATATCGACAGTATATTTGGCATCTGCGCCCACGCTGGCGATCGTGTCCTCGAGATTCGAGAATACGATCCGATAATTGTTCGCTGTGGAATACAGGGGCACACCGTCCGCATCGGGACTGCGTCGCAGCGCGCGGTCATAAGGTGCATCGCGCGTCGATACCGCATAGGCGCCGCGCCAGTTCAGGTCGAGGTCGCCAATCTTGTGCTCGCCGCGAAGCTGGGCAAAGCTCAGCTCGCGCTCGAACCACCCGCTCGACTCATCATAGATCTCACCCGTGGCGCCTGGCGCGTTGAAATCGGTGCCGGTCGTGATTTCCGCTTGTTTCGAGGTCGTATGGACATAGAACAGAGTCGCCTGGATCTCGTTCTCTCCCCAACCGATCGAGCCGGAGCCGAGCGCGTTCAGAGTGGCATCATACGTCGTCGACAACTGGTTCTGGTCGCTGCCAATGACACCGGCTTCGACAAATTGGCGCGTGGCATCTTTCGTGGTCCAACCCGAGTCAAAGCCGACAACGCCGATCAAGCCGATATCGTACTGCCCCTTGTCGAGGATCATGCCGCCTTCCACCGAGCCGTTCCAGTCAGGATCCAGT
>JGI24723J26617_10000609_pt1 | contig 34824 bp, 34 predicted proteins | sample Cruoilmetagenom6_FD_26617 | JGI IMG/M metagenome (IMG submission 26617) | reverse complement strand
GCGCGCTGGCGCGGGCCGGATCGACCTGCGCTCCACCTGCGGTGATAAAGAGGATGGCCGCACCTGATTGTGCCCCGGCAAAGATGATCGACTTGGCAATCTGGTCGATGTCGCAACCCACCAGATCGGCGGCCATCCGCGCGGTGGTCGCTTGCCCGATCTCCTGCGGTGCGCAATCCAGACCGGCCTCGGCGAGGGCGCGGGTCACGCGTTTCAGGCTCTTGCTCATTGACGTTTCTCCTTCGGGCAGCGTTTTATGTGCCGTGCATCCCATTGACCAGCCCGGCGCGGCTTGTATCACTGGTCGGATGGATTTTGCCAATCGTATCACCCGACTTCCACGCCCATTCGAGCCCGATCACGGCGCCGAGATAAGCGCACGCTTTCCGGAACTGTCCGGCGATCTGNCTGCCCTGATCGAGGGCGCGGCGGGGTGCAGCCCTTATTTGCGCGCCCTCATGCAGCAAGAGGCCGAGTGGCTGCCCGGCGCGCTGGCGGACCCCGAGGCCGCGCGCGATGCAGTATTTGCCACATTGCGTGGCGTGCCGGGCGGCGGCACTTCGCTGGCTGCTGTCCTGCGTCAGGCCAAGCGGCGCATCGCGCTACTGGCGGGGCTGGCCGATCTGGCTGGTGTCTGGCCGCTGGAGGACGTGACCGGCACGCTGACGAGGCTCGCCGATCTGGCCTGTGACGCGGCAATGAAAGACATCGTGGGCACCGAGATCCGGCGCGGCAAGCTGCCCGGCGCAAGCGAGGACGATATTGCCACCTGCGGCGGGATGGTCACGTTGGCAATGGGCAAGATGGGCGCGGGCGAGTTGAATTACAGCTCTGACATCGACCTGATTTGCCTGTTTGACGAGACCCGGTTCGAGCCCGACGACTTTCACGAGGCACGCGCCTCTTTCGTGCGGGCGACGCGGCGCATGACTGCGCTGCTGAGCGACCGGACAGAGGACGGGTATGTGTTTCGCACCGATCTGCGGTTGCGGCCCGATCCGTCGGTCACGCCGATCTGCATGGCGATGGCCACGGCGGAAACTTATTACGAGAGCCTCGGCCGCACATGGGAGCGTGCAGCCTATATCAAGGCGCGCGCTGCAGCGGGCGATCTGGCAGCGGGCGAGCGATTTCTGGAGGTTCTGACGCCGTTCGTCTGGCGCAGGCATCTGGATTTCGCGGCAATTGAGGACGCCCATAACATGCGGCTGCGCATACGCGCCCACAAGGGGCTGGGAGGGGCGATCGACCTGGACGGGCACAACATGAAGCTGGGTCGCGGCGGTATCCGCGAAATCGAATTCTTTACCCAGACCCGGCAGATCATCGCGGGCGGGCGCGATGCGGACCTGCGCGTGCGTGGCACGCTGGATGGGCTGGCACGGCTGGCCGCCAAGGGCTGGGTGCCGGAAGAGGCGGCAGAGGCGCTGACCGATCACTACCGGTTCCACCGCGAGGTCGAGCACCGGTTGCAGATGCTGCGCGATAGCCAAACCCACGATTTGCCCAAATCGAGCGAAGAATGGGATCGGCTGGCGGCTTTCATGGGGCGCGAGACCGATGATCTGCGCGATGAGCTTAACACGCGGTTGAACGCGGTCCACGAGATGATCGAACATTTTTTCGATCCCGAGCGGGATTCCGCGCCGCGCCCGTCCGATCCGGACGAGATCGCCGATTTGCCGCAGGAAGTCATTGCGCGCTGGCCCAGCTACCCGGCGCTGCGGTCTGCCCGCGCGGTCGAGATCTTTCGTCGGCTACGCCCTGATATCCTGTCCCGGCTGGCGGCAACGTCCAATCCATCCGAGGCACTGGTCGCGTTCGACGGATTCCTGTCGGGCCTGCCCGCCGGGGTTCAGGTGTTTTCGCTTTTCGAGGCAAACCCGCACTTGATTGATCTGTTGATCGATATCGTGGGCACCGCACCGGAGTTGGCCAGCTACCTGTCGCGCAATGCGACCGTGTTCGACGCGGTGATTGTTGGTGATTTCTTCGCCCCTTGGCCCGAGCCCGCAGCGTTGCAGGCGGCTTTGGCGGCGACGCTTGCCGCAGAGTCGGATTATGAGGCGCGGCTGGACGCGGCGCGGCGTTGGCGGCGCGAATGGCACTTTCGCGTCGGTGTGCACCACCTGCGTGGTTTGATTACGGGTGCCGAGGCTGGCGCGCACTATGCCGATCTGGCGGATGCGATCCTGACCGCGCTCTGGCCCGAGGTGACCCGGCAATTCGCGGTCAAGCATGGCCCCCCGCCCGGGCGCGGCGCCGTGGTGCTTGGGATGGGGTCGCTGGGGGCCAGACGGCTCAATGCCGGGTCTGATCTGGATCTGATCGTGATTTACGACGCGGACGGAGCCGAAGAGTCGGACGGTCCGCGCCCGCTGGCGACACGGCCCTATTACGCACGCCTCACCCAGGCGCTGATCACCGCGCTTACCGCACCAATGGCGCAGGGGCGGCTCTACGAGGTGGACATGCGCCTGCGCCCGTCGGGCAACCAGGGGCCGGTGGCCACCGCCTGGCCATCGTTTCGTGACTACCAGTCCAACGAGGCCTGGGTGTGGGAGCATCTAGCGCTGACGCGGGCGCGGGTGATCACCGGCGACGAGGGCCTTGGCCGCGATGTGGAGGCGTTTCGCCGCGACCTGCTGGCACGTCCGCAGGACCGGGAGAAGGTGCTGCAAGAGGTCGCAGAGATGCGCGCGCGCATCCGTGCGGCCAAGGCGCCTGTTGGCCCTCTGGATGCCAAGCTGGGCCGAGGCCGCATGCAGGAGATCGAGCTGATCGGGCAGGCGGGCACGTTGCTGGCAGGCAGCGCTGAGCAGCGCACCGAAGCAGGATTGCGCGCCGGTGTCGCAATTGGTTGGCTCAGCGACGCTGACGAGGCGGCGCTGACGAGTGCTTATGCGCTTTGCTCGAAGTTACTTCAGGCGGCGCGACTGCTGGGGGACAAGCCGCTGGATCCGGCCGAGCTGGGTGCCGGAGCGGAGCAGTTCGTGCTGCGCGAGACGGAACAGCCCGATACAGCCGCGTTGCTGAAGACGCTGGAAGATATGACCGAAAAGGCCGGGCAGGCGATCGACGCTGCGCTGGCCCTCACGCCAGAGAAGGAGTGACGCCGCATGAAACGTGACCCGCTCGACCACAAGGGGCTGATCCGCGAATCCTACCGGATCGAAGGGATCGTGGCAGAGGAATGCCGCTCGATCTTTCTCGACTGGGCGTTATCGTTGCCGGACGGTCAGGATACACAGGCCGCGATCGAGGTGATGCTGGAGCGCTACGCAACCGACAACCCCGATCATCCGATGACGCAGGTCTTGCGCGACGGGCAGAAGACCGCCGAGGCACCGCGCCGCCGGGGCGGGTGGAAGGCGCGGCCCCGGAATTGACGGCAATCCTGCCGAAAATGCGCATTGAACGGGCCGCGCTGGGGCATTCTTGGCCGTGTCAGCGCCGCACAACGATCACCAGATTGCACAGGAAACGTCCAAAACACGCCTCATTTCGCGATCATTCTCCTTGGCGGGAAGATGGGTAGAACGCCCTTGGAGGATGGACATGAAACGTATCAAGATCGTGGCAGCGATGCTGATGGGGCTGGCGGTTTCCGCCTGTGGCTCCACCGAGACCGAATTCGCTTCGCGGAACGCACCGCTGGAAGCGCCCAAGCAGGTTGCACCGATTGCGGTGAACGTACAGTCTGTCACTGTCAGCGTGCCGCGCACCCTGCGGGTGTCAGAGGCCAACCGTTATTATCCGGGCGGCGATATCGTCTGGCGCGAAGATCCGCGCGGCGACCGTCATGCGCAGGTGCAGAAAATCGTGCAGGACGCCATGGTCAAGGGCGTGACTGGTCTCGATGCCGGGGTTCCGGTCGAGCTCTACGTCGAAGTGACGCGGTTTCACGCGCTGACCGAAAAGGCGCGCTATACCACCGGCGGCGTGCATGACCTTGAATTCAAGGTGACGTTGAAGGATCCCGCCACTGGCCAACCCTTGACCGAGCCGCGCCTGATCGAGGCTGACTTCAAAGCCTTTGGTGGCAATCAGGCCATCGCTGCAGAACAGCGCGGCGAGACCCAGAAAGTGCGCATCACCGAGCATCTGGCAAAGGTGATCCGGGCCGAGATTTCCAATCCGGGCAGCTATCAGAGCGCCGGTCTGGGAGTGATGGGGCTATTCAACAAGTCGGGAAGCTGATCACTCTGGCCTTTCGGCCCAGCTGAAAAATGCGTAAAGGGACGGCATGATGTCGTCCCCTTTGCCCGTTATCCGCCTGAAACCCAAATCTTCGCCGCGCGGTGTTCTGCGCGGCTTTCCTTGGGTTTATGACAATGAACTGGTCACGGACCGGCGCACCAAGGCGCTGGAACCGGGCAGTATTGCGGTTCTGGAGGATGCAAACCGCCGCGCGCTGGCGCTGGTGACGGTCAATCCTGCCTCGCGCATCATGGCGCGGGTGTTGGACCGTGATCCGGGCGCAACCGTGGACCGTGATTGGCTGCGCGCCCGGCTGACCCGGGCGCTGGCACTGCGCACGCGGCTATATGATACGCCCCATTACCGCCTGGTACATGCCGAGGCCGATGATCTACCCGGCATTGTCATCGACCGGTTCGGCGACACTTGCGTGATCCAGCCCAACGCGGCTTGGGCCGAGAGGCTGCTGAGCGATCTGGCCGAGGTTCTGGCCGAGGTGACGGGCTGTGCGCATATTCTCAAAAACGCCAGCGGACGGGCCCGCGGTCTGGAAGGGCTGGACGATGCAAGTGGCGTTCTGATCGGTAGCGCACCCGACGCGCCGGTGCCCGTACCGATGAACGGCGCGACCTACATGGCCGACCTCACCGGCGGACAGAAAACCGGCCTGTTCTACGACCAGCGCCCCAATCACGCCTTTGCCGCCGGTCTGGCGCAGGGCGCGCGGGTGCTGGACGTCTTTGCCCATGTCGGCGGGTTCGGCCTCGCCGCGCTGGCGAATGGCGCGATCTCGGCGCTGGCGGTCGACGGCTCCGAGCCTGCCTTGACGCTGGCACAGGGCGGCGCCGCCGCAATGGGCGCGCAGGATCGGTTCAGTACCCGCAAGGGCGATGCCTTCGATGTTTTGGGCACGCTGGGCGATGACGGCGAAAAGTTCGATCTGGTGATCTGTGATCCACCCGCTTTTGCGCCATCGAAGAAGGCGCTTGAGGCGGGATTGCGCGCTTATGAACGGGTAGCGCGACTGGCAACGCCGCTGGTGGCGCCGGGCGGGTACTTGGGCCTTTGCTCGTGCTCGCATGCCGTCGACCTGACCGCATTCCGCGCAGCCTGCCTGCGCGGGATCGGACGTGCCGGGGGCCATGCGCAGCTTATTCACACAGGCTTTGCCGGGCCGGATCATCCGATGCACCCGATGCTGGCCGAAAGCGGTTATCTCAAGGCGCTTTTCTTTCGACTATGAAGGTGCTGCTGGACACCTGCGTGATCTACCCAACCGTGATGCGACAGATGCTGCTGGGCGTGGCCGGGCAGGGCGCGTTCACGCCGCTTTGGTCGGCACGGATCATCGAAGAATGGCAACGTGCCGCGGTCAAGCTGGGACCAGATGGCGTCGCGCAGGCGGGGACCGAGGCAGTGCTGCTGCATGCCGCCTGGCCAGAGGCACAGGTCGTTGCACCGCCATCGCTGGAAGCGCGACTATGGCTGCCTGATCCGGCGGATATCCACGTTCTGGCCGCCGCGATTGCAGGCTCGGCGGATGTGATCGTGACCCTCAACGCCAAGGATTTTCCGCGAAACGTGCTGGCCGAAGAAGGATTGTCGCGCAGCGACCCGGATGCGTTCCTGCACGGGATCTGGCAGGCGCAGCCAGAGATGGTTGCGGGTGTTGCCGCGGACGTATTGGCCGACGCAAACAGGCTGAGCGGGCGGGAATGGGAAATGCGCGCATTGCTGAAAAAGGCGCGTCTGCCCCGGCTGGCCAAGGCGCTGGGCGGGATGCCGGGCTGAAGTAGCGAATTGACGCCCTGTCAGGTCGCTATCAGGATCGCGGATGTAGACCGAGGCCACATCAGCCCCATTTTGCCTCCAGCTTTTCGATCGCGCCGATGCGTTCCTCGGTCTTGGGATGGCTCAACAACCACGCAGGTGCGGCCCCGGCATGGGATTGGGTCAGCTTTTCAAGCTTGCGAAAGAGTGATTTCTGCGGCTCGGTTCCGATCCCGGCCTTGGTCAGCAGCGCGGCGGCGTATTCGTCGGCCTCGTATTCATCCTTGCGCGACAGCCGGGCGGCGAGCATGGATGTCAGCGCGCCTGCGATCCACGGTCCGATGAATGGGATGAACCGGCCCAGCACCATCGCCAGCGCGGTACGCAGGGCGTTCTGGCCGGAAAAGTCGATCATCCGGCGGCGCGAATGCCCCAGCGCCACATGGCCCAGTTCGTGCGCGATCACCGATGCCAGCTCGTCTGCGTTGACTTCGCCCGACTGGAATTTACGGTAAAATCCACGGGTGATGAAGATGCGCCCGTCGGGGGCCGCGAGGCCGTTGACCGGGTCAATTTCATAGATGTGCACGCGAATGCGCGGCAGATCGAGCGCGCGCGCCAAGCGGTCGGTCATGAGTTTCAGCATCGGGTCCGCCAGCTCTGACGACCGGCGGTTGAGTTCCTGTGTCGTGCGCCAGACCGAAAACCGGTACATGACGACCGCATAGGCCAGTGCGAGCAGGATGGGCGTGAACTTCAGCATCAAGGGTATATAGGGACGCGGCGCAACCTCATCCAGCCCTCGCGAAATGTCTTCGGGGTGGGCACAGTTGCGCCCCCCGGTATCAGAACGCGCTGCTGGCGGTTTCGCTCACATCCTTTTTGCAGGGTTTCCGGTCCTCAGGCCGAGCAACTGGCTCCGCCCAGAACGCAGAACTTGGCGCAGTGGGGGTGGTTGAGTGACACGTCGCGCTCGGCCTCGGCCAGCGTTCTGCCCAATTCGAACTCGGGATCGTAGGGCAAGAGCGTGCAGGCAAGCACCGCCGGGTGCTCGGCGCCGCGTCGCTTGACCACCATGCGCGAGGACGCACACATCACGCTATCCGGTGATTTGCCCAGTTTGTCCCAGCACGCGGTGGTGATCTCGGGCACCTCGACGCTTTCGTCCATTTCAGGAAAGAGTACGGTCACAGCGGGGTCGTTCGCGTCGATATCAAAGCCGTGCTGCGCATAAAGCGCCGCATAGCCTGCGCGCGATGCGCTCTCGCTCTCGTGCCATACGGTGCGCCCGGCGACGGCCATGCGGGCGCCGATCTGTTTCAGCCAGGCCATGCCTTCGAGCGTGCGGGCGAAGGCGCCCTTGCCGCGCTCCTTGTCGTGCAGTTCCTCGGACCAGTGGTCGACGGAAATGCGCAAAGTCAGCCGATCGCCGTACTCCGCGACGAGCGCCTCAAGGTCGGACCTTACGGATTTGCGCATCATCGGGCGCATGGCGTTGGTCAGAATCAGCACATGATAGCCACGCTCCAGCGCGGCGCGGCTCATGGCGATCATTTCAGGGTTCATGAACGGTTCACCGCCGGTAAAGGCGATCTCGCGCACGGGCCATGCACGCGCCTCTATCTGGTCGAGGTAGTCGATCACTTCGGCACAGGTGATATACACTAGACGGTCATTGCTGGGCGAGCTTTCGATATAGCAATTGGCGCAGGTGATGTTGCACAGCGTGCCCGTATTGAACCAAAGCGTTTCGGGATGGCTCAACGCGACATGCGCCCGCGCCTCGCCGTTGGCGGTGCGCTCTGGGTCCTGAAACTTGTCTGCATTGACTAAGCCTGTTGCGACGTCTTTCATGGTACCATCCGATTATTCGTTGCCTTTCCCGCCTACCCGGTCCTTTGTTGCAAGAAAAGCCGCCGATCGGGATTTGACAGAGTTGTGAACGCTGTGGTGGCTGTTACTCTTGCAGAATTGCAAAGGGAGGTCTTGCCATGGCGTCGCGCGTCATACCTGTGGAACCATTCGATCTGGTGATCTTCGGTGGCACCGGCGATCTGGCCCGGCGCAAGATTTTGCCCGCGCTGTTTCGGCGCTTCTGCGCCGGGCAGATGGGCAGTGATGCGCGCATCGTGGGCGCGGCGCGCGCCGAGATGGACAGTGATGCCTACCGCGCCTTTGCCCGCGAGGCGATCGTTGAATTCGACGATAACGAGGCATGCGCGGCAGATCATCTGGACGGGTTTCTCAAGCAATTGAGCTATATTACGCTGGATGCCCGCGGTGACACCGGTTGGCAGGCCCTGAAAGGCACGATGCGCGCAGGGATGGTGCAGGCGTTCTATTTCTCCGTCGGGCCGGGATTGTTTGGCGATCTGGCAGAACGGCTCCACCGTCACGGTATCGCCGGCCCCGAGAGCCGGATCGTGGTGGAAAAACCCTTTGGTCGCGATCTGACATCGGCGCAAACCCTGAACAAGGGGCTGGCGCAGCATTTCGATGAAAGTCAGATCTATCGGATCGATCATTACCTGGGAAAGGAGACCGTGCAGAACCTGATGGCGATCCGGTTCGGCAACACCCTGTTCGAGCCGCTGTGGAATGCGCAGTATGTCGATCATATCCAGATCACCGTGGCCGAATCGGTGGGGGTCGGCACGCGCGGCGGCTATTACGACAAATCCGGCGCGATGCGGGACATGATGCAGAACCACCTGATGCAACTGTTGTGCCTCATCGCGATGGAACCGCCGGCAAAATTCGATCCTGCCGCGGTGCGCGACGAGAAGCTCAAGGTCATCCGTGCACTGGACCCTGTGGGGGCAGAGGACGTGGTGCGCGGTCAGTATGAGGGCAATGGAGAATTGCCGGGCTATCGCGACCAGGTCGAGGATCGTGAAAGCCGCACCGAAAGCTTTGTCGCGATCAAGGCCCGCATCAGCAACTGGCGCTGGGCCGGGACGCCATTCTACATGCGCACCGGCAAGCGTCTGAAAGCGCGCGCGAGCGAGATCGCGGTCGTCTTCAAGGACGCGCCGCATTCGATTTTCGGCGCGGCTGCCGGGCGGCATCGCAATATCCTGACGATCCGGCTGCAACCCAACGAGGGGATCGAGCTGGGCGTGACGATCAAGGAACCGGGGCCGGGCGGGATGCGTCTGGTCGATGTGCCGCTCGACATGAGCTTTGCCGATGCGTTGGGGCCGGAAAGCAGCGATTTTCCAGATGCATACGAGCGGCTGATCATGGATGTGGTGCGCGGCGATCAGACCCTGTTCATGCGCGGTGACGAGGTCGAGGCGGCCTGGGCCTGGGTCGACCCGATCATCGAGTCCTGGCAGGATCCGGATAGCGCGCTGATCCCATATGCGTCGGGCAGTTCTGGGCCGGATGACGCGCTGCGGCTGATGCACAAGGATGGACGGCGTTGGCGGGAGATCAAGGCATGAAACTCATAGAGTATGCAGATAGCGAAATGATGGCGATGGCGCTCGCCGACATGATGGCGAGCGAGTTGCGCGCGGCACTGCGACAGCGCGACCGCGTGCTGCTGGTCGTGCCCGGAGGCGGAACGCCGGGGCCGATCTTTGACGATCTGTGTGGCGCGCGGCTGGAATGGGAGAGGGTAGATGTGCTGCCGAGCGACGAACGCTGGCGGCCAGAGGCGCATATCCGTTCAAACGCGCGACTGATCCGCGAACGGCTGCTGGTGGACGAGGCCGCGGCGGCGCGGCTGCTGCCGATGTACGCCCGCGACCGGACGCCCGAAGAGGCGGCCGCCGAGCTGACAGAGGCGATCACGCCCGGCCTGCCGATATCCGTGCTGCTTCTGGGGATGGGGGCCGACATGCATACCGCCTCGCTGTTTCCGCGCGCCGACAACCTGTCGCTTGCGCTGGGGCCGAACGCGCCCACGCTGGTGCCGATGCATGTGAAAGGCGAGCCGGAGCCGCGTATCACCTTGTCGGCGCGAGTGCTGAACGATGCCATGGCCAAGCATCTGGTGATTACGGGCGACGCCAAGAAGGCAGCGCTGGAACGGGCGCGCGGGCAATCGCCCGAGGTGGCGCCCGTGGCGGCGGTGATGGACGATTTGCTCGTGCATTGGGCGCCACTCGCGGAGGAAGCGCATGTGGACTAGACTAAAGGCGCTGTACAATGCGCGTATCTCGCGAAAAATCATCGACCTTTTCGAGGATGACAAGCGCGCGGGCGAATATTCGATCGACGCCGATGGGCTGCTCTTCGATTATTCCAAGACGCAGATTGATGCCGAGGTGCAGGCGGCCCTGATCGCCTTGGCCGAGGCGCGCGGTGTGGTGGCCCGGCGGGACGCGATGTTTGACGGTGCCGCGATCAACGAGACCGAGGGGCGCCCGGTGCTGCACACTGCATTGCGTAACCTTTCGGGCGGCCCGGTCAATGTGGACGGCGCCGATGTGATGCCGGGCGTGCGCGAGACGCTGGCGCGCATGCAGCGCTTTGCGGCGGATCTGCGCGACGGGACGTTCAGAGGAGCAGGCGGGACGATCACCGATGTCGTCAATATCGGCATCGGAGGGTCGCATCTGGGCCCCGAGATGGCCACGCTGGCGCTGGGGCCATATCATGATGGGCCGCGCTGCCATTTCGTGGCGAACGTGGATGGCGCCGACATCGCGGATGCGCTGGCGGGGCTCGATGCGGGGCGCACGCTGGTGATCATTGCGTCCAAGACCTTTACCACCATCGAGACGATGACAAACGCCCGCACGGCCTTTGACTGGATAGCGGGTGGCGTGGCCGCACCCGCAGCGCAGTTCGTCGCGCTGTCGTCGGCACAGGACAAGACTGCCGAATTCGGTATTCCGCCCGAACGGGTCTTCGGCTTCGAGGATTGGGTTGGCGGGCGGTACTCTGTCTGGGGGCCGATCGGCCTGTCGCTGATGCTGGCCATCGGGCCAGAAAATTTCGAAGCATTCCTGCGCGGGGCCGAGGAGATGGACCGTCATTTCCAAAGCGCGCCACTGGCGCAGAACATGCCGGTTCAACTGGCGCTGGTGGGTCTCTGGCATCATCAGATCTGCGGGTATCCGACGCGCGCGGTGCTGCCCTATGATCAGCGGTTGGCGCGGCTGCCCGCCTATCTACAACAGTTGGAGATGGAATCGAACGGCAAGAGCGTGGCGATGGATGGCACCGCGCTGTTTTATCCCAGCGGGCCGGTGGTCTGGGGCGAGCCCGGCACCAACGGGCAGCACGCATTCTATCAGCTGATCCATCAGGGCACGCAAGTCGTGCCATGCGAATTCATCGTTGCCGCAACCGGGCATGAACCGGATCTGGCGCATCAACATACGCTGTTGGTGGCCAACTGTCTGGCTCAGTCCGAGGCGTTGATGCGTGGCCGCAACCTGGAGGCCGCGCGCGCGCTGATGCAGGCAGCAGGGTTTGATGGGGACGAGTTGGAGAGGCAGGCGCGGCACCGTGTCTTTGTGGGGAATCGGCCATCCACCACGCTGATCTATGACCGGCTCAGCCCGCGGCGACTGGGGCAGATCATCGCGCTCTACGAGCATCGCGTGTTCGTCGAGGGCGTCATTCTTGGGATCAACTCCTTTGATCAATGGGGTGTCGAGTTGGGCAAGGAACTGGCCAAGGTATTGCAGCCCGTTCTCGAAGGACAGGCCGAGGATGAGGACAAGGACGGATCGACCCGGCAATTGGTAAAATTCGTGCAATCCAATACATAGCGGCCTGCTCTCAGAACCCGGTGCGATCGCGCTGCCCCTTCACCGCGCAGGCGAGGATTGCGCGGAAACGTGCCGATGGGGTGCCCGACGCAAACATTTTTCAGAACCGGAGCGCGGTCCGAGGCGTAGAGCACATATATAGCAAGTGACGCGGACGGGCTTCCCGGACCGCCGATCAACGCATCCTAAGGAAAAGGGATCAATAGATGAAATATTGGACATTTGCAGTCGCCGCCGTCGCCATGCTGGGCCTTTCGGCCTGCGATACGATGACTTCCGAACAACGTACTGTCGCCGGTGTGGCGGGCGGCGCTGCTGCCGGGCTGATCACAGCCGAGGCGCTGGGCGCCAACAGTAACTGGCGCGTGATTTCGGCGCTCGCCGGGGCCGCCGCAGGTACTGTCGTTGCGCAAAACCAGCAGGCCAAGGTCTGTGCCTACGCCCGTGGCGACGGCACCTATTACGAGGCACCTTGCCCGTAAGCTTTGCCCGCAATCAGCGAGTAGAGAAGAAACAATTCAGGCGCGACCCACTAGGGTCGCGCCTGTTTCCGTTTCGCGTCTGTCCGAGGAGGAACGCGGTAGTATGCGGGCCGGTCGTCAGCCCCGCAGGATACTCCGCCCGGCATATTCTGCCGTCTCACCCAGCAGTTCCTCAATCCGGATCAGCTGATTGTACTTTGCCAGCCGATCCGAGCGCGCGAGGCTGCCGGTCTTGATCTGGCCGCAGTTCGTGGCCACCGCGAGGTCTGCGATGGTCGCATCCTCGGTTTCGCCCGACCGGTGCGACATGACGTTGGTCATCCGCGCCCGGTGCGCCATGTCGACGGCCCGCAATGTCTCGGTCAGGGTGCCGATCTGGTTGACCTTGACCAGCATCGAATTGGCCGCGCCGTTGGCGATCCCTTCGGCCAGGCGCGCGGGGTTGGTGACAAAGAGGTCGTCACCGACCAGTTGCACCTTGTCGCCGATTGCCTGCGTCAGGGCGATCCAGCCGTCCCAGTCATCCTCTGCCATGCCGTCTTCGATCGAGATGATCGGATAGTCGGCGGCGAGCGATTGCAGATAGGCGACGTTTTCATCTGATGTCAGGGATTTCCCTTCGCCCGAAAGGACATACTTGCCGTCCTTGTAGTATTCCGTCGCCGCGCAATCCAAGGCGAGGTAGATATCCTCGCCCGGCTTGTATCCGGCCTTTTCGATGCTGCGCAGGACGAAGTCGAGCGCTTCCCTGGTCGATGCGATGTTGGGCGCAAAGCCACCTTCGTCGCCGATACCGGTGCTGAGGCCCGCTGCCGTCAGTTCCTTTTTCAGCGTGTGGAACACTTCGGCGCCCATGCGCACCGCGTCGCGGATATTGTCCGCGCTGACCGGCATGATCATGAATTCCTGAATATCGATGGGATTATCAGCGTGTTCGCCGCCATTGATGATGTTCATCATCGGCACGGGCAACAGGCGCGCAGAGGTGCCGCCGACATAGCGATAGAGCGGCTGCGCGGTGAATTCGGCCGCGGCCTTTGCCACGGCCAGGCTGACACCGAGGATCGCGTTCGCGCCCAGTCTTCCCTTGTTCGGGGTACCGTCCAACTCGATCATGCTCAGGTCAACGCCAACCTGTTCCGTCGCGTCCATCCCGATCAGCGCATCGGCGATCTCGCCGTTGACGGCGGCTACGGCCTCCAGCACGCCCTTGCCCAGATAGCGCGCGGCGTCGCCATCGCGCCGCTCGACCGCCTCATGCGCGCCGGTAGATGCGCCCGAGGGCACGGCGGCCCGGCCCATCGTGCCGTCTTCGAGGATCACATCGACCTCGACCGTGGGATTGCCGCGACTGTCCAGTATCTCGCGTGCGTGAATGTCGATGATGCTGCTCATGTGTGGTTCCTTGCAGATGAAATAGGGTTGCGTCGATTTAACAAAGCGCCGCGGGAAATGGAATTGGCTCGATTACAGTGGCCCCTTGGGCTTGGCTTGCCGGTAGGCGCGGCTTGCCAGCCTTTGTTCGCGCACCAGTGTGTAAAGCCCCGAAGCGATGATGACCGCCGCGCCGATCAGCGTCCAGAGATCGGGGCGCTCGCCCAGCAATGTCACGCCGAGAATCAACGCAAAGATCAGGCGCGTATACCGAAATGGAGTGACGGCGGCGACCTCTCCGACGCGCATGGCCCCGACGATGAAGTAATAGCCTATGACGCCGAACACCATCGCGCCAAAGAGGTAAGCCCAGCTGACCGGTTCCAGCGGCGACACGTCGCCCTGAAACATCAGCAGTATCGCGCCGGTCGGAACCATGGTGCCGAAAGCGTAGCAGGACAACTGCATCGAAGACACGCTGGAGGGAATGGCGCGCGTTGCAAGGTCGCGAATGGCGAGACCTACGACCGACACGATGGCAAAGATCGACGACGCCTCGAATGCATCCATGCCGGGGCGCACGATCATCATCACGCCCAGCATGCCAACCAGAATGGCTGACCAACGCCGCCAGCCCACTTGCGCCCCCATGAAGAGCGCGGCCCCCACGGTGACCGCCAGCGGCGTCGCTTGAAGGATCGCCGATACGGTGGACAGATCCGCCAGCGCCAATGCGGTCACGTAGCTGATGGCGGCGATGATCTCGCCCGCGTTGCGCAGCATCACGGCGCGCGTCAGCAGGACTCCGCTGAACAACCGGCCGCGCTGCATTTTGGTCAACACGGCGAAGACAAGGCAGCCCGACGTGCCGAGCATCATCAGAATCTGGCCGACAGGCAGGACGAGCGAGAGCTGTTTGACAAAGTAATCTTCCAGCGCAAAGCCGGCCATTGCCAGAACCATCAATGCACTGCCGCGCAGGTTATCCATGGGATTGCCCTTTCAGGGGTGTCAGGCGTCCAGTGTGACCCAGATCGGCACGTGATCCGATGGCTTTTCGCGGGCGCGGATTTCCTTGTCTATCTGGCAGTCGGTCAGCAGGTCCGCACATTGCGGACTGAGCAGGAAATGGTCGATGCGAATGCCATCATCGCGGTTCCACGCGCCGGCCTGGTAGTCCCAGAACGTGTAATGGCCGGGGCCTTGGGTGCGGGCGCGGAAAGCATCGGTAAACCCAAGGTTGACGATCCGGCGGAACGCGGCGCGGCTTTGTGGCAGGGCAAGCGCGTCCTTGCTCCAGGCTTCGGGGCGTTTGGCATCTTCGTCTTGTGGGATTACATTGTAGTCTCCGGCCATCAGGAATGGCTCTTCGAGCGTGAGTAGATGCTGCGCGCGGGCGTGCAGGCGCTCCATCCAGGCCAGTTTGTAATCGTATTTCGGTCCCGGTGCGGGATTGCCGTTGGGCAGGTACAGACCGCAGACTCGGACCGGGCTTTTGTCGCCCATCACCGTCGCCTCGATCCAGCGGGCCTGTTCATCGCTGTCGTCACCGGGCAGGCCGCGCGTGATGTCTTCCAAAGGCAGTCTGGACAGGATGGCAACCCCGTTAAAGCCTTTCTGGCCGTGGGTTTCGACGGAATAGCCGCGGTCCTCGAAGATATCGCGCGGGAACGCCTCGTCGACCGATTTGATCTCTTGCAGGACGACCACATCGGCGTCGGCCTCATCGAGCCAGTCGGGCAGGGCCTGAATGCGGGCCTTGATACCGTTGATGTTGAAGCTCGCGATTTTCATGGGGGCCCCTCTCTGCAGCCCTTTCTCTATCGCGCATGGGCCGGGCAAGGGCAAGCTGTGCGGAGGATGGGCGATGTGAATCGCGTCTGTGGCGGCGGTGAGTCGGCCACGGCGAAGATCGATTCGAGCATTCTGCGCGGCAATTCCGCCCGGTGGGGCTGTGTGATGCACAACCAAAAGTGGTAAGTGGTGCTAATTTTTCGGTTTTTAGAGATCGCTCGGGACGTATCTGGCCGGATTTCGCTCAGTGCTTGGAATTCAAAAAACACAATAAAAACATATTTGTAACGGTATTTGGTGACGGGATGTTTCGATTCCCTTCAGGTGAGGGCCTCAAATTGCTCTTGGCAATGCAATTTAAACGTGTAACCGTCTCGCTGTCTGCAACTACAATCTGGGGAGATTGAAAATGACCGCACAACTTAAAGAAGTATTTAACGCTGAACTGACGAACCTGGAACAAACTGCCAGCCTGCATGATGGCTCGGCTGTCGAGGCATTCACCTCTTCGCTGGGACCCGTGATGGGCGCCGATGCCGGGCTTGGTGATGCGACTGAAATGTTCACGTCTTCGCTGGCACCTGCGGCGCATGCCTATGCCGGTACCGGGGACGCAACCGAGATGTTCACATCCTCGCTCAGCCCTTCGGCCACAACCGAAAGCCAGACCGGCGATGCAGTGGAAATGTTCACCTCTTCGCTGGCGCCTCGCGCCGAAAGCAATGTGGCAACCGGCGACGCGGTCAGCCTGTTCACCTCGTCGCTGGCAACGGCAAGTGGTGAAGCGGTTGGCGCATTCACCTCTTCGCTGAGCCCGAGCCGCGATGTGAGCGCAGAAGACGGCGACGCGGTCGAGATGTTCACGTCGAGCCTTTGATCACGCAAATGAACGGGGCGGCTGCCCGAAGGCAGGCCCAACAGCAGGAAGGAAAGACCCATATGGAAAACGTCGTCCCGCTCAATGCCCCGTTCCAGCAACGTAGCAAGGCTGCGCGACAGGCGGCCTTGCTACGATCCTTTGCCAATCACCGGCGCAGCGGCGACGATGTGTTCTGGCTCAAGGAGAATGCCGAGGCGCTGAACATTCTGGAATGCACGGGCGCGCAACCTGCGCCCGAGGATCTGGAAGTCTACGCTGCGTTTTACGATGATATCGAACGCCGGATGGAGTTCTTTCCACAGTACTACCGCTTCCTGCTGTCGATATGCCTCGATCTGGAGGATCTGGTCGGCAAGGGCGAAAAAGGTCAGCGTCTGGCCGATTGGGTGGCCCGCGAGGGGTTGGCCCAGGCCGAATTGTCGGACCTGCAACGCGGAGAGGCACGCCGCCTGTGCGCGCGGCGCGGGGTTGATCCGTTGATCGGGGATGCAGGGCTGAGTGACCGGTTGCGCGAATTTGCCTCTCGCTCGGATACCTTTGCGATGCCGAACAAGAAGGCCGCCTACGAGCTGACCCATATCGTCTTCTACCTGTCCGAGTACGGCCGCCGCGATCCGGAATTGCCCGAGGAAGCGATAGATAGCCTGATCTTTGCGGGCACGTTGGCGTTTCTGGATTTCAACGTCGATCTGCTGGCCGAGATCTGCATCGCATTGCGCCATGCGGGCCAGACCCCGCCCGATGTGTGGGAAATCTGGCTGACGCAACAGGTGCGCTGTTTCACCCTGACCTCCGATCCGGCGGCACCGCTGGGTGACGATTACCACGAATACCTGATGCTGAACTGGTTCATGGCCCAGTCGGGGCAGGGCGGGTTTGCCGCACAAGTACCCGAAGGGCGCGTTTGCTTTCGCAGGACCCGGCCACGTTCCGGCCCACTGCGCGAGTTGTCCGAATGCATCTACTCGATGGGCCGCACCCGGTCGGGTGACTGGGAGGCGATGCGCGATCCGGTTTCGGCGCGGCTTTCGCACGAGGCCCACGCCGCACTGGTCGCGGCAGAGGCGGCAAGCGACCGCTTTGGTCAATTCTTTGCGGGCTTTGCCCGGGTGAACCTGCGCGAGGTGCGGGCATGAACGCTTTTCGGCTCGGGGGGCCGGTTCTGGCGGGTGTGGTCCTGACAGCGGTCTATACCTTTCTCATTTCGGGGGCGGATGCGATCACCAAGATGTTCGCCGCCTCCTATGCCGCGCCGCAGCTCTTTGCGCTGTCAGGTGCGGTGGTGGCCGGGTTGAGCCTGCTGATGAACCGGCGCGGCGCGACGCCGCGCACGATGCGTACCAAGTGCCCGCGCGCGATGGCGCTGCGTGTTGCTGCGACCATTTTGGGGGCAATGGCGTTCTTCTATGCCTTCCGCCTGCTTCCCTTTGCCGAGGTGTTCCTGTTCATCGCGATGATCCCGCTCTTTACCGCGCTCCTGTCTGGGCCGGTGCTGGGAGAGGCGGTCCGACCGCAGGCCTGGGCGGCGTTGATGCTGGGATTTGTCGGGCTGTTGTGCCTCTTCCCCGGCGGATTCGCGACGGTCACGATGGGCCATCTGGTGGCCTTGGCGGCAGTGTCGCTGGGCACCGTATCGATGATGGCTTCGCGCTATATCGGGGTGCGGGACGACAATCTGTTGCCGCAGGTGTTCTACCCCAATTTCGGCCTGATGCTGGCCAGCCTCGCTGTGCTGCCCTTCGTCTATCAGAGCATGCCTGCCGCCGATTTTGGTTGGGCGCTGGTCTATGGCACGGTCCTGTTTTTTGCACGCTGGGTGTTGGTCGCTGCGTTCAAGGCCATGCCCGCCTATGTGATCACGCCGCTGATGAACTTGCAGTTCGTGTGGATGGTGGTGCTGGGTGCCGCAGTATTCGGCGAAGTGACGAGCGGCTTCGTCTATCTCGGGGCTGCAGTGGTGATCACGGCCGGGGTCTGGTTGATCCGGGATCAGGCGGTCGCCATGCATGGCGTCCGGCCAATCCGGCTGCTCAGAAAAGAGCGGATTTATCCGGCAGAGTAGGTGTGGTGTCTGACTGGCGCGAGAGCTTGCGCCAGCGGACGTTGCCCGGCGCGGCGTAACCGTCGCCCAAGGCTACATCGAGAAGGACGTCCCACAGCCGCATGAACTGCTGGCATTGGGGTTGTCGATCACGAAACGCGCGCCGATCAGTTCTTCGGTGAAATCGATCGTGGCCCCGGCAAGGAATGGCAGCGATATGCTGTCCACGACCACTTTCTGGCCTAACCCTTCGAGCACCAGGTCGTCCTCGGCAGGCGTGTCCAGCTTGATCTCGTACTGAAAGCCCGAGCAGCCGCCGCCTTCGACGGCGACGCGCAGGGCCTGACCCTGATCGCCTGCGCCGATCTCGCTGAGCCGTTCGAATGCACGGTCTGTAACGGTGGGGGGCAGGTTCATCGTTGTCTCCTGATACGCGGACGATAAATCATGGCAGCGGTTTCGCTGCTCTGACGAATGCAATATATGTGTGACGGGAACAGGCGACAAGGACCAGCAGATATGATGGCGCGTATTGCGGCCAGCCCCGGATCTTCGCGCGGGCGGTTGATGAATGAGGAAGAGAGCCTCTACCGCTCCTGCTTTCAACGGGATCGTGACCGTATCATCCATTCCAGCGCCTTTCGGCGGCTCAAGCACAAGACGCAGGTCTTTGTCGAACATGAAGGCGATTATTATCGCACCCGCCTGACGCATTCCATCGAGGTGGCGCAGGTGGCGCGCACGATCACCGGCGCGTTGGGGCTGAATCCCGAATTGACCGAAGCCGTGGCGCTGGCCCATGATCTGGGACACACGCCGTTCGGACATACCGGCGAAGACGCGTTGCATGCGCTGATGGAGCCTTATGGCGGGTTTGATCACAACGCGCAGGCGATCCGCATCGTGACCGCGCTGGAGCGTCATTATGCCGAGTTCGACGGGCTGAACCTGACCTGGGACACGCTGGAAGGTATTGCCAAGCATAACGGACCCGTGGTTGCCGAACCGGGCGCGGAGCTGCCCTATGCGCTGGCCGACTACAACGCCCGCCACGACCTTGAACTGCACACCCATGCCAGCGCCGAGGCGCAGGTGGCCGCGCTCTCGGACGATATCGCCTATAACAACCACGATCTGCATGATGGGCTGCGCGCGGGTCTGTTCACCGAAGAAGAGATGGCGGCACTGCCGATCATCGGCGATTGCTACGCCGAGGTTGACCGCCTTTATCCGCGGCTTGATCCCTACCGGCGACGGCACGAGGCGCTGCGGCGGGTTTTTGGCGTCATGGTCGCTGACGTGATCGAAACCTCGCGCAGCGCTATCAAAGAGGCCGATCCGGCAGATACCGACGCGGTGCGTCAACTGGGGCGGCCGGTGATCCTGTTCTCGGACACGCTCTGGCGCGATCTGCGCCAAATCCGGGAGTTTCTTTTTACGCGTATGTACCGCGCTCCGTCAGTCATGGAAAAGCGCGCGCAGGTGACAAAGGTGGTTCACGATCTCTTTCCCTTCTACATGGAGCATCCCGATTATCTGCCGCGACGCTGGCAGGCCGATGTCGCCGCCGCTGGAACAACTCAGGCGTTGGCGCGTCTGGTAAGTGACTACATCGCCGGCATGACCGACCGGTTTGCGCTGTTGCAGCACGCCCGCCACCTGGACGGGCCGGGCGACACTGGCTCCTGGGGGGGATAACGAAACATGGCAATCGATGCAGCGGCGAACGGTGCGATCCCGGCGGTCATGGCTTTCGCGCTCGTGGGGGTGACGGGCGTCGGGGCACAATGGCTGGCGTGGAAGCTGCGCATGCCCGCCATCGTGCTGATGCTGATTGCCGGGCTGGTGATCGGGCCGGGGCTGGGGATATTTGTCCCCGAGCGTGACATCGGCCCGTTGATGGGACCTATGATCAGTGTTGCCGTGGCGATCATCCTGTTCGAGGGCGGCATGACGCTGAACCTTCATTCGCTGCGCGAGGCGGCGGTGGGGGTGCGGCGGCTGGTGCTGATCGGCGCGCCGGTGGGCTGGTTGCTGTCGGCGTTGGCGCTGCATTTCGTTGCGGGGCTCGGCTGGGCCAGTTCAGCAGTGTTCGGCGGGATCATGATCGTGACCGGTCCGACAGTGATCGCGCCGCTGTTGCGGCAGGCGCGGCTGTCCAAGCGCCCCGCGCAGTTGCTGCAATGGGAGGCGATCGTCAACGATCCGATTGGCGCGCTGGCAGCGGTTCTGGCCTTCGAAGTGGTGCTGGTGACTGCGGCCGCGAACACCTTTTCCGATGCGCTCTGGGACATGGTCATCGGGATCGGGACGGCCATCGCACTGGGGCTGGCGGCTGGTTGGCTGATCGCCGAAGGGTTCCGGCGGGGTCGGGTGCCGGAGTACATGAAGGTGCCGGTGCTTTTTGCGGTGCTGCTGCTGGCCTTTGCGTTGTCGGATTACGTGCTGCACGAAAGCGGGCTGCTGACCGTGACGATCATGGGATTTTACATCGCCAATGCGGGTCTGCCCAGCTATGCCGAGCTGCGTCGGTTCAAGGAGCATGCAACGATCCTGCTGGTATCGGGCGTGTTCGTCCTGTTGGCCGCGTCGATGAATCTGGAACGGTTGTCGATGCTTGGCTGGAATACCGTGCTGTTCGTCCTGGCGGTGATCCTGGTGGTGCGCCCACTGACGGTGATGATCTCGCTGGCGTTCAGCAATGTGCCGATGCGCGAGCGACTGCTCGTGGCGTTGACCGGGCCGCGCGGCGTGGTGCTGGTGGCGGTGGCCGGGCTCTTCTCCGAGCGGCTCTTTGCTGCCGGGATCGAAGATGCAGCGATCCTGACGCCGCTGGCCTTCGCGCTGGTGGCGGCGACGGTGGTGTTGCACGGCTTCTCGTTGCGGCCCATAGCGCGGTCGCTCGGGCTTGCCGGGGGGCAGGTTCAGGGGGTGATCTTTGCGGGCGGGTCGCAATTCGCGACCTCCTTTGCCAAGGCCCTGAAGGAACAGGATGTGCCGATCCTCCTGACCGATCCGAACCGCGCCCGGCTGCGCAGCGCGCGCGAGGCCGGGCTGCCGATCTATGTCGGCGATATCCTGTCGAACGGTGCCGAACACGGTGTCGAATTCATCAGTTTTGGCCGGATCGTGGCCGTGTCGGACAATGATGCTTTCAACACGCTCGTCGCCACTGACCTGGCGCCGGAATTCGGACGCGAAAACGTGTTCCAGCTCAAGCGGGCCAAGCAGGACAGCCAGCGGCATGCACTGCCCGCCACGCTGGGCGGGCGGGTGTTCTGCGGCGGGTTGCGTTATCTGGAGCTCGCGCAGCGCATGGCGGATGGCTGGTCGGTGCGCGCGACGCTGCTCACGGAGGAATACGGACTGGAAAACTGGCAGGCCGACAATCCGGACTCTGTTCCGCTGGCAGAGATGGTTCCGGGACGTGAATTGCGGCTGCTGGCGGCGGACGCGGAACTGCGCGCCACGCCGGGCAAGCTGCTGATTGCGCTGTCGCCGCCGCGCAAGAGCGGTGTCAACGACTCTGACAAAGGCACCGCATCTGATTGACGCAGCGCGCGGGGCTGTTAAAGCATCTCGACATATACCCGGCGCGGCAAAATGCCGAATTGTCGGCGCAACATATGGGTGTTGTGGGTGTTTCGCGAAAAGCTGTGGTTCAGGTTTTGTGCGAAACGCAACAGATCACCCGGCGACCCAAAGGATGATCCGATGAACCTCTTTACCGAAATCCGCAGTGCCGTGATCCAGGCTCTAGGTGTGCTAGAATCCGACGGCGTGCTGCCCGCAGGCCTTGACCTGAGCAACGTGACGGTGGAGCCGCCGCGCGATCCCGCACATGGCGACATGGCCACCAATGCCGCAATGGTGCTGGCCAAGCCCGCAGGCAAGAAGCCACGCGACATCGCCGAGGCGCTGACGGCACAATTGGCTGCCGACCCGCGCATCTCCTCTGCCGAGGTCGCCGGGCCCGGATTTCTGAACCTGCGGCTGGCGGATGACCAGTGGCACGGCGTTCTGCGCGCGGTACTGAAGGCGGGGGCCGATTTTGGCCGCTCCGATCTGGGGCAGGGGCGGCGCGTCAATGTCGAATATGTCAGCGCCAACCCCACAGGCCCGCTGCATGTGGGGCACACCCGGGGAGCGGTCTTTGGTGACGCGCTGGCCAGCTTGCTTGATTTCACCGGCCACGATGTGACGCGCGAATACTACATCAACGACGGTGGCGCGCAGGTCGATGTGTTGGCCCGCTCGGTCTATCTGCGCTATCTCGAAGCACACGGGCAGGCGGTTGCGTTCGAGGATGGCACCTATCCCGGCGATTACCTGATCGCGGTGGGCGAGGCGCTGAAATCCAAGGTGGGCGACGCCTATGTCGGGCAGCCCGAGTCCGTCTGGCTGGTCGATGTGCGCGAATTTGCAACCGAAGCGATGATGGAGCTGATCCGGGCCGATCTGAAGGCACTGGGCGTCGAGATGGACGTGTTCTACAGCGAGAAGTCGCTCTATGGTACGGGCCGGATCGAGGCGGCGCTGGAGGCGCTGGACGCCAAGGGGCTGATCTACGAGGGCGTGCTGGAACCGCCCAAGGGCAAGCTGCCAGAAGATTGGGAGCCGCGCGAGCAGACGCTGTTCAAATCGACCGACCACGGCGATGACGTGGATCGTCCGGTCAAGAAATCTGATGGCGGCTGGACCTATTTCGCGCCCGACATTGCGTACCATTATGACAAGATTACCAGGGGCTTCGACGAACTTATTGATGTGTTCGGCGCGGATCACGGCGGGTATGTCAAGCGGATGAAGGCCGCCGTCTCGGCGCTGTCGGACGGGCAGGTCAGTCTGGATGTCAAGCTGACGCAACTGGTCAAGCTCTACAAGAACGGCGAGCCGTTCAAGATGTCGAAACGTGCCGGCACTTTCGTCACCCTGCGCGATGTGGTCGATCTGGTGGGGGCGGACGTGACGCGGTTCGTCATGCTGACGCGCAAAAACGACGCGCCGCTTGATTTCGACTTCGACAAGGTGCTGGAGCAATCCAAGGATAACCCGGTCTTTTACGTGCAATACGCCCATGCGCGTGTTTGCAGCGTGATGCGCAAGGCCGCGGCCGCGGGGATCGACGTGTCGGATGCCACGCTCAAAACCGCTGACCTCAGCCTTATCTCGCATGAGGCAGAGCTGACGCTGGCCCGCAAGATCGCCGAATGGCCCCGTCTGGTCGAGGTGGCGGGGCGCACAAACGAGCCGCATCGCGTGGCATTCTACCTCTATGATCTGGCAAGCGATCTGCACAGCCTGTGGAATCGCGGGCATGACATGCCCGAGTTGCGGTTCCTGCAAGAGGGTGATCCGGCCACAACGCAGGCGAAAATCGCCCTCGCGCGGTCCGTGAATCTTGTTATTTCTGCAGGTCTTGGTATTCTCGGCGTCACTCCGGCTGAAGAGATGCGGTAAACCGCACGATCGCCGGGGACGTGAGGCAGTAATCATACACCCCGGCGACAATGTATCGCCGACGGCAAAGAGGCGTGACATGGCAGAGATTCAATCGGACCGTTACCAGGATTGGGGCGCGTCTGAGAGTGGCAGCGCAATCACCAAGTTTACCCATGTGATCGGATCCATCGTTTCGATCGGATTGATCGTCGGCATGGGGTTCTGGGGGTATAAGCTGCTGGTGCGTGACGTCAGTGGCGTGCCGGTCATTCGTGCCGCCGAAGGGCCGATGCGCGTGCAGCCGGAGAACCCCGGCGGTGAACAGGCGCTCAATCAGGGTCTTTCGGTGAATGACGTGGCGGCCATCGGGTCCGCTGCCGAAACACCTGACCGATTGATCCTCGCGCCCGCACCCCTTGACCTTAGCGATGAAGATGCGCCCGGAACATGGGCATCGAGCCAAACCGCCGAAAGTACGGAACCGAGCGTTGCACAAGCCGCCGACGTGGCGCCAGAAGCGCCCGAGGTACCGATGGACGATGCAACCATGCTGGCGCTGGCCGATGCGCTGGCTGACGGCGTGGCACCGCTGAGCGACGTGGCTCCGGCCGAGGAAGAGGCAGCGCCGGCTGAGGCCGTCATGCGGGTCGCAAAGGGTGGACTTGGCATTTCTCTGCGACCCAAGGCGCGTCCCGTGACCTTGGCACGGGTTGAAACGGTAGCGGCCACAACCAATCTGGCCGACCCGCGCGATGTCGACCCCGAGAGCATTGCGCCGGGGACGCGGCTGGCTCAGTTGGGCGCGTTCAAGACCGAGGAAATCGCCCGCGAGGAATGGGCGCGGCTGGCTGGCAAGTTCGAGGATTTCCTGACCGGCAAGGATCGCGTGATCCAGCGCGCCACCAGCGGCGGGCGCACCTTCTACCGTCTGCGCGCGATGGGCTTCGAGGATCTGGCCGATGCGCGCCGGTTCTGCTCGGCGCTGGTCGCCGAAAAGGCCGAATGCATTCCGGTGGTCACACGGTGAGCGCGTGGGGGGCGACCATTCTGGACGCAACCGGCCACCGGCTGAGTTCTGACGAGAAGACGTTCCTTGCGGAGGCTGACCCGTTCGGCTTCATCCTTTTTGCCCGCAATATCGACACGCCTGACCAGGTCCGCGCGCTCTGCGATGAAATGCGCAGCGCGGTGGGGCGCAATGCGCCGATCACTATCGATCAGGAAGGCGGCCGGGTGCAGCGCCTGCGCGCGCCCACATGGCGCGAATGGATGCCGCCGCAAACGCTGATCGAGCGTACAGGGGCAGACGCGGCAGAGGCGCTCTATCTGCAGTACCGGATCATCGCGTCAGAGCTGTATGCGCTGGGGATCGACAGCAACTGCGCGCCGCTGGTCGATGTGGCGGGGCCCGAGACACATGCGTTCTTGCGCGACCGCTGCTTTGGGACCGACGCAGGCATCGTGTCCCTTCTGGGGCGTGCCGTGGCCGACGGGTTGCTGGATGGCGGCGTGCTGCCGGTGCTGAAACACATTCCCGGCCATGGTCGTGCGCAGGCCGACAGCCATCTGGCATTACCCGTCGTCTCGGCGTCCCGTGCGGAGCTGGACGCTTCGGATTTCGCGCCATTCAAGGCATTGCGTGACTTGCCGATGGGTATGACGGCGCATCTTGTATATGACGCCATCGACCCGCAGCCCGCGACGACGTCGCCGGTGATAATGCGCCTTATCCGCGATCAAATCGGTTATGACGGGCTGATCATGACCGACGATATCACCATGAAAGCATTGTCCGGCACCTTGCCCGAGATCACACGCGCATCGCTGGATGCAGGCTGTGACGTGGTGCTGTGCTGCAATGCATCGCTGCATGATCGCCGCGCTGTGGCCGATGCCGCCGGTCGCCTGACAGAGAGCGGCCAACGCCGTGCAGAGGCTGCGCTGGCGGCGCGCAAAGCGCCCGATGAGGTTGACATTCCTGCTCTGGAGGCAACACTCGCCTCCATGATTGCAGGGCAGGCGCATGTCTGAGGACGATTTCGACGACCCAAACAAGCCGGAACGCATCGCAGATCGGGTGGCCGCCGAGGCGCTGATCATTGATGTGGACGGGTATGAGGGGCCGCTCGACCTGTTGCTGACGCTCAGCCGGACCCAGAAGGTTGATCTGCGAAAGATCAGTATCCTGCATCTGGCACGGCAATATCTGGCCTTCGTCGAAAAGGCGCGGCAGTTGCGGATCGAGCTTGCCGCCGACTACCTGGTGATGGCGGCCTGGCTGGCCTTTCTCAAATCGCGGTTGCTGTTGCCACCCGACCCCTCCGAAGAAGGCCCGTCGGGCGAGGAACTGGCGGCGCACCTGGCGTTTCAGCTGGAGCGATTGCAGGCGATGCGTGACGCCGCCGCGCGGCTGATGGCACGCGACCGGCTGGGGCGCGATTTCTTTGCCCGAGGCATCCCGGAAGGGATCGAGAAGACCCGCCGCATCACATACACCGCGTCGCTGCTGGACCTGATGCAAGCCTATGCGCGCCTGCGCACCAAGGACGAGTTTCGCCCCTATGCGATGGACCGGGATTCGATTTATTCACTGGAACAGGCGCTGGAACGGATGCGCGGGCTGATTGGATTTGCCGGTACCTGGACCGATATTTCGACCTATCTGCCGGATAACTTTGGCACCGATCCGGTGCGTCTGCGGTCAGCCACCGCATCGACATTTGCCGCCTCCCTGGAACTGGCCAAGGAAGGCCGGATAGAACTGCGGCAGGCCGAAGTGTTCGCGCCGATCCAAGTGCGCCGCAAGGATTAATGACATGAGCGAAGACGCTGACGACACACCACAAAGCCTGTTCGAAGCCCCGCCTATCGGTGAACAGGAACGCATGATCGAGGCGATCCTGTTTGCCAGTGCAGAGCCCGTGACGATCCGCGATCTGAACGCGCGGTTGCCCCACGGCAGCGATGCCGCCGAAGCGCTGGTGCATTTGCGCAAGCGATACGAGGGGCGCGGTGTCACGCTGATGCGCGTGGGCGATGCCTGGGTGATGCGCACGGCGCCCGATCTGGGCTTCCTGATGCAGCGCGAGACGGTTGAGACACGCAAACTCAGCCGCGCCGCGATCGAGACACTGGCGATCATCGCCTATCACCAGCCTGTCACCCGCGCCGAGATCGAGGAAATCCGCGGCGTGTCGGTCAGCCGCGGCACTGTTGATCAGTTGCTGGACATGGAATGGATACGCTTTGGCCGCCGCAAGATGACGCCGGGGCGCCCGGTGACTTTCGTCGTCACACAGACATTCCTGAGCCATTTTGGCCTCGAGAGCGCCCGCGATCTGCCGGGCCTGAAGGAATTGCGCGCGGCTGGATTGCTGGACAACCGGTTGCCGCCGCCGTCGATGCCGGGGCGCGATACGGATGATGACGAGGGCGATGCGGGTATGGAGCCGGACGAAGATCAGCCTGAGCTATTCGAGGAATGACCGCAGGTGCCCTTAAAATACCTTGATTGTGTGCTACAGCTATCCTGAGGAAAACCGAGGAGGGCGCAATGAACGCCAATCAGATAATTTCCATGGTCATGCGCATGGTCATGCGCCGCCTAATGCGATCCGGCGTGAATGCCGGGATGGACGCCGTGGGCAAGCGGATGAACAAGGGCAAGGACGGCGCAGAACCGAGCGCGCAATCCCCTGGTCCGGCAACCGGTGAGGCGCAAAAGCGCATGAAACAGACCATGCGCATGACGCGCAAGATGGGCCGGATGTAGCGGCGCGTCAGCCGGTTTTGAAATGCTTTGACAGTTTGAGCCCCTGGCCCTGATAATTCGAGGCCAGCGCCGCACCATAGAGGCGTGCGGGCATTTGTGACATCTTCTCGTACACGAGACGCCCCACGATCTGGCCGTGCTCCAGTACGAACGGGGCCTCGTGGCAGCGCACCTCCAGAACCCCGCGCGATCCTATCCCGTCGCTGGAATGGCCAAAGCCGGGATCAAAGAACCCTGCATAATGCACCCGGAATTCACCGACCATTGCGAGATATGGTGCCATTTCGGCGGCGCAATTGGGCGGGATGGTGATGGCCTCGCGACTCACTAGGATGTAGAACGCGCCGGGATCAAGGATGATCCGCCCCTCGGACGTGTGGAGTTTCTCCCAGAAATCGTCCGGATCGTAGTGACCGAGTTTGTCGAGGTCGATCACGCCCGTATGGGGCTTGGCGCGATAACCGACCAGATCGCCGGCGCCGGGTTTCAGGTCGACCGAAAAGCCCAGCCCATCCGAGATCACCGGATCGCCCGAGACGATCGGCACGGTGTGGTGCAATGCGCGCAGTTCGTCATCGGTTAGGATGGTCCTGCCCACACGAAAGATGATCTGGTTCAGCATCTGCCCGGTGCGCACCACGACGGAGAATGAGCGCGGGCAAATCTCGACATAGAGCTGGCCTTGGTAACCGTCCGGCACGCGGTCGAATTCGACCCCGTGATCGGTGATCACCCGGGTCAACAAATCGAGCCGCCCGATTGAGGATTTGGCCGAGGCCGCGCCCGAGATACCCTTGGGCAGAGCCAGGCTCTCCATCAGCGGCACCACGTAAACGCAGCCCTTTTCCAGCACCGCGCCGCCGGTCAGGTCCATCTCGTGCATGCCGAAATCGGCCAGCCGCTCGGTCACGGTGGCGGATTTGCCGGTCAGGAAGGACGCGCGCACCCGGTAGGCCGTCGTGCCCAGCCGCAGGTCCAGCGAGGCGGGCTGAATCTGGCCGTCCGTGATGGGGGAGGTGGCTGTGATGGCGCCCGTATCCATGAGCACCTGCATCTGGCTGTCGCAGAGCACGCCAGCGGGAAAATCAGTCTTGGCAAGTTCGGTCATCGGACTCCCCTGAAACGACAAAACGCCCGCAGGTCAAACCCGCTGGGCGTCTTGATCTTGGTCGGGCTAGCAGGACTCGAACCTGCGACCTTCCGTCCCCCAGACGGACGCGCTACCAGACTGCGCCATAGCCCGACTTCGCGCGATACATACCGGTTTTCAGCGTGGGGACAAGAGGTAATTCCCAACTTTCGTGCTTATGAGTTCGCGCTGGACGACCGCGCCTCTTGCACCTTGCGCAGCCTGTCGGCCAGAGCGCTCAGTTCGGCGGTCGGGGCAGGGGTGGCACCACGCAGTGCAGCAAGCGCGCTGAGCGCGGAGGGCGGCCCGGGAAGCTCATCATCTGCCGGGTCCGGCGGGGTGACAATAGGTGTGGCACGCGGCGACTCGGGCACTTCAGCAGCTTCGGGCGCTGCTTCTGCAGGCGCGGCGGTCTCGGGCTCTGCCTCGGGTTCCGGTTCTTGGTCTGCGGTGTCCTCTGCCGGGCTGTCAGCGGGCTCGGACGCTGATTCGGACTGGGTGGTCTCCGGTACCGGCTCGCGGGCGAGGTCCGATGTCTGTTCTGGCTCTGGTTGCGCTTCCTCTATCGACGCCTCGGGTTCCGGCTCTGATTTGGGCTCGGAAATTGATTCGTCTGCCTTCTGCAGGGGAGGTGGCGGGGTTGAATCCTCGTCTGCGTCAGGCGCGTCTGCAAGGACCGCCTCGGTGCCTGACGTGTCTTCGGTTGCAGGTTTGTCCGCGCGCGCGCCGCGTTCTTCGAGGCTCTGCTTGAGAAAGCTCGGCATGTCGCTGGTGCCGCGCGTCGGGCTGGGCTGTTGCGGGGCGGGTTCTTCGATCTGGGGCGTGGGATCGTCCGCTTCGTCATGGTGATCGTGATCGTCCTCGGGCGCCGCCGATTGCGGTTCTACCGAATCCGTTTCATCGGCTTCATCGCTGTCCGCATCACTCGCCTCTTGCGGCTGGTCGTCCTCGCGCGGTGACGAGGCGATTTCGTCTGGTGCGGGCTCTTCCGCTTTATCCTCGCTACCCGCATCCTGGGTGTTCTCGGCAGGGGTGTCAGCAGCCGCAGCTTTCTGCGGCTTGCCCCTCTCAAAGTTGAGCACCTTGCCTTTGGGCTCTTCTTCGGGGGCAGTCACGTCAAGCGCGATTCCGCTGACCTCAAGCGTGTCGCTGGCGTCTGAATCAAGCGGTGGCGACAGGGCGGAAACCTCCTTAACCCCCTGTTCCCTAAGAACCTTCTGCACGCCTTTGATGGTCATGCCATCTTCGTGCAGCAGTTTGCGGATACCACCCAGAAGTTGCATGTCGGCCGGGCGGTAATAGCGTCGCCCACCGGCGCGCTTGACTGGCTTTACCTGGGTGAACTTGCTTTCCCAGAACCGCAAGACATGAGCAGGAATGCCCAGCCAGTCGGCAACTTCACTGATGGTACGAAAGGCATCGGCGGATTTCGCCATGTTCCTGCCTTAAGCCTTGTTTCCGGCGGCAACACGATCTTTCATCAGGTGTGAAGGCCGGAAAGTCAGAACGCGGCGCGGATTGATCGGGACTTCTTCGCCCGTCTTGGGATTGCGTCCGACACGCGCCGATTTTTCGCGCACCGAGAACGTCCCGAATGAGGAGATCTTGACCTGTTCGCCGCGCACGAGCGCGTCGGACATATGGTCAAGCACGCTCTCGACAAGTTGGGCAGAGTCATTGCGCGACAGACCCACTTCGCGAAAGATGGCTTCGCTCAGGTCCATGCGCGTCAGTGTTTTGTCACTCATACGGTCCCCCAGATTTGTTTTCATCACAATAGGGGTGAAGAATTTTGAAAGTCAATATAACAGCTTGCAGGCGGCAGCTTATGCTTGCCGTATGCCACGATTGCAGCACTACCACCGTAGGGCGACTGCGCCCCAGGCCAGCCCTCCGCCGATGGCTTCGCTCAGGATCAGATCACCGCGTTTGATGCGGCCATCACCGACCCCCACGGACAGCGCCAGAGGGATCGAGGCCGCAGAGGTATTGCCGTGATCCTGCACCGTCAGGATGACACGATCCATCGGCACATTCATCTTCTTTGCGGTGCCCGCGATGATGCGGCTATTGGCCTGATGTGGCACGATCCAGTCCACGTCAGCTCCCGTCAGGCCGATCTTGGCGAGGGCCGCGTCGGCGGTCTGGGTCAGCTTTTCGACCGCCTGGCGGAACAGAAGGTTGCCTTGCATCCGCAGCTTGCCCGACGTGCCGGTCGTGCTGACGCCGCCGTCCACATAAAGCATCTCGCGGTAGCGCCCGTCAGAATGCAGGTCGGTTGCCAGAATGCCCCGGTCGGCATTGGTGCCGTCGCCGGTTGCGGCCTCCAGCACCAGCGCGCCCGCGCCATCGCCAAAGAGCACACAGGTGCTGCGGTCCTGCCAATCCATGATGCGGCTGAAGGTTTCGGCCCCGATCACCAGCAACCGCTCGGCCTGACCGGCAACGATCAGCGCATTGGCGGTCCCAAGGGCGTAGATGAACCCGGCGCAGACCGCCTGTACGTCAAAGGCAAAGCCGTGCGTCATTCCGAGCTTGCTCTGGACCATCGTGCCGACGGAAGGAAAGGTCAGGTCCGGGGTCGAGGTGGCGACGATGATTCCGTCGATATCACCCACATCCAGCCCGGCATGTTCGAGCGCTTCACGCGCGGCCTCGGTGGCGAGGTCCGAGGTGCTCTGGCCTTCGGCTGCAAAATGGCGCCGCTCTATCCCTGACCGGGTTCTGATCCATTCATCGGACGTGTCCAGAAAGGATTCGAATTCGGAGTTCGGCACAATCCGTTTGGGCAGATAATGCCCTATGCCCCGTGCCACGGCGCGTCTTGTCATGATTTCCCACCGTCCTCTTCGCTGTCGGTATCCTGCGTGGGCAGGGAGGCGGATGCAACCCGCGCGGCAAGTTTTTCGGAAAATCCGGTTTCGGCCAGCTGAAAGGCCAGCTTCAACGCCGCCGAAACGCCGGTGGCGTCCGCCGCACCGTGAGATTTCACGACTGTTCCGTTGAGCCCGAGGAACACGCCGCCATTGACGCGCCGCGGGTCAATCCGCTTTTTCAGGCGCTGAAGCGACGTATAGGCCAGCAGCGATGCCAGCCTTGAGAGCATCGAATACTGGAACGCCTCGCGCAGCAATTCGGCGATCAGGGTGGCGGTGCCTTCGCCGGTTTTCAGGGCGACATTGCCGGTAAAGCCGTCGGTGATGATCACATCGCAAGTGTCGCCGGGCAGGTCGCGCCCCTCGACGAAGCCGACGAAATCGAAATCTGCATAGGGGGCATTGGCCGAAATCAGGTCATGCGCCTCTTTCAGCTCGGAACGGCCCTTGTGCTCTTCGGTGCCGACATTCAGCAGGCCGATACGCGGCCGTGCCACGCCAAAGCCGTTGCGGGCGTAGGAGGTGCCCATCAACGCGTATTGCATGAGATCCTTGGCATCAGCGCGGATATCCGCGCCACCATCAAGCAGCACGTTAAACCCCTGGGGGTTGCGCGAGGGCCACATCACGGCGATGGCCGGGCGATAGATGCCGGGCAGGCGGCGCAGGCGCAGGACCGACATCATCATCAATGCGCCGGTATTGCCGCAAGACACGCAAACCGTTGCCTCGCCGGCGCGCACCGATTCGAGTGCGGACCACATCGAGGTGGTTTTGCCGTTGCGCATCACCTGACTCGGCTTGTCGTGCATCGACACCACGTCAGGCGCGTTGCGTATCTCGACGCAGTCGGCCAGATGTCTGCGCTTGGCGACAAGGCGTTCGAGCTCATCCTTGCGGCCATGCAGGATGAAACCGATATTGGGGTTCTTGCGCGCGGATTTGGCGATGCCGGCCACAACTGTGGCCGGGCCCATGTCGCCACCCATCGCATCAACCGATATGATGGTGCGTCCGGCCCCCGTCTTGTTTTGATCGGGATGCGCGGTCATCAAGGCGGTCCGTTCTCTGCAGGTCCCCGGCGGGGTCAGGCTGCGTCTTCGTCCAGATCGACCTCATCCGCCATTGCCACGATTTCGCGCTCGGCATAGTGGCCGCAAGCCGGGCACACATGGTGTGGGCGCTTCAGTTCGCCGCAGTTCGGGCATTCGTTCGGGTTCGCTGCGCTGAGCGAGTCGTGTGCGCGGCGATTGTTGCGGCGCGATTTCGATACTTTGTTCTGCTGGACAGCCATTGTGCGATCCTACTATCCTTTGGGCACTTACGTCCCGGTTTCTCGTGGTCACGCGGCTCTTAGTCTGTCCAGAGCCAGCGGTTCAACCCCAAATTCCGATGGAAGGGCGAAAATACAACTAAATCGTACAAGGGCAAGCGATATTTAGCATCTTTTGCCCAATCGGTCAGTCGTCTTTTTCCAGTTTCGATTTCAGAGCCGCCAAACCGGCGAAGGGTTTCAGGTCCGCGTCCCGCAGTGGCGTGGTGTCTGGCGCGGCGAATATGGCTTCACCCATCTCGGCACCGTCGGCACGCGGGTAATCGGGCAGGGCCAGTGCCAGTGCCTCGGTCATGACCTGGTTCAGATCAACCGTTCCGGTCAGTGGCTCGATCGATTCGTCCTCGGTTATTTCGACCTCTTCGGCATCTCCGCTGTCCGGCATGTCGGCAATAAAGCGCCGCACCACCTTGCGGTCGATACGCGTCGTGATCGGCTCAAGCGTGACAACGCAGGACTGCACGACGGTTGCGCCCAGACTGGCATCAAGCCGCCAGTCGCGCTTGCCTTCGGGCGAGAGCTTGCCTGCAAAGCTGAGCTTGCGAATCGCCTGAACGTCCAGCGTTTCGGCCAGCGCGCTGCGTGTCGCGGCATCTGGCGNGAGGTCAAAGGATGCGGTCGCGCCTTGTGACAGGTCCGCGATGCGCAGGATATCTGGGGTTTCGGGGCGTTGTGCCATCTACTGCACCTCTATCCTTTCTTGAACCTCGCGGTCACCTTGTTGTAAGCCGGATAAAAGCCTGACCGGGCTGAAATCAAGAGGGCAATCATGACCGGGCTCAAATTAACGCTGCGCACCATCGTTGCCCTTCTGGGGTTGGCCTCTGTTGTGGCCTGTACCTCGATCTACCGCAACCATGGTTATGTGCCGCCCGAAGAAGACCTCAATCAGCTGGTCGTCGGGGTCGATTCGCGCTCCACGGTGGATGACGTGATCGGCGCTCCCTCTGCTGCGGGGGTTCTGGGCGAGGGTGATTATTACTACGTGCGCAGCCGGATGAAACATTTCGGCATGCTGCGCCCCGAGGTGGTCGAGCGGCAGGTGCTGGCGATCAGTTTTGACGAGAACGATACGATCGCGAATATCGAGACGTTCTCGCTGCGCGACGGCAATATCGTGCCGCTCACCCGGCGCGTGACCGATTCGTCGGTCACCGGCAAGGGTGTGCTGCGCCAGATCCTCGACAATTTCGGCAATATCGACCCGAGCCAGTTCTTCTAGGTTTGTCGCAAGGCGCCACGGCAGCGACACGGCTTTGTCACGGATTGTGCGTATGATCGTGCTTGGGTATTCTTTGCCCAGGCTTGGATAGGGAACGCCCATGCCGACATTGACCGATCGGCGCTACCGCGCGCGCATCAGCGCGTCGCATGACGATTTGAAAGCGGCCCAGAGGCTGCGCGCGCTGACCTTTGGCACCGGTGGTGCGGACGGTCTGGACCGCGATGCCTTCGATGAGATCTGCACCCATATCCTGATTGAAGAGTGCCGCAGCGGGCAGCTTGTCTGCTGTTTTCGGATGCTGCCGCTGAAAGGCGGGGCGGATATCGGCCAGAGCTATTCGGCACAGTTCTACGAGTTGTCGGCGCTGGCGCGGTTCGAGGGGCCGATGGTCGAGATCGGCCGATTCTGCGTTCATCCCGATTGGCGCGATCCCGACATACTACGCGCGGCCTGGGGAGCGATGACGCGCTACGTGGACGATCACGGGGTCGAGATGTTGTTCGGCTGTTCGTCCTTTCACGGCACCGACGCAGACAGCTATCTGGATGCCTTCGCGATGTTGAAAGAGCGACATCTCGCGCCGCGCCGCTGGTTGCCAAGGGTCAAGGCGCCAATGGTGTTCCGCTTTGCTCAGACCCTGCGCCTGCGCAAGCCCGATGCAAGGCTGGCGATGCTGCGGATGCCGCCGCTGTTGCGAACCTATCTGATGATGGGCGGGTGGGTGAGCGATCATGCGGTGGTGGATCCCGAGATGGGCACGCTGCATGTTTTTACCGG
>JGI24723J26617_10000607_pt1 | contig 34851 bp, 23 predicted proteins | sample Cruoilmetagenom6_FD_26617 | JGI IMG/M metagenome (IMG submission 26617) | reverse complement strand
CTCATACAAAAGCAGTATAAAGAAAAATTTGCCAAAAGTTTTGGAGCGGGATATTACACCTTCTTTTTAGAGGACTGGATTTTTAAAAATGAATTTGCACTAGAGCGCTTATTAACCCAATTTAAAACTACCTCCTTAAAGGGATTTGGCGTAGATGACCTCAAACATGGTGTGATTGCCGCCGGGGCTGCATTACACTATCTATCCGAGACACAGCATCATCAACTCGACCATATAACTACCATACACCGGGTAGAAGAGGATCGGTATGTTTGGATGGATCGCTTTACGATACGGAATTTAGAATTAATTCATTCAACCCTCCCTGAAGCGGTTACTTTACTCGATTGTATTGATCGAACCATCTCTCCTATGGGAGGGCGATTACTCAAGCGGTGGATGGCCTTACCCTTAAAAAACATCGCCAAAATTAGGCAACGTCACGACATTGTTAAATACCTTATAGCCCATGACGATTTCTTTGCGTTGATGCTAGGGCAAATTAAACAAATAAGCGATTTAGAACGCCTGATTTCTAAAGTAGCCACCCGAAAAATTAGTCCACGCGAAGTCATTGTCCTTAAAGACTCGTTATTGGCAATTCAACCCATTAAAGAAGCGGCCGAACAGAGTGATCAAAAAGCCTTACAACAGACCAGTACCTGCATTAATGCCTGTGAAGCCTTACTTACTAAGATTACGGCAACGCTTCGCGACGATGCCCCAGTAAATATTCTTAAAGGCAACGCCATTGCCGCAGGTGTATCTGAAGAGCTTGACGATTTACGCACCATTGCGACCACTGGAAAAACCTACTTAGACGACATGTTGGCGCGCGAAACTGAACGTACACAAATTCCGAGCTTAAAAATAGCCTTTAACAATGTATTTGGCTATTATATTGAAGTGCGCAATACGCATAAAGACAAGGTGCCCGAAGATTGGATTAGAAAACAGACCTTAGTTAATGCAGAACGGTATATTACCGAAGAATTAAAAACTTACGAAACTAAAATTCTTGGCGCTGAGGAGAAAATTACCCAGTTAGAGCAACAACTTTTTGCTCAATTAATAGAGCAATTAATTCCATATATTCCAGAGGTACAACAAAATGCCTATGAGATAGGTAAATTAGACTGTCTTTGTTCTTTTGCACAAACGGCCATTGCACATAACTATATTCGTCCTGTACTCGACGAAAGCACTGACCTTGAAATAAAAAACGGACGACACCCAGTTATTGAGCGTCAATTACCTATTGGGGAAAACTATATTGCCAATGATGTTGTACTCAATAGGACCTCACAACAAATCATCATGATTACAGGGCCAAACATGAGTGGTAAATCGGCCTTGCTACGGCAATCAGCCCTCATTGTTCTATTGGCTCAAATGGGAAGTTATGTCCCCGCACAACAAGCACGTATTGGGATCGTAGATAAGATTTTTACACGGGTGGGTGCAAGTGACAATATTTCTATGGGAGAATCTACTTTTATGGTGGAAATGAATGAAACTGCCAATATTTTAAATAATATTTCTGAACGCAGCTTGGTTTTATTAGATGAAATTGGACGTGGAACGAGTACCTATGACGGAATCTCTATTGCTTGGGCAATTGCTGCCTACTTACACGAACATCCCGCCAAGGCAAAAACCCTCTTTGCCACACACTATCATGAACTCAATGATATGGCTTCAAGTTTTGAGCGTGTGAAAAATTTTAATGTTTCCATAAAAGAGTTAAAAGACACGGTTATTTTTCTTAGAAAATTAGTCCCTGGTGGCAGTGAACACAGTTTTGGTATTCACGTAGCAAAGTTAGCAGGAATGCCTTCTTCTGTGATACATCGCGCTGAAAAAATGCTAAAAAAACTAGAAGCTAGCCACGGTACTGACACGGTTAAAGCCTCGTTAAAACAAGGAATGGAAGAAGAGGTTCAACTGAGCTTTTTTCAATTAGACGATCCGTTATTAGAAGATATTAAAGAAGAAATTTTGGCCACAGATATTGATAGTTTAACAGAGGTTCAACTGAGCTTTTTTCAATTAGACGATCCGTTATTAGAAGATATTAAAGAAGAAATTTTGGCCACAGATATTGATAGTTTAACACCTATAGAAGCCCTCATGAAGCTCAATGAGATTAAACGAATGTTGAGCAAAAAATAAGCCTTGCCCTTAAGGTAAATTGAGGCATTTCCTTCTTATTTTACAAGGTCATTAGGAAAAATAAATATAGATGGCCACCACTATAGCACAAATTCCTAAGCCCACCTGTCTTACATATTTCCAAGGAGTAATATCTACTTGTTTCGTATAGGCTTGCACATAAGGTTCTTTTCTTGGTGCAAATTTACCAATGGCTAACATAATTAAGATATTGAGTAAAAACAATAGTGCCATAACGTGTAAAAAGTGTGGATAGGCATTGGCTTCAACCAANTTAAGTGCGGCCTCATCACTGATTCCCGAGGCCTTTGCTTTATCAAGTGCCGAAGTAACAAAATATGGTTTTAGCATAAACTGACTGATAATATAGAGTACAGATCCAGAAATCAAGCCTACTTTAGCGGCAATAGCGGGAACGTATTTGGTTAGGTAACCAATGGCAATAATGGTCAGAATAGGAATATTATAAATTCCGTTGATTTCTTGTAAATACTCAAAAATACTACGCGCATTGGCAATCAATGGGGCAATAAACATGGCGCCAATCGCTAAGAGCACACCAAACATTTTTCCGTATTTTACAACGGTTCGTTCGTCTGCTGATGGGTTAATATGTTGCTTGTAAATGTCTATCCCAAAAAGCGTAACAGAACTGTTTAACACACTGTTAAATGAGCTTAAAATGGCGCCAAAAATAACGGCGGCAAAAAATCCTAATAAATAACTAGGCATCACTTTATTGACCAACATTGGATACGCTTGATCTGCATCTTCAAGACTTCCTTGAAAGATGTGATACGCAATAATACCTGGAAGCACCACAATAAGTGGCCCTAATATTTTAATAAACGATCCAAGCAATAAGCCCTTTTGACCTTCTTTTAAATTTTTAGCCGCTAATGCACGCTGTATGATTTGTTGATTGGTACCCCAATAAAACAATTGCACCAACATCATTCCAGTAAAGATAGTAGCAAAGGGAACCGAAGCTGTTGGTCCTCCCATAGATTCAAATTTTTCAGGATGCTGACTGGTTAAAACATGTATACCTTCTAAAATACTGTTATCACCAATATACCACAAACCAAAAATAGGAAGCATTAATCCTCCTATTAATAATCCTATTGCATTGATGGTATCTGATACCGCCACTGCTTTTAATCCACCAAAAACCGCATAAATAGACCCAATGGTTCCGATACCAAAAACACAGATCCAAATCGATTGGGTTTTAGAAACTCCTAGCAACCCTGGAATGTCAAACATCCCAGAAATAGCAACAGACCCAGAATATAAAATTACGGGTAACAACACCACCACATATCCCGTTAAAAAGAGACCAGAGGTCAATGTTTTGGTCATCACATCAAAGCGATTAGCTAAAAATTGCGGCACGGTGGTTAACCCACCTTTGAGATAGCGAGGAAGCAAATACAAGGCTGTTACCACCATTGCAATAGCGGCTAAGGTTTCCCAAGCCATAACTAAAATTCCTTCAGAATACGCTTTTCCATTTAACCCAATAATTTGCTCGGTTGATAGATTTGTCAACAATAATGAACCTGCAATAACACCAGCGGTTAAACTTCTTCCTCCTAAAAAATAACCATCACTGGTATTTTCATTGGTTTTTCTAGTAGCGTAATATGAAATAACGCCAACAAGTAGGGTAAACGCGACAAACGAAATAATTTCTATCATAATGTAAGTGAAGCATAGGTTAATGAATTGATGAAACTACTAAAAATATCTTAATTCAACCCATTTCTAGCTTTCATTTACGGTGTTCACTGTTCATTTTAGCTGTAAATTAGCTGATTATTAGCTTATTGTAGGATAAAAATTTGCCTGCTTCCCAAGTGTAAAAAGATGCGACTGCACTGGGCGTTGTTGTCAATATAGAAACAGGTTGTGCAATTGATGTGGGTTAGCTATCTTTGAGCATGCGTGTTTCATTTTAATTACTCTTAACCCTATGCTACCGATGTCAATCAGACAATTTTTTAGTGCTTTACTCATGTTCTTTTTTTTAAGTTGTAACAAAAAACAAGAAGCGACAAAAATGCCAACGGAAGCGCAGCAAAAACAGACGCGCGAACTACTAATAAATCAACCTTCATCGGTGACAACCCCAGAAGGAATGACCTGGGTAAAAGGTAAAAAGTTTCTTATGGGGGCTAAAGAAAACGATCCCTATGCCTTAACACGAGAAAAACCAGCACATGAAGTACTGGTTGATGGGTTCTTTATAGACCTCAAGGAGGTGACCAATGAAAAATTTAAGGCATTTGTTGCGGCTACCGGCTATGTTACGGTTGCCGAACGCCCTATAGATTGGGAAGAAATGAAAAAACAACTTCCAGCGGGTACTCCAAAACCACACGATTCTATCTTACAACCCGGCTGTATGATTTTTAATAAAAATGTAAATCAAATTGATTCAATGGACAATTATCAGCAATGGTGGAGTTGGAAAGTTGGCGTCAATTGGAAACACCCACAGGGCAAAGAAAGCACGATTGAAGGAAAAGAAAATTACCCTGTAGTACACATTGCCTATGAAGATGCCCTTGCCTATTGCACATGGGCCAACAGAAGGCTTCCAACTGAAGCAGAGTGGGAAGCAGCAGCACAAGGCACTTATGATAATGCTATTTTTACCTGGGGAGATGATCTTGCGGAGCTCAATGCAAATGCCAATACTTGGCAAGGTAAATTTCCCGTAGAAAACGAGCCAAAAGATGGTTTTTCTTATGTAGCTCCAGTCGGTTCTTTTCCACCCAACAGCATCGGTTTATATGATATGCTTGGCAACGTTTGGGAATGGACAAGTGATTGGTTTAATGTAAATTATTACGCCAACCTCAGACCCTATACGGTAAGTTTAAATCCATCGGGAGCCGAAACTCCGTACAACCCAAATAATCCGTACCAGCAAGAACGAATTATTAAGGGAGGTTCCTACCTCTGTCACGACTCGTATTGTGCTAGTTTTAGAATATCTTCACGCATGGCCATGGCCTTAGATTCTGGTGCCGATCACGTGGGGTTTCGTACGGTTGCTACGGTTGACATGCTTCAGCCTTAATTTTTAATCCTTTTTTTTAGACTGTTTATAGCAAATTGTACCAAGGCATCTGCTCTACTTGTCTAGGGCTTTGAATGGGCCATTTTCACAACTTAACGTTTAGGAGGTTGTTGATGTTTGCGCTTAATTTCTCTAATTAAATGTTCCAGACCGTTTAATTTTAGTTCATATACGAGCCCCAACATTTGTCCAATTTTACCTTTAGGAAAGCCTTTAGCATGGTACCAAACTACGTAATGCTCTGGCAAGTCAATTAAATCACGCCCTTTAAATTTACCAAATGGCATTTTAGTATGGGCTAATTCAATTAGAAAAGTGGGGTCTTGCATCATTCTTTACCGTCTACATAATCTTGTAAATACGCATAGTTTTCGGTGAGTTTTCCACGGGTACACATCATTGATCGTTGGAGTACTCCATCTTGGTCTCCGTTAAAAAAAGCGGGGATTACGTGAGTTAAAAACAGGTTTCCAAAGCCCCTACTCGCGTTGTCAGGCAATTCACAAGGTAGATTGTCAACGGCCATGACAACAATGGCGTCTTTCGCTTTAAAATCAACTTCTTGTTCCGTGTGTGGATTATACCCGTATATTGGATCTGCAATTGTTGAAGCCCGGATTGTTGACGCTACTGGCCCATCAATATCACAGCTTATATCGCCAACTACTTTAATCTTAAACCCCGGTGATTTGGCATCCGATCTTGTAAAAATATACGGTGCACCATCTCCGTAATAATGACATGCGAGATACATATCACTGGTAGCAGCATATTCCATAAAAGTTGATTCATACGCTGAAGGATGATTAAAAAAGTCGTATTTATCTAGTATTTGTCCGTCTTTACGACGGTTGTAGTTAAGCACTTTAAGCTGCGTATAAACAGGTTCTTCAAAGGCTTGTTCAAGGTATTCTTTGGGCGTCACTTTTTTAACACCTAAAAAATCTAATATCTCTTTTGCCCCTTTTCCAACACGACCATCACCCGTCATGACGATTTTAATTTTTGGTAAGGTAATTTTACGGAGTTCAGCTTCTAGGGCTAACTTATTTTTTAAGGTTGACGCTTTGGGCAAGTTAAACGTCTCATATTTTAATCCATACGCACGAATGGTATTATAGGCTCCTACAACACCCGCATAATATCCAAACCCTATTAGGCGGTTCCCTTTTTCGTTTACGATGGTCTCGTGGTCATAAAAAGTGATGTTTTTATCGAGCATAGCTCTTAATAACTTACGATTATACGGCTGCTTTTTAATGGTATGTGAAAAGAAAAAGTAGGTTTTATTTGCTAATAAGGCTTCCACTGGAACCTCCTTTACGCCAAATAATACCTCGCTGTCGTCTAGGGAGGTTTTGACCGCAAGCCCTTTTTCGCGATACGCTTCATCATCAAAAACACGTAAGTCAGACGATTCTACGGCTATTTCAGCCTCGGGATAGGTCGCCAGTAACTTTACACAGGCTTCTGGTGAAAACACCACTCTACGGTCTGGTGGATTCTTTCTTTCTTTTATGATGGCAAACTTCATGAACATACTTTTTGAAACAAGCACAAATCTAAAGACTTCAAGCCACTTTTCTTTACTGATTTTAAAATAAAATTTGAACCTCAGCTTGTTCCTGTTCATCAGGCCTAGCCCTAAAAAAAACCGCTCTGAAACTACTTCAAAGCGGTTTTATAGAATTGATCTTGTTGCTTATAAATCATTTAACTCCTCCCTAAATGATGTAACCGCGTTCAAAGGATCAATTCTTCCCCAAACTTATAGTTCTGCCAAATACGGCTTATTTTTAAAATGTAATGGAATATAAACACGTGTTTGATCCCACCCAATTACCATCACAGGGTGTGCTTTTTTATGTTTAAATCCAATAGAAAACACGGATAATCGCTCTGCCTTTTTGGTCGCTACAGTTAGCCGCGCTACATTGGCTGCTTCATTGTATTGAAACGCCCCCCACGTATCTAATTGACTGTTTAAAATAATTTCCCATTGCTTTTCTCCAGGAATAGTTAGCAAGACATAGGTGCCAGCTTTTACCAGGGTTTCTCCTATAATGACATCTTCGTAAAACTTAATTTCGGTGGCTTCATTCGCCCCTGTTCTCCAAAGTGTTCCGTATTCAATTTTATCGGTAAGTTGCTCCTGTGGATGGTTTAAGGAGGGTCTTCCGTACACCACTTTAACTTGGGGTGTAGCCACCTTAGACGCTCTTAAGTAGGCGATGTCATGCGGCGCTTTATCGGGGGATGGAAAATCTTGAGCAGTTGCCGTGGTCACAACTAAAATAAGGGCCAATAATAATGCGATTCTCAACAGTGCAGTTTTTTTCATAGTTTCTTTTTTACGTCTTGTTCGCCTCGGATTAGCTGACCTTTACGACGTGTGAAGTAAAAACAACTGAAGGTCAACTTCTCCTGAAAAATAGTTGACTTTTTAGCTAATCTTTACGTAAAAACTTCCAAATAAAGCAATCTCGCTACACAGAAATAAAAAAAAAGCATCCTTTGTGAAAGGATGCTTCTTAGCTATGATATGTTAAAAAAAATTTAAGCTGAGTCTTGGTTAGATTTATTTACAGACTCCCCTATCTTAAAAACAACTTCATCCCTAAAACTCCTGAATAAAAATGCACAAAAAAAGCATCCTGTAGAAAGAATGCTTTTTAGCTATGATATGTTAAAAAAATTTAAGCTGAGTCTTGGTTAGATTTATTTACAGACTCCCCTATCTTAAAAACAACTTCATCCCTAAAACTCCTGAAAATAATGCACAAAAAANAACGCTTCCTACTAGGGAAGCGTTATTTGATAAAGTACCAAGCTGGTTAATCACAGGTACTTTCAAAGCGCAGTCGACCATCGGAACTTTTAAAATCAACCCTGGTTTCTCCAGGCACAAGATCTATTTCCGTTAAGGTCCAAACATCAGACACTTCCACCAAACCAAGAATAGCAATGGTAAGTTCAATATTTTGTCCGGTACCCTCCGCTGTCCACGTTCCAGAGAATAAAGGCAATCCTAATAATCGCACCGTTACGGTACCATTGGTGGCAAATTCAAAGCGGTATAAAGGATAAAGTAAATCTAAATTTAATGAATTTAAGGTCAGGCGATTTATCCCCCAGTCATCACAGCCTGTTAAGAGGTCTACAAATTCTTGTAGTACACATTCAATACAATCGTCATCATTATAATCATAATCATCGTCTTCATCACAGGCATTGATGGCGGCAGTAATTTCGGCCTCTAATTCTTGCATGGTATTTGTAGTCACTTCGGTATCGTCGCTTCGAATGACCACTACAGGAAATTCAATATTTGAAATATCATCCGCTTTAAAGTCGTCGATAAAATCAAAAACTTCACGGTCACTGGTAAGGATGTCTTTATCAAACTGTTCTGTTACCGTATTGTAGGTAGAGACCACAATTGGGAAACTAAAATCAATACATTCAATATCTTCATCCACTTCATTTTCACCCGCACAGGTTCCCGCCAACGAATCAAATTCACTTTGATTATTAAGGGTTACTTCAGAAAAATTAGCTAGGGTTACTGTAATTGGAAATTGAATTTGAATGGTATCTGCATCGTCATCATGGTCGTCAAAAATATTTTCTACATTTTCAAAATCATCAGATGAATTAACCACCACTTGAATTCCATTTGCGGTTACCGTTACCGGAAAATGTACTGTAAAGCAATTTGCCTTATCAATAATATTGTCAAAAGACCCATCTTTTAAAGCCGTTCGTTTCATTAAACCCGCTAAATTAGAATCTGCTGTAAAGGAAGATTCATTGGGGCCGGGAATTAAAACAGATTCTTCTGTTCTACACGAACTAAAAATTAGTAATCCTACGAATAATAACTTGGCTATTTTTATCGTTTGCTTCATTGTGCATTCTTACTTGTTAATTGAAATGTATATATAGTAAAACAATTAAACGCTAAAAAGTCCTGAAAATTTTTTTACTTTTAAATCATAAATAGGAAATTAATGACCAAACCCAAGTCTGTATGTGATGAAAGTGTATTCGCTTCTATCTATAATTCGTACGCCAAAGACCTTCATAACTACCTTTATTATCAATATGGGGATCGACATGACCCCAATGACACGGTACAAGAGGCTTTTGTAAAATTATGGAAAAATTGTAAAGAAGTTACGTTCGAAAAAGCAAAAGGCTTTGTTTTTATGGTCGCTAAGAATATGATGTTAAATGAAATAAAACATCAAAAAGTTATCTTAAAACATCAGCAGGTAAAACCAAAGGAATACACGGATGAAAATCCAGAATTTTTATTTGAACAAGAGCAATTTTATGAGAAATACCAACGGGCTTTATCGAAATTAAGTGAAGAACAGCGCGTAGCATTTTTACTCAATAAAACCGAAGGAAAAAAGCACCAAGAAATTGCTGATATGTTGAATATTACAAAAAAGGTGGTTGAATATAGAATTTATTCGGCCTTTAAGATTATTAAAGCTGAAATAAAAGAATTAAAATAACCGCTTATTCCTCAGGATAAATTCAAGTTAAGTTGTTTTTAGTTAAAAAAATACTCAATGAATCAAGACGAATTACTAAAAAAATGGTTATCAAATGACCTTAATGCTGAGGAATTAAAGGCCTTTGAAGAAGATGTGGATTTCGATTTACACACTAAAATCATTGATGGTGCCCAGGCGTTTAAGGCCTCTAATTTTTCTGAGCCTCGTAGCTACGACGCTTTTAAAAATAAGCTTGAAGCAGAAAAAGAGCCAAAAGTACTCCGTTTAAGTCCCCGTAAAATCATGCTAAGAATTGCGGCTGTCCTCGTGATAGGATTAGGCTTATTTTTTGCATTTTTCACCAATGACACAACCACTATTCATACCCTAGCAAGTCAAAAAACAACCCTTGAATTACCAGATGCATCTACCGTTATATTAAATAATCTTTCAACGGTAAGCTACCGCAAAAAAACGTGGAACGATAAAAGGGAATTAACCTTAGCAGGAGAAGCCTATTTTAAAGTAGCCAAAGGGTCAACATTTGACGTTCACACTAGTGTGGGTACAGTTTCTGTAAAAGGCACACAATTTACAGTGAACCAACGAGATGCCTTTTTTGAGGTGATTTGTTATGAAGGCGTTGTTCAAGTAGTAAGCGGAAACATCCGTCANGAACTGACTGCTGGAAAATCNTTGCGAATTCGCAATGGGGAATTAAAATTAGACGAAATGTCTCAAACAGAACCGGCATGGATCAACAATAAGAGCACCTTTAAAAGCATTGCGTTGATTGAAGTGTTAAATGAAATGGAACGACAATTTGCCGTAGAAATTACCGTTAAAGATATTGATACTGAACAATTATTTACGGGCGGCTTTACCCATTTAAGCCTTGAACAGGCCCTTCAGTCTATTACAAGTTCATTTAACTTGGCATATACAAAGGAAGGACCGACTAAAATTCTGTTATACACGAGTGAATAAATTTAAATGCTTTGCGCTTATCATTTACCTTTTTTCGATTTCCCCATTGTTTGCACAAGACAATGATAAAAAACCACTCATTGAAGTTTTAGCGGAGATCCAAGAGCGCTTAGGATGTCAATTTACCTATGCAGACCAAGTCATAAAAAACATAAAAATTGTCTCTCCAAGACAAGAATTAACCCTACAAGCAACGGTTGCTTACCTACGGGATGCAACGGGTTTAGCGTTTTCCTTTCTGGAAGGAAACTATATTGTCATCAATAAAATTAATAGCTCCTTTACCATTTGTGGATATCTGGTCGATCTTTTTGACCAATCCCCCATTGAGGCCGCTGCCATTTTTGGAGACCTTCACGCCACGACCTCAGATGCAACAGGATATTTTGAACTAGCCGTTGAAAATAAGAATGAACCCATCACCATTCAACACCTTAGTTACGCATCACAAACCTTGGTTGCCTCAACCTTTACCAAACAAACGTGTGATACCATTACCCTCACTATTCAATACGAATCATTAGACGAAATTATTTTAGCCAATTATATCGCAAAAGGCATAGATAAACTCGCAGATGGAAGTATGTCTATTAATTTTAAAAACTTTGATCTCGTACCAGGCTTGATAGAAACTGATGTTTTGCAAACAGTACAGGCATTACCCGGAATACAAAGTTCAGATGAAACGGTCTCTAATATCAATATTCGTGGAGGTACGCATGCAGAAAACTTGCTCTTGTGGGACGGAATAAAAATGTACCAATCGGGGCATTTTTTCGGCTTAATTTCGGTATTTAATCCACGCATTACGTCAAAGGTTTCGTTGATAAAAAACGGGACGGATGCAGCGTATACCGATGGAGTCTCAGGATCAATTTTAATGCAAACAGACGATACGGTAAATCAAAAAACAAAGGGAAGTGTTGGGGCTAATTTTACGGATGCAAACCTCTTTTTTGACGTTGCATTAGGCAGTAAGTCCTCCGTTCAAATTGCGGCCAGAAAAGCCATCAATGATGTGGTAAAAACACCTACGTACAGCGCGTATTACGATCGTGTTTTACAAGATAGTGAGGTAGAAAACAATGCTACCCAAATTACCCACTCTGGAATCACCTTTGATTTTTACGATACTTCGTTGCGTTGGCTCTATAAGCCAAGTGAAAAAGACGTGGTACGACTTAATTTTATTAATGTCAACAACGAATTAATTTTTAACGAAAATGCAGCGCAGACGGAAGGCATTAGCTCGCGTGAAAGTCGTTTAATACAAAACACCACGGCTGAAGGCCTATTTTATCAGCGTGATTGGAGCAAGAGATTTCGTACCAGCCTGCAACTTTACGAAACAGATTATCGTCTTAATGCCGTAAACGTTGATGTTTTAGAAGATCAACGCCTAGAGCAAGAAAACAAAGTGTCTGAAAGTTCGGCAAAATTTAAAACGGTATTTAGCGCAAATCAACAGTGGTCTTTTGTCAATGGATATCATTATATAGAATCTGGGATGTCAAATTTAACCGATGTTGATGACCCTAGGTTTTTAACTTTAGAAACAGAAGTAATTAGAGAACATGCCGTATTTTCTGCTGTACATTATAATTCGTTATCGAAAAAAACCCAGATCAATGGGGGACTTCGCTATACCTATGTAGAAAAATTTGGTAAAAACCTCATCGAACCTAGACTGGTTATTAACCAACGCTTTGCACAGTTCTTTGCACTTGAACTTGCTGGTGAATTTAAACATCAAAACAGCTCTCAAATTATCAATTTCCAAAATGATTTTTTAGGGGTTGAAAAAAGAAGGTGGCGCTTATCAAATCAAGAAGAAGTACCTATTATTCAAAGTAAACAAGCCTCTGTTGGGTTGAGTTTTGCCAAGCGGGGCTGGCTAATTAGTGCAACGGGCTATTACAAGCAAGTAGATCAGATCACCTCACAAAGTCAAGGCTTTTTAGGTCCACATATTTACGATCAATCTATTGGTTCATATCGCGTAAACGGACTTGACCTTTTGATCAATAAACGAATTCAGAACGTGAGCAGCTGGTTGAGCTATGCCTATGGTAAAAACACCTACACCTTTGAAGAGTTCAACCCTGTAGAGTTTCCTAATAATGTAGATATTACGCATGCCATAACCCTAGGATCTACGTTTTCAACCCCAAGTTTTAAGTTTTCTGCTGGACTCAATTATTATACCGGGAAACCCACCACGCATCCAGTACCAAATCAAGAGGTAAAAGACAACCAAATTGCCTATGAGCCCACCAATAGTAGCCGATTAAAAGACTATCTCAGGCTAGATGTTTCAGCCCTGTACCAGTTTAATATAACGCCGGGAGTTCAAGCCAAAGCAGGGGCTTCTATTTGGAATGTTACCAATGAGGAAAACCAAATTTCTAATTTTTATCGGGCTCGTGAAAATCAAATTGAACAAGGCACAAAAAAAGCACTCGCTTTTACGCCAAATGCGGTCTTCAGTATTTTATTCTAACCGAATTTGAATCAGATTACCCCTTGATTCACAGCAAAATAGACTGCAAAAAAAAAGTAAAAAAAATATCCTTCGTATGTAAAAAATTACGTCATTTGTAGGGTCATTATATTGACGCGATGAATGATTTAATTCATGTCGGGCACCTTGGAATTGTGAAGTTTTCCAGCAGTGCAGCCTATAGGATAGGTAACCGATTAATTAGGACAACTTCAAGTATTTATTCATACGGAACTGCACATAGATCTTATCGTTTAGCACGAAATAGATAGTATTCTCTCCCATTGTACGGGCCCATTTAAAATCCTTTCGATTTTACGGTAGTGAAGAAAGTAGGTACCGCGGCCACAATTAACAACTTTATTGTCTTATTTTAAATCGAATATCATGAAAATTAAATTCATTTTAATTACCCTATTAATTACCACCGTAAGTTTTGGTATCTTACAAGATATTATAAAAGTAAAAGCCACCTTTGATGAATACGATGATGGAATCTTTTCTTTTTCTGATGAAGAAGAAGGAGGGTATGCCTTTCAACGCATTGATTCGGTAGCAACCAGTAAATATGATTTAACCGATACCAAGTATGTTGGTAAAACGTTTATGGTGAGTTATCGCATCGAAACTGAAATAGATGAGGATGACGAAACCTATGAAATTTATGCGATTATGGATTTAAAATTAATTGAATAAGGCGACTGTTTTATTTAATTAAAACCATCAGAAAAGGGTTGCTTTGTAGAGCAACCCTTTTTAATTGACCTGATCTTCTCAGGTGATTAACGGGTAAGATGACCAAATCAGTACTAACACAATGCCATCTTGCTTAGTAAGCTCCGTTAAACCAATTATAAAAACATACGAAAGCGTATTTTTTTAATTTTAATTCACTTATTTACAGGTTGTTATATTTAAATCTAGCGCTAAAACCTACGCCATGGTTAGGTTTAGCAAACTCCTAACGTTTTTACAATTTTAACTTCAAGCCTTTCAGCATAAGGCCAATTGTTAACGCATACCTCACCCTTTGACCGCAAAACGCTGCGAAAACCTTATTCATTTATGGGAATTTCTAGGGTTGTTTTAAGTGCTTCGTCGGGAGAAATCAACATATTTTCTACCACAACTTCAAGTGTCAACTGAGTGGGAAATTTCCATACTGGGTTTAGAACAATTGTGGTGGTTTCATTGGGAGGCAAAAACAATTGACCCAAGGGTAAATCTTCAATCACATAAGGTGTTTTACACCTAATGCGATAGGGAATATCGGTGGTGTTGCTGAGGTGTACCTTCAGGATGGACGCATATTTTGATTTTCCCTTTTCTACCGTAACGCTAATAGAAGCCTTAAAAAATGCATCCGCTTCCGGAAATCGGCCCACGAGGTATTCTCTAAAATAGGCCAACGTTCTTCTATTGAGAATAGCGTCTTGAATAGCCGCTTCCGTTTTCTCTTTAGCAAACACCAAAGTCATCGGACGATGGCTATTTTGATAACGTCTAGCAATATCATAATGTTCATCTGAATTTGAAAATAGGGTCAGGTTATAGGTTTCTGCTAATTCATGGGCAATAGGATTATACCTTCCTGAATTAGCTACCTCCACGCCCCCTAAAATTCCCTTGTCTAAAAGTTCTTGGTGAAAGTCTGTAAACAAAAGCGTATCCTTGGTATCCCACCATTTATAGCTTGGATGATTATAAAAGACCATCCCACCTTGTTTCTCCACTTCTAAAAAGGGAGCCATCAATTCAGAACGTTTAATATTTTCTTTCATGACAAAGGTGTGTTGCGTGTCTTTCATATAGTCATAGGGTATCTGATCTACGTTTTTTATAAAAAGCGCATTGTGATGGTACGGGGGTACCCGCGGAGATATTTCTACTCCACGGATCACGAGTACCTCGGTCTTTGCTGCAGCCTCTAGAGCAATGGCATACGCCCGTTCTCGTTGGTAGGCCAACTCCTTAGGATATCCCTCATAATCAATATGTTCAGTCAAGGAGATTACATCAAGTCCATCTAATTGCGCCTCCTTTACCCTAAAAGTTGGCCACACATGACCATCTGAAAAGACCGTATGCAAGTGAAAATCGGCTTTTAGGGTCATATATCCAGGAATATCAGGTAAATTTAAGCGTTCATTACGCGGTTTTTCTTGGGCTAAAACAAGTGGGGTCACGANACTAGCCACCAGCAATAAAAACATCTGAATTTTTCTCATCATATCGGTTTTACCCTCCAACATGGTTAAATCAATTAGAAATTTACCAGTTGGGATTTTGGTTTAAGTTACTGTTTAGCGCGAGATCTTCTAAGGGAATTGGATAGTAGTAATCTTTACTTTCATCAAAAGAACCTCCTTCGCTAAACGGATTTAAATTCCCAGAGTTTCCATTGGTTAGGGTGCGTTGTTGCACGTTAATCAATGAAGTTACTCCAATTGGTGCGCCAGAGGCATCTCCATCGTGTACATATACATCTGCAATACCGTCATTATTAAAATCAAATGCCCCTAAACTTGGAAAATAGAGTCCAAGCATTGGCTTTTCAACTTTTTTACCCTCTTTCCAGCGCATTAAATCATCCCAGCGTAGGCCTTCATTAAAAAGTTCTATTCGTCGCTCTCGTCTTATTTCCAAAATAACGCCCTTATTTGTACCTGATTCAACATTTGCGTACATAGCTTCCTGATAGGGGTCTGGATGAGCATTGGCGTCTGACATGTTTAAATGAGGCATGTTTACACGGTCGCGCAATCGATTTATAGAAATATCCAAATCAGCCTGTGCTAAGGTTCCTAATTCTGCCTTTGCCTCTGCATAAATAAGCAGGGCTTCTGCATACCTAAAAATGATGACGTCATAATAAGCAGCGTTCCACTGATCTCTTGTAGGTAAAGCCTTTACAATTCTGTACCCTGTGGTTGTTCCGTTAAGGGTAACCGGCTCTTCCTCACTTTCACCATTTACGGTAAACGCAGGTCCTGCGGTAGTTTGAACGAGTCGAGGGTCTCTTTGCTGCATTTCTTGATAATAGCCCATGGTAGCATAACCGGGAGTATCCGTAAAACGCGAGCCATCGGCGTTTAGATAACTATTGATCAAATCCTTCGCAACTCCGTATGCTCCTTGAGTTGGTGCTGTCATTAAGTACCCCAGATTATGAGTTTCCTTCTCACGGTCAAAATCTCTGGCTAATATCGTTTCTATCGCATCTTGATCATTTCTCGAAAAGAGATTTCTATAAGCTGCCTGTGCACCTCCAGTGGTATATAGCGTATAGGCACCTGAATTCATTAATGCCTCCGATGCCTCAGCTGCATCCTCTAAGAAAGCCGCATGACCAGCAATGTTGTGATACTTTCTAAAGGTACCCTCAAACAGTGCTATACGTGCCTTTAACATTAGAGCTGTATATTTAGTGACTCTATTGAGGGCAACTTCTTCAGGAATATTTTCTATGGCGTAATTGATATCGGCCATGATTGAATCCATTACCAATTCACGCGAGTCTCTCGCTTTGTATAAATCTTCATCACCGGCATCTAAGACCTTACTGTACCAAGGTACATCGCCAAAATTCTTCACCTTATCAAAGTAAAAATAGGCTCTGAAAAATCGGGCTATACCGCCGTATAATTTTTTTGCGTCTTCATCTTCGACTTTGGTATAATTTTCTAGAAAAAAATTGATATCTCTAAGGTTGCTCCACGACCAGCCTCCACTCCCGCGTTGGGTGGGTACGCTACGGGTTCCTTTCACACGATCGGTGGCAATAAGTGTCACCACATTGTCTGATGAGGAATCGTCTGTGTATACCTCCTTTCCAGGAAGCATGGTATAAAATGCGTTTGTCGCAACTTCTAAGTCTTTAGCAGTATTAAAAAAGAACTGTGCATCCACCTGATCTTTTGGGGGACGTTCTAAAAAATCATCATCACAACTCGATAAAAAAAGCGTGAAAATTATCAGGCATAAAAAAGGTAAATGTTTCATTTTATTAGGCTTAATAGTTATTAAATTATAAGGATATGTTTAGACCCATAGACCATGTTTTTCCCATGGGATACGAGCGAAGATTGGCGCGACCCACAGCGCTCCCCGGACTTGAATAATTGATGGCTGAACCGGCCTGTTCTGGATCCACGTACTTGGTCAAATCTCCAAATCTCCAGGTTAAAATATTTTCACCACTCACGTAAAATCGCAGGCGATCAATATTAAACTTGGCGGTTAATTTTTCTGGAATGGTATACCCTAAGGTGAGATTTTTAATTCGCAAATATCCGATATTTTGTAGGTAGTGATCATTCATTTCATACAAAGATCTACCCGCTCCAAGCGAAGAGTATCCTCGGTAAATTTGTGGGTATTGTCCCGGACTATCACTAGTCCACGCTTGATCTACCAAATCTTTTCGCACCAGCGTTAGGTAAGGTCTTTGATAAGGTCCCCAATAAATATCTCCTGTGGGATACCAGTTTTGTTTGCCCACTCCAGCTCCGGCTATTGACAGATCAATACCTTTCCAAGCGGCATTTATATTAAATCCAAAAGGGAATTTAGGCATGGCATTTCCAATGGGCTGTAAGTCCCCATGATCATCTAAGGTGTAATTTCCTTTATCAATTTTACCATCGCCATCGGTATCAACATATTTGATGTCACCTGCTCTTAATTTATTCCACTCACTATTTTGAACGATGTTTAAGATGTATCGATAAACTTGGCTCAAATCACTTGAGGGATTGGCAAAGGAGTTTTGATAGGCCAAGGCCTCTTCATCCGATTGAAATTGCCCATCGATATGATATCCGTAAATAACCCCTAACTCTTGGCCTTCCCAATAGGAGCTCATTAGGCCCTCAGGATTTTCATATTTGGTAATAATTCCTTTAAAGTTAGACAGGGTAGCCGAGGCACTTAAGGAAAGTGGTGAGCCTCCTAAGGAAAAGTTATTTCTATAATTTAAGCTAAGTTCAAACCCTCTATTGCGTAAGGAGGCTAAGTTTTCTTTTGGTTCAGATGCTCCAAAAACAGCTGGAAGCGGGGTTCCAGGTAAGTACATTCCTTCAACATTCTTTTCATACCAGTCAAAACTCGCATTTAATCTATTTTTAAAAAAGCCCAAATCAATTCCAAAATCTAAACTTTTGGTGGTTTCCCAACTCACGGTTCGTGGTAGGGGTCCGGGTGCACTTACATAGTTAAGACGATCCCCACCATCTAACCAGCTCGATTGACCCATGCCCATAAGGCTCTGAAAGGTGTTTACCCCAATACTTTGGTTGCCTAATTCTCCGTAAGAGGCTCTTAGTTTAACCGTATTAACGGTTGCACTAAGAGGATCCCAAAATTCTTCCTTATTGAGTTGCCATCCCGCAGAAATTGATGGGAAAAATCCCCAACGACTATCCTCAGGGAAACGCGAGGAGCCATCATATCGTGCATTTACCTCTAGTAAATATTTATTTTTATAATCATAGTTAAATCGGCCAAAAAAACCTTGAACGGCCCATAATTGTGCAGAACCATCGGCTCTGAGCAATTCTGTTCCAAAAGAGAGATTAGATTCATCTCTAATCAACAAACCACCTTGTTCTGCTAAGACATTGTCTTCTTCATAGTCTTCTTGGTTATATCCTAAAAGCAGCTTAAAGTTGTGATTATCTGCCACCTGTTTTGTGTACGAACCAAAAACGTTCATCGCCTTGTAATAATTTCTCCATCGGTATTCTGTGAGGCGGTTTAACCCGGCCGTTTGTAGGTTCAGTCTACTTGAGGAGATATATTCAAATTCGTTTAAACGATAACTGTTGGCTGTATTGGTGATGCGATTGCTATAATCAAAATTCAACTCTAAATCTTTGGTTGGGGTAACCTTCACCCTAAAGGTGTTGGTGAACTCTTCGGTATTAAAAGCTCTGTAGTTCCCTGCGGCAGCCATGGCGGCATGGCCACCTTGTCCACCATTTCCACTTCGACCAATATCAGCCGGAATACCGTCAATTTCGCTTGGATAAAATGCGGCTAAATCGTACCAAGTTGTAGTACTCCAGATTCCTCCGTAACCACTTCTATAGCCTCCATATTCTTTACTTTGCTCGCGATTAAACAGTACATTATTAGACAATTCTAACCAGGTATTTGGTTTAAAGGTGAGGGTAGTTTTTAGGTTATTTCGTTCTAATTCGCCGTCTTGTACATTGTTAATCGTTTCGCGGTTATATACTCTTCCCGATAAATACCCATGAAGTTTATCAGATCCCCCTGAAATAGAAATATTGTGATTCTGTGAGGGTTGCCATTTTTTAAATAAGTGCTCATACCAATCAGTTTTATAAAAGAACTTATTTGTACCGTTGGGTTGTTCTTGGTGAAATGGCTCAATAGTACCATTAGCTACACCTTGAATGGTTTCCCAATCGTTATCGTTATAGCCAGTAAAACTCGTCCCGTTATAGCCAAAAATAGCTGCATCTATGGTTTTACCGTATACATAGGGATCAGAAATATAATCGGTACGTGTAGTGGTGGTGGTCCACGCAAAATTATTGGTATAGGATACCTGCATTTCTCCAGACGCCCCTGTTTTGGTGGTTATTAAAATTACCCCAAAGGCTCCTCTGGCTCCATAAATGGCGGCAGAAGCTGCATCCTTCAGCACCGTAACACTCTTAATATCTTGGGGATTAACTCGGGTTATATCTCCAACAATTCCATCAACTAATACCAGGGGACTTCCACCATTAATGGAGTTAAATCCTCTAATATTGATATCGGGTGTTGCTGAAGGGTCTCCAGAGTTTACCTGAATATTTAACCCTGGCAATAGACCTTGTAAGGCGGTAGAAATATCGGCCGAGGGTCTCAAAGCGATGTCTTTAGCCTCNATTTGACTGGTAGCGCCTGTTAGGTTTTCTTTTTTCTGCGTACCGTATCCAACGATAACAACCTCCTCTAGGCTTTCACTATCTTCTTCAAGTACAATTTGAAGGTTTGTCTGCGAGGCTACTTTAACTTCTTGTGATTTGTAACCGATAAAAGAAAATACCAACACATCATTTTCTGCGTCGGGTAAAACCAACGTAAATTTTCCGTCAAAATCACTAATTGTTCCTTTTTGTGTGCCCTTAATTAATACCGTTACGCCAGGAATGGGCTGCTGCTCCTGATCTTTTATTTCGCCTACTACTTGTGCGTTCTGCGCATACGATTGCAGGGCTAATACGAAGCCTATAAAAAGGCAAATTTTTTGTAGGTTTTTACTCCTCATGATAAACTATTTAGGTTAGATATTAAACTGATTATTGTATGTTGATTAGAATGGCATTTGCCACTGCTCGTTCGCCTTGGTGGTCAAACTGTTTGTTGTCACTTGGATAATTGACCACTCCTTCTCCTTTTATCCATGCGGTGGAAGACCCACCTCCATCTAAATTCATTGCCTTTTCACAGCCTAAGGCTAGCATCAGTTGACTGAGTTCTTCAATGGTCACTCCTTGGGCATTTGCCGATCGGCCATCTACCACTACGGCCAATAACCGTCCGTCTTCGGTAAGTCCAATTGCAGTTCTAGGATGACGCTTAGTATTAAATTTATGTGCTTGCTGAGGCACTAGGTTGCCGTGCATAAGAAGCAACGGACCGGATGTAAGTACGGTAGGTGTTTGTAGAACTTGCCATCCTGTAGTAGGTTTGGCCACAATATCTACGGTTCCGTCATCGCTAATGGTAATACCCGCATTTTCTCTAAACGCGTCAAATCCAGCCGCCGTTTCAGAAATAATTCGCCCCTCTTTTTTTAAAAACACATTAGACCCACCCACTTTGGTATTAAAAAATGAACCATTTATAGCGAGTAAGGCATTTGCACTGCGCCCAAAATCACTTGTTTTTGTAAACCCTCTAGCTACATAGTCAACGGCTACCGTTAAACTTTTTTTAAGCTTTATTTCAACTACTGTAATGCTTTGTACAGATGAGAATAACTGTGGAAATTGATGATGATTCCAACGCAGATGCTTATGTACCTTCTTGGCACGCCAATTCACANCCTTTATTTGTTCATGAAATGGCTTAACTGCTGTTGAACTTGATGTGGTGGTATAGGTTGAATTAACCGAAGAACAACTCAGTAATGTGATAAGTATACTAACAAAGAGGGTGTTTTTTAACATCATGATTTTTGCGTTTATGCCGGTTACTTGGCACGTCAAAATTATCTTGAGCTGTTAAAAAATTCATAAATACTATATTACTATTAGGTAAAGACAATTATACCAATTTGTTATGCCAATTACGAGTAAACACAGCAGGCGCTGATCTTCATTACACTAAAAATAGCATCAAAAAATAGACGGTAGTGTACGGGAGGTTTTGTTAAAAATAAGACCCAAAAAATAACTGTTAACATTCCCTTTATTTTTGTCGGAAATACCTTGGGGTAAACAACAGATCTCAACTCAAAATTTCCCGTACATTGGCGNTACAAAATAAAGGATATTAACAAGGCAATTGAAGTCATTTTCGGTATCACTTTAGGAAGAGTATAGATAAAATTAACTCGCATACCGCAGCGTACAATCCCAGGTTGAAGAGGACCAATTTAGCGCAGTCAAATCGGTAGAATTTACATTTACAAAGGGCTGTAAATTTCTTAACCTTAGGTTCATTTTGAACACCCTTGTTAAATTAAATTTAATTTATCAACTCCCCTTGTCAAAAATATTCTAAACCCCACCGATAAAAATGTCAAGCCACTAGATTTTATGGATCAAATGCCTGCTAAGCTAACTAATNAACCGACTAAAATCCACAACAAAACATACTACAAGGTATAATTTTAATGTTATTTAGCTGACTTTCATCTACTTATATTAAATGTGTTTTTTAAAACAAACGCAGTAGTAGGTCGGCCTCTATTTTTAAAAATTAGTTGAAGGTAAAGCCAGGTTAACCCATTGGCCACAGATTAGCGCAAAAAATAGCCCCTTAACGGTCTAGTTTTCCGCTATAAGCGGCATTTAAAATGACCTGTTTTTACGCCAATGGGACTGATTAAAAATTATTTTTCAAACGTGAAGAGACCAGTCGTACAGCAGTGAATTCCTGCGCTATTAAGTGACCTAAAAACACGTTTATTCAGGGATAAATTGGCCAGGGTTGAAAGTGAAATTTACAGGCTGGCAAAATTATTAATCTGAATATTTTTTGCTTTTAAATCAAACATCAAATTATATAAACCAAAGAAGGTTCTATTCATATAAATAAAATGTTTTGACCCTCTATTTCCATTCATCTTTCTGAGTTCGGTGCTTTGACTATACCGTTGACCAAGATCGGCTATTTGTTTAAAAAAAACGGGATCAGAAAAATCGAATACCTCGCGTTGAAAAGGTAAGGTAAAAAGGCTTAACAATTCGTGAAACATACTTGTAAAAAAATCAATCTCCTCGGCAGAATCATCTGTTCTTAAAATTTCTAACTCAAATAGTTTTTCTTTAAACAGGGTGGGATTCGCACTATTTTCACGACTTGCTAATTCAAAATAGGGCTGATAAAAATCGGTTGGAATTTCTTTCATACATCCAAAGTCTAAGGCCACAAGTTTTCCATCATCAGAGACTAAAAAATTGCCAGGATGCGGATCGGCATGTACTTTTTTCAAGGAATGAATTTGAAACATATAAAAATCCCATAAGGCTTGACCCAGCATAGTTGCCATTTCAGGATCTTCATTATGCGCCGTAAACTCGGATAGATGCTCACCCTCCATCCAATCCATGGTAAGTATTCGTTCAGAGGAAAGTGCTGGATAATATGCTGGAAACTTCATGTTTGGAATATGCGCACAGGCTGCAACTACCTGTCTACTCTGTGTTAGTTCTAGACTGTAATTTGTTTCTTCTATGAGCTTTTGTTCTACCTCAGCAAAATACTTGTCAGAGTCTTTGCCTTTGATATTAAACATTTTAATCGCAATGGGTTTTACTAAGGCCAAATCAGAAGAGATACTTTGGGCTACCCCTGGGTACTGAATTTTCACGGCTAATTTTTTTCCATCTTTTTTAGCTTTGTGAACTTGACCAATGCTTGCAGCATTAACTGAAGTCAAATTAAACGAGTCAAAAAGAGCAGAAGGCGGTTTCCCAAAATAGTGCGTAAACGTTTTTAATACTAAGGGCGCCGACAAGGGAGGTACAGAAAATTGGGATAAGGAAAATTTTTCTACATAGGCCTGTGGAAGAAGGCTTTTCTCCATGCTTAACATCTGCGCAACCTTGAGTGCACTTCCTTTTAATTTTTTTAGGCCGTCATAAATATCTTCCGCATTATTTTGATTTAATCGCGCTTTGGCTTCCAGTTCAGGATTGACTAATTTATCACCAAAATATTTGAGATAATTCACGCCAACTTTTGCTCCCGTTTGTACGAGTTTTGAAGCGCGTTGAATTTTGGAGGTTGGAATTTTATCGATAGTTTTCATAAGCAGCTAATAAGACATTTTGACTTTTTCTTTAAATAAAAATTTCCCTAGGTCGATGACACTTTGAAGGGGTTTAATATGGACAAGATCAAAGCTGGTATTTACCGATTTTTCAATAAAAATGTCTGTTTTCTCAAACGAAGCTGAGGTGTCATCTTTCCAAAATTTTAGGGTAACTAGCAATTGAAACCATGCCGATTCTTGTAGTGTCTTTTGTTGTATTTTCTGAAGTTTTGCTTGCGGTATGTCAAGGGTTTCAATAGCAAGGGAATCAATAAATTGAATAAAACTCGTACGCAGGGCAGAAAGGACGGATAGCGACTTAAGCGACCCCTTATGTTTGGCAAGCGCGTACATTACATAACTACGGTTCGCTGTTAAGTTTTCAAAAAAAGTATAATAAAAACTCAATACTTTATTTCTAGCATCAAAAGTGTGGTATTCCTCACTTTTTTCAAGCACGGTCAAGGTATGATCAAAAAAGGTCTTGAAAATTTGTTTTTCAAGTGCCTCAAAAGAAGCAAAATAAGTGTAAAATAAGGCTTCATCAAAAGTATTGGCTTTTGCAAAAGCGTGCACCGACGTAGGCGGTGCGTTATGTGTTAACACATGCTCCATATACAGGCTGATGAGTTCCTTTGCTGCTATGTTCTTTTTTTTTGCCATGACGTATAATTTACGGTAAAGATACGCCTTTTTGAGCACATTTTGCCATTTTGTTTAATTTATTTAAATTTTCTTTAAACAAAATATTCCTGAGCCATTGTTTTTAGCCCAAAAGGTCTTCGCTACCGTTCATGCTCCTACCTAATCACCTGAGGCCTATATGAACGACCTTCTTTATAGCGGTATAAAACCCGCTTAAAAATCGGGTGCAATAGGTTGTAGGAAGCAATAAAACTAATGAATGCTGTGTCATGCCATTTTAAAATAAGCATCGCTCATTATCGGGGTATTGCTGTAAGCAGTCTTGCGAAGCGCTAATAAAATAATGCGGTAGTTCTTATTATTGTGCGCTCCAACCACCGTCAAGCGCAACGGTTGTTCCTGTTATGGTTGCGGACAACTCTCCGGCTAACAAGAGGGCAGTTTCAGCGATTAAGGAGATGGGCACAAATTCTTTTACGGCTTGTTTTTTTAGCATAACCTTTTGTACCACATCAGTTTCACTCATATGATGCGCTTCTGCTTGGTCTTTGATTTGATTTTCAACGAGGGGGGTTTTAACATAGCCCGGACAAATAGCATTGGCATTAATATTATATGGAGCTCCTTCTAGGGCGAGCACCTTGGTCATTCCAATCACCCCATGCTTAGCAGCTACATAGGCTACTTTAAATTCAGAAGCCCGTAAACCATGTACGGAAGATATAGTAATGATTCTACCAAACTGTTGATGTTTCATGTGATTCCACACAGCTTTTGCCGCGTAAAAAGCTGCATTCATATTCAAAGCGATTATTTGCTCATATTTATTTGAATCAAAGCTTTCAATAGGAGACACATGCTGAATTCCAGCATTATTAATCAGTACATCTAAAGAACCAAACTGCTCAAGGGTGTGTTGTATTAGGCCCTCAATAGCCGATTTATCTAACAAATTAGCCTTAGAAAATGACGTCTTTACCTGGTATTTTTCGGCCATGTTTTGAGCAATTTCAGCTCCATTATCTTCCAAGCCATTTAACATCACTTGGTATCCTTTTGCCGCAAATCCATTGGCAATTCCAAGGCCTATACCGCTTGTACTTCCTGTAATTAATACTGTTCTAGGCATGCTTTAAAAATTGTTGTAAGGCTGTATTAAAAGCCTCAGGTTGATCTAATACAACACCATGTCTTGAATTTTTAATCACAACTAGCACTGCATTTTGCATTTTATTAACATAGGCTTCCTTAAGTTCAACTGGGGTATAATCCATGTCTGAAGCCACCACTAAAGTTGGGCAGGTTATGGCGCTCAATTTATCACCTAAACCCCAATCCATCAAGGTTACAAAGGATTGATAATAACTGTTAAAGTCGTTATTTTTACAGCGTTCTTCAAAGTCATTTCTCAACTGTATTTGATGGGGTTCTGGAAACATATTTGTGGCTATCTCTTTGGCTAAAGGATCTAACCCTTTGGTTTTTAGGTCATTCGTTCTGTTGATGCGTAATTCCTCACCTATTTGCCCCATATTATTAAAATCTGGGGCACTGTTCACAATAACTAAGTTCTTCATACGGTGGGGAAAACTATAAGCAAATTGAAACGCCACGGCGCCTCCCATAGAGAAACCAATGAGGGTACATTTTTCTATCTGCAAGGCATCTAAAAAGTCCTTTATATCCTCCGCCATAAATTCTACCCCAAAATTGGGTGTCGACATAATTGTTTTACCATGTCCTCTCAAATCAACCCTGATTACGCGATAGTTTTTCGCAAAGAAGGGGACTTGATAGTCCCAATCTTTTAGCGTAGATCCCAGACCGTGCAGAAAAAGTAACACTTCTCCAGCACCTGTATCTTCATAATTAAGGGTGATATTCCTTAGGTTTATTTTTGGCATTAATGCTTATTTTTTCTTAAAAAAGTCTAGGGTATATTTTAATTCTACAGACACAAGCGTTCCAATGACCGGAGAGGCAACAAACTCTCTGTTTTTAGCATTAAATAAGTTTGTTATGCTTGCCCCTACTGTAAATTGATCAGTAATAAAGTATCCTGCATTAGCGTCAACTGTCAAACCACCAAGTTGTCCGTAATTCCAGGTTCTACCGTTTTTGGCATTTTCAAAAATATCGTCAGTACCATCTCCGTCTAAATCTTGGGTTTTCGCAGCGATATTAATGCCCGAAAAGAAATCATATTTTTGAACCCAACGTCCGTATAATGTCCCGTAAAACTTATTTTTAGTGTAATGAAGACCAATACTCATTTTATGATTTGGTGTATTTATTGGCAATTCTGTTTCTAAAACCACCCCATCTAAATTTCCATCATTATTAAGATCATTTTTATCTAAGTCCCGTCCAAAATAAGAGTAGTTCATAGAAGTTCTAAAGGCGTCAGTAAAGTAATAGTTCAAGCCTAGGTCAACGCCATACGTATCTACCTTACCAAAATTCAAGTAGGTTAATAAGAAGGCGGATGGTCCAGTAGCTCCAGGTACGGCATCTTCAAATTTTTCATCACCCACATGGGTTACGAAATTTCCATTGGCGGCATCTGCTACATTGCGCAGAGGACTAATAAAGTTTTTTGATTTATTATAATAGGCATTGGCATCGATAAAGAGTTTATCAGACAACTGCCCTTTATACCCTACCTCGTATGAATCGATGGTTTCCACATCTAATTTATCAATTTTAGTCCCGTCTGTTAGGGTAAAGCCTTCACCATTTCCAATAACTAATCCTCCAAAGAGATTTCCTTTTAAATTTAAAATGGAAGGAACGGCCATTCCTTTACCATAGGTAGCTCTAAAGGTTCCTTTTTCCATTATTTTGGTAATGGCAAATTTTGGAATAAAATTAGAACCGTAAAGTTCGTGGTTATCCACCCGTGCACCGAACAAAAAGTTCCATCCAGCATCAAGCATCTTGTACTCTAATTGAGTATACACCCCTTTTTGATCGATGTCAATTCCTCCATCATCCAAGAGGTAGGTTCCATTAGAATCGGCCATATCTAATTGGTACTGCGCTCCTAAAGTTAGGTAAAATCCACCCCAATTATTGTTATACTGTCCTTCAGCGTTAAATCTATTTGAGGCATCTTCAAAAACAGACCCTCGAGGTAAGGCCACTCCAAAAGCCGAACTCCATTGTTCGGTATACGATCTTCTCAAGGCTTCTTCTTCACTAAACCCAGCATCAATAAAAGATACATAATTTTGGGTTCGTTGATTCATTGCATACGTATCTTCGGTTTTACTCCACGTATAATACGTATTTAAGAAAAAGTTAGAAGAGACAAATTTTAATTGTGCAATATCTATGCTCCAGTCTTTTATTTTATTTCGTCCGGCATTGGTGACCCCAATGTTACTGTTATTACTATGTCCGTAATACCCAATAATTTCCGACTTTTTGCCTGGTCTAAAATGCAAGGAAGTACCGTATTTTTGACTTTCAAAACTGTTGTCTTTTCCTAATTCTGTATAAGCAACTTCACCAACATAAACACTATCGGTATATTCAAATTCTTCGCCTTGAGATCGTTCAAAATGAAGTTTATAGGCAAATTTATCACTAACCGCTTGAGCATGTCTAAAACGTGCTGTAAATACACTTTGATTTCCTACCCCCACGGCAAAAGTGGTTCCTTCAGAATTAAATGGATTTTTAGTTATGGTACTCACCAAACCATTATGAGCATTTGGGCCATATAAGGTTCCGTTAGGGCCTAACAAAATTTCTACGCGCTCAATATCATCTTTGGTAACCGTTGAAAACGAGCCAAAAGGTAAGCCTGTAGCAACTAATGTTGAGACACGATCATCTGTAACTTGTAAGTTTTTAGAGTTAAAAGCAGAATTAAATCCCCTAATATTTATCCCCGTTCCTAGCACTCCGCTTCGAATAAAGTCAACTCCTTTTTGTCGTGCTGCTAATTCACCAACATTAAAACTTGGAAATTCCTCAATATCTTTTGCTCTAATTACGTTAACTGTAGCGGGAACATCTGTGATTTTTTGTGGTTTTTTACCTGCCGTAATAATGACCTCGTTTAAGACATTATCAGAACTGTCTAAGGAAATGTTGAGTACCGTAGTTTGACCCGATTTCACTACAACTGTTTTAACAACCGAATTTAATCCTAGAAAAGAAAACGTAATTTCATACGTACCAACAGGAATATTTTCTAACAGGTAATTTCCATCAAAATCAGCCACTGCACCTTTCTTAATGCTGTTTATAACGGCAGATGCCGATGGCAAAGGCTCGCCAGTATCATCAGTAACCAGCCCTTTAATACTTCCCGTATCTTGTGCATACGCCAGCGTCATGCAACACATTGTAAAAAGAAGAAACAATTTTTTCATAAGTATGGAATTATTTGAATAAGATTAATTTTTCCGCAATCTATTATGAAAAAAAAATTATTCGCAATGGCTTTCAGAGCAAAAGCCCTGTGACTTTATGAGATATATAACGTATTAATTATATAACCTTTTGATTTAAAGCAACCTAAATATTAATTTTACAAATACGACTTTAGCTTAGAAAAAGGCTCTGGAAGATTAGTAGACAGCTTGTCTATCACCTTAATCATGTGTTGTTTTTGGTTTTTTGTGTGATTTGCCCCCTCAATTGGCGCTTTAATTTCATCGAGAAGCTTCATGGCGTTTATTTTTCCTTCCATATATCTTGACAGGGAAATACTCCATGAAATATTAGGGACATAATTGCTTTTTTCTCGGCGTGTTTTTTCCTTTGCTATTAACCCATACTTCCCCGTTAACTTTAGCACTTCTTCGTACTTTTCTTGCATAATTAACAGGTTAATATATGACGTAAAAAAGTGGTGCCACCGATGTTCTAGGAGTTCAGATTTATATTTTTTAAGCGTTTTCTTTGCGTAATTTTCGGCTTCAACAATTTTGCTTAACTCGGTTAAGATTCTAATCTGATTAGAGGCAAAACCAAATTTTTGATGGTAATTATGTGTTTCATTAAAAAGACCGATATGAGCCTGACATAAATCGTATGCTTTTTTAGGCTTATTATTACGCAATAAGATTGCCACTAAATTATTGAGATACATTAAGGTGTCATTATTCTCTTGTCGAATGGATAAAAGCGCATAATATTCGGCTTTTTTTAACTCATTTTTTCTAGAGTGTTTTAAAACCCTACTGGCGTAATAGTTTGATAAAATGCGTCGAGAATACATTTGTCCCTGCCCAAAATAGCCATCAATTTGATCAAAAATTTTCTTTAATTTTTCATTCTCGTTATAATTGGTATACATAAAGGCTAAAAGAATAAAGGCCTGATACCTATTTTTGCCATCAATTTCAACGGTTTCAAAGATTTTAAGCAACCATTTTTCCCAAAATTTGGTCTCGGTTGTATTTTGACTGTATTGATTAGTGATGTCGGTTGTAGCCTCATATAACTTCGCCTCTATCCGTTTGGCTCGGAGGTAATGCGTCTCGTATTCTTTTAAAAAATCGGCTACAATTTGATGGTCTTTATAGCGCATTCGAACAAGTAAATACGGCTTATAATCTTTAACTAATTCATATAAATTCTGAAAATTATAATCAACTTTTTTATAGTGAATGAGGTAGTTTAGAAATTCCTTTTCTTCTGCCGGGGTAATGGCGTCGGTCAAAACCTTATGTTTTAAACGCATTAACCATTCAATTATAAGATCAACATCTATAACTGCTAGCTTCGTGTTTATCCATTTTTTAATATAGGAGTATTTGCGTTTATCAATAGATTGATTAAAGGAATCGGAATTGTTTTTTGACAAGGCATTAGCGATGACTAACGCCATAATTTGGCATTTTTCTGGATCTTTAAATTGATACAAAGCACTTAAATAAGTGGCTTCATGAGGAAGGATGTGCTGACTAAATTCCGTAAACTTTTTAAGTTTCGTTTTCATCATTATTTTTCAACGAATTGTTCAATCATCAAATTTACTTCTTTTGGTTTTTCAAATTGTACAAAATGTCCACTTTCACCAATAAATTCTACTTGTACGTTTTTAATCAGTTCTTGAGCCACTTCTGCAACCTGCTTTGTACTTAAGGTGGGATTAAAATAGCGGTTTGGAATGAGCTGGTCTTGCTCACCAAAAATGACGAGAGTTGGCGGTCTAAGCTCCTTTAAAAAGTCGTAAACCGGCTCATCTAACATCCCAGCAATACTTTTAACTATTGCATCGCAATGCGCGTCAAAATCTGTTGCGTTTACAATGTTCTTACGATCACTAATCATTTTACTTGCCTCAGCTGGAACGGCATAAAAATTTAGGGCATAATTGGCTTCTATTTGCGCTTCCGTTGTATTTTTTACCACTGCTGCCGTATAGCCCGCTTTCATCATCTTGGCACTTGCCTCTGAAAACCGCTCTAAACCCGCCGGAGCAACTAAAACAAGCTTTTCAATAAGTGCTGGATGGCTAAGTGCTAATTTTATTGCGGCTTGCCCCCCCATAGAATGGCCAATTAACACGACTTTGTCAAGGCCGAGTTGTTGAATAAATTCATAAATAACCGCTGCGTAATAACTTGGCGTATAACTCACCTGAAGTTTAGACGATTTTCCAAAACCGGGCAAATCTAACGCAACACAGGTATAGTGTTTTTGCAATTGCTCAATATTCTTAGACCAGGCCTCGGCATTGCTACTCAACCCGTGAATAAAGAGCAAGGTTTGTGTTCCGTTTCCCGTTTTTATATAGCTCAGCTCTAAACTGTCTAAGCTCAAGGTATGGGTAGGAAATGTATATTCAGCAACAATATTTTTCATTAATTTTTTTTGACTATGACAACTGGTTAAAGCACTCAAACTTAGGAGCATTAGTAACAATAATTTTTTAGACATTTGCTTAGGTTTTTAAAGAATTATAATAAAGCATTAAACGTTTTCTCGACACCTTACCCAACCCTGTAACTGGAATTTGCTCTAAAATAAAAATGTATTTTGGATGTTTAAACCCAACTAAATTCGCCTTGAGATGCGCTCTAATTTGATCCACTGTAATCGAAGTCGCGGTAGTGGTCACAAAAGCAATTCCGCTAGCACCCCATTTTTTATCCTTAGTACTTAAAACAACCGCCTTATCAATTCCTTCAAATTTTTCTAACACATATTGAATTTCTTGGGGATAAATGTTTTCCCCACCGGAGATATACATATCGTCTTTACGCCCTTTTAAGTACAAATAACCTTCTTCATCCTTAAAGGCCATATCGCCCGTATGCAACCAGCCATTTTTTATTTTTTGATTGGTTTTTACAGAATTATTCCAAAACCCCGGACTCACAATTTTCCCCTTAATACACAATTCTCCTACTTCATTTGTTTTTACCTGCTTTCCCAGCTTATTGATGATTTTTATATTGACATAAAAATTAGCCTTTCCAATAGAATTAGGCTTTAATTGAGCCATTTCATGATGTAAGGAGGTAATGCTTGGGCCAGCCTCTGTAAGCCCATATCCAGGTCTAATAAAAATTTGTTTTTGATCATACCAGTGAGTGATCAGCTCTGGAGAGACTTCTTCACCTCCCGAAATAATATAGCGCAACTTTTTCAAATCGACTTCCTTAAAAATGGAGGTTTGTTGCATCATCAGTAACATCGTAGGCAAAGCCATAAACAAGGAAACTTCATTTAAGGCCAATAAACACAAGGTTTTTTCGGCATCAAATTTTTCTAACATCCCAATATGCGCGCCCTTGTGTAATAAAGGAGTTATAAAGACATTCCACCCTGAGGTGTGATAGGGAGGTAAAATATTTAAGGTGGAATCTCTAAAGGTAATACCCAGCCCCATAGAGGTATTTAAGCTATTCCAAAATAGCATTTTGTTGGTATATACCACACCCTGTGGCCTGCCGGTAGTTCCGGAGGTGAAAAAAATAAAAAGCGCATTATCTTCTTTTATGGTGTATTTTTTTCCACTAAGGGGAATAGGGTTTTTATAATAATAGATTATTTTATCAAAGGACAAGGTCTTAAGGGGGCCTGTTAATTCTTGATCAAGTTTTTCAAATAGGGAGGGATGGAAAATGGTCAAACTTGGCGTACAATCTGATATGAGCTTGGCCAATTCGGTGGTTGAAAGTCGGTAATTTAGCGGAACTAAAATTACACCCATACGTTGGCAGGCTACAAACAAGACGATATACGCTATTGAATGTGTGGAAACAACCGCAATGCGATCTCCTTCTTCCATACCCATTTCAGCAAAGACATCGGCCAGTCTATTTGCGTAGAGGTCTAATTCCTTATAGCAGTATTTTTCGTTGGAATCATACGAAGTAAGGGCTATTTTATTGGGCGTATAATCCGCCCATTTTGATATCCAATCAAGGGTGTCCAAATTACGATAGCTTAGGGTTAGTTTTTGACGTAAATTTATACATTATAAGGCCTACTCCCAAGGAAATCACGATTGCAATTGCTGCTGAAATGCCCGGATTGTTAACTGGTTCTTGCATATAGGGAGTTAAACGGCCATAATATATGCCAAAATGTACAACGAGTGCCGTAATACTGGCCGTAAAAACCACTTTTGTAGAGACTTCTTTTAAAAAAATACCAAAAAGAACCGGAACAAAGGCCGCTGCAAAGTAGGCATAAACACCATTTTGAGCAAATATAGCGACACTTACATTGGGGTATTTAATTTGTTGCCAACTCAAGACAAAGCTCACTATAGCTAACACCACAATGACGCCTTTATTAATGATAAAGGTATTGTTGGTCACTTTTTTCTTAAACAATGGTTTTAAAATATCTGAGGTAATGGTAATAGACAAGGATTGAATTAAGCTCTCTAAGGTAGATAAACCCGCCGATATCAATCCAACAACAATAATTAATCCAACTACCACAGAGAACTTTGTAACGACATAAGCGGGTATAATTTCATCCATTTTTAATTTTTCGCCATTCACCATAAAATCAGGAAAACTTATTCGCGCATACAAGCCAACCACCACCACAAGAAAGAAAACGATCATGCATAAAATGCCACTGAGCAAGTACTTATTAATCTTTGTAGGATCCTTTAATAATAAGGATTTTGTAATGATATGAGGCTGACAAACAATGGCTACACCAATGACAATTTGCGTGACTATAATTTCAAAATAATCGCGAAACAGGAAGCTGGTTTCATTGGTGGGTTTGGTTAAATTAGGGTCAATTTGATTTAGTTTCTCAAAGAAACCTGCAATTCCATCCTCAAAAAATTCGTATCCAGAACCAATTAAAATCAGCGCAACGATAAACATAATAATGGCCTGAATGGTATTGGTATACACCATAGAATTGGCACCTCCAAACATCATATAGCCGAAGACAAAAACGGTAATTCCCAACAATACATAAAAGGGATCTGCATTTAATGACTTCGCAATCACTTGCGTGAGGCCAACATTAATTAATACAATAAAAGTGATCAATAACAAGGCAATAATACCAAAGAAAAAGGCGTAATTTTTATTCTTATAACGCTCACCAATCCACTGCGCCATGGTAGTTGCCTTTACCGTACTTCCATATTTCGCAAAACCTTTGGTAAGAACTATAAGGGAAATAAATGCGGCAATAGGCAGCACAACCCCAAATGAAATTATTCCTGAAACCCCATATAGGGCAATAAAGCCAGGGTTGATAATAAAGGTTGCCGCACTTGTCATTGACGCTGCCAAAGACAGACCAACCACCCATGAAGGAAATCCTAAATTACCTACAGCATAATCAGCCATATTGGTGGTTTTTCTAGCCCCTCTGATGACAAAAAATAAAATTACGCAGGCATATACAGCTAATAATAGCCACATATAGGTTACCCAATGATCTGATGCAAACATGTTGTTTTTGTTAATTTATACTAGCAGAATAACAAATAAAACAGTTATTGAAGTATAAATCATAGGATTTTGTAAAAATTAAACTGTGACTTATTCTTATTTAAGAATAATTTTTTTATAATATATTGTTTTATAGAGAATTACCAATGTAGGACTTTTACGAAATTTTGATCCATTTTTGAACTTGGTCATTGCATACATCATAGACGTTTACAGTATAATGGCTGCACTTAGGCTACGATAAAGCTTGGCAGGCATTTCAGAAAACATACGAAGTCGTAGGTTTGATGATTTAATCCACTGACAATTAGCATCTTGTGTTGAAGTTTCAACCACAAAACCAACGGATGGGTATAAAACACGCTCAAGTTAAACATGAGGGCTGTATTTGATGAAATGGGCTTGTTATTAATAAATCGCAATTTGTTCTCTTAGCTTATTCTTCAAAGTAGGAATGACCGTTGCCGGCATTAAGGATGTTGAAACCGTAATGAAGTATGAAAAGGTGAATGCGGATCGCTTAGCTAAGAAAGCTTCGAAAACCTTCAGGATTA
>JGI24723J26617_10000603_pt1 | contig 34926 bp, 30 predicted proteins | sample Cruoilmetagenom6_FD_26617 | JGI IMG/M metagenome (IMG submission 26617) | reverse complement strand
ACGTGGAACTGGTGGACCTGCGCAGGGCGCCGCCGGAGAAGAATCACTGGCTGTCGCCGCACCTGATTCACGCGATGCAGGAAACGCTGGCGGCGGGCGAGCAGAGCCTCCTGTTCCTCAACCGGCGGGGCTATGCGCCGCTTGTCCTGTGCAAGGCGTGCGGCGAACGGCTGAAAACGCCGGGCACTGAGAACTGGCTGACCGAGCACCGCTATAGCGGGCGGCTGGTGTGCCATGTGACCGGCTATTCGATTCCCAAGCCGTCCGTCTGCCCGAGTTGCGGGGCGAAGGATTCGCTGATGGGGGTCGGCCCCGGGGTGGAACGGGTGGCCGAGGAGGTGCGCGTTTTGATGCCGGAGGCGCGGATCGAGATATTCTCGTCGGACACGGCGATGGGCGGCGAGGCGACGCAGGGCATCATCGAGCGGATGGAGGCGGGCGAGATCGACGTGCTGATCGGGACGCAGATCGTGGCCAAGGGGCACAATTTCCCGAACCTGACGCTGGTTGGCGTGGTCGATGCCGATTCGGGCATGAAGGGCGGCGACTTGCGGGCCGGGGAGCGGACGTACCAGTTGCTGAGCCAGGTGGCGGGCCGGGCCGGGCGAGCCGAACGGCCGGGGCGGGCGCTGGTGCAGACCTATGCGCCGGACAATCCGGCCATGATGGCGCTGGCCGACGGGGACCGGGATGGATTCCTGCAGATCGAGCGGGATGTGCGCGCCGAACTGGGCCTGCCGCCATTCGGGCGGCTGGCGGCCCTGATCATTTCGGCGCCGAGCGCGGAGATGGTGGAGGAGGCCTGCCGCGATATATCGCTGGCAGCACCGAACGGGGCGGGAATCGAGCTGTTCGGGCCGGCCCCGGCACCGATCACGGTGCTGCGCGGACGCCACAGGCGGCGATTCCTCGTCAAAAGCCCCAGAAACATTGATCTTTCGGCCTATATGGCGGCCTGGATGGGCCGCCTGAAGCTGCCGCGCCCGGTAAGGATATCGGTGGATATCGACCCGTATTCGTTCATGTAGGCGGCGTGCGTGTGTTGCCAATTCAACCGTAAGGATATTGTATCACAATCCGGGGTGGGGCGGCTGGAGATTGCTTATATGCCTGTGATGAATTGGCTTAAGGTCGTTTTGATCTCGTTGATTACGCTCGGTTTTGCGGGGCAAAGTCATGCTTGCCGGATCACGAAGCAGTTTGATCCCGAAAAACTTCAAGCACATGTGATTGTTCGGGGGCACGTGACAGCTTTTGCGAACCCAAGAGAACACGCCGAAAAAGTTTCCTCGGCCCCACGAGATTACGTTCTGAGTGACGGGATCGTGTGTGTCGAAACCGTGGAAACATACTTCGGGGAGGTGCGCAGCGAATGGTGTTTCGACATCGATAATTCGGTGGTTTGGGCAACTCCAAGGGAGTCGATCCCGGATGACGTCATCATCGCCGCCAAAATGTTCCCACCGCATTTTGACGAATATGTGCAGGATAATCAGCTCTATTTTCGCGCTTTCGGTGTGGACCACCGGATATACAATTCAGGCTGCAGCATGCCATACATCATACCTTACAGTGCCAGCGCTGAGCGGGAGATGGTTGAGCGGTTGGCGCGGCTGGGCTTCACCTTGCCAGAGTCGAGCAATTAGACACCGTACAGGCACCGCAAATTGCTGCCAATTGCACGGGTTTAGACGAATATTGATCCTCACTGATTCCGGCAGCCTCCGGCCCAAGGCATAGGGATGGCCATTTCGCCGCAGAAATTGGCGCTGCGGCCGTGTTGTCAGGGTGATTTTCTGGTGCTAAGCGGCGCACAGATCAATGGGGCGCGCGTGTCGGGCACGCTGTTCCTTTAATATAATTCCGGGCCTTACCCGCCCCGACAAGCAACGGATCCTGGACCCTTGGCGGCATCGACACCAACACATGCGAGTGAAGCTGCCCGGCGCTATGCGCGGGCATTGTTCGAACTGGCGCAGGACAAGGGCCAGCTGGCCGACGTCCACAGCGATTTCAAGGCCTTCGTCGCCATGGCGAAGGACTCGAAAGACCTCACAGTCCTGCTGCAATCGCCGGCCTTCTCGCGCGAAGAAAAGGTCCGTTCGCTGGCCGATATCATGGCCAAGTCCGGCCTTGGCGCCCTGCTGACGAATTTCGTCGGCGTGATGGCGACGAATGGCCGGTCGGGCGAGATCGCGCAGGCGCAAATCGCCTTTGACGAACTTTACGCGAAGCAGCGCGGCGTCCAGCGCGCCGTTGTCCGCACCGCAAAAGACATGACGGGCGACCAGCGCGCCCGCATCGAATCGATCCTCGCCAAGGCCGTTGGCGGCGAGGTTGAACTTACAAGCGAGGTTGATGCCTCGCTCATCGGCGGCATCCAGCTGCGCATCGGGTCGAAACTCGTTGATGCCAGCATTGCCGCCAAACTTGATCGCATGAACACCGCCATGAAGGGAGCATAGTCAGCTCGATGGATATCAGCGCAGCAGAAATTTCGGGCATCCTGAAAACCCAGATCGAAAACTTCGGCGTTGATGCCGAAGTCTCCGATGTCGGCCAGGTGCTTTCAGTCGGTGACGGTATTGCCCGCATCTACGGCCTCGACAGCGTGCAGGCCGGCGAACTCGTCGAGTTTGACGGCGGCATCAAGGGCATGGCCCTGAACCTTGAAAGCGACAATGTCGGCGTCGTGATTTTCGGCAGCGACAGCGCCATCAAGGAAGGCGACACGGTCAAGCGTTCGGGCGAGATCGTGTCCGCGCCGGTTGGCAAGGGCCTGCTGGGCCGCGTTGTCGACCCGCTGGGCGAGCCAATCGACGGCAAGGGCCCGCTGAAGGACGTTGCTTCGCGTGACCGCGTTGACGTGAAAGCGCCGGGCATTATTCCGCGCAAGGGCGTGCACGAGCCGATGATGACCGGCATCAAGGCCATTGATGCCATGATCCCGGTTGGCCGCGGCCAGCGCGAACTCGTCATCGGCGACCGCCAGACCGGCAAGACCGCTGTCTGCATCGACACGATCCTCAACCAGAAACAGACCAATGACGCGGCCAAGTCCGACAAGGACAAGCTGTTCTGCGTCTATGTCGCCATCGGCCAGAAGCGTTCGACGGTTGCGCAAGTCGTCAAGACGCTCGAAGAGCGCGGCGCGCTCGACTATACGATCATCGTCTCGGCGACGGCGTCCGATCCGGCCCCGCTCCAGTATCTTGCGCCGTTCACCGGCTGCACGATGGGCGAATGGTTCCGCGACAATGGCATGCACGCCCTGATCATCTATGATGACTTGTCCAAGCAGGCTGTGGCGTATCGCCAGATGTCGCTGCTTCTGCGTCGTCCTCCGGGCCGTGAAGCCTATCCGGGCGACGTGTTCTACCTCCACTCGCGCCTGCTCGAGCGCGCGGCGAAGATGGGTGATGCGGCCGGTGCCGGTTCGCTGACGGCCCTGCCGATCATCGAAACCCAGGCCAATGACGTGTCGGCCTATATCCCGACCAATGTGATTTCGATCACTGACGGCCAGATATTCCTTGAAACCGACCTGTTCTATCAGGGCATCCGCCCGGCCGTGAACGTCGGCCTCTCGGTGTCGCGTGTGGGCTCTGCCGCCCAGACCAAAGCGATGAAGAAGGTTGCCGGCTCGATGAAGGGTGAACTCGCCCAGTATCGCGAGATGGCCGCCTTCGCGAAATTCGGTTCCGACCTCGATGTCGCCACCCAGCGCCTGCTGAACCGTGGTGCGCGCCTGACCGAACTGCTGAAGCAGCCGCAATACTCGCCGCTGCTGATGGAAGAGCAGGTCTGCGTGATCTATGCCGGTACGCGCGGCTATATCGACAAGGTCCCCGTCAATGACGTGACCCGTTACGAGAAAGAACTCCTGGCCCACCTGCGTGGCGCCAAGAAGGACATGCTCGCAACGATTCGCGACGAGAAGGCTGTGTCTGACAAGACCGAAGCGGAGCTGAAAGCTGCGCTGGAAGACTTCACGTCGAAATTCGCCTGATCCCGCCCGTCCTGACGCACCGTTTGAACAACCAGAAGGCCTGACATGCCCAGCTTGAAGGACCTCAAGAACCGGATCGCCAGCGTGAAATCCACGCGGAAGATCACGAAGGCCATGCAAATGGTGGCCGCAGCGAAGCTGAAGCGCGCGCAAGACGCCGCGACAGCCTCGCGGCCTTATGCCTCGCGCATGGCGTCGGTACTGTCGAACCTGTCGGCCTCGGCCGGCGCCGGCGGGCCACGCCTGCTCGCAGGCACCGGTGATGACAAGACCCACCTGATCGTCGTGATGACCGCCGAGCGCGGCCTGGCGGGCGGTTTCAACTCCTATGTCGTGAAGCTGGCCAAGCAGAAGGCCGGCGAGCTGCGGGCCGAAGGCAAGACAGTCAAGATCCTGACGGTCGGCAAGAAGGGCCGCGAGCAGCTGTCGCGCGAATATGGCGACATGTTCGTTGGTCATGTCGACCTGGCAGACGTCAAAGGCGGCAATTATACCGAATCCGCGATCGCCCTCGGCCTCTCGCTGACCAAACGGTTCGACGATGGCGAGTTCGACGTCGCGACCCTGATCTATTCGCAGTTCAAGAACGTGTTGACCCAGGTGCCGACGGCGCAGCAGATCATTCCGGCCTCCGCGCCGGCCGATGCCGAGACCGTGGACCTGAAGGGCGCGATCTATCGCTACGAGCCGTCGGAGACGGAGATCCTCGAGACGCTGCTGCCGCGTTATATCAATACGCAGATCCTGTCGGCCATGCTGGAAAGCGCGGCCGGCGAGCAGGCCAGCCGCATGACCGCGATGGACAATGCGACGCGCAATGCCGGCGACATGATCGATGCCCTGTCGCTGCAATATAACCGCGCCCGCCAGGCGCAGATCACCAAGGAGCTGATCGAGATCATCTCCGGTGCAGAGGCGGTGTAGGACACAAGATGAGCTTCTGGATCTACGAAAACTTTGGCAGCAAGCGGGCGCGTATCCACGCGTCCGACTGCCGCTATTGCAATAATGGCGGGGGCGTTGGCGGCGATGCCACCAATGACGACGACAAGTGGCATGGGCCGTTTGCCGCGTTCGCTGAGGCCGATGCCGCCGCCAAGGCGCTCGGCCAGAAAGACACCCGCGCGTGCGGCGTCTGCAAGCCAGGCCAGGCCAAGACATCTTCTTCACCCGCTGCCGCGCCCGTCAAGGCTGCAGCCGCCCCCGTTTCAACACCCAAGACGACATCCGCTCCAAAGGAGACGACCCGCATGAGCACTCCCGCAAACGCAAAAGGCCGCGTATCTCAGGTCATCGGCGCCGTGGTCGACGTCGAGTTCGACGGCGAGCTTCCGAGCATCCTCAACGCTCTCGAGACCGACAATAATGGCAACCGCCTGGTCCTCGAGGTTGCCCAGCACCTCGGCGAGAACACGGTCCGCACCATTGCCATGGACTCCACAGAGGGCCTGGTTCGCGGCAATCCGGTGGCTGACCTCGGTCGCTCGATCAACGTGCCGGTTGGCCCGGCCACGCTTGGCCGCATCATGAACGTCATCGGCGAGCCGATCGACGAGCGCGGCACGATCGATACTGACATGCGCCGGTCGATCCACGCAGATGCCCCTCCATTCACCGACCAGTCGACCGAGTCCGAAGTGCTCGTTACCGGCATCAAGGTGATCGACCTGCTCTGCCCCTACGTGAAGGGCGGCAAGATCGGCCTGTTCGGCGGTGCCGGCGTTGGCAAGACGGTCCTGATCATGGAACTGATCAACAATATCGCGAAACTGTTCGGCGGCTATTCTGTGTTTGCCGGCGTTGGCGAGCGGACGCGTGAAGGTAACGACCTTTACCACGAGATGATCGAATCCAAGGTTATCAACCTGGAAGGTGAAAGCCGCATCGCGCTGGTCTACGGCCAGATGAACGAACCTCCGGGCGCCCGTGCCCGCGTCGCCCTGACCGGCCTCGCACAGGCTGAATATTTCCGCGATGAAGAAGGCAAGGACGTGCTGTTCTTCGTCGACAACATCTTCCGCTTCACGCAAGCTGGCGCCGAAGTGTCGGCCCTGCTCGGCCGTATTCCTTCGGCTGTGGGTTATCAGCCGACGCTGGCAACCGACATGGGTATGCTGCAGGAACGGATCACATCGACCAACAAGGGGTCGATCACATCGGTCCAGGCCGTGTACGTGCCTGCGGATGACCTGACCGACCCGGCGCCTGCCACATCGTTTGCCCACCTTGATGCGACCACGGTTCTCAACCGCTCGATCGCCGAAAAAGGCATCTATCCGGCTGTTGACCCGCTCGACTCCACGAGCCGTATCCTCGACCCGCGCATCGTTGGCGAAGACCATTACAACATCGCCCGCGGTGTGCAGGAAATCCTTCAGAAATACAAGGAACTGCAGGACATTATCGCCATTCTCGGCATGGACGAACTGTCGGAAGACGACAAGCTGGCCGTGGCCCGTGCCCGGAAAGTGGAACGCTTCCTGTCGCAACCGTTCGACGTGGCTGAAATCTTCACCGGTTCGCCAGGCGTCCAGGTGAAACTCGAAGACACGATCAAAGGCTTCCAGGGCCTCATCGCCGGCGAGTTCGACCACCTGCCAGAGCAGGCCTTCTACATGGTCGGCAATATCGACGAGGCGAAAGCCAAAGCCGCCAAGATGACGGCAGACGCCGCTTAAGATACAGGATCAGCCTTATGGCCGACAAACTGCACTTCTCTCTCGTGTCGCCCGCCAGGGAGCTTTTCTCTGGCGAGGTCGACCATGTGATCGCGCCGGGTACGGACGGCGAATTCGGCGTGCTGGTGAATCACGCGCCGTTCATGACCACGTTGAAGAACGGCGTCGTGCGCGTACTTGAAGGCGACGCGGTGAAGATGCGTATCTTCGTGCGCGGCGGCTTTGCCGACATCACGCCCGACGGCCTGACGATCCTCGCCGAAGAGGCGCGTAACCTTGACGGCGTGAAGGTCGAAGAGGTCCAGGCCGAAATGGATGCGACGCTGCTGAAGATCCAGTCACTCGACAAGGATGATTCGGCAAAGACCGCGTTGCAGGCTCATTTCGACTATCTCGAAAGCCTGAAAGCCGCGCTCGTCCACTAGGACGGGCAGGCGAACCTAGCCAAAAATCGCAATCGTCTGGCGGCCGATCATCATCGGTTCGCCAGCCGTGTTCCACAGGGTCATGGCCTGGCTGGAATAACCGTCGCGGGCCGTCTCTGCGATGTGGCGGGCAAGGAACCAGCCATCCGTGGTGGTGATCTCGTCGGTCAGGAATTCCGCCATCCATGTCATCGAGCTGACGCGGGCGGGCGCCGTGAATATGGACATGGCTGCCGGCGGTGGCGCGTCGGCAATGGCGAGCAGTGCCACGGCGTCAGTCGGCGCGGCCGGATCGACATGGCGCATCCAGATCGATACGTCACCCCTGTCCGATCCCGAAATTGGCCGTGTCCCCGCAGCCATGCGCATGTTGAAATTGCGCGTGAAATTGGGGCGGTTCGGATTCTCTCCGAAATAGCTGGCCGTCTCTTCCGGCGAGGTGACGTCGGGCGCCGGGAGGTCTGCGAAGCGCAGCGCTGACTCGCGGGCGACACCGAAGGCGAAAATGGCCTCGGCGGCGACACCCTCTGCACCCATCATGCGGACGGACACAAAAACGGTGTTCTTGCCCCGGCGTAGCACGGTCGGCGTGCAGGTCACTTCGCCGCCAACCGGCCCGACAAAGGCGACCTGGGCCGAGCGGATCGGCATACCGGGCGCCAGAGGCGCAGCGGCCTCGAGACACAGTGCAGCGGTGAGGCCGCCATAGGTCGTGCGGCCCTGCATCCATGTGTCCGGAATGACCACAGTGGCAGCGTTCGCGGCATCACGCGTGATGCCGGCGAGGAGGTCTGTATAGGCGGCCAAAGACTAGTGCTGGCTTTCCGGTGTCGTGACCTTGAGGCCGTCGAGCGAGTCGGAGATCGTGATCTGGCAGGACAGGCGCGAGTTTTCCCGAACGTTCTCGGCAAAGTCGAGCATCGACTTTTCCATTTCCTGCTGCTCGCCGACCTTGTCCATGAAGGCGGCGTCTACATAGACGTGGCAGGTTGCGCAGGCGCAGGCGCCGCCGCAGTCAGCATCGATGCCGGGAATGGAGTTCTTCACGGCGGCTTCCATGACGGATTCGCCATTCGAGGCCTCGACGACGCGTTCCGTGCCGTCATTGTCTACGTAAATAATCTTGGTCATAGGCTGTATTGTCTCCTTCAGGCGGCAAGGGCTGCCGCTGCAATGTCTTTCATGGATATCGATGTATCGCCAAGCATGCCGGGCGCAAGCTTTGCGCCTGACATGATGAGCTTTTTCGAGGCGAGGAACTCCGGCGGGCTGTTGATGGCATCCACTGCAATCAGGGTGCCATTGCGCAGGTAGAAGGCGGCAAATTTGCGGTCGTTCGGATCGCCGCGCACGACGATCTCGTCATAGTCCTGACTGAGGCCCGCGATCTGGAGCTTCAGGTCGTACTGGTCAGACCAGAACCACGGGCAGTCTTCAGCCGGGCGCGGCTTGCCGAGAATGGCAGCAGCGGTGAGCTTGCCCTGTTCGATGGCGTTGTGGACGCTTTCGAGCCGACCAGTGCGGCCGTAGTGCACGAGCGGGCGGCTGGCGCAGTCGCCAGCGGCGAACACACGCGGATCGGAGGTGCGGGCGTCGCGGTCGACCAGGATGCCGTTATTGCAGGCGATGCCGGCCTCCCTGGCCAGTTCCTCATTGGGGAGGATGCCGATCCCGACGAGCACGATGTCGGCCTCGATGCGGGTGCCGTCCGCGAGTATGGCAGCGGTCACCTTGCCGCCGTCACCGTCGAGATGGTCGAGGCGGGCCTCGGTGAGAATCTGCACGCCGTGGGCGCGGTGTTCGGTTTCGAAGAATTCGCTCATTACCGGGCTTGTGACGCGGGCCAGCACACGCGGCGCCATTTCCAGCACGGTGACGTCGAGGCCCAGCTGGCGGGCAACGGCAGCGGCCTCAAGACCGATATAGCCAGCCCCGACAATGACCATCTTGCGGCCGGCGATCATGTTCGGGCGGATCCGCTCGACATCGGCAAGGTCGCGCAGGTCGTGGACGCCCTGAAGCGTCGCGCCCTTGACCGGCAGGACGCGGGGGCGCGAACCCGTCGCGATGACCAGCGCGTCATAATCGAGGTGGCCGCCATGAGCGAGTTCGACCGTGCGATTGGCGCGGTCGATGCTTTTGACGGGTGTCGACAGGATGGTTTCGATATCCTGGTCCTGATACCAGGACGCCGGGCGGAAATAGAGGCGCTCCTCGGTCATTTCGCCCTTCATATAGGCCTTGGAGAGCGGCGGGCGCTGGTAAGGCAGGGCCGGCTCATCACCCACGAGCGTCAACGCACCGGCATAGCCGCCCTGGCGCAAGGACTGCAAAGCCTGCGCGCCGGCCTGGCCGCCGCCGATGACGACGATACGTGATGCGCCTGTCAGGTCCAAATCCTGCTCCCGATTCAATCCGCGCAAATTATGACGCAAGCGTCAACTTTGCAATACTTTCTCGCACTGGAGTTCCAGCCGCAGCGCCGGGTGTCAAGAACTGCCCCGACGCCCACCGGTAAATGGCGATAGCGAACGCGGCCTGATCCTCTATATAGCCAGACATGGAATCTATGTTCCCCCTTGCCGACGATGCGGCGACGCGGGCGCTCGGCGCGGCGCTGGCCGGCCGGCTGAAGGCGGGCGACGTGATCGCGCTGCACGGCGATCTCGGCGCCGGCAAGACGACCCTGACGCGCGGCCTGATCCAGGCCCTGTGCGGGGCGGATGAGGACGTGCCAAGCCCGACCTATACGCTGGTGCAGGCCTATGACGGCCCCGATTTCCCCATATGGCACTTCGATTTGTACCGCCTGGACAGGCCGGATGAGGTGAGGGAGCTCGGCTGGGACGAGACGCAGGCGGGCGTGGCCCTGGTCGAGTGGCCGGACCGGGCCGGGCGGTACCTTCCGGCGGAGCGCCTGGACCTGACGCTCGAAATGCTTGGGGAGCAGCGCCGGGCAAGGCTGGAACCGATTGGCGAAGACTGGCAGAAGCGGCTGGATGGATTTCGATTCTCGTCTTCGTAACGCGCTGATCGATACTTTCCTGGCCAATGCCGGGTGGGGCGATGCGGTGCGCACGCCGCTCGGACAGGATGCTTCGACACGCCGCTATATCAGGCTGGTGCGGCCAGATGCCGCGCAGGCATTGCTGATGGACGCTCCAAGGCTCGAGGCTGATCCGTGCCCGCCGGACGCCGATGAATCCGTGCGCAATGCGATGGGCTGGAACGCGCAGACCCGTCTGGCGGCCTCTCGGGTGGACGCGTTCGTACTGCTGGCGGGGCATCTCGCATCGCTGGGTTTTCACCCGCCCCGGATACTGGCGCACGATACCGAAGCGGGCCTCGCTCTGATCGAGGATTTCGGGGACAGCAGGGAACTTGCCCGCCAGATTGAACGCGGACTGGTGGATGAGACCGAAGCCTATGTCGCCGCAGCCGATGTTCTGACGAGACTGCATGCCCTGCCGGTGCCGGATCGGCTGGAAGCGCATGGCGAAGTCTGGCCGATCCTGGAATTCGACCGGCTGGCACTGGCGACCAATGCCGACCTCTATGCCGACTGGCTGCCACAGCAGGCGGGTGGCGGTGCCTTGGCGGGGCCGATGCGGGTGCGCTGGGAGCGCGAGCGCGATGCCCTGATCGCGCAGGCCATGACATTTCCCCGGACATTCACCCTGCGCGACTTCCATGCCGAGAACCTGCTCTGGCTGGAGGGCGGGCGGATCGGCCTGCTGGATTTCCAGGACGCGGTCAAAGGCTGGGACGCGTGGGACATGGCGATGCTGACGCAGGATGCGCGCCGGGCCGTCTCGCCCGCAGCAGCCGAGGCGGCGATCCGGCACTATCTCGACCGGACAGGCAAGTCGCGGACAGAATTCGACGAGCGGCTAGCGGTGATCGGCGCGCTCAATGCGCTGCGGATTGCGGGCATTTTCGCGCGGCTGATGATCCGCGATGGCAAGCCGCGCTATGGCGACTTCCAGCCGAGGCAGCTGTCGATCCTCGCAAAGAACCTGTCGCATCCGGCGCTCGAGGGCATGTCGGCTTTCGTGCGCGAAACGACGCCCTTCGTCTTCGAGGCCAAGCCATGAGCGTTCCTGTTCCGCATACGGCCATGGTGCTCGCCGCAGGCCTCGGCACCCGCATGCGGCCACTGACCGACGGGACGCCCAAGCCGCTGATCGCGGTGGCGGGCAAGCGGCTGATCGACCGGATGCTGGATCCGCTGGTCGCGGCCGGGGTCAAGCGGGCCATCGTCAACGTGCACTACCTTCCCGAACAGGTAGAGTCATACCTGACGACCCGGACGGACCTGGAGATCGTGATTTCGGACGAGCGCGGCGAGGTGCTGGAAACCGGCGGGGCGCTGGCCAAGGCGCGGCCATTGCTCGGCGACGACCCGGTCTTCGTGATCAACACAGATGCCTTCTGGGCACCGGAATCGAATGCGCCGCTTGTCGCGCTGGCAGACGCGTTCGATCCTGACCATGCAGATGCCCTGCTGATGGTGGCCGATACGGGGCGATGCCTCGGTTTCGGCGGCGCAGGCGATTTCTTTCTCGGTGACGACCACCGGATGGTGCGCCGCGGCGATGCCGCGTCGGCGCCCTGGGCCTATGCCGGGGCCCGGATCATCAAGCCGCAATTGTATGATGCCGAACCGGTCGAGCGCTTTTCCGCGCTACGTGTCTGGGACCGGCTCATCGCGGAGCGCCGCCTGATGGGCTGGCCGCTAGACCGGTTCTGGCTGCATGTCGGCGATCCCGGGGCGCTGGAGGATGCCGAAATGTGGCTGCGCTGCCATGGCGAATGAGGCGCAGGTCTTCGGTGCGGGGCGCCCGAAAGTCTGGTCGATCCCCCCGGGGGCGAATTTCCTGCACGTCCTTGCGGAAACGCTGGCGCGGGAAACGGGCCTGGCCAACCAGCCCGACGCGCTGAGCGAGGCGATCATCTATGTGCCCAACAGCCGATCGGCGCGGGCGCTGACGCTTGCCCTATTCGATGCGGCAGGCGGCAAGCCGATCCTGCCGCCGGACGTGCGCACCCTGGGCGATCTTGAAAGCGAGGAAGCGCCCCCGAACGCGGAGACGGCGCTGGCCGGTCTGCCGCCTGCGATGTCGCCCGCACGGCGGCTGGGCGCGCTCGCCAGCCTGGTACGGGGATATTATGCGGCGAAATTCAGGATCGACCTGCCGCCTGCATCGGCGCTGGCGGCGGCGCGCGAACTGTCGCGCCTGCTCGACCAGGCCGCGCTTAGCGACAATGTCGACTGGTCGAAACTGGACGGACTGGTCGCGGACTCCGACCTTGCGGCGCACTGGCACGGTTCCGTCGAATTCCTGAAGATCATTACCGAGGCCTGGCCGGGCTGGCTGGACGCCAATAATGCGATGGACCCGTTCGCCCGGCGGCTGGCCGCGGCCAGGGCGCTCGCGGCAGACTGGGTGGCCAGGCCGCCGGAAGCGCCGGTCGTCATCGCGGGTTCGACAGGTGCGACGCCGGCCGGGCGCGTGCTGATGAAAGCGGCGCTGACATTGCCCAAGGGGCTGATCGTGCTGCCGGGACTCGACATGGATGCCGATGATGCCGCGTGGGACGCGATCCGCGAGTCGGTGAGCCATCCGCAGAATTCGCTGATTGATGCGCTGGACCAGTTAAGCGTGACGCCCGCAGACGTCGGCACCTGGCCCGGCATTCCGCAAAGCGCAATCGACGCCGCCCGCCGCCGAATGATTCACGAGGCGCTGGCCCCTGCCGATGCGACGGCGGACTGGCGTGACACGCTGAAGACGCTGGCCAAGGCCACTGGCTCCACGGTTCCCGGATTTGCGACCGACGCGCTGGACGGCCTGACGGTGATCGAAGCGCCGGACGAGGCCGCAGAGGCCGAGGCTGCCGCCCTGCTGATGCGCGAGACGCTGGAAACGCCGGGCGAGACGGCGGCGCTGGTGACGCCCGACGCGGGTATGGCGCGGCGCGTGTCGGCGCTGTTGAAGCGCTGGGGCGTGGATGTGCCGCCGTCGGCAGGTGTGCCGCTGGGGCGAACGCCTGCGGGCAGCCTGATCGGCCTGTGCGCCACTTGGGCGATTGATCCATCCGAACCGGTCGCGCTGACGGCCGCGATGAAGCATGATTTCGTGAAGGACCGCGACGGGCTGGCGACACTGGAACGGCATTTCCTGAGAGGGCCGCGGCGCTGGCGTGACCTGGCCGGGCTGCGGGAGAGTATCGATACATGTGACCAGATCGAGCCCTATCCGAGTTTTGACCGCGCCGATCAGGACAGTGCCATTGCCCTTGTCGACCGGTTGATTGCGGATTTCGCCGAGACAGGCGCGGACTTGTCTGAAAAGGGTGACATCGATGGCAGCGACGCGGCTGAAAGAATCGCAGCGCTGGCGGGGCGGATCAGCGACGCGTCGCTGCCATGGGCAGGGGAGGACGGTCGCAAGGCGTCCGACCTGTTCGTCAGTATACGAGAGATTTCCGAACAGCTGGGGCCGATGCCGCCGCATGCGCTGGTCGAGCTGATCCATGCGCAGAGTGCGCAGGTGACGGTCAGTGCCGGCCTGGTGGAACATCCGCGCCTGGCCATATGGGGCCCGCTGGAAGCGCGGCTGCAATCGGCCGGGCGAGTCGTCCTCGCAGGCCTCAACGAGGATGTCTGGCCACATCGTCCGCCACCCGACGCGTTCCTGCCGCGGCGGTTCCGGAGCGAGCTTGGCCTGAACGATCCGGAGGACCGGCTCGGCCTGTCGGCGCATGATTTCGCGCAGCTGGCCTGTGCGCCGAAGGTCGTGATGCTGTACGCAGCGCGGCGCGATGATGCGCCAGCGGTCGCCTCGCGCTGGGTCTGGCGCCTGAAGACGCTCGCCGAGGGGGCGCTGGAGGACGAGGCTGCTGCCGCACTGGCGCCGGACAATGGGCACCCATTGGAATGGGTCTCCGCGATGCAATTGCGGGGCACAGGCAGCCTGCCGGCTGACTTCTCTGCCGAACCCAAGCCGACGCGGCACCCGGAAGGGTGGCCGAAGCGCCTGTCCGTGACCCGTATCGACCTGTTGCAGCGCGATCCCTATGCGATGTGGGCTGAGAATGTGCTTGGCCTGTCGCCGCTTGACCCGATGAATGCACCGCTCGGCCCCGCGCCGCGTGGCACGGCGATCCACCGTGCGCTGGAACTGCTGGAAGACGATGGTACGCCAAAGACAGCGGCGCACCTGATGGTGCTGCTGGAGCAGGAACTCGCCCGCGTCGGCGAGCCGGAAGACGACTGGGCTGCGCGCCGCGCTGTGTGGCAGAAGACGGTCGACTGGTACCTGACCTGGCGGGCCGGGCGCGACATTGGTGGAGGCAAGCCGAAGCTGGAAGTGAACGGCCGGCTGGAATTCGACATTGCGGGCTATCCGTTCACGCTCTCGGCCAATGCGGACCGAATCGAGCGCACCGCCACCGGGGACCTGGTGATCGTGGATTTCAAGACAGGCAGTCCGCCCTCGGACAAGGAAATCGCCACCGAACTGAGCCAGCAGATGCCGCTGCAGGCGCTGATCGCCCGCGAGGGCGGCTATAAGGGCATTCCGACCGCGACCGTCACCGCGCTGGAATACGTGGCGTTCAAGGCCAAGCCGGATGCAAGGCTGGTGGGCGTGTCCAAGGCGCTGACCGCGACGCCGGGAGAACTCGCGGACAAGGCGGAGGAGGGCGTCAAACGCCTGATCGCCAATTATCGCCAGCCCGACACGACGTTCCTGTCGGCGCCGCGCGTGAAGTTCGTGAAATATGACAATGGCTTCAATCGGCTGGCGCGCCGCGCCGAATGGGCGGGCGACACCGAAGACGGGGAGAGCGACAATGGCTGATCCCTTCGAACCGGTCTTCGAAAGCGACGAAGCCGACGCTTTCCTCAGCGCAATCGGCGTACAGGCCGCCGTGGCCAATCCGGCGATTCCGGCCTTCGTCTCGGCCAATGCCGGGAGCGGCAAGACCAAGGTCCTGATCGATCGGGTGGCGCGGCTGCTGCTGCGCCGTGAGGATGGCCGGCCCGGAGCCGCGCCGGATTCCATTCTCTGCATCACCTATACGAAGGCGGCGGCGAGCGAGATGCTGTCGCGCCTGTTCAAGACTCTGGGCCGCTGGTCGGTGATGAAGGATGAGAAACTTCGCGAGGAACTGGCCAAGCTGGAAGGCCGGACCGACGCTGCCTACACGCCTGATGATTTGAAAGCGGCGCGCGCGCTGTTTGCCCGCGCGCTTGAATCGCCCGGCGGCCTGCGCATCGAAACCATCCATGCTTTCTGCGCGCGTATCCTGAGACGGTTCCCGCAGGAGGCGGGCGTTCTGCCAGGCTTTACCGAGATCGAGGAAGATGAGGCGGCGGTGCTGTGGCAAACGGCGCGGGGCCGCGCCGTGCTGCAGGCCAGGGGCGTGTCGCCTGACCTGCTGGACCTGCTGGCACTGGAGGGCGGCCATGACGGGGCCATGGCCAGTCTCGACATGCTGCGCTGGTCGGCCAGCGCTGTGCTCGACTTTGCCGAGGTGCACGGTTTTGATTTCGATGCGATGGATTTCGCGCTGCGCGAAGGCCTGAACGCGCCGGAAGCGAGCGCGGACGAACTTCTGGACCTTGCCATGGGTGAGGCGATGCCGGTTGCAGACCTGAAGGCAGCCATCGGCGTACTGCAGGGCGGCAAGGTATCGGACCAGAAGACGGCTGACGCGCTGGTCGCGGTCCTGAATTCCGAGGACGCGACAGACCGGTGGGAGGCCTATCTCAGCATATTCACCACCGGCAGCGGCGAGTATCGCAAGTCGAACCCGTACACCGCCGACAGCGTGAAACAGTCGCCTTTGATCGCCGACCTGTTTCAGATGAAGGATGGCGAAGGCCGGGAAGTGGCTCGTGTGCGCCAACTGGCCGAACTGCTCGCCCGCGCGCGGGCGTTCGAGCGGACATCTGCGCTGCTGCGCGTCGGGGTACCCGCCCTGCAGGCCTACCAACAAGCCAAGGCGGCGCGAGCGGCGCTCGACTTTGACGACCTGATCCACAAGACGCGCCTCCTGCTGACACAGAACGGGATGTCCGACTGGGTGCTCTACAAGCTCGACGGCGGCCTGAGCCATGTCCTGCTGGATGAAGCGCAGGATACGAGCCCGCCGCAATGGGACCTGATCACGGCGCTGACGGAGGAGTTCTTTTCCGGGATTGGCGCCGAGCGCCAGCAGGATCCGCGCACCTTGTTCATTGTCGGCGACGAGAAACAGTCGATCTATTCGTTCCAGGGGGCTGACCCGTCAAAGTTCCGGGACAAGGCGCAGGAACTGAGCCTGCGGTCGTCCGACATGCTCCAGCTGTCGATGGACATGTCGTTCCGGTCGTCGCCGCAAGTGCTGGAATTCGTCGACCAGGTCTGGAACAGCGCACCGCCGATTGATGTGGCGCATGCGCCGTCGGCGCCCCTGACGGCCGATATCGTGACGCATACCGCGCGACGGGCGAGCCAGCCGGGCTGTGTCGAGCTGTGGCCGATCGAGCCGATGGCCGAGGATGTTCCCGAGGATGCGTGGGACCGGCCCGTCAACGCGATGCGCGAAGCCTCGCCCAAGGCGCAGCTCGCCAAGCATCTTGCGATCCAGATCAGGGACATGATCGATAGCGGCGAAACGATCTGGGCAGAATTACCGGACCGGTCGTGGGTGCGCAGGCCGATGGAACCGCAGGACGTTCTGGTGCTGGTGCGCGGACGGACGGGCGGCCTGTTCGATGCGATGATCGGGGCGTTGAAATCGGTTGGCCTGCCGGTGGCGGGCGCGGACCGGCTGAAGCTGCTCGACCATATCGGCGTGCAGGATTGCCTGAACCTGTTGCGGTTTGCGGTGTTGCCGGAGGCGGACCTGACGCTGGCGGAAATCCTGAGGGGGCCGTTCCTCGGCCTGGTCGATGATGACCGCTATCTCTATCCGCTCGCTGGCGAGCGCGACAAAGGCGTGTCGCTGTGGCGCCGTATTCAGGAAAGTGACGACCTCGACGTTCAGGCGGCAGCGGATTTCCTGCGCGGCCTGCTGGACCGGACGCATCTGGCCCCTTTCGAATTCCTGTCCGCGGTGATGGACCAGGCCGGGGCGGACGGCCAGACCGGCTGGGAAAGGATCAATGCGCGGCTGGGGACACCGGCGCGCGACCCGGTCGAGGCGCTGATGGCGCGGGCGCTGTCGCATGATTCCATGGAACCGGCGTCGCTGCAGGGATTCCTGGCGGCTATGGAAGCGCATGACACTGAAATAAAACGCGATCTGGCCGCACCGGAGCGTGAAGTGCGGGTGATGACGGTGCATGGGGCCAAGGGCCTGCAGGCGCCGGTCGTGGTGTTGCCGGACACGACGGCGGGGCCGCGGGGCGGGTCTGCGCGCATGTTCGACCTGGACGGCGTGCCGGTCTGGTCGCCGCGCAAGGATGCCGACACGCCGGAGCTTGCCGCTGCACGATCCATTGCAGATGCCAAAGCGGAGGAGGAGCACCGGCGGCTGCTCTATGTGGCGCTGACGCGGGCGCAGGACCGGCTGATCATCGCCGGGCACTGGCATGGCGGCGGCAAGGAAGGCTATCACAAGAAATCCTGGTACGCGCTGTGTGCCGAGGCGATGAATGCGTTCGCGCCAGAGGGAAATGAGGGGGTTCGCCGGCATGGGGTGCCGGGGCCCCTGAAGGGTGGCGAGGGGGCGGCAAGGGGGCAGCAAGGGGGTGTTCCGGACTGGGCATTGCACCCGCCGCCCGCCGATGGCCCGGCGCGCCGCCTGAGCGCGCCGACCGGTCTCCTGTCGCGGCGCACGCCTGTGCTGGCCCCGTTCGGACCGCACCGCGAGGCGCAGATGAAGCGCGGGCGGCTGATCCACTCCCTGCTGCAATACCTGCCTGAACTTCCCGAGGCGCGGCGTGAAGCGGCGGGCCGGGAATTCCTCGGACGAGACGCCGACCTGGACGATGCCCAGCGGGCCGAGATGCTGGGCGCTGCGATGGGCGTGCTTCAGGACCCGGCCATGGCCGAGGTATTCGCGCCGGGCGGGCGGGCCGAGGCGGCGGTGATCGGCACGGACCCGGACCTGCTGGGGCGTACGATCATCAATGGTCGGGTCGACCGCCTTGTGGTGACGCCCGACCGGGTGTTGGTCGTGGATTTCAAGACCGATCAACCCGCGCCGGACAGGGTTTCGGGGGTCGCGGCGACATACATGACCCAGATGGCGGCCTATTGGGCGGTGCTGAAGCAGGCCTATGGCGGCCGGGAGGTGGTGGCGGCGCTGTGCTGGACGGACGGGCCGAAACTGATGGTCCTGCCGGAGGCGGACCTGTTAGCGGCGCTAAAGCGTACGCAGAGCGAGGTTTGACTCCGGCGCTGAACCCCTATGTATCATCCAGTGAAGCAAGATAGAGGAGCCTGTCATGGCTGCAATCAATGTGACTGACGACGAATTCGACACGGTTATCGGGACGTCCGACGTGCCGGTCGTGGTGGATTTCTGGGCGGAATGGTGCGGCCCCTGCAAGCAGATGTCGCCGCATCTTGAAGCCGTTTCGGAAGACATGGCCGGCAAGGTGAAAGTCGCCAAGATCAATGTCGACGAGAACCCGATGGTTGCCTCCAAGTATGGCATTCGCGGCATGCCGACCCTGATGGTGTTCAAGGACGGCAAGGTTGCCGCGACCCATCTCGGCGCGATGAGCAAGCAGGCCATCGCCGACTGGATCAAGGCGAGCGTCTAGGCGGGCTCCGGCTCGCTGGTCAGCGACAAGAAGACATCTTCCAGGTCGGGGGCTTCGGTAACGAGGTCCCCGATACTGATTCCGGCGCTGCGGACCTGTTCGAGCAGCCGACCGATGCCCGTCTCGCTGGTGCGGAACGTGACCGCCAGCGTGCCGTCCGGGCGGATCTGGGCATCGAGACCGGACAGGCTGTCCGGCACGGTGCTGAGCGCTTCTTTCGGGGTGATCACCAGCGTCTTGTAGTCGAGGCGCGACAGCAGTGCCGGGGTCGGTTCGCAGGCGACGATTTCGCCATGGTTCACGATGGCGATCGAATCGCAGAGCTCTTCAGCTTCTTCCAGATAGTGCGTTGTCAGGATGATGGTTGTGCCGCGATCGTGCAATTCCCGCACATAGGTCCAGAGCGAACGGCGCAATTCCACGTCGACGCCAGCGGTCGGCTCATCGAGAATCAGGACGGGCGGATTGTGGACGAGGGCCTTGGCGACCATGAGCCGGCGCTTCATGCCGCCGGACAATTGGCGCACATAGGCGTCTGCCTTGTCGTCGAGGCCGAGGGCGGTGAGGATTTCAAGGCTGCGGCGTTCAGACTTCGGCACGCCATAGAAGCCGGCCATCAGTTCCAGCATTTCCATCGGCGTGAAGAAGGGATCGGCGACGATTTCCTGGTTCACGACACCAATGGCGGCACGGCTCTGGCGGGGGTGCTTGTCGATATCGAGGCCCCAGATGCGGGCCGTGCCCGAGGTCTTGTTCACCAGACCGGCGAGAATGTTGATGAAGGTCGACTTGCCCGCGCCATTGGGGCCGAGCAGGCCGAAGACCGAACCGCGCGGGATGCGCAGGCTGATATCCTTCAGGGCATGCTTTTCCGGCATCTTGCCGGAGGCATGGTAGACCTTTTCAAGGTGTTCGACTTCGATGGCGTATTCGGGAGCGGTTGTCGCGTCGGTCATGCGGGCCTCAATGCTATGGCAGGGCGATCTTGCGCAGCGCGGCCCTGCGGACTAGTTAGGTCGATGAAGCGGTGCGAACAAGGACTTGCGCCGGAAACTCCATGGAAAGCCGCGACCGATGGAAAAAACCCGTGATGTTTTCAGCCCACCTGAAATCGTGCTGGCGACCAGCCGCAAGGTCTCCTGTAATGGCGGCGGCGGGGCCCTTGGCCACCCGAAAGTCTGGTACGAGATGGGCGATGAGGACTTTGTCGAGTGCAAGTATTGCGACCGGCGATACATCCTGATCGGCGGCAAGGAAGATCGTCGCAAAACGCCGAGATGAGGCTGAGTCATGAAAATCCTGGTTGCAGGGGGCGGTATCGGCGGACTGACGGCCGCGCTGGCGCTGACGCAATTCGGGCATGACGTAACCGTCCTGGAACAGGCTGATTCGCTGAGCGAGGTCGGCGCCGGGCTGCAGATCAGCCCGAATGGCATGAAAGTGTTCGAGGCGCTGGGCCTGTCCGACCGGATCGCCGAGAACGCGTTCCAGCCGGAAGGTATTGAAATGCGCCTCGGCCAGAGCGGCCGGGTTGTCTTTGATATACCGCTGGGCCTCGCTGCGGCTGACCGCTGGGGCGGCCCCTATCTTCACCTGCATAGGGCAGACCTGATCAGCGCGCTGAGCGATGAACTGGCCGAACGGGCGCCGCAGGCCGTGAAACTGGGCGCGAAGCTCGCCAGTTATGAACAGGATGAGAACGGCGTGACGGCTGTACTCGATGACGGCACCCGCCTGACGGCGGATGTCCTGGTCGGGGCCGACGGAATCCATTCTGTCGTGCGGGAGCAGATGCTGGGGCCGGACCGGCCGCGGTTTACCGGCAATGTCGCGTGGCGCGCCGTTGTGCCGATCGACCTGCTGGGCAAGGACCTGCCGCCGCCGACCGCCTGTGCGTGGGTCGGCAAGGGCCGCCATGCGGTGACCTATCGGCTGCGCAGCGGATTGCTCGCGAATTTTGTCGGCGTGGTCGAACATGATGGCTGGCAGGTGGAATCCTGGTCCGGCGAAGGCGCGAAGGAAGACGCGCTCAACGACTTTGCCGCATTCCATCCCGTGATCCTGAACCTGGTTCGGAACGCGGCCAAGCTGAACCGCTGGGCGCTTTATGACCGCGCACCGCTGGATCGCTGGAGCGACGGCCGGGTCGTGCTGCTAGGCGATGCCTGTCATCCGATGCTGCCGTTCCTCGCGCAAGGCGCCGTGATGGCGGTGGAGGATGCCTGGGTGCTGGCCGCGCGACTGTCAGAGGGAACGGACGTGGGCGTGGCCCTTGCAGACTATGAAACGGACCGGAAGAGGCGGACAAGCGCCGTTCAGGCAGGCGCGCGGGCGAATGCAAAGCTGTTCCATCGGCACAATCCGCTGACTCAATTGGCGACATATGGTCCGATGTGGCTGGCAGGCCGTGCCGCGCCGGGCTTCGTGCATTCGCGCAATGACTGGATCTATGCCCATGATGTGACGGCCACCCAGCGTGGTAAGCCCTTGCCTTAATGTGCGGCAACGGGCAGGCATTGTCCCTCCTGCCAGTAATTTATGGGCACATTCATGCTTTCGATTCTCGATCTCTTTCGCATCGGCATTGGCCCGTCGAGCTCGCATACGGTGGGGCCGATCCGGATTGCCAACCGGTTCTCGGCGTCCCTGAGTGAAGCGGGCGTATTGGAGCAGGTGGTGCGGATCGAGGTCGAGCTGCAGGGGTCGCTGGCGCTGACCGGCGCGGGGCATGCGACGCCAAAGGCCGTGGTGCTGGGCCTGCTCGGGCTTGAGCCAGAGACGCTGGATCCGAACACGGCCGACGCACAGGTGGCCGACGTCTATACCGGCAAACGTCTCCCGCTTGCGGATGGGAGAGCAATCGATTTCGATCCGGAGACGGACATTGTCTTTGCCTATCATGTTTTGCCGGAATTGCATCCGAACGGCATGACGCTGCGCGCCTTTTCGGCGCGTGGCGACGTGCTGCAGGACGAGACGTATTATTCAACCGGCGGGGGGTTTATCGCCACGGCGAAACAGTTGAAGACGCCGCCAGCCGACGATATCGTGCAGGCCGGCATTGAAGTTCCGCATCCTTTTGCATCGGCGGCAGACCTTCTGTCGATCTGCGCCGACAAGGGTGTCGCCATCCATGACGTGATCCTGGCCAATGAGGACGCGATGCGGCCGAGGCCGGAGATGGAAGCGGCGATCGACCGGATTGCGGATGTGATGCTGGACTGTATCGAGAGAGGGTTGTCACGCGAGGGTGTCCTGCCGGGTGGCCTGAAGGTGCGACGCCGGGCGCCGGGCTTGTGGCAGAAGCTGCAGGCTGCGCCGCAATCGAATGAGCGCGAACAATTGTTCGACTGGCTGAACGTCTACGCCATGGCTGTGAATGAAGAGAATGCTAGCGGCGGGCAGGTGGTCACGGCGCCGACCAATGGGGCGGCGGGAATCATTCCGTCCGTCATCAAACATTATTGCGCGGATGCAGAAGACGCCAAAGTACGGCTGCGCAAGTTCCTGCTGACAGCGGGCGGCGTCGGCTTGCTGTACAAGCAGCGCGCCTCCATATCCGGCGCTGAGATGGGATGCCAGGGGGAGGTGGGTGTCGCGTGTTCGATGGCGGCGGCGGGGCTGGCCGCGGTATGGGGCGGCACACCGCAACAATGCGCGAATGCCGCCGAGATCGGCATGGAACACAATCTGGGACTAACCTGCGACCCGGTTGGCGGGCTGGTGCAGATTCCCTGCATCGAGCGCAATGCGATCGGTGCGGTAAAAGCCGTCAATGCTGCACGGCTGGCGCTTCACTCGGTGGAGCAGACCAAAGTATCGCTCGACCAGGTGATCGAGACGATGCGCCAGACGGGTATCGACATGTCGTCCAAGTACAAGGAAACGAGCCAGGGCGGACTGGCGGTCAACGTCATCGAATGCTGAGGCTCAGCCCCATGCCTGATTGGCCGGGTGGTTCTGGGCCAGCGGGACCATCATGCGTGTCATGTAGCGCACTTCCCTTGCTAGGCGGGCAGCATGGGCCGGGTTCAGCAAGGATGTATGGGTTTCGCCGTCGAGTCCGAACAGGCGTCCATAGCCGCCCTGGTTCGAGACGGACCTGACGAGGCCGGCATTTTCTCCGCCGTCGGCCTCGCGCGAAAAGACCGATACCGGCGAATTGACCGTGACGGCCGGGTTGAAACAGGCGGCGGCGGGATCAATTGCGGTGACTTCGCCACGCGCCGCCGTCCAGTGATCAGGCTTGCGGAACAGGAACCGTTTCTCGGCCCGGCGCTCGCGCGGCAGGTCGATATCGTCGCCGGTGAAGGGCGCGACTGCGCGCAGAAGACCGGATTTTGCGACTGCGCCGCCTATCCGCAACAGGAAGGCAAAGGCGTTGAGCGGGCGCATGCCGCCTGCCTTTCGCAAGTATTTGGGGTTCATCGCGTCGACGAAGACGCGGCCGGCCAGTTCGTCGGGATGGAGATTGGCAAAGGCGTGCAGGCGCAAGCCCGCCATGGAGTGCCCAATCAGTACGTAAGGCGGGCGCGCGCCGAGCACGGCGAGCAGGCGGCGCAGGTCGGCGATGTGGAATTCGGGTGTCAGCGGCGTGCCCTCGGGCGCCGGATCGCTCCAGTCCATGCCGGCCCGCCCATAGAGGACCACGCGATGGTCGGCCTTCAGCGCCTCCTTGACCCACCAACCGTCGACATAGGATCCGAACGCGCCATGATCGAACACGACCCATGGCGCGCCTTCCGGGCCTTCGACCAGAACATGGAGGCGGCGGCCAGCGTCAATGTCGACCAGGTCAAATGGGGCGTGCATCGCGAAAAATCTCCGCAGGCAAGTTCGGGAATAGGGGAGGAAAGCGGCGTCTTTGAGTCGGGCGATTTATAGGCCCATACGCTGTGGACCGGTACCGACCTTTGCAGGCGGCGACTGCTATTTTCGGCTCTCGGGGGCCCGACGGCGCCTGTCTTGAGGTCGACATCATTCGTTTCGGCCAAGAAACGAGCGGGGCATCTTACTGGAAGCTTCCGATAAGAATTCCGTTGACCATGTAATGGTAAATAAGCCTACTGAAATCAAGCGAACTATATTGTGGGTTGTTGGGTCGATGGCAAAACAGATGCAGGAGATGGTCGTATTCTGGATATCCGGTGTGGCTATCCTTGCTGCTGCACAAGTAATGGTTAATGGTCTCGGCGTCTGGGAGCCAGGTGCATTACCGGGTTTTGCTCTCAAGTCGGCCATTCCGCTGGCGGTCTGCGTCGCCATTGTTGCCCTGCTCGCGATCGCCGGGGAACGCGAGCGGACAACCATTGCGCCCTATATCCTGTTCTTCGCGATTTCAGCGACGTCGATCTTCGGCCTGACAAAGACGCTGACCGGATCGCATGCCGCGTCGACCAACCTGCTGCTGTATGGACTGTCGTTCTATACGGCGTCGCTTGCCTATATTGCGCGGAGCCGCAGGCTCACCCCGCGCGCGGCAGTGCTCGCGAGCAACCCGCTGCTGGTCATTACGGGCCCGGTCGCAACGCAGTTCAGGGACATTCGTTACCGCGGCCTGCGCAGCCGGGCGGACTATTATCTTCCCTTCGTGTTCCTTGGCCTGTTCCTGCAGCAGACGATCGCGACCCCGCTGACCAAGACGTTCGATCTTCTCAAGGAGACCGATATTGTTTCGTCGCTGACCTTTGCGGCGATTTTCGAGCTGTTCGTGTATGCCAATTTCTGCGGCCTGTCGCTGATCATATTCGGCCTCGCCGGTCTCATGGGGTTCAGGATCCCGCTGAACTTCCGGCAGCCATTCTCGTCAACGAACGTGATCGACTTCTGGCGGGGCTGGCACACGTCATTGTCGGTTGTGCTCAAAAGCCTGTTCTACGCGCCGACCAAGAAGCAGTTCGGCACATCGGCCGCGCTCTTCACCGTCTATATGGGGTCGGCCATGTGGCATGGCGTGACCCTGAATTTTGCCCTGTGGGGCCTGTTCCACGCGCTCATGTTCGTGATCACGCTGCGGCTGCTGAAGCGCGGGTTCAAGGTGCCGGCCTTTTTCGTGCTCGGCATCGCCGTCGTGATCGGGCGCATGCTGTTCGCCGATTCCGATTCCGGGCGCCTGTTCGAGAAGCTGCACTTCCGCTTTGTCGATTTTTCCGTTGTCTACAAGTTGACCCATATGCCCTGGACGACGCAGCTCGCGCTGGGGCTGATTGTCGTGTTCGTGGCGCTGGAAATCCTGCTGCAGACCAAGCCGTATTTCTCGCAGCGAAACTACAAGTTCTACCGGCTTCCCGTGGTCCAGTTCGCGATGCTCGCGCTGATGCTGGCCACGATCGCCAATGGGGTGGGGATGGATTATGCCGTTTATGGTCAGCGTTAATCGTTTCATCTGGCGGTTCGGCATTCCGGCGCTGTTGCTGGCTTATGTCGGCTATCTCGTATGGGGCTATACGCAGCAGACGGATGGCGGGCGCACCGCCATCATCCACCAGCATCTCAGCAATCTCGAAGCCATGGACCATGTCGACGGTCTCGTTCTGGGAGGTTCGAATGCCGTCTTCAGCCTGTCGGCATCCCAGCTCGACGAACTGAGCGGGATGACCTGGTACAATGCCTCGCTGATGAACGAAGGCTATACCGATCCAAACTATCGCCGCTTTGTCACACGGGTGGCTGAAACTGTCGATCCGGATGCCATCAGGCTTGTCGTCTATTCCACGGTGTCGCCATTACGGGCGCACGAGTTTGACCGGCGGAAGAACTTCAAGGGCGATGTCACCGGGCACATACCGCTCAGTATCAAGCCCAGCCGGAGCGCGCTCGACTATTTCATCCAGTCGGCATTCCAAGGCGGCGTGAGCAAGTCCAAGGACTATCCCCTGCCGACCCGGGATGGCGACATCGACTTCAGCCATGTCGACTGCGGCGACCTGCCGGCCGAGGGTCAGTTTTTCGAATGGGAGGATGTGACGCTGTCGGCCCGGACGATCGCGATCCAGACGGCCTTCCTGGAGTCCGTGTTCCCGAAGGCAAAAGTGGTGATCGTGCTGCCGAGCGAATATTATTCCCGGCCCGAGGACCTGGAGAACCGCAGGCGGCTGGTTGATTCGCTGTTCGACCAGGTGACCCATGATTTCGATGGTATCGCGACGATAGATGCGTCCCGCGTTAGCCTGGTCGAGCAGTCGCCTTATCCGGTCTTCGGCTATGTCTGCGATTCCCGCCACCATGCGAACCAGATTGGCCGGGCGTTCCGGACGCAGGACCTGTTCGCGCGCCTGGATGCGAGCTGACGCACTGGCGGGCGTGTTTTGGGGCAGGGGAGCGGACTCGCATCATGCCGGTCAGGAAGGTCGTCTCGGGCGATATCTGCAATCGCGGCACGGATGCCGGGTCGTTGTGCGCGGCCCAAAATGGCGGTTCCGACAAATGACCGCGTTTCTTTGACAATCCCCTTGCGGATGACCAGACGCTCAAATAATTGAGCACATGCTTCCAAGTATTGTGATCTTCGATGACTTCCTGATGGATCCCATGCGCGCGCGAGCGGATGCCTTGAAGTTGAACTATGATCCCAAGCTCAATCGTGGGAACTATCCGGGGCTCGTTTCAGACCGGCCTTTGGAGATCAAGGGGCTCGCTGAATCGGTTTCCAGTCGGATAGGCGTCCCGTTGGGTGCCGCTGCCGGCACGGCACATTCGTGTTGCCGCCTCACTCGCAAGGGCGACAAAGGCCGAAGCGGTGTCCATGTCGACCCCTGCTTCTATTCCGGGATACTATTCCTGAACAAGCCTGAGCATTGTCACGGCGGGACCGATTTTTTTACGCACCGGCGTACGGGCCTCGACCGGGTGCCAGCTAAACTCACAGATGTCCTGGCTGCAGGTTACAGCCATCCCGATGCGCTTATCGAAGATGTTGTGAATCGGGACACGCTGAGGCCGGAGAAATGGCAACGCACCTTGCGCATTCCCATGAAGTTCAACCGTCTGCTCTTGTTTAGTCCGTGGCTTTTCCACAATTCAGGCCCCGCATTCGGCAATAGCCCGGAAGACGGTCGGCTTGTCTGCCTGATGTTTTTCAACCGCAAGGCCCAAGAGGCGAACGGCGGCTGATAGGGGGGTAAAAGGCGCTTCTGGTTAACCCTGTCGTTGAACGTGCGCGATTGCTTCTAGCAGGGGTTGCCAGCAGAATTTTTAAACCTTAACAGATTGTTAGTTTTGGGCGTTCGGTCTGAACGTTGAGGGGAAAGTCATGAGCAAATTCAGAAAAATTCAAAGTCGTAAATCCTTGTTGGCAACGGTCGGTATCTCGACAATTGCATTCGCCCTTATGGCGCTTCCTGCGTCGGCAATTGTCCCGAACGACGATCATACATCTGAAGATGTCGTCGATACGTCACAAGACGTGACAGGTGTCGGCATGTTCTTTCGCAATGACGGCTTTGTGTGCTCGGGAACGTTGATCAACCCTCGGACCGTCTTGTTCGCCGCGCACTGTGTCAATGATCGACCGGCCAGCGACTATGGGCCCACCATACAATCGGCGTGGTCATTCCAGACGAACGCGCTGCCAGGCTTTTCTGACTGGATAGCAAACAGCTTCGGAAGCAACCCGGACCTCTTCGTCTATAATAACAACCAGGTCATTTATAATCTCGATTCGATCGCGCGTCCGGAAAGTTCCGGGTTTCTCGAAGGAGATATCGCCCTGTCGTCGCTGGATACGCCTGCCAGCAATATTCCAACCTGGGCACTGCTCTTTTCCCCCCTCGATACCCCGTCCTCGACCGATCCCGTTACGGGCACCGGCTATCACGTGAATATCACCGGCTATGGCCGTTCCGGCAGCGGCACGACTGGCGCGAGTCTCGGAATCGATTGGCGCCGGCGGGCTGCACAGAACATGCTTGGGGCGCTGACTTCGTTCGACGATCGCAATACATTCCTGTTCGGAGACCCTTTCGGCGACTTGCCGCAGAATCTTTACAGACTCGATTTTGACGACCCGAATGGCACGAACCCCTACGATTTCAACTTGTATCGCGACGAAGCTTTGGCGAACGAGGGTACGACGGCCGGCGGTGATAGCGGTGGGCCGCTGATCATCGACGCCGCGAACAATAGCGGATTTGATGAGGACGTCGTGATCGGCGTGTTGTCGGGCGGTTCGCGATTCTTCGGTCCTCAAGTCTTCAGTTCCTATGGCACCGAGTCCTTTTACCAGCCGCTGTTCTATTATTGGGACTGGATTGCCGCCAACAACCCGTACCGGTATGTCGGCGCGAATGCCGGAGATGGGAACTGGGAGGACTCCAGTCATTGGGCGACCCGTCTGGATCCTAACTATCGCGTCATTGATGCGTCTGGCGCCGTCGTAAATGGTACGCCCTCTAATCCGGGCGCCGGGCTCGCGGGCGACAAGCCAAGTTTTGGGATTGTTTGTTTTGATCCCAACCCCCGCGGCGAGGGCGTTGGCGACTCCTGTCAAAACCTGGAGACAGGCGATCCAGAACCGTTGAGCGTTCCCTCCGTGCAGTCGGGTATTGGCCAACTCCAACAGAATCTCGATGGCAACGGACTCATCGCGGTATCGATTGACGGTTCCGTCGGCGCTGAACAGCAAAGCGGCATTGGTGCGGCGGACCTGTCTTCCCCGACACTCGTCAACTTGGAGAACCAACCGCAGGCCGGTGGATACCTGGACGATCCGCTCCCCAGCCCGACAATCGATAATGGCCTCGTGGGGGCAACCGGTTTCGTTCCCGGTAATATCGATCCGGATATCGGCGCCGGGATCAACGCGCGCTACTTCGATGTCACGCTTTCGGCGGACGGCACGACAACACTCAGCTCTGTTGTCGAGATTGACCGGCTGACCGTTGCGGGAAGTGGTGCGGCATTGGATATCGCCGCGTCAGGCAGCCTCACCAGCCTGATCGATGTCATGCATGTATCGGGAACGGTGAATGTTGATGGATCCCTGGTGACTCCGGGGGATTATCTGAATGTCGGCGGCCTGTTGTCGGGTTCGGGAACAATCACCACGCCCTTCCTGACGAATGTCGCCGGTGCGATAGCGCCCGGCGGCCTGGGAGCGGAAGGCCAATTGTCGATTGATGGCAGCCTCATCCTGTCATCTGGGTCGATATTGCTGATGGATGTGTCGGCGACAGGCAATGACCTGCTCAATGTTTCAGGCGATGTGTCGCTTGGGGGAGTCATCGAACTGGCCGGAGCAGCCGCTTATGGCGACCAGTATTCAGTGATGAGTTATGGCGGCACCTCTTCCGGTGCATTCAGCGATGTAACCGGATTGGGTGCGGGTGTGCTTCAAGCATTGATTACTGATGCGGGCGGCGTCATCCAGCTGAGCATCGATGCCGGGTCGTTCCTGGACGTGCTGCCAGAGGCGCCGAGCGGCGTTCAGCGTTACTACGCGCAGTCGCTCGATGGCGCGCGGGGCACTTCCTATTCTGACTTGAGCGAATTGTATTCCCTTGTCGACCTTCTCGGCCCCACCGATCTTGCGGCCGCTTTTGACGCGATTGCGCCGAACGATGCCATCACCTCCGGCCAGGGGTCGATTGCGATGGGCGACGCGCTCGGGAAGCGGCTTGATGCGCGACTGCGGCAGGTTCGCAGGGGCGAGCGGGGGTTCGTCACGCAAGGGTCTGCTGCGGGAGTCCAGGTCGCGTCGCTTGACGCAATGTCGAGCTTCTCGCTCATATCGAGCCAGCTCGCCGCTGTTGAAGCAAGCGAGGCGTCAGGTGTGCGTCCCATGAAGGACGGCTACGGAGGATTCGCCAGCATCGACTTCTTTACCGGGGATGCCGATTCGGGATTGGCTGGCAGGAAGGCTGATATAGAAGGATTCGCGATAACCGGCGGCATAGACAAGACGATCGGCACGGACGCCATCATTGGCGGCATGATCAGCTACAGCTCGTCTGACAATACGATGGACTCCGGGATGGGCGATGCCGAAATCAGCGGGGCCTCCGTCGGATTGTACGGCTACGTGCCGTTCGAAAACCGGGTATTTGTCGATGGTCATGTCAGCTATGGCAGCTATTCTGTCGACATGTCGCGGACGGCCCAATTGGTCGGCGGGACTCTCGCGGCAACGGGCGACACCAATGCTGACCAGCTTTTGGTTGGAGCGAGCGTCGGGCGTGAATACCAGTTCAACAACGGGATCAATGTTACGCCTTCGGCGGGCCTCCTTCATGCGAGTTACGATATTGATGCGTACTCAGAAAAAGGCAGCGTGATTGCAATGGACGTCGCATCGCGTGATTTGACGAGCACGCAGCTTTCCCTGGGGGCGGTGATCGATTGGGAATTGGGCGAATCTGGCTCGGTTCGGCCGATGCTTGGAGCCGCCGTGGTCCACGATCTGGACGCCGGGCATGATGTGGTGTTGGCGACATTTGTCGGTGCCCCGACAGCGTCGGCTGTTGTGTTCGCAGGCCCCGATCGCAGCCGCACCTGGCTCGATCTGGAAGCCGGTCTGGATGTGAATGTTTCGGACTCGATGGTCGCCACAATTGCGGTGAAGCAGACTGTCAATCGCGACGAGCTTTCACAGACTGTCATCGGTGCGAGTGCAACGCTGAAGTTCTGAGACTGCTGATTGTGCCCGACGAAGCGTGACCTGGTGGTCCGCTTCGTCGGGCTACCGCGTTTGACGGACCTTATTCGCGAACAAGGAAGGTCTCTGTTGGCTGGCTTGCGAACTTGCCGGCGATCGTGTTTGCGTCCCTGGGCTGCCCGCTCCAGACAATTTTTCCATTCTGGTCAGCAAGTGTCAGCTGGCCGAACCCCAGATAAAGCCAGGTGGCCGGGCGTTCGCTGTCCAGGTTCCAGTCTGACAGTATTTCGACCTTGCCTGCCGCGGCCCCTGAACCTGGCTCAAGCCTGATCCGGGCTGCCGGGGCGCCTTCTGCGGAAGCAATGGTCCATTCTCCGGCAACATTGGTGGCAGGCAGGTCCGAATTTGCGCCGCCTGGAGGGGATCCCGGCCCGGGTGACGACAAGCCTGGTGTGAGTTCGTCACGGCGGGCCGCTTGCGTCCGGGGCGCCGGCGAGGCTGCGTCGACGGGCTCGCGGTCCGGCCCGGCTTCCGGAGCGACAGACACGCGATCACTCTCCTGATCCATGCCGTTTTGAGCGCATCCCGCTAAAGCCACGCAAAACAAAATGCCAAGGGACGCGCCGAATCGACACGTTTTGCGGAGTGGTGCCATGTCGGAAATCTACTACATTTCGATACCCGATCGCAAATGTGCAGAAACAGGCTCGCCACACCGTGCCGTCAGTCCGAGCCTGGCCATTCCTCACATTTGTGATTCGGGCCGAAACGAAGATGCATGTCCGGTTCAGCGCGTTTCCCGCAGCATTCCGGATGCCGGCAAAGGTGTATGAGGGGGCCGTCAATGACCGAACGGACGATGCGCACGGCGTTCGTGGCGCTGGATGGCGTATGCCTTTTTAGGGCTGCTGGCTCCGCGAGTAGGACTCGAACCTACGACCGGGCGATTAACAGTCGCCTGCTCTACCAACTGAGCTATCGCGGATCAGCCGAGAGCGGGTCAATAGCAGACCATAGGGCCGGTTCAAGCCCCAACTTGCTGCTGCTGTCCAAAAACTTCGGCGTCAGACAAAAAAAGGCGGGAGACAAAAGCTCCCGCCGAGGCGTTGGGTGATGGTGGGTGTCTCCAAGAGAAGACAGCTTGACCATCACCCGAATTGGTTAATGCGACGTAAACGAATAACCGGGAAACGCGGGAGAATTGCGCAACGCTGCGTTAATCATGCTGAAATTACGCGAAATGGGGTGGGGGATGTCTGGAGGCTCCACCCGGAATCGAACCGGGGTGCGCGGATTTGCAATCCGCTGCGTCACCACTCCGCCATAGAGCCTGACCAGAGGGGCGTCACTAGCAAGCAACGCGCCTGCTTTCAATCTGCCTTTTCATCCCCCGTGCGTTTATCGCGCATTGCGCCCAACGCCGCCCATGCTAAAGGGCGGTTCTACGTTCGTTTTTGCCAGAGGAAGGCGTGCGCCCATGAACTTTGACGCAGCCCGTGAGATCATGGTGGATAGCCAGATCCGCCCGAATGATGTGACCGACGCGCCAATCGTCTCGGCATTCCTGCGCACGCCGCGCGAAGCCTTTGTGCCCAATTCGCGCAAATCGGTCGCCTATTCCGAACTTGAGATCGCGACGTCTCCTGAGCGTTCGCTATGGATTCCGCGCGACACGGCCAAACTGATCAAGCTGGCCGCGATCAAGCCGAGCGACATTGTCCTCGTGATCGGCGCAGGCGCAGGCTATGAAGCGGCCCTGATCAGCCACCTGTCGGAAACCGTGATCGCACTGGAAGAAACGACAGCGCTGGTAGATGCCATGGCGGCGCGTTTCGCGACGCTGGGCCTGGACCGGGCCGTTGCCGTCGAAGGCAGGATCGAAGCCGGCCTGCCGGACCAGGCGCCGTTCGATGTGATCTATGTCTGCGGCATGGTTGAAACCATACCAGATGCCTGGACAGCCCAGCTGGCAGAGGGCGGACGCCTTGTCGCTGTGGTGATGGACAGCGAGGGTCTCGGGCGCGGAACCGTGTTCACGAAGGCGGGTGATACGGTGGCGGCGCGGGATGCGTTCGACGCCTGTCCGCCGAAATTTACGCAGTTTGATCGCAAGCGATCCTTCGTTTTCTGATTCGCACTGCGCTGAATTGCCAGCATTGTTAAAACAATGGAAAAGTGAACAGTGTTCACTAGTACGTTCGGCGTGGCTATACCGGGGCACGCAAACCGGGACATCAGGGAGTTCAGGATGAGAGTAAAGTATCGTTGGTTGTTGGGCTCGGCCGCTATCGCCATGGTTGCGGGAATGCCTGCAGCAGGTGAAACGCTGGACGAGGCGATCGCCTCAGCTTTCGCAACCAATCCCCAGCTCGATTTCCAGCGCTATGAAACCGATATCGCCCGCGAAGGCCTTGAACAGGCCCGGTCCGGTGGGCGGACGACCGTGAATGTCAGCGGAAGTGCCGGATATGAATATGTCGATACGACGTCACCTTTCTCCTATAATCTGGGCGATCGGCCGATCGCCAGCGCGCAGGTGCAGGCCGTGCAGCCGCTCTATACGGGCGGCCGCGTCAGCGCGGGAATCCGGCAGGCGAAAGCGGGTGTCAGCGCGGCCAAATCGCAATTTGACGCTGCCGAGCAAAATCTCATCCTGGATGTGGTGACCGCCTATGTCGATGTGCGCCGCGACCGCGAAGCCGTTGCAATTCGCAAGAATAATGTCGACGTGACGGCCGAACAGGTGCGCGCGGCCGACGACCGATTCGAAGTGGGTGTCGTCACCCGGACAGATGTGTCACTCGCCAATGCCCGCCTCGAAGGCGCCCGGGCGGCTCTCGCCGGCGCGGAAGCCTCGCGAGAGGCCAGTGAGGCCAATTACCAGTTCCTGACCAGTCTCAAGCCCGGCGACCTTGCGCCGCCACCGCCTATCCCGCCGCTGCCTGCATCGCTCGAAGAGGCGGTCGCCATCGCGCTCGATGGAAATCCGGATATCGAAGCGGCGCGCAATTCCGAACGTGCCGCGAGCGAGGCCATTGAAGTGGCCCGGGCCCAGTATCGTCCGCAGGTCAATCTCGTGGGCACCGCCGGCGTCCAGGAAACCTATGGCAGCGATGCCGACCAGACGGACACGAGCGTCTCGGCTGTGGTGCAGGGCACGATCCCGCTGCTGTCCGGCGGCCTGATCAAGAGCCAGGTCAGTTCGGCGCGGCTGCGCCGCAATCAGGCCCGCAACCAGATTGATGTTCTGGAGCGCCAGATTCGCGCGCAAGTCGCGCAAGCCTGGTTTGGCTATGACGCGTCGCTGCGGTCCATCGAGGCGTCGAGCCGTCAGGTCGATGCTGCCGAAATCGCCTATGAAGGCGCCAAGGAAGAGCTGGCCGTGGGCGTTCGCACCACGCTGGACGTGCTGGATCAGGAGCAGCAATTGTTCGAGGCCCGCCTTGCGCTGGTCGAGTCCGAGCATGATGCCTATGTCGCGGCTTTCCGCCTGCTCAGGGCGGCCGGCGAACTCGACCAGCCCGTGCCGACAGGGGCTTCACCCGTCGCGGAATGACAAAGTTGTGGCTGTGTTGAAGGTTAATGACGTCAAGCGGTTGTTAACCCATACATTCTAACCATTAATCAATATTGATTCTGATGGGTAGATAGTAAGGGGCTGACATGGCCAACGAAGCGCACAAGGAGCCGACGATGGAGGAAATCCTCGCGTCGATCCGCAAGATCATCTCAGAGGATGATGCCAGTACGTCTCGTCGTCCCGGAGCGCCAACTGCTGTGCGCGAAGAGGCCGAATCCCACGATGCGGACCTCTCCGATTTTTCCGAGACGGCTTTCGAGGCCGCCGAGGAGGATATCGACGAGGCGATGTTCGACGTCGAGTCTGACGATAATTACGAGACCGTTGATGCGGTCGAGGATGCAGACGAGAGCGAGTCCTTCGAGGGCGTGCTCGATGCGGCGCGCGCCGTTGAGCAGCCAGAGCCTGCTCCGGTTTTCCGGCACCAGCCCGAACCGGCGCCGGTTTTCGAGCAGGCGCCTGAACCTGCGCCACAGCCTGCTCCACGCCCACAATCTCACGCTCCCACGGAGACCGACATGCCTGCCAGCGCACGCTACCAGAACACTGTCCTGACCGATGACAAGACATCCGATGCCGCTGCCGGATCGCTCGGCAAGCTGATGTCCAAAATGGACACTGGCAGCGACAATACGATCGAAGGGCTGGTCCGCGAGCTGCTGAAGCCGATGATCAAGGAATGGCTGGACGCCAACCTGCCCACCATCGTCGAGGAAAAGGTGGAAGCCGAAGTCCAGCGCATTGCCCGCATGGCGCGCTAGCCTCACCTGACAAACTCGTTATAGGGAAGGGCGCGCCGTAACAGGCGCGCCCTTTCTTTTTGCCCAGAACACGCCGGAACCTTACGCCCTCATGCTCGACCAACGATTTGACCCCGCCG
>JGI24723J26617_10000600_pt1 | contig 34976 bp, 35 predicted proteins | sample Cruoilmetagenom6_FD_26617 | JGI IMG/M metagenome (IMG submission 26617) | reverse complement strand
GCAACTTCGCCATAAATCTTGGCGCCACGGGCCTTGGCATGTTCATACTCTTCTAGGATGACTACGCCAGCACCCTCACCCATCACAAAACCATCGCGGTCTGTGTCATAGGGGCGTGAGCCTTTCTCTGGCGTGTCATTGAAGCCGGTTGAAAGCGCGCGACAGGCTGCAAAGCCTGCAATGCCGAGACGACTGATGGCGGATTCTGCGCCGCCTGCGACCATGACGTCAGCGTCGCCAAACATGATGAGACGAGAGGCATCGCCGATCGCGTGGGCCCCTGTGGAACAAGCTGTTACGACTGAGTGGTTTGGACCTTTAAGGCCGTACTTAATCGAGACGTAGCCGGACGCCAAATTGATGAGGCGACCTGGAATAAAGAACGGGCTCACGCGGCGCGGCCCTTTATCACGCAGGGTGATGGCAGCTTCTTCGATACCTGGCAGTCCGCCAATGCCGGAACCGATCATCACACCTGTGCGGCATTGCTCGTCGTGGGTCTTTGGTTCCCAGCCGCTGTCTTTCAGCGCTTGNTCGGCAGCTGACAGGCCAAAAATAATAAATTCATCAATGCGTTTGGCTTCTTTTGGTGCCACCCAATCGTCCTGAATGAACGCGCCTTCGCCTTCGCGCGGCACTTCACAGGCAATTTTGCAGGGCAAATCGTCTGTATCGAATTTGGAAATAAGGCCAGCACCAGATTCCCCGGCCAAAACGCGCTTCCACGTCGTTTCAACACCACAACCAAGCGGCGTCACCATTCCCATTCCAGTTACAACGACGCGACGCATAGGCTTCCACTCCGATACCAGCGGCACTTAATTGTCCGCTTTTCAATTCCATCAACTTCCCGGCTGAGTTTAGTGTGGTTTTCGACCAAGTAAAACCGCCAGGGCGCTTATTCTGACCTCACAAAAAGGTCAGATAAATAAACAACGGGCGCACACATCTTACGATGTAGCGCCCGTTAAATTAGTCGTGATATTAGGAGTTCGCGGAAATGAACTTCACAGCATCGCCAACAGTCAGAATTGTTTCTGCTGCATCGTCTGGAATTTCTACGCTGAACTCTTCTTCAAACGCCATAACAAGCTCGACATTGTCGAGGCTGTCTGCGCCGAGATCGTCGATGAAGCTCGCGTTTTCGCTCACTTTGTCTGCTTCTACGCCGAGATGTTCGACAACAATCTTTTTAACGCGCTCTGCAATGTCACTCATGTCCTGTCCTCAGATCTTTCGTGTTTTCACCCGGATCAACGCCCGGATTTGAATTGCTGGCACCCAATGGCACCGGTGGCTGGCCTCGCGCAGAAGCGCTTGGAATTCTATGTGCGGTCCTGAGTTTTGACACTCAGCACTACGTGGCGGATGTTCTCGCCTCTTAGCGCTGCTTTCGCAAGCAAAAATCGCGGCTTAGGTAGCACACTTTTTTCAAAGGCGCCAATTTACGCGACAAACAAACGAGAAAGCGGATTCAAAACCTTAAATAACACCTCTAACTACTTGTTCCTAATAACTNATNAGATCATTATCATGCCGCCGTTCACATGAATTGTCTGACCGGTCACATAAGCCGCTTCTGGGGAGGCCAGATAAAGGGCGGCGGCTGCAATCTCTTCACTTGAGCCCATTCGGCCCATGGGAATCATTGCATTGACCTTTTCTTGCTGCGCGTCATTCAGCACATCCGTCATGGCTGTCGCGATAAATCCAGGCGCAATGCAGTTCACCGTGATGTTACGGGATGCCACTTCTTGTGCGATGGATTTGGTCATACCCGTAACGCCCGCTTTGGAGGCTGCATAGTTAGCCTGACCCGGGTTGCCCATTGTCCCAACAACAGATGTGATAGAGATAATGCGTCCCCAGCGTCGCTTCATCATGCCGCGCATGCATGCACGGGCAAGACGGAACGAGGCTGTGAGGTTGATCGCGATAACGTCGTCCCACTCTTCATCCTTCATGCGCATGAAGATATTGTCTTTTGTCACGCCGGCATTGTTCACAAGAATGTCGAGCTGGCCCATTGCCTCTTCCGCCTGTTTGGGCAAAGCATCTACAGCTGCACTGTCACTCAGGTTGCACGGCAGAATGTGGGTCCGCCCCCCAAGTTCAGCAGCAACAGCTTCCAGCGCTTCAACACGGGTTCCTGAAAGAGCTACCGTTGCGCCTTGCCCATGCAAACTTTTAGCAATCGCGGAGCCAATGCCACCGGAGGCACCCGTTACCAGGGCGGTTTTTCCCGTTAGATCAAACATACGCATCTCCTTCGCCCATCAGGCTTAGTCTTGATTTTGAATTAAAGGCTTTCAAGAAAGCTCGCCACATCTGCTGGTGTCCCAACAGCGCTACCGCTGATTGATTTGTCGATCCGGCGCGNGAGGCCGGTAAGCACCTTGCCTGTACCAACTTCCACAAGCTCTGTAACGCCTTGAGCGCCCAGATATTTGACGCTTTCACGCCANCGCACCATGCCCGTCACTTGCTCCACAAGCAGCTTTTTGATTTCTTGTGGGTCAGAGACAGCCGATGCAATGACATTGGCAACCAACGGCACGCAAGGCGCTTTCATCTCTACATTGCCGAGAGCTTCCGCCATTGCGTCTGCGGCTGGCTGCATCAAAGAACAATGGAATGGCGCGCTTACGGGCAAGAGCATGGCACGCTTTGCGCCTTTTTCTTTGGCGAGTACGGCAGCGCGCTCCACGGCGGCCTTGGTGCCGGAAATCACAACCTGACCATCGGCATTGTCATTAGCGGCAGAACAAACGCCATCACCGGCAGCTTCAGCTGCAACAGACATTGCGTCTTCAAAAGAAAGGCCAAGCATTGCTGCCATTGCGCCTTCGCCAACGGGAACTGCCGCCTGCATCGCTTTGCCGCGAATTTTCAAAAGGCGCGCCGTGTCAGCCACGGTAAATGTGCCCGCAGCTGCCAGGGCCGAATATTCACCCAAAGAGTGTCCGGCGACGTAACTGGCTTTGTCTGCTAGCGACCAGCCGCCTTCTGATTCCAACACCCGCATGGCAGCGAGAGAGACAGCCATTAGAGCTGGTTGCGCATTTTCGGTCAGGGTCAGCTGGTCTTCAGGGCCTTCCCACATGAGTTGTGACAGTTTTTGGGCTAGCGCATCGTCAATTTCGTCAAATACCGCTTTGGCCGCTGGAAAGGCATCTGCCAATTCCTTGCCCATGCCTACTGCCTGGGATCCCTGTCCTGGAAAGGTAAATGCCCGCGTCATGCTGTCTCCGCTCTTATTCTTCACTATTGGTCTTCGCGCCATCAAATCGCTGAAATGTGGCCAAATTTGTTATGCTAGAGATACAGGCTGCAAATGGGCTGTCAAGCTGCGGAAATAGGTCACGCTTGCTTGTGTAAAAACCCTTGCATCATGGGCCTTCCTGCTTATAGTGCGCGACTTCAAAGCGACCCCGGTTGGGGGCTGAAGGAAGCGTCAGCTGAACAATGCAAATTGTGCTGGCAGGAGAGGTCTCCGTGCTTCCAGTGTCTCCGCCACTTTGATGCACCTTTAGAGCCTTCCGGGGCTCAAAGGGGGCTTTGCGCCGGGGTCCAGATTAGGAAAGGACAATGATATGTCTCTCTATGAGCATGTCTTTATTGCGCGCCAAGACGTGAGCGCGCAGCAGGTCGAGACACTGACAGAACAGTTCTCAGCCATCATCACCGAAAATGGCGGCACAATTGCCAAGAACGAATATTGGGGCCTTAAAAACCTCGCCTATAAGGTGAAGAAGAACCGTAAAGGTCACTACCAGCTTCTCAACATCGATGCGCCGCACGCTGCCGTTGCTGAAATGGAACGCCAGATGAGCCTGAACGAAGATATTCTTCGCCACATCACTTTGCGCGTTGATGAGCATGAAGAAGCGCCATCAGCCATGATGCAGAGCCGCAACGAGCGTCGCGGTGGACGTGGTGATCGTGATCGCGGCCCACGCGATGGCGGTTTCCGCAATGATCGTGGACCACGCGAAGATCGCCCACCACGTGAAGACCGGGCGCCACGCGCAGCAGCACCTGCTGCTGAGGCTGCTCCCGCACCGGCTGCTGAAGCAGCTCCAGCTCCAGCCGAAGAAGGGAAAAGCGAATGAGCGTTCCACAGACACCAGCTCGTCGGCCATTTTTCCGCCGCCGGAAAACCTGTCCTTTCACTGGCACAAACGCGCCAAAGATTGACTACAAGGATGTAAAATTGCTTCAGCGTTATGTTTCTGAACGCGGCAAGATCGTTCCAAGCCGGATTACGGCTGTGTCTGCGAAAAAGCAGCGCGAGCTTGCAAAAGCAATCAAGCGGGCTCGTTTCCTTGCCTTGCTGCCGTACCTGATCGGCTAAAACTCTTGTAATCGGGCCTGAACAATTGTTTGGGCCCGGTCACACGGTATGCGAGACATTCTCGCCACTCTAATACCGTCTCGCTCACCTCCCCCCTCAAGTCTTGGAGCTACTCCTTTGCCACCATATTGGGTCATCGGCGCAGGTGCAGGGGTCATTGGTGCCCTTCTCTTTCTAACAGCTGGCGTCGGCTCTACCATTCTTGGTTTGCCGATCTACTTTGCCGCCCTGCCTGTTTTTCTGGCTGGCCTTGGCTGGGGCATGCGTGCGGCNTTTGTCGCNGCGTTTACGGGCTTTGTTATTCTCTCCTCCGTTTCCAGTTTTACAGCGGGTATCGTCTTTTTGGTCGCCGATGGGCTGGCACCGGCATGGTTGGTGCGGCTGGCCCTTCTTCATCACATTGAAACAGCGCCCAGGATCACCCCTGCAGATGCCGCACGGCTTGCCCGTAAAGACGGCGGTGCCTACCCGCCCGCCGAAACGCCCCAAGCCCCTCAGATTGAAACCACGGCAGATGTTGAATGGTATCCACCCGGCGCCTTGACCGTCTGGACGGCTCTCATCGGCGCTGGCGTCCTGATAGCCTCCGGGCTCTTCACCATGCTCATGGGCGTAGAGGGTGGTCTGGAAGGCGCACTTAGAATGCTGCTCACCGAAGATCTGCTCGAAGGGCGCGCAATTGAGTCTGTTTTACGCGATATGGGGCTTAATGCAGACCCGGAGCGAATCCTCAACCTCATCGTTATCGCCCTGCCAGCCGTGGTGGTTTTGTTCTGGAGCATGTTAACTCTGGGAAATATGTGGCTGGCACAATTCATTCTGGTTCGATCTGGCAACAATTTGCGCCCGACCCCAGATTTCAGCCAAATTGAGCTGCCAAACTTCCTTTTTGCGCTGTTTGGTGTCGCCCTTTTACTGTCTTTAGTGCCGGGTCCAGCGGCTCAATTGGGCGGTGCGATCATGATTGCGCTGCTTGTGCCATATTTTCTGTTGGGTCTTGCGGTAATCCATGCTATTTCGCGCGCTTGGACTGCCCGGATCGCAATTCTGGGCGTTTTTTACATATTGCTTATTTTTACCGGATGGCTGGTTATTCCGATCAGCCTGATTGGTTTGCTGGAGCCTTGGGTTGGTTTGCGCGCCCGGTTCGCAAGTGCTGAAGCCCAGACGGGCGAGGAGATAGAATAATGGAAATAGTTCTTCTGGAGCGGATCGAAAAGCTCGGACAGATGGGCGACGTGGTTCGCGTGAAAGACGGGTTTGCCCGTAACTTTCTGTTGCCACGTGGAAAAGCACTGCGGGCGAATAAAGCTAACCTTGCTCAGTTCGAAACACAGCGCGCACAGCTTGAAGCACGCAACCTCGAACTGAAGACTGAAGCTGGAGCTGTCCACGACAAGCTCGACGGCACAGCCATTGTTGTCATTCGCCAAGCCGGTGATAGCGGACAGCTTTATGGTTCTGTATCGCCTCGCGATATTGCACAGGGCCTGACCGAAGCCAGCTTCTCAGTTGAGCGTGGCCAGGTTATTTTGTCGGCACCGATCAAAGTGCTCGGCCTGCACAATGTATCCGTCAAACTTCACCCTGAAGTATCATCAACTGTTGTGGTCAATGTTGCCCGCACAGAAGAAGAAGCAGAAATGCAAGCGCGCGGCGAAGACATCAACGCTCAGAACGATGATGACGACGACGATTTGGATGCAAGCCTGTTCCTGGATGATGCAGAAGCATCAGATGAAGAAGGTGCTTCTGAAGAAGGCGCAGCAGAAGAAAATGCAAAAACTGGCGAAGAAGCCGAAACACCTGCTGAATAATTTTTTCGCATATTCTCCGACAAAGGGCGCTTATGCGCCCTTTTTCTATGACAATCCGGTTCTATGACAAACCGGATCTTTTTTTACGCGCTTGATTACAGGCAAAAATGCGGTTTCAATATACTCCGTGGTCTGCTGTTTAGGGGGGCGCTTACAATTTCAGAGCAACCTCTGAGCTAAGCGCAAATAGCAACAGGCAGCCCAAGGGGACGGATGCTGCCTGCCACCTGAACAACAGGAGGTTTTGCTGTGTTTGCATTCGTACTCGACCAATTGATAAGCCACGGTTCGCTAACTCTGATCAATGCGTCAGGCGAACAACGGCATTTTGGCGACGGCACGGGCCCGTCGGTTACCATGAGGTTGCACTCCAAATCGATAGACTGGCAACTGGCCTACAATCCCTATTTGAAATTGGGCGAGGCTTATATGGATGGCCTGCTCACCATTGATGCTCCTCACCGAATATATGACGCGCTGGACATCATTCTCAGCAATGTAGGGATCGGGTGGGCGCACCCGCTGGCAAGAGTGATAGGTCGCATCCGACGCGCAAAACGTCGCATTGACCAATTCAATCCCGTCTCCCGCGCGCGGGCGAACGTTGCCCATCACTATGATCTGGACATGGGTTTGTATGATCTGTTTCTGGACGAAGACAGGCAATATTCCTGCGGCTACTTCGAAACGCCAGAGACAGATCTAGAAACCGCCCAGCTTGCCAAGAAAGATCACATCATGACAAAGCTGCACGCTGGACCCGGCATGCGCATTCTGGATATTGGATGCGGTTGGGGAGGCATGGCGCTTTATCTGGCAAAGCAGACAGGTGCGCATGTAACAGGCGTCACCCTAAGCGAAGAACAACATAAAGTTGCAACCGAACGGGTTCAGGCGGCGGGCCTTTCCCATCTAGTTGACATCCGCTTGCAGGACTACCGGCATGTAGACACGTGTTTTGACCGCATCGTGTCAGTGGGCATGTATGAGCATGTGGGTGTTCACCATTATGATGAGTTTGCCGCCAAACTACACGCGCTTCTCTCCTCCAATGGCGTCGCCTTGATCCACACAATCGGTCGCCTGGACGCACCGGGCGCTACAAATCCGTGGCTCGCCAAGTATATTTTCCCAGGAGGCTACATTCCAGCGTTGAGCGAAGTCTCCCCTACTTTGGAGCGACATGGATTGCTTCTAAATGACCTGGAAGTTCTCCGCCTGCATTATGCCGAAACCTTGCGACACTGGAGAACGCGTTTTCTGACGCGTTGGGACGATGCAGTCTCACTCTACGATGAGCGGTTCGCGCGCATGTGGGAGTTCTACCTAGCTGGGTCAGAAACATCCTTTCGCCATGAAGGAATGGTCGTCTTTCAGTTCCAGCTCACACGGGAAATTGAGACCCTGCCGCTGACAAGGGACTATTTGATCGGTGCGCCACCGCCTGATCACAGCTCAAAAGTTATCCCCATGACCCACAGGCAGCGAAATTAGTTCAACGAATATCGATCGGGCGGCTTCCGCCTCACTCTCCATTGACGTAAAATGCGGGCATGGAAAACACCCTGCCCGTATATGACGCCGAGGTAAGCACAAGCGATGAGTATCGTGTTGCACCTCATAATATTGAAGCCGAGCAGGCGCTGCTGGGTGCCCTTCTGATCAATAATGATGCGTTTGACCGGGTCGCCTCCTTCCTGGAAGTCACTCACTTTTATGAACCGCTTCACGCGCGCATTTATGAAGCGGTCGCGAAACTGGTTTCTGGCGGGCACATTGCCACCCCTGTCACCTTGAAAAGCTACTTTGATGCGGATGAAGCACTGCAGGAAGTTGGTGGATCTCAATATCTGGCCCGGTTGGCAGGCGCTGCGACCACCATCATCAATGTGGCTGAATATGGCCGCACAATTTACGATCTGGCTGTGCGCCGTGACCTGATCCGCATCGGTGAAGAAATGCATGTTCGTGCATATGATTCGCCCGTCGATGATCCACCGGCCTCACAGATTATGGACGCAGAGCAATCGCTCTATTCGTTGGCCGAAAAAGGCAAATACGAAGGCGGCTTTCAAAGTTTCTCCGAATCCATGCGAGTGGCCATTGATATGGCAGCGGCGGCCTATGAACGCGATGGCGGCCTGAGTGGTATTTCCACCGGCCTCAACAGCATTGATGAGCTGATGGGTGGGCTTCAACCTTCTGACCTTATTATTGTGGCGGGACGCCCTTCTATGGGCAAAACAGCACTGGCCACCAACATTGCTTTCAACGTTGCCAAAAATTACAAAGCCGAACATCATACCGATGGCACGGTTGAGGTTAAAGACGGCGGCATTGTCGGGTTCTTCTCTCTCGAAATGTCTGCCGAACAATTGGCAACACGCCTGCTTTCAGAACAGTCACGCATTTCGTCTGGCAAAATCCGCCGCGGTAAGATTGATGAGCACGAATGGCATCAATTTGTGGAAGCCAGTCGCGAGCTGGAAGGCATTCCCCTCTACATTGATGACACGGGCGGCCTGACGATCGCATCACTGGCAGCGCGCGCTCGTAAGTTGAAACGCCAACGTGGGCTCGGTCTTCTTGTCATCGATTATATTCAACTGCTTTCAGGCTCCGGCAAAGACGGCGGCAACCGTGTGCAGGAAGTGACTGAAATCACCACCGGCCTCAAAGCATTGGCCAAGGAACTGGCGGTGCCGGTCATGGCGTTGTCCCAATTATCTCGTCAGGTGGAATCACGCGACGACAAGCGGCCTCAATTGTCTGACTTGCGTGAATCTGGATCGATTGAGCAAGATGCGGACGTGGTCACTTTCGTTTACCGCGAAGAATATTACGTGTCACGTCGCGAGCCGACAGAGGGAACACCAGACCATTTGCAATGGCAAGCGGACATGGAACAAGTGTTTGGCAAAGCCGAAGTCATCGTCGGCAAACAACGCCACGGCCCAACGGGCACGATCAAACTTCAGTTCGAGAATGAGATCACCCGCTTTAGTGACCTGGCTCTTGAAGATCGTCTTCCTGAGCGTATGGAGTAAGTCAGTTTGTCAGACGCCAATTCGGAAGAAAACATGCGCACCGCGCGTGATGCTGCTTCTGGAGGTACATTGTGCATCGACCTGGATGCGATCTGTGACAATTATAAATTCATCCAATCAAAGACCTCTGCGGAGGTTTCGGCCTGCGTGAAGGCGGATGGCTATGGCCTTGGACTGCTCCAAGTCGCACGGGCTTTATCTGCAGTGAAATGCACCACTTTCTTTGTTGCCAGCGTTGAAGAAGGCGGGCTTTTGCGCAGCATTTTACCAGATGCAACCATCTATGTTTTGAACGGCCTGTTTGCAGGTTCAGAAGCGGCCTTTGTAGAAGACAGGCTTCGCCCCTGCCTATCTAGCCTGGACGAAGTGCGCGAATGGTCAGGTTTTTGCAAATCGGTCGGGCCAAGACCGGCGGCTCTTCATGGTGATACAGGCATTCACCGATTGGGTTTTAGAGCGAGCGACGCCGCAACAATCGCAACACTCGCAGACAGCTTCAATGCAACTTTATTGATGAGCCATTTGGCCTGCGCAGATGATACGGGCAATCCGCTTAACAAAACCCAACGCGAGCGGTTTGAGAGAATACGGTCATGTTTTCCAAAAACACCCGCCAGCCTTTGCAACACAGCTGGTGTCTTTCTTGGGCCCGATTTTCAATATGATTTGGTGAGACCTGGGATTGGCCTCTATGGCGGCAATCCATTTGGCAACCCAACACACATTCGAGGCCACCCGTTCAAGCCAGTAGTCACGCTGTCGGCGCGGATTATGCGGGTCACCGAAATCGAGCCGGGAGAAACTGTTGGCTACGGCGCAACATTTGTTGCCGAACGCCCTACCCGGGTCGCAACCTTGGCGGCAGGATATGCGGACGGATATTTTCGAGCTCTCGGCAGTTCAGATGGCAATGGCCTGTCCGTCCAGATCGGGGGCAAGCCTGCTCCCGTGATCGGACGTATTTCGATGGATATGATCACGGTAGATGTGACCGAGCTGCCGCAGGCGAGCATAAAACGCGGTAATTTTGCTGAACTTATTGGTCCAGATGTCACTATTGGCGATATTGGGCGGGCTGCTGGCACTATTGGTTACGAAGTACTTACACGTTTGGGCTATCGGTATAGGCGGACGTATATTTCTAAGACTGACACTTCTAAGACTGAGATCGGTGCCGCGTGAGCGATCAGATCAAGCAAGGGGCAAATTTGTGAATCCATTGGCGATCATTGGGCGCGTAGTTCTGACTACGTTTGGCGAAACAGGACGGCTTTCTGTATTCACTTACAAAGGCCTGTCTCACACCGTCCGCCCCCCATTCTATTGGCGCCTAATTGCCCAGCAAATAATGCGCATCGGCTATTTCTCTTTGCCCGTCGTCGCCTTAACTGCCTTTTTCACCGGCGGCGTTCTGGCCCTGCAAATCTTTTATGGCAGCGATCAATTTAACTCCGAGAGCATAGTTGCGACGATCGTGGCGCTTGGTATCACACGTGAGCTTGGACCTGTTCTTGGGGGATTGATGGTCGCGGGCCGCGTCTCAGCAGCCATTGCAGCCGAACTTGGCACAATGCGGGTCACAGAACAGATTGATGCTCTCACCACACTTGCGACAAACCCCTTCAAGTATCTGGTGGTACCCCGCGTCGTTGCCGCCGTGATTACGCTGCCCGTATTGGTTTTTATTGGCGACGTGATCGGCATATTGGGCGGCTTTGTCGTCGGGACGCAAACCCTGGACTTTAATGCTGGTGTATATGTCAAAACGACCGTCGATTTCCTTGAGCTTGATGACATCACCTCCGGTCTCATTAAGTCTGCGGTATTTGGCCTCATCATTGCCATCATGGGGTGCTACCAGGGCTTCCACAGTAAAGGTGGTGCGCAAGGTGTTGGCCGCGCGACAACAAATGCTGTCGTGACCTCTTCCATCCTCATTCTTGCGTCGAATTATGTGATGACGTCCCTTTTCTTTTCGTCGTAAGGCAGCCGCATGAGCTCTTTCAAAACAACAAAAGACTTAAAGATCGACTTGGCGGGTGTCAGCAAACGCTTTGGCAAAAAAGTGGTTCTCAACAATCTTTCGCTCAGTGTGCCGAAAGGAAAATCGCTCGTCGTCATTGGTGGTTCGGGCAGCGGCAAGTCTGTGATGCTGAAATGTATCTTGGGGCTCATCAAGCCGGAAAANGGGTGCATCAAAGTTGATGGCCGGGACGTGATGAAAGCAAGTCCAAAAGAACGCGAAGGCATTCTCACAAAATTTGGCATGTTGTTTCAAAATGCCGCACTGTTTGACAGTTTACCGGTCTGGGAAAACGTTGCCTTCGGCTTGATCCATGGTCGGCACATGAAACGCAAAGACGCCAAAGAAATTGCGATAGAAAAGTTGGGCCAAGTTGGCTTGACCCCTGAAGTTGGTGCTCTTTACCCAGCGGAACTTTCAGGCGGCATGCAAAAACGCGTCGGGCTTGCCCGTGCCATCGCCACCGAGCCAGAAATCATCTTTTTTGATGAACCCACGACCGGGCTTGACCCCATCATGGCCGACGTCATCAACGATCTAATTGTATCCAGTGTGAAAGACTTAGGCGCGACGGCATTGTCCATCACACACGACATGGCCAGTGCCCGCAAAATCGCCGATTATATTGCCATGATCTACAAAGGTGAGATTATCTGGGTTGGCTCACGCGACGAAATTGACAATAGTGGCAATGAATATGTGGATCAGTTCATCAATGGTCGGGCGGACGGCCCTATCCAAATGGATGTGCTAAAACCTTAAGCAGAAACTCACCTGCGTGATTCATCTCGCTGCCTAATCTCCCAAAGGACGCTTATGGCCAAAGCTCGCCGTCAATATGTCTGCCAATCTTGTGGCGCTATGACTCCACAATGGGCTGGCCGGTGCGACGCGTGCGGTGAGTGGAATTCGCTCATGGAAGAAGCCGGTGAAAGCTCGGGCGTCGCAGGCGGCCCCGCCGCCAAAATGAGCAATAAGAAGAAGGGGCGCCAAATTGCGCTGGTGCCCTTGGCTGGCGAGGCCGCGGAAACACCGAGACGCACAACCGGCGTAAAAGAATTTGACCGCGTGCTCGGCGGCGGTCTGGTAGCGGGCTCTGCCATATTGGTCGGCGGCGACCCGGGTATCGGCAAATCCACACTTCTCTTGCAGGCTATGGCGACACTGGCGCGGCAAGGGGCTAATGCCGTCTATATCTCTGGCGAGGAAGCCATAGAGCAAGTGCGCNTGCGCGCGCGCAGGCTCAAGCTCGACGATGCCNCTGTTTCACTTGGTGCCGAAACCAATATCAAAGACATTTTGGCCACCTTGCAAGAAGGAACCGCACCAGACGCCATTGTGATCGATTCCATTCAAACAATGTGGAGCGACACATTGGAGGCGGCACCCGGCACCGTCTCACAGGTTCGTGCGACGGCCCAGGAAATGGTCCGCTATGCCAAAAAATCTGGTGCTGCCATGATCATCGTCGGGCATGTTACCAAAGACGGTCAGATCGCCGGTCCCAAGGTCGTCGAGCACATGGTGGATACGGTGCTTTATTTTGAGGGTGAACGGGGCCACCATTTCCGTGTCCTGCGTGCGGTTAAAAACCGCTTTGGGCCCGCCAATGAGATTGGTGTTTTTGAGATGGCCGAACGCGGCCTCATGGAAGTCGCTAACCCCTCTGCTCTCTTCATTGGCGAACGTGAAAAGGATACGAGCGGCACATCTGTCTTTGCCGGCATCGAGGGAACACGTCCTGTCCTGGTGGAAATTCAGGCGCTTGTGGCGCAAAGCTCGTTGGGCACGCCCAGGCGCGCCGTTGTGGGCTGGGATGGCGGCAGATTGTCAATGATCCTTGCCGTACTGGACGCGCGTTGTGGGCTCACCATTGGTGGCCAGGATGTCTATTTGAATGTTGCTGGCGGACTGCGCATTGGTGAACCAGCGGCGGACTTGGCCGTTGCAAGCGCGTTGATCTCCTCGCTCTCTGGCATGGCCATACCACAAGACACAGTTATATTTGGCGAAATTTCTCTTTCAGGATCAATTCGCCCTGTCAGCCAAATGGAGGCTCGCTTGAAAGAAGCTGAAAAGCTTGGCTTCAAGCGGGCTATTCTGCCCAAAGTCGCAGGACGGTTGAAACCTGCCTCGGGCAAATTAAAATTGACCGAGATGGAAGACTTAGGCGATTTGATTGCGCATCTTTCAACTAAAGACCTGACAGTGACGAAAACACCAACAAATAATGAGGACCTCACCGGGTGACGTTGGCTTCTGACACGCGTAGACTGGTCTTTTGTGGTGTTTGCGTTGGGGAGGCTATGCCCTCATGACCCTTTTTGATATTGCCGTCATTGCCGTCATGGTGATTTCTGGCCTGTTGGCTATGGTGCGTGGGTTTGCCAGTGAAATACTGTCGATCCTCTCTTGGGTCGTGGCAGCGTTGGCTGCCCTCCTGCTCTACCCCCTTCTGCTGCCGCTGGTGCAAACCATCGTTGATCCCTACTGGATTGCCCTCATCATTTCAGCAGTTACAATATTCGTGGTGGTTTATGTGGCGATTTCAGCCCTCACCTTCCGCTGGATGGACCGCGCACACGGCGGAGACATTGGATTTCTGGATCGCTCCTTAGGGTTCATCTTTGGTATCGCACGTGGGTTGTTCGTGGTTTCCATCGCTTTTCTGTTCTTTATTTGGCTCGTTCCCAATCGTGACGATCAACCAGATTGGATCAAAGATGCGCGATTGATGCCATTGGTTGGTTTTACCGCTGACGCACTGGGGTCCCTTGCGGCACGCCAATCCACGGCTCCAACACAACCATTCTTCACGCCGCAAGGACAAAGAACGGCGCCTGTCACTGAAGAGCCACAATCAAGCACTGACAGCGACGATACGACAGGGTATAAGCCTTCCGAACGGAGGGGGCTCGATCAACTTTTCGATGCCACACAGGAATAGAGGTCGATATCGTTCGATGTCCGCAACAGGTTCCCAAGACCCATTTCCCCAGGACCCCGAGGGCCTACCACATGCCTCACGATGACCATCACGCATCAACCAACGAAGCCAGTGTCAGCCTGACACACGACGAACTCAACGCAGATAGCCTGCGCGAAGAGTGCGGCGTATTTGGCATTTTCGGCCACAACGACGCCGCAGCCCTCACAGCACTGGGCATGCACGCACTGCAGCACCGCGGACAAGAAGCCGCAGGGCTTGTTTCATTCGATGGAAAAAACTTCCATTCAGAACGCCGCTCCGGCCTCGTTGGCGATCACTTTACAAGCCCTAAGGTCATGGACCGGTTGGTTGGTGACGCCGCTATTGGCCATGTTCGTTATTCCACGACAGGCGGCACCATCCTACGCAATATACAACCCTTGTTTGCTGATCTCTGGGGCGGCGGTTTTGCCATTGCTCACAATGGTAATCTGACAAATGCCCTGACGCTCCGTGACGACCTTGTTCGTTCAGGTGCCATCTTCCAATCCACCTCAGACACAGAGGTTGTCTTGCAATTGGTGGCACGTGGACGCCATGATCGGACAATGAACCGGTTTGTCGACGCCCTTCGTCAAATCCAAGGTGCTTATGCCCTTGTCGCCATGACCAATAAAAAATTGATTGGTGCGCGCGATCCCCTTGGCATTCGTCCGTTGATCCTCGGCGAACTTGATGGTGCTGCAATTCTATGTTCTGAAACCGTCGCGCTGGATATCATTGGTGCGAANTTCGTTCGGGAAATTGAACCAGGCGAAGTGATCGTCTGTACGAAGGATGGTGTTGAAAGCCTTCACCCCTTCCCGCCCATGCGGCCACGCCCGTGCGTGTTTGAGTATATTTACTTTGCACGCCCAGACAGCATTGTCGGCGGCAAAAGCGTTTACAATGTGCGCAGGCAGACCGGGCAAGAGCTTGCCCGTGAAAGCCATGTGGACGCCGACGTTGTGATCCCCGTGCCTGATAGCGGCGTTCCGGCTGCCATCGGATATGCGGCTGAATCGAATATTCCTTTCGAGCTCGGTATCATTCGCAACCATTATGTTGGCCGTACCTTCATTGAGCCAACCCAGCATATTCGTGCCCTTGGTGTGCGCTTGAAGCATAACGCCAACAAAGCCCTGGTCGAGGGCAAGCGCATCATCCTTGTCGATGACAGCATTGTGCGCGGTACGACTTCCGCAAAAATTGTGAAAATGATGTACGAGGCCGGGGCGAAGGAAGTGCACATGCGCATCTCAAGTCCACCGATAACACATCCTGATTTTTACGGCATTGATACGCCTGACCGAGATCAGCTGCTGGCAGCCAATTATGATCTGGAAGGCATGCGCAACTACATTGGCGTCGACAGCCTTGCTTTTGTTTCCGTTGACGGACTTTATCGCGCTCTGGGGTATGACGGCCGGGACAATGAAAACCCGCAGTTTGCAGACCATTATTTCACCGGGGATTACCCAACAAACCTCGTTGACCATCATCAAGAAAAACGCTCAGCACAGCTTTCGCTTCTGACGGAAATTGCCTAGAGCCCGATCAGGACGCGACAAGACGATATGACCGACCGACTAAAAGACCGCCTTGCCCTCGTTACGGGTGCTTCACGTGGCATCGGACGCGCTGCGACACTTGCCCTCGCAGCCGAAGGGGCACATGTCATCCTCATCGCTCGGACCGTGGGCGGGCTCGAAGAAGTTGACGATGAAATCCAGAAGGCGGGTGGTAAAGCGACGCTCGTGCCGCTTGACCTCACGGACTATGATGCACTTGATCGATTGGGAGCGACAATTTTTGAGCGTTGGGGCAAACTCGACATCCTCATCGGCAACGCTGGCATCCTCGGCCCGCTAACCCCGATCACTCATGTCTCTCCCGATGAATTCGACAAGGTGGTGGCTGTCAATGTGACCGCTAATTATCGCCTCATCCGTTCACTTGATCCCCTCTTGCAACGCTCAGATGCAGGCCGGGCAGTTTTTGTCACTTCCGGTGCTGCTCACAAATGCAAACCGTTTTGGGGACCATACTCTGTCACCAAAGCCGCACTTCAAGCCATGGTGAAGACATGGGCACATGAGACAGAAAAAACTGAATTGCGGGTCAATCTGCTAAGTCCAGGCCCGGTTGCTACTCAAATGCGGGCTAAGGCGATGCCGGGCGAAGATCCTAAAACCCTGCCACAACCGGCAGATTTGGCAGGCCTATTCCTTGATCTTGTTAGTTCGGAATGCACGCAACATGGCGACATTGTTACCTTTGAGCGCACCACCTGAAACCAAAATGACATTTTGCAGATGAACTAAGTGTCGTTAGCTCATTTTGCGTTTTTTGGCTTTTTCCGCATACGGGTTGCTACCAGACCGCAAGAACATGCGGATAGGCACGCCTGGCAGATCAAAAGTCTCACGCAGCGCATTCACCAGATAGCGTTTGTACGACGTAGGCACTTCATGCGCCCTGCTTGAAAAAATGGCGAACGTCGGTGGCCTGCTTTTCACCTGGGTCATATAACGCAAAGTCACCGGACGTCCACGTGACGCCGGTGGCGCGTGTTTGGCCACAACGACATCCAACCACTTGTTGAGCTTGGCCGTTGCAATGCGACCGTTCCAGACGTCATGAACCTTGATGATGGCGGGCATCAGCTTGTCCACGCCACGACCTGTGAGCGCTGAGAAAGTGATGATGGGTACACCCCGTACCTGAGGCAAAAGCCGCCCGAGTTTTTCTTTCAGGTCTTCCATCACGACCTGCGGCTCGTCCACCTTGTCCCATTTGTTAACAGCGATGAGCAGCGACCGACCTTCTTGTTCAACAAGATCCGTGATGTGCAAATCCTGCTTTTCAAAAGGAATGGTTGCGTCGATTAGGATGACAACGACTTCGGCAAACTTAACCGCGCGAAGCGCATCCGCAACTGAGAGCTTTTCCAATTTCTTGGTCACACGCGCGCGTTTTCTCAAACCGGCGGTGTCGAACAATTTCACCTTACGGTTGCGCCATTCCCATTCAATGCCAATTGCATCGCGGGTTATGCCAGCTTCTGGCCCGGTGAGCATTCGGTCTTCGCCCAACAGTTTGTTGATGAGCGTCGATTTCCCGGCATTTGGACGTCCGACGACCGCAACCCGCAACGGAATTTCAAGATCAGGCTCATAAGGAACATCCGGGTCAAATTCTTCGCGCCCTTCGGTTTCCTCAAACGCACGCTCCGCTTTTTCGGCAGCCTCAGCGGCGCGCGCAAATGGCAGCAATGCATCGTATAGATCGCCCAGACCTTCACCATGTTCAGCGGACAGTGGAAGAGGCGCGCCAAAACCCAATTCATAGGCTTCCAGACGACCGGCCTTGCCAGCCCCACCTTCGCACTTGTTGGCGGCAACAATGAGAGGTGTTTCTGTTTTTCTGAGCAGCCTTGCAAAATAGGAATCCGCAGGCGTGATGCCAGCGCGCGCATCAACAAGCAGCAGGCAAACATCCGCCTCTGCAATAGCCACTTCGGTCTGGCGGCGCATGCGCGCTTCGAGAGCGTCACCCTTCGCGTCTTCAAGACCAGCGGTGTCGACAATGATGAATTCCAGGTCAGCAAGGCGCGCTTCGCCTTCGCGGCGATCTCTCGTCACCCCCGGTGTATCATCGACCAATGCCAGCTTTTTGCCAACTAATCGGTTGAACAGCGTTGATTTTCCGACATTGGGTCGGCCTACAATGGCAAGTTTGAACGGCATAATATTAGCCCTGATGTCTCAGGGTCCTTTCCAAATCTCCTGCGGAGCTGTTGCTACAGTCTCCAGCGGAGCTGCCGGTCTCTTACAGACTTTATTTCAGTGCCACAAGCCGTGCGTCATCCGTTAGGACATAAAGTATCTCATTGGCCAGAATTGGAGCCACAAATACACCATCAGGAAGTTCAATTTTTCCCAGTAATTCGCCGGTATATGGCGACAATGACGCGGCTTCGCCGGTCGAGGAAACAAGAACGAGCCTGTCACCAGCTAAGACGGGACCGCTCCATTCAATTGGTCCTCTGCGGCTTTCTTCGTCTTCAAATCGGTCCAGCTTGTGTATCCAACGGATACGGCCATCACGCCGGGATAAAGCCACTACTTCTGCATCCAGGGTTACGATGAAAATAAAGCCACCGGCGACCCAGGGCGTTTGTACACCTGCGATATTGCGCGTCCAAACCCGCTCACCTGTGCGAATGTCAATGGAAACCGCGCGACCAGAATGACTGACGGCATAGACCCGACCCCGGTCAATCACCGGGCGCCCAGAAATATCGTTCAGTTCCGTCAATGATGTGACATTGCCAGTCCGCGTCAAACTATCAGACCAGAGTGAGTTTCCATTTTCGACCCGCAAAGCAAACAGCTCACCGGAAGAATAGGGCGCAATCACAATGGAACCAGAGACTGCCGGAGATGTTGCGGCCAGAATCCCAGCGCTTTCCGTGATCCCACGGTGGCGCCACAGGATTTCTCCATCTGTGGCATTCAGGCAGATCATCTGATTGTCGGAGGTAATGGTAAAGACGCGTCCGCCATTGACAGTCGGCGCTGCGCGATAAGGCGTTCCAGCCCGCGTCCGCCACACTATCTCGCCAGATGCTGCATCCAACGCGACCACTTCACCAAAGCCAGTGGTAACGAATAAACGACCATTTTCAAAGGCGGCACCCCCGCCACGACCTTCATCCGAATCTTCTTCTTCGGGTGTCAGATCAACGTCCCAGAGCGCTTTGCCCGTGGCCGCGTCAAATGCGCCAATGCTTGTTTCCGCATCAAGGACAAAAACACTTCCCACCGCCAAAATAGGGGCTGTTGCCAGCAGGCTTCCGCCGCCAGAACCTGCGCCAGCATCCGCCTGCCAAAGCTCATCAAGCGACCCAGAGGCCTGCAAATGGTGCATGGCATTNTCTGCATAACCGCCTGGCTGAGGCCAATCATTGTTCAAGTACGGCCGGGGCAAAACCACTTCAAGTGACGCAATCCGAGGATCAGCCTCCAGCGAGCGCTCAAGCGCCATTACCGAAATTCGTTCGCCAGGCAAACGCTCGCCTGTCTCTGAGCTTACCAAGTCAGAAATTGTGTCGCAGCCAGACAGGCTGGCCAACGCAATGATCCCAACAAACGCTGTACGCATCTTAATCATTCGGCTTCCTCTGACGCTTCTTCAGTAACGGCATCTTGTTCGTTTGGCATATCTGCCGCTGCTGAACCTTCACTTTGACCTTCTTCAACCGGGACCACTACCGGCTCCACAGTTGGAAGGTGAGGTTCAATCAAGGCGATCATGATATGCGCGCGATCACGTACGCCCGGCGTTGATGTTGGATCATCGACGATTTCCTGAAACAAAATATGAGCTTGCGGGTACTTTTGCTCACGATAGGCGCCAAGCCCCAGCACTTCACGGGCTGGGTTGCGCCAAGGTTCCTCAGCACCCGTTAACGGCAGCAATCGCCCGGCAAGGTCATCATAACTCGTGCGACCAACCAACAGTGTACCTGATTTCACCCGTGCAAGGTCCCGCAAGATGGATTCAGCGCCGCTGTCGCCAATGATCGCTTCATAAACTTCAATCGCTGCATCAATATTTCCGGCTTCTGTGAGAGATGCAGCAGAGCGCAATTGCGCGAGCGCGGCATAACCAGATGGCACACCTTCAGCTAATTCCGCAAAAATAGCGGCCGCATCTGCCCCTTCGACGGAAGCTTCTGCTTCGGCCGTTATGAACGCCTGAGCAGCCTGCTCGGCTATTGACCTTTGGTAGGAATTCCACCCAACGACCGCACTCGTCACGGCGATAATGCCGACGGCGAGAGCAATAAGGTAGATCCCGTATTTGTCCCAAAGCTGTTGTGCGCTGTCACGACGAAGGTCATCGTCAACTTCACGGAAAATGTCGGCCAAGAATTGTCTCCGAATAGAACTAGGCGTCTGCCGATGGGCAGTCAGGGCGCGTAAAGTAGCTTTATTTCAAAGGCTTGCCAACAGCTCCCCGGCACTTGAGTCCTGTTTTCCTTAATGTCCTTTTCGCCCACCCTAGCTTATTCGTCAATCCACCTTTTTCATCGAATATGTGTGCTCTTTAGCTGGAAAGGCTCTGCCCCGCACCTCGTCTGCATAGGCCTCGGCGGCACCAGCAATAGCAGCGCCTAAGGTCGCAAACTCCTTAACGAATTTTGGTGGCTTGGGCGACAGACCCAGCATGTCTTCCAGCACCAGAATTTGACCATCGCATGCAGGCGACGCGCCAATTCCGACCGTTGGGATTTTGATCTGAGCTGTAATTTTTGCGGCCAAAGGTTCTGCCATGCCTTCCAATACGACAGCAAATGCGCCTGCCTCGGAGACGACGCGTGCATCATTTTCAATACTCGCCCAGTCCTCTTCGACCCGACCCTGCGTTTTAAATCCACCCATAACATGGGTGCTTTGAGGTGTCAGACCGATGTGTGCCATCACTGGAATACCGCGGTCGGTAAGATATTTGATGGTTACGCCCATGCGTGCACCGCCTTCCATCTTCACCGCTGTGCAGCCCGTCTCCTTGATGACACGGCAGGCATTTCGAAAAGCGATTTCTGGCGATTCTTCGTAGGAGCCAAATGGCATATCAACCACGACCAATGCACGCTCTGTTCCCCTTACGACAGCGGCTCCATGGGCAATCATCATATCGAGGGTCACACCAAGTGTGTTCTCCATGCCGTACATGACCATGCCAAGGCTGTCGCCAACCAACAGGAAATCGACATATGGATCGATAAACCGCGCCGTATGTGCGTGATAGGCCGTCAGAGAGACAATGGGTGTGCTGTTCTTGTGAGCCAGAATATCTGGAACGGTAATCCGCTTAACCTGGGCGTGAACCGACATGGGGGGCATCCTCCATATTGAAATTCCGCCACTATGATCCCAACATTGAGACCTCAAAGCAAATGCCTGGCGGGGGCGTCCAATACCTGAGCATATGGGCCAATTGAGCGCCCTGGTCAAGGTCAAGCAGGCGTTTAAGTTAACGCTTATATTTCAACGGGTTAGGGCTCATTAGTGCAGGTTGTGGCTCTGCATGGGACTGTGGGTGTTTTTGAGCACAAGTTCGCGGTACATGACCGACAAAATAGCCACGGAAATAATCTGACTGAAGATTGTAACGATGGCACCGGCAATCACCGAGCCCATGTTGCCGACCAGCAATGTTACAAGACCGCCGACGATGCTAACGCCAACCGCAATACATAATAGTGCTAGAAAATTTAAAAGATGTGCGCCAAAGATGTTTGCGACATTTCCCTGGGTCGCATCCAGAATACCTTTTGCATCAACCTGGCCGTCGGTCGCTACCGCTGGTAGCAATAGAGACAATCGCAATCCATAAATCAGTCCTGCGACCATAATTACGAGGCCGACAGGTAATGTGAACAGTGCTAAGGCTGTCGCCCCACCAACCATAATGACCAGTAATCCGGGAACGGCCAAAAGAGAGAGAAAAATTGTGACCAACAAAAAGCGTGCTTCACGCTGGCCGAAACGAAAATAGACAGCCGACGTACTCGTTTCACCTAACAAGATGAATCGGTGCCAGGCGACGGCAATCATAGGCCAGAGGAAGAGCGTAATCAAAATCATTGCGGCTGTTGGCCAACCCAGCACAGCGGTGGCCATTGCTTCTGTGTCTTCCGGGCTCACGCCTTCTAACCTTGTCTGCAAATAATTTGTGTGAAGTACACTCGCAGCGACGTAAATGGCGACGGGTGCCCAGACGAGTTTCACCATCTCACCAAAATGCGACCAGGCGCCTTTGTAGGCTTCAGACACAGTCGCCGTGATATCAAGATTGCTCATGTAACGCTTCTCGTCCCAAAAAAGAATTATTGTTGTGGCACAGATATTGAAGCGCCAAGCGCCTCGGCCCGTTCGCGAAAGTCTTTGTTTTCCGGGTTCAATTCATAGGCCCGTAAGAAATCACGACGCGCGCTTTCGCTATCATTCACCGCTTCGAACAAAAGGCCACGAACATAAAAAGCCGATGGATTTTCCGGGTTAAGCTCAAGCGCCCTATTTATGTCCTGTAGACCTTCTTGCGGACGCCCCAATTCACGGTAGGCATTCGCGCGATTGGAATAGAGCAGCGCATCATCCGGTGCGATCTCCAACGCGGAAGAATAATCGATAACGGCCATTTCCAGGTTGCCGGTGTTTTTGTAAGCAACACCTCGATTTAGGAGGGCAACCACTACGTCGCCGGTTTCCAGTTCTCCAGATTGAATGGCCCGACTGCAATAATAGATCGCGAGCTTCATGTCGCCACCGTGGAACTGATCGTAACAGTTCATATTATCTTCAATGCCGTCGGCAGATGCCGTGCAAACACTCATACCCAGCGCCAAAAGCGCACCTGCCCAAATTGAGCCCCGCATCATCATTCCCTCAACAGCGTTACGTTGAGGCTGAGACTAGACGGGTTTGGCCTGTGAGAAAACAGGCGCGCTAGCGGAAATACATCATTCTTTGCTTTAGTCATCAATTTTCATGAGCGATGAAGACATCAATCTGGTGTTGATCCTCTTCAAACGCGTGTTGGAGATCGTGGATCAGATGGAACAAGGGCGGAAACTGACACCAGTCCCCGCCCCCAAACATCAGAAAAATCAGAAAAATCAGCCAACCATTTGCATGGCAAGCCATTCGGCTTTCAGCGCTGGCTTATCTTCACCTTCGATTTCAATCGTCACTTCGTATTTGATGAGGAACTGACCAGGGTTCTTTTCAACAATGCTCATGACTTTGCCAACTGCGCGCACTTTGCTATCGACCTTAACCGGTGCCAANAAACGCACTTTATCAAAACCATAGTTCACGCCCATGAAGACACCTTCGATGACGATGCTAAAGCTCTCAGCAAAGTAAGAAAGCATCGACAGGGTTAGAAAACCGTGCGCGATTGTCGTGCCGAACGGTGTTTCTTTTGCCTTCACTGGATCAATGTGAATGAACTGATGATCGTGTGTGCAATCCGCAAACTGGTTGATCTGCTCTTGTTTCACTTCAAACCAATCGCTCGGCTCTGATTGAAAACCAACGCTTGCTGCAACTTCATCTTTTTTCACAATTTTCATATTCGTGCGCTCTCTTTGATGTGACTGTTTTCACTTTATGCTGGAAAAATCATTCCCACTCAATGGTTCCAGGTGGCTTGGATGTGATGTCATAGACGACGCGGTTGATACCGCGCACTTCGTTGATGATGCGCGTGGAAATGCGGCCCAGGAAGGAATGTTCAAACGGGTAATAGTCCGCCGTCATGCCGTCCGTTGAAGTAACCGCCCGCAATGCGCAAACATAATCATACGTGCGTGCATCGCCCATCACGCCAACGCTGCGTACTGGTAACAGCACTGCGAACGCCTGCCAAATTTCGTCGTACAGCCCCGCCTTGCGGATCTCATCGAGATAAACCGCATCCGCTTTTTGCANAATGTCCACTTTCTCACGCGTGATCTCACCAGGAATGCGAATGGCAAGNCCGGGNCCTGGAAAAGGGTGACGACCGACAAAGGCTTCGGGCAAACCCAGCTCGCGGCCCAACACACGCACTTCATCCTTGAAGAGTTCGCGCAGCGGCTCCACCAATTTCATGTTCATGCGCTCAGGCAGGCCACCTACATTATGATGACTCTTGATCGTCACACTTGGCCCACCAGTGAACGAAACGCTTTCGATCACATCAGGATACAAAGTGCCTTGGGCAAGGAAATCCGCCCCACCGATTTTTTTAGCTTCCTCTTCAAAAACGTCAATGAAGGTAGCACCGATTATTTTGCGCTTACGTTCAGGATCGGAAACGCCTTCAAGTTTTCCCAAAAAGAGGTCGCGTGCATCGGCGTGCACTAGAGGAATATTGTAATGGTCGCGGAAGAGGTCCACCACCTCGTCCGCTTCACCCGCACGCATGACGCCGGTATCTACAAACACGCATTGCAGTTGATCTCCAATNGCCTCGTGNANGAGAACCGCAACGACTGATGAGTCCACCCCACCGGACAGGCCGCAAATCACTTTTCCACCGCCCACTTGCGCCCGGACTTTGGCAATTTCTGTCTCGCGAAAAGCGGCCATGGTCCAGTCGCCCCGACAACCGGCGATGTTGTGCGTGAAGTTTTTCAACAGTGCCGCACCACATGCCGTGTGCACAACTTCGGGGTGAAACTGCACCGCATAAAACTTGCGGTTCTCATCCGATATGGCTGCAAATGGTGCGCCTTCTGATACGGCTACCGTTTTAAAACCATCCGGAAGCGATACCACGCGGTCGCCGTGGCTCATCCAGACTTCGGCCTTGTCGCCAACATTCAACACGCCCTCAAACAGAGCGCATTTTTCTTTTACTTCAATATCTGCGCGCCCGAACTCTTGATGGTCATGGGCTTCAACTTTGCCGCCGAGCTGCTGACACATCGTCTGCTCGCCATAACAGATGCCTAACACGGGCACCCCCATGGTGAAAACAGCGTCGGGTGCGCGAGGCGTATCAATGCCCGTTACACTGGCTGGCCCGCCAGAAAGGATGATCGCCTTTGGGTCAAACTCCTCAAGCATTTCTGCCGCGGCATTGAAGGGAACGATCTCACTGTAGACGCCACTTTCGCGCACACGCCGCGCGATCAGTTGGGTTACCTGGCTACCAAAATCAATAATCAGAATACGGTCGGTCATGCGGGTCCATCATGAGCAAGAGGTAAAATGGAAAACAGTGAGGTGGGCAAAATGCTTCCCACTCTTTGTTTATTCAGAGCGTTCTAGAATGCTGACAAAAAAGCCGTCAGTGTTCGTTGTTGCCGGTGTCAGGCGCAAGCGCGGTCCCTCAGGTGCATTTGGTTTGGTGACACCTTCTGGCCAGTTTTTGCGCCAATCGTGTTCGCTAAACTCTGGGTACTTTGCCAGGAACGCGTCAATTTGATCATCGTTTTCACTGCGCAAAATAGAACAGGTCACGTAAACTAGGCGCCCACCGGGCCGCACCAATCGCGCGCCCCGGAGCAATACTTCCACTTGCAACGCGTGATATTCATTCAGCTTTTCCTGCGTCAAATGCCACCGGCTTTCGGGATGCCTGCGCCAAGCCCCTGACCCCGTGCATGGTGCATCAACCACAACGCAATCAACCAGATTTTCCAAGTCACCCAAATCAGGATCAGCGACATTTGGATCAAACGCACGCAATGAGCGCGTTTGGATCACTTCGGTTTTGGCGCGACGTGCACGCGGTTTTAGTCGGCCCAAGCGGCGCGCATCGATGTCACATGCCAGCACAAGGCCCTTGCCATCGAGACAGGATGCCAAAGACAACGCCTTGCCCCCTGCTCCAGCACACAGGTCAACAATTTGCTCGCCAGGCTTTGCGTCCGCTACGAGACAGGCCAATTGCGAACCTTCATCTTGTATTTCAACGAAGCCGGTTTTGAATGTGTTTGTGTGCGTCACACGCGCAGCCATTTCAGCCCGCAACCCCCAAGGAGACATTGGGCTGAGTTCAGTTTCAATTCCTTCATCGGCGAGCGCCTGACGTGCTGTGTCACGATCGGCCTTTTGCACGTTCACGCGAATATCAACCGGAGCTCGGCCGTTGAGCGCTGTCATTTCTTTCAAGAAAGAAGACCCTAAGGCTTCTTTCAATGCCGGCACCAACCAGTCAGGGACATTGATCTTTGCCGTCTCGGACATCTGACCAACGCGGTCATAAAACGTATCCAACAATGCCACTTCATCTGAGCTCAATGCGTCAGGTGAAAACTTGCCGCCATCAAAGAGCACCTTGATGTCATCTCGAGAAATGCCATCACCCGCGATCAATGACCCCAGCACGAGCCTGCGTGCACTGTCACCATTCATTGCGTGAGCATAAAGAGAGCGATTTCTGAGCACATCAAACACACGCGTCTGAATGGCTGCCCGATCTTTTGAGCCCGCGTAGCGATTGTATTTCGCCCAGTGTTTCAAAACCCGATCCGTGACGCGACCTTCGCTAATCTCGTCAAGAATATCTATGGCCGCAGACAGGCGGGCAGCGGGCGTCATTTGGATGCGGATCCAAAAAATTCAGTCATGAATGTCACGAACGTGCTCCTGGGTAATTGGGTGATTCACGTGTGATGGTTACATCGTGCACATGGCTTTCATGCAGGCTGGCAGCGGATATCTTCACGAACTTGGCGCGCTCGCGGTAATCTGCCATCGTTGCAGAACCCGTGTAGCCCATGGCGGCACGAAGCCCACCCACAAGCTGATGCACAACGCTGCCAATGGGTCCTTTGTAAGGAACCTGGCCTTCAACGCCTTCAGGCACCAACTTTAATGTNTCCTGAACGTCTTTTTGGAAATAGCGGTCCGCGGAGCCAACGGCCATCGCGCCAACTGATCCCATGCCACGATAGGATTTGTAAGAGCGTCCTTGGTACAGGAATACTTCGCCCGGGCTTTCTTCGGTGCCTGCAAAAAGGGAGCCGATCATGGCACATTCAGCACCGGCTGCCATCGCTTTGGCAAGGTCGCCGGAAAACTTGATGCCGCCATCCGCGATAATGGGAATATCTGCTTTGCGCGCTTCCTCGACACAGTCAATGATGGCTGTGAGCTGAGGCACACCAACACCGGCAACTATGCGCGTTGTGCAAATGGAACCAGGACCGATGCCTACTTTCACCGCATCGGCGCCAGCGTCGATCAGCGAGCGGGCGCCTTCGGCTGTTGCCACATTGCCCGCGACAATTTGAACTGTATTCGACAGTTTTTTTGCCCGTCTCACAGCTTCGGCCACATGAATGGAATGACCATGAGCTGTGTCGATGACAATCAAGTCAGCACCTGCATCTACCAGATGAGAGGTGCGATCAAAACCGTCATCACCTACGGTAGAGGCGGCAGCAACACGCAAACGCCCTTGCTCATCTTTGCAAGCATTGGGATGGAGTTTTGCTTTCTCAATATCCTTAACCGTGATTAAGCCAACGCAGCGATATTTATCGTCCACAACGAGCAATTTCTCGATCCGGTGTTGATGGAGCAGTTTTTTTGCTCCTTCTTGATCAACACCTTCGTGAACCGTGATGAGGCTCTCATGGGTCATCAAACTACGAACGGGCTCTGATGGGTTGCTGGCAAACCGCACGTCACGGTTGGTGAGGATGCCGACAAGTTTCTGAGAAGAAGGCTCAACAACCGGAATACCAGAAATCGAATGACGCTCCATCAGGTCGAGAGCATCAGCCAAGGTGCCATCTGGGCCAATTGTGACCGGATTGACGACCATGCCGCTTTCAAAGCGTTTTACCTGACGCACTTCTTCGGCCTGTTGGGCTGGCGTCATGTTGCGATGAAGGACACCAAGTCCACCGGCTTGCGCCATGGCGATGGCAAGTCGCGACTCCGTCACAGTATCCATGGCCGCTGAAATCAGTGGAATGCCTAGTTTTATNGTGCGGGTGAGACGGGTTGATGTATCAACCTGACCCGGCATAACGCCGGATTCAGCCGGTTGTAAAAGAACATCATCGAATGTAAGGGCTTCGCGAAACATGGGGCCAACCTCCAACCAGTGCGGCGAGTGTGTGTTGGCGCTGGTGTGTAACACCTTGGATGGAAATTGCAAAGAACCATATTGTGACAGCTCGCCACATGGTGACCGGGACGACTGATCCTTCGGCAAAAGCCAGCCACCGAGCACTATTCGTTGTCTGCCGTCTTTTCTTCATCTTCGGGCCGCCCCTTAAAACCTGTAGCCAAAACGTACATTTCCGAGGAATCAGCCCTGCTGGCTGCGGGTTTTACATGGCGGACGGTGGTAAAATCCCGTTTGAGCAACGTAAGCAGGTCTTGTTCTGCCCCGCCCTGCAACACTTTGGCGCAATAAGCACCGCCTTCAATCAACACATCGTGGGCAAAAAGCGCGCCCGCCTCGGCCAAAGCCATAATTCTCAAATGGTCGGTTTGTTTGTGCCCGGTGGAAGATGCCGCCATATCGGACAGGACAACATCAGCTTCCCCGCCGAGCCATTCCTTCACCTTCAAATCGGCATCATTTTCCATAAAATCCAGCACGTAGAGCTCAGATCCGGGGATCGTATCCACTTCCTGCAGATCAATGCCAATCACCTTGCCTTTGCCATCTTCCGCATCTGTCCGCGCGACGGAAACTTGAGTCCAACCGCCAGGCGCTGCGCCCAGGTCTACGATCCGTCCACCTTTTTTGAGAAAATGATATTTATCGTCCAATTCAATCAGCTTAAACGCCGCGCGGGAACGATATCCTTGATCCTTCGCTTTTAGAACATAAGGATCGTTCAACTGACGTTGCAGCCATAAGGTAGAAGACAGTTTACGGCCGCGGGCCGTTTTCACACGTTCTCGCAGATTTCGACGTGCACCACGGCGTCCTGAGCCGGGTTTAGACTTTTTTCCCTCGGTATCGTCTGAGCCACTCATCGCGCAATATTCTTTCTCTTCAATTCGTCGCGCCATTGTCGGGCGATTGTGGCTGTTCTGAAACCATTGGCTGTGTCTTTTTTTTGCGACGACGTCTTCGTCGACGACCTCGTCTGGAACGGTTGGCCTCGTCTTCTTCCATCAGCGAGAATAAAATTCCTTCCCGCAGGCCTCTGTCTGCCACACGGAGCTTGTCTGCGGGCCATGCCCGGCNAATCGCTTCCAGAATAGCACAGCCAGCAAGTACCAGATCTGCGCGCTCAACACCAACACAAGGATGCGCTGCCCGTTCNGCTAGGTTCATCGCCAGTAGGCTTTCCGTCACCGCAGATACCTCATCCTTGGCAACCCANGCACCGTCCACGCGTGACCGATCATAGCTTTTAAGGTCCATGTGAATGCCAGCAATGGTGGTCACAGTCCCAGACGTTCCCAACAGATGGTAAGGAAGATCACTTGCCAAATGCTCAGAAAGTCTTTTGTGAAACGGGGTAAGACGGTCGAATACATCGCCGACCATGGTTTCAAACAAATTGTGCGAAATCTCCCCGCCGCCATAGGTTTCCGCAAGCGTCACCACCCCACAAGGCAGGCTCGTCCAGTCTTTGATCAAAGCGCGTGACTTGGACTGTGGCATTGGTGTTTCTTGCTGCACCCACATCAACTCTGTGCTGCCGCCGCCAATATCGAACACCAATGCGGCGGCATGGTCTGGGTCAAGGAGCGGCGCNCAGCCGGTAACTGCCAANCGCGCCTCATCTGCGGTCGAGACGATATCCAGNTCCACGCCGGTTTCACGCTTTACGCGTTCAACAAATGCCGGACCATTGCGCGCCGTGCGACATGCCTCTGTCGCTATCGACCGGACGCGTGTCACACCTCGCCGCTCCATTTTCGCNGCGCAAACCGTCAGCGCCTCAAGCGCGCGGTCCATGGCNCCNTCACTGAGTTCACCTGAGCGCACCACGCCCTCACCCAGCCGCACGATGCGTGAATAGGCATCGATGACACGAAAGCCCTCGCGGTTGCGCTTGGCCACGAGCAACCGGCAATTGTTGGTGCCAAGGTCTATGGCCGCATAGACGGCAGGTTCAACGGGTTTGGTTTGAGGTTTTTGAGAGGCAAGAGGCTTTTCCACTGCGGTTGGAATGTTGCCCTGCCTTGCCTCACACGGAGACACAGCTGCGCCTTGCGTGGTCACAGCACCATTCTTGCCACCGCGTTTGCCACGCCGTCGCCTGCGACGTTTCCTTTTTGGCTTGCCATCCTCTTCATTGGAATCTGGTTTCCCAAAACCAATAGGTGAGGCGGCAGCTTTCGCTGGTCCACCATCCGTCACGGATGCATCTGCCTCCCCCGAAGCAGACCGGGACCCATCTCCCGTTTCTGTCACATCTTCCACCCCGGGAGTGCGATACCAATCCTGGATTTCCAGGACCAACCGCCTCGACCGAGCTCCTCTATGCTGTAGTTGTCTCGACAGTATCAGGTTCTGGAAGTCTGTGAAACGCCGGAAATTCCCACAATTTCGGGTAGTTGACGTGGCGCCTTGGCAGACATAAGTTCTGCCCTTCTCGGGAGATCTGAAGGCTCCGGTTGATGGGGAATCGTCTAATGGTAGGACGCCTGACTCTGACTCAGGTAGTCTAGGTTCGAATCCTAGTTCCCCAGCCAACTTCAAGCTAACTCATGGAAATCATTATCGTTTTTTTACCCGGCTTGGTCTAACTACAGCCTGGTGTATGAATTGTTCCCACAATGCTCCCACATGACACGCAAACGCGGGGTCTATTACTATCGTCGACGCCTCCCCAAACCGCATAAAGGTGAAGTCACCCTATCCCTGAGAACCAAAGCGTTTCGCTATGCCGAACACCTGGCGAGTGTTCTCGACCAATCATTTCAGCAACACCTTAAAGACGACGACAACACGATGACGACAGACCTGCGAGCGATACTCCGCCAAAAACTTCAAGAAGCTTTGTGGACTTGTCCACTACCCCGTCAGTCCTTACGCTTGAGCAGCGAGGAAGCTACCTATGGAAAGCTGCAGACACTCCGTGTGGGGTCATCGGGACAACGGACTATATGCACCACATATTTTCCCGTTGGTTTAACACGCTCTTGTGTGACGCTTAGGAAGACGAATACGTTGCTGAAAGCATTGCAGCAAGCCCGGTTTAACTCTTGGCCAACAGTGTCCAAAGAAGCTGATGAGTTGCGTTCTGCGGGGGGCAATACCCTTGGGGCGAACACCGATGAAGCACAAGGTCTGAGCTGTGAGGGCATGAGACAATTGCTCACTATCGACCACCCTTCAAAGCAGCGGCAGCGTCGCCTTATGGCAACTTTTTCTCTAATTGGTGTAAGATCAGATTTGTCTGCCTAGAAGTAAGCCTCAGCCCACTCAACGAGCTAAGCCAAAACAGTGAGAGCCTCAATGAAATTGGATCTATGTGAACTAAATCACCCAAAACCGCTAGATGTGCTGGCATGGTAATGGCGCCAACAGCAATAAGTCTGTTTTGCGGTGCAGGTGGCTGCTCTCTAGGATTCAAACAAGCGGGGTATTCTATACTTTTCGCAAATGACAAAGATTCAGCCGCATTAACAACATACAACAAGAATTTTCCTGAGACTAACTGCTCACCTGCAGGTATCGATGAAATTGATTTCGAGAAAATTTTATCGGAGTGCAAAATTAGCTCAGGCGAGCTTGATATTTTGATCGGCGGCCCCCCTTGCCAGGGTTTTTCCACAGCTGGGCCAAGGTTTTGGGATGACCCACGAAATCATTTGTTGAAAAGTTACATTCGAGCATTGAAAACGCTAAGGCCGAAATGGTTCATAATGGAGAATGTCGAAGGGTTGTTAACGTCAAATGGTGGGAAATATATATTTGAAGCAGCGCGAGCTTTTATCGACCTTGGATACAACATCCGGATCGAAAAATTATACGCACAAGAGTATGGAGTACCCCAACGAAGAAAACGTGTTTTGATTGTTGGTAACCGGTTAGGTTTTGAGTTCCATATGCCCAAAGTTACATTTAAAGTTTCTGGCCAGATATTCAGGAACTCTGATGTTACTGTTTCACATGCAATCAATAGTTTGCCGAAAGCAGAGCCAGAGAAAGATTGTGTCCTAACCCCACTTACAACTCCTGCAGCTGATGAATTTGACTCGTTGTTGAGAGGTAGCGCTTCGAAAATTACAGAACACTATTTTTCTAAGACAACTGGAATACAATTGGAAAGAATATCTGCATTAAAACCAGGGCAAACCATGAAGAATTTACCTGAAAGGTTGCAGCATGATTCCTTTAGGAGAAGAGCTAATCGACGGGTTTCGGATGGAATTCCAACTGAAAAGCGAGGGGGGGCACCTTCTGGGTTAAAGCGATTGATTGCAAATGAGCCCTGCTTGACAATTACTGGTGCCACCACAAGAGAACTTATTCACCCTACGGAGGATCGACCATTGACGATCAGAGAGGCTGCTCGAATACAAACATTCCCCGATGACTTTCAATTTTCGGGAAATCCTTCGCAAAAAATTCAACAAATTGGAAATGCAATCCCACCTGTGTTGGCACGTATATTTGCAGAGCATATTCGTGATGATTATGGTTTCACTAAATCATCGACTGAATCAGGTCGACTACTTGGTTTTTTGCTTACAAAAGCGAGTGCGATGAGCCCAGCTCTGAAGAAAACTGATGCGCTATTAAGAAGCCTTCTTGATAGCAGTTCGATCAAACAAGAAAAGTTATTTGGCTGATTGTATGACCAACAACGCATTTATTAGAAACCTGTATTCAAGCTGCAAAATGCACGGATCAGGCGAAGCTCAGGTAGTCCTATCTAATGGCGAGTTACTGTCATTAATCTCAATTGCTATTGTCAACCTTGGCTGGTCTCACAAGGAACTCGAAGTAGCCGAAATTGATCTTCCAAATGACGACTACTATCAAATAGCGCTAACTTGGTTTGATCAACAAGATGATTTGGACACTTCATCAGATACTGTTATGCAGGCGCTGACTTCATGTTTTTGTAAACATAATGACTTTGGCTTATTCATTGAAAACCTCTCAGCACTTCATCGACGTCGTGTAAAGTACAAACGAATTCTTTCTTCCCAACAGATGCCGACAATGGATCAAATTGGTCCAAGGGCATTGCTGGAATATGGGGGATGCGATGTAACACTTTTAGCAAATTGGATGGTTTGGAAAAAGTGGATATACGACATTGACAATCGCTCTGCACAAGAAACTGGCTACTTATTTGAGCCCGTATTGGCTAGTTGCTTAGGAGGGGCGCCTGTAGGGTCACGAAATTCCCCGGTCAAAAGACTCGACTCTAACGGTCGACAAACTAGCAGTGGCAGGCAAATTGATTGTCTGGTTCCGGATAACAATCGAACTTATGAACTCAAGCTTAGGGTTACGATTGCAGCCAGTGGACAAGGAAGGTTTGGCGAAGAACTATCCTTTGCAAAAGAGAGTGAGGTTGCTGGTTTCATCCCTGTTTTGTTGGTACTGGACCCAACACCTTCTCATCGTTTAACCGAACTCTCCGAGAGATACTTGGCTTGTGGTGGTGCATTCTACCATGGCGAAGAAGCGTGGCAGCATATGGAGGATGAGGCAGGAGAAGTAATTTCTATCTTCATAGAAAAATACATAAAGCCTCCCATACAAGGAATAGAAGAGGTTGAAGTTACATTTCCGTCATCTATAAATTTGAGCTGGTCAGATAAGACTATAGAAATATCCGACGGATCTAGCACCTATGTTATCAACCGCATTTGAGTGAAACTATTACGCCACTAAACTTTTGGGAGCAGGATTAGATTGAGCGGAACAACGCCCTCAATATGATGATCAGCTATGCCGGGGCCCAGGTCTATGAGGCCATTTGACATGCTCCCACAATGCTCCCACATTGGCGTTGCTAGGTGAAAAACTCCTAGATTTCCTGCGGTTTTCAGGCGGTGGATTGGGATCCTAGTTCCCCAGCCAACCCCGGTACGACCCTCAACATTTCTTCTAATTCGACGACCGAACCTTTTGCTCAGTTTATTTTCCATATTTTTACTGTGCTTCTGTGTTAGAAGTTAAAAAAATTCGGGGATGTTGGAGGATGCGATGACGGACTGGAACGGCAAAGGCCTTGTATCGACTGAATGGCTGGCGGCAAACCGTAGCGATCCAAATTTGAGGGTCTTCGACTCGACCGTCCATTTGGTCCCAGCGACACCCGGCCCCTATACAATCCAAAGTGGTCGAGCGGACTATGAGACCGCGCATGTTCCAGGTGCTGCGTTCATCGATCTTTTCCGAGATCTTTCAGACACAGACGCTCCGCTTCCGTTCACCAAACCTTCTGATGAGAAACTAGCAAAAGCATTGGGAGCTGTTGGCATCGAAGAAGGCAACCACGTTGTCGTCTATTCCACCACCACCCCGATGTGGGCAACACGTGTCTGGTGGATGTTGCGCGCATCAGGATTTGCGAACGTGTCTGTGTTAGATGGGGGCTTTGCCAAATGGGCGGCGGAAAAGCGTCCCGTTGAAACCCAAGAAAATAAATACTCGCCTACTGATCTGGAAATACGACCACGTAGTAACGCTTGGGCAAACAAAGAGGCTGTACTTTCTGCCATCGATGACAGTGCCATTTGCACCATCAATGCTTTGTCGCCCGGAGTTTTTTCCGGCACCTCATCAACAANCTATGGGCGCAAGGGCCACATCNCTGGAAGCGTGAACGTGCCTTATGCGTCCATGCTTAACGAAGACGGTACCTATCGTAGTGAAGCTGAACTCCGCTCACACTTTGCAGCTTCTGGTGCTTTGAAGCAGCCTCATGTTATTTGTTACTGTGGCGGAGGCATCTCTGCCACTATGGATGCACTTGCTCTCACGCTGTTAGGGCATCGGTCCGTCGCTGTTTATGATGGCTCCATGTCAGAATGGTGCCAGGATAATGAACTGCCGATGGAAACAAGCGCATAGCGGTTGATCAATATGACGGGTATAAGCTGCAGCGCGTCCCGGCCCGAGCTTCATTGAGAAGACGAACAAGCTTTTGAAAAACTCGTACGATGTGATCATTTTGGGCGCGGGTGGTGCTGGCCTTATGTGTGCGGCCCATGCAGGACAAAACGGCCGCCGTGTTCTCATTTTGGATCACGCAAAAAAGCCCGCCGAGAAAGTTCGCATTTCAGGCGGTGGGCGATGCAATTTTACA
>JGI24723J26617_10000597_pt1 | contig 35045 bp, 33 predicted proteins | sample Cruoilmetagenom6_FD_26617 | JGI IMG/M metagenome (IMG submission 26617) | reverse complement strand
TTACATGACCGCTTAAGCTTAATGGGTGGCGAAGCCATAGTGACCTGCGTAGAACAGTTACTACAAAAAACTTTGCCTGAGCCTAACAAACAAAACAATCAACTGGCCACGTATGCACACAAGCTGACTAAAACAGAGTCAACCATTGACTGGGACAAAACAGCCGTTGATATTGAACGACAAATCAGGGCGTTCAATCCATGGCCAGGTNCGCAGACTGAATTACATGGTGAAACAGTAAAAATTTGGGCNGCAACANCCATTCAATCCAACAATGAAAGTTCACCTGGCAGTATCGTCTTGGCGGATAAAAAACAACTACATATCCAGACTGGAGANGGNCTCCTTGGCATCCTTGAAATTCAAAAATCAGGTAAAAAACGCATGCCAATTGAGGCCTTTATGGCCGCCAAAACNACTTGGTTTAATTCATGAGTCATTCAAGACAAGTGGCCACTCAGGTAATGTACCAAGTTGTGATTAAACATCAGCACCTTAAACAAGCATTACAACTTAACCTAAACCCGCAAATCAGTGACCAAGACCATGCCTGGATACAGCACGCTTGTTATGAAAGCTTGCGACACCATTTTAGCTTACAAAGTCGCTGGCAAAAATTTATTGAAAAACCACTGAAAGACAAATGGATTTCAGAATTGTTAACTGTAAGTTTGTGCCAAAAATTTTACATGTCAACACCAGATCATGCGATTGTCAATGAAGCCATTAGAGCCGCCAAGAAAGCCAAAAAACAATGGGCCAGTGGGTTAATCAATAAAGTGCTGAGACTGGCGATGAATGATGANAACTTCAAAGCCGAAAATGAAACCATTGAATCTGAACATCCCACATGGTGGATTGACTTACTGAAAAAAGATTGGCCCAATCATTACCAACAAATTTTACAAGCCAACAATCAAAAACCACCACTGTGGATCAGAACCAGAAAGCAAGACCAGGTGATGGCGGGCGAACAACACCCAGTCATTAAGTCCGCTTGGTTATTGTCGGACAATAAGGCCAGTCAAAGTAATGAGTTATTAGATGGACAATACTCAGTACAAGATGCCTCGGCACAATTAGCCACAGAAATATTAAAACCAGAACCTGGTGATTNCATCCTTGATGCTTGTGCTGCCCCAGGCGGCAAGTCTTGCCACCTACTAGAGTATGAAAGTGAGATACAATTAGACATCCTTGANAAAGAACCGAGTCGATTGAAAAGTGTAGAAGACAATTTAAACCGTCTGAATCTGACAGCCAATCGAATCATTCTTGGTGATGCCACAACACCAGAGAATTGGTTTGAGAACAAAAAATATGACAAAATATTGTTAGACGTACCATGTAGCGCTGCTGGTGTGGTCAGAAGAAACCCAGACATTAAACTATTGAGACAAGCTGAACATTTGATGCAATTAACTCAGTTACAACAACAAATCATCACTCAAATAGCTCCACTTTTAAAAGCAGGAGGATTNCTGCTGTATGCGACCTGTTCAGTTTTTCGGTCTGAAAATGAACGCCAAATTAAAAAGTTCTTAAAATCTCACCCAAACTTCTCAGAGCAAGAACTGAATTATGACTTTGCTGAAAAATGCGGCCATGGNATTCAGATCATCACAGGAACTGAGCGCATGGATGGCTTTTATTATTGCCTGCTTAAAAAGACATCATGAAGCATANTTTAATGATATGGGCCCTTATGATTTCGTTCTCAACGATAGAAGCTGCCGAACTCGTCTCAATCAAACANCAATATATAGCAGACGAGCTGCTAATTACCCCAGAATTTAAACTGGCTTTTTCTGAGGAAATCAAAGAAGCCATTAACAGCGGAATTGTGATCACTTTTGTGGTTCAAGCAAACCTGATGAGCCGAGTCAGTTGGTGGTTTGATCGAACAAGCAGCAGTAAAATTCAAACCTTTAAACTGCGTTATTTCTCATTGAGCCGCCAGTATGAACTCAATAACATCAGCCAAAACAACATTCAAACTTTTGTCACCCTTGACTTATTATTGAATCATTTAAGCACCAAAACTCAATTCAACTTTCAATCACCAATCTCAGCAGATTATGTTGAAACTCGGTTGTTCNTGGACAAACAAGCACTGCCCTCAACCATGCAGTTACCCATCGTGTTTGACCAAGACTGGAACATCAATTCAGACTGGCAAAGTGCTGACCTCATCGCACCACCTAGAACCGCTGAGAATCAATGAACAAATTTTCAAAATTACTGTTCAACAAAAACCTGCCAGTACTGGCTTTGGTGATTACTTTACTGGCCGCACTCTATTTGCTCGGCCTAGCCATTCAAGGCACTGAACAATTCAATAGAATCTATATCTGGCTATTTGCCGCTTCAGTTCTGGCGGTCATATTTTTAATCTTGATCATCATTCAACGGATGGTTTGGTTAATCATCAAAAGGAAAAATAACGAACCAGGCATCCAACTCACAACCAGAATGGTCTTGATGTTTACCGGTTTATCACTCCCTCCGGTTATAGTTGTCTATCTATTTGCCATTATGTTGGTTAACCAGTATATCGACTCATGGTTTGACGTTGAAACTGACCAAGCCCTGAAAGATGCCATNACTTTAGGCAACACATTCTTAGACACCCAAACCATTGCACACTTAACTGAAGCCAGAAGCCTGGCATCCGAACTGTCTGCGGTGGCGCCATTAAACCAAGCCATCTATTTAGATCGACTGCTGGACAACTCTAAAGCCAACTCTTTGACTATTTATGGTGCCGACGGACAGATATTCAGTACCAGTAACCTGAACCCGCTGAATTTTGTCTCTCCGGCTTTACCTCAAAATACATTCAACGAAGTCAGCAATGGCAGAGAATATGCCAGGGTTGAANCATCAAGCAATACCGGATTACATATACGCGTGGTGCTTCCGATCATTAACAGCACGGCGATTAATGTAGGACAACGACAATACCTACAAGGGCTGTATCCGATTCCAAAAAACTATGAGAATCTGGCGATAAATATCGAAACGCAATACCATGAATACACCCAACAAACTTACCAAAGACAACAACTTAAAAGCACCTTCATTATTATCCTTTCCATTGTTTTATTGATCAGTGTTTTGCTCGCAATGTTAAGGGCTTTTTCATCGGCTCGTCGTTTGGTGGCGCCGATTAAATTATTGTCTGAAGCCACACGAGACATCACCGAAGGAAAGTACAGTAAGGTCATACCAGTTGATTCCAATGATGAGCTGGGACTATTGGTTCAATCATTCAATTCAATGTCCACCCAAATCGCTGCATCAAGTGCTTTGGCTCACCGCGCACAAAGCGAGGCTGAAAACCAAAGAACCTACCTTGAAAACGTGATGTCTCATCTAACCAGTGGTGTAATCAGTATTGATCAAGACTTTCTCATCTTACTCAGTAACGAAGCCACCCACAAAATATTGCATTTGGGCCCCAGGAGTTTAAACAATCGAAACATTGATTATTTGGCAATGAAAAACCCCACCCTTCAACCCTTGATAGAATTAATTAAACAAAAAGTAGTCGATAAAACCAAATATTGGCAGCAGGAAGTTTTGATAGCTGAGGATTCATTGCGAAGAATTCTATTGGTCAGAGGCAGCCAAATTAGTGACCACGAAATTGAAGGCGGCGGACATGTAATTGTATTTGATGATCAAACCATTATTAACCAAGCTCAACGTGATGCCGCCTGGAGTGAAGTCGCAAGAAGACTGGCTCACGAAGTCAAAAATCCNTTAACTCCAATCCAATTATCAGCAGAAAGAATGCACATGCGATTTACCGGAAAGCTTTCCAAAGAAGAAGATGAAATTTTAGATCGTGCCACTCAGACCATTGTTTCTCAAGTCGAAAACTTAAAAACACTGGTTAATGCCTTCTCTGATTACGCCAAACCACCTGAACTTAAAAAAGAATTGGGCGGATTAAATAAACTCATNAATGAAATCGTAGATTTATACAGCCTGTCTCACCCAGGCATCACCTTCAACCTAGAGCTAATGACCCCAGAACCTCAGTTGTTACTCGACAAAGGCCGCATGACTCAGCTGCTGACCAATTTAATTAAAAATGCCCAAGAGAGTGTGGACAAAGGTGATATCATTATTCGAATCAGCACCCAAACCCATGATGGTCAGCTTGAACTGAACATTATAGACAATGGCCATGGCTTCAGTGAACACATCCAAAAGCATGTCTTTGAACCTTACGAAACCACCAAACCAGGAGGCTCTGGATTGGGTTTGGCCATTGTTAAAAAAATTGTAGAAGAACATGGTGGTACCATTACTGCAATCAACCAAGAAATTGGTGCTAAAATCAGCATATTCTTACCCTTGGCATAATGATGCAAAAACAACTAGAACGCATGAAACAACTGCCTCCATTGGCAACAGAGCTTCGTATTCAAAAGCTTAAACAACTTGCTCAAACCATAAAGGCCAGTCAGTCTGAAATTATTAAAGCCGTTAATGCAGATTTTTCTCATCGCAGTTCTGAAGAATCTCACCTGGCCGAAATCATGGTTTGTTTAGATGAAATCAAATACACATTAAGGCATATAAAACAATGGACAAAAGACCAGGTTTGGCATGCCAATTGGAAGTTTTTTCCATCTAAATGTGCCATCTCACCTCAGGCCAAAGGAGTGGTAGGCATTATGGCTCCATGGAACTATCCATTTAACCTGGTCATTGAACCACTGATTGCAGCCATCGCCGCGGGTAACAGGGTCATGGTGAAACCCTCTGAAATTACACCCAAAACCGCTAAAATGACACAATCATTACTGGCCAAGGTATTTTCCGAAGATGAGGTTGCCGTGGTATTGGGGGATGTTAAAGTTGCCGATGCATTCAGTAAAATGCCTTTGGATCACATTTTATTTACTGGTTCAACAGCCGTTGGGAAAATTGTGATGCGAAATGCCAGTGAAAACCTGGTTCCCTTGACATTAGAGTTGGGGGGCAAATCCCCAGTTATCATTGATGACAATTATTCTATGAGCCGTGCAGCCAAGAGCATTGTTCAAGGTAAGTGGTTTAACGCAGGCCAAACCTGTATTGCTCCTGATTACATCTTANTCAGTCCAAGTAAGCACAATGAATTGGTTGCGGCGATAAAAAAACACGCCAAGGCGAGTTTCCCAGATTATGCATTCAACGATGATTATTCAGCCATTGTCAATCTTGATCATTTCCAAAGATTAAATCAAATGCTCAACGGACTAGATGACAATCAAGTCATTAAGCTAGGCGCTGAAAAAGCCAAAACCGAAGGNAGAAAAATACCACCTACATTGGTATTAGGGCCACCTGAGGCTCACCCAGTGATGCAAAATGAAATTTTCGGTCCCATTTTACCCATCATTAAAGTAGACGACATTGACGCTGCCATCGAATACATCAACAAACACCCCAACCCGCTGACCCTGTACCTATTTAGCAACTCAAAAAAAACCATCAAAGCCATCAGAGAACAGACTCAATCGGGCTCTTTATCTATCAATGAAACACTGGTTCAGTTTGCCCAAGAAGGCCTGCCATTTGGTGGCATTGGCGCCAGTGGCATGGGCAGTTATCATGGCTACCAAGGCTTTGTTACCATGAGTCATATGAAATCAGTATATTTCCAATCACGAATTAATGTTAATCAAATGGTCAGAGCACCGTTTACCCGTTTAAAAAAGATGTTTTTAAAGCTATTAAGTTAAAAAATAATCGATGACTGGGAATGTTAAAAATTGTTAAATTGAGTTAGAATGATGATTAATAACAATTATGCACATCAAGAAGACAGGATGAAAGTTTTTATATTAGAAGATGACATTGATCAAGCGGAACTGATTAAACACTGGCTTGAAAAAAATGGCCATGAATGTCAACACTTTGTTAATGGTCGGCAATTCATTGAAAAATTACCTTATGAACAACCAGATTTACTGGTACTGGATTGGAATTTACCTACCCTCAGCGGACTGGAGATTTTAAACTGGGTTCGCTCCAGTGATTACAGTGATTTACCAGTCATATTTGCCACCACCCGTGGACATGATGATGATTTAGTCCAAGCNTTAGATCAGGGCGCTGATGATTATTTAGTCAAACCCATCAAGGAAGTAGAACTGATAGCCAGAGCCAACGCACTGCATCGAAGACATAACAATGCCAATCAAAATGTTTTGGCTTTTGATCCGTTTGAATTTAATGGTAAAGAAGATACGGTTTCATTCAATGACCAAACCGTCAAACTCACCTCCAAAGAATATCAATTGGCTTATTATTTTTTCAACAACCCTGACCGACTGATTGCCAGAGATCATTTATTAGAAACGATTTGGACCAAAAGTTCAGCAATCACGACCAGAACCGTGGACACACATATCAGTCGCTTAAGAAAAAAATTAAACTTAGATGGTTCAACTGGATGGAAATTGATTTCGGTATACCACAAAGGTTATAGACTTATACAGGTTTAAATGCAGGAGGACGCAACGAAAATGGCAGAAAAAGACAACAATTCAGTAGACCAAATCAGAGATATTTTATTTGGTGAACAAACTAAAAACATTGAAAAAAAATTCATTCAATTAGAAGCTGATATCAATCAACAATTCAAAGGACTGAAAACTCAAATTGAAGCCATGAATAAGCAAATGACGGCTAATATGAAAGCCATAGAGAAACAAAACAGTCAAAGCTTATCTAACTTACATTCAGATCACAGCGAACAAATGGCTAAAATTGAAGCCAGCTTAAACAACAAAATCATAGATACCGAAGCCAGTATCCTTAACGAATTACAACAACGCGCCAATGAGCTTGATCAAAACTTAACCCATAGAAAAGAATTGGCCAGTTTGCTTAAAAAAATGGCAGAACAAATCTCCGGATAAGCTTGAATGAGCGAAGATCGCGATAAACTCAAGATCCTTTTAATGAGCGAAGAAATCGCTCAGATTAATGCCATTCGAAAACTACTTGATGATCAAAATAAATTCAGCCAAAAAGTCAGTGAGGTTTTAGACCAAGCCACAGACTTAACCATCCAAANCAACCCAAAATTTCAAAAGAAATTTTCTAAAATTGATTCAAAGGCTTATGTTAGGGCAATCCAAGCCAATAAACAAACATTTATTGATGCCCTATTGCCGATTATAGGCCCGATGATCAGACAATCTGTAACCACCGCAATCAGGCGTTTTGTTTCTGATGTTAATCGCGCCATGGAAATGGGNTTTTCAGCCAAAGCCCTTAAGTGGCGTTGGCAAGCATTAAGAACAGGAGTCCCTTTTGCTGAACTGGTCTTTAACAACACCATAGCTTATCAGGTTCAACAAATATTCCTGATTGATAACAACAGTGGCTTGCTGATTGAATACGCTGGTCAAGAAGGTGATTTACTCCAAGACAAAGAAGCCATGTCTGCCATGTTGACAGCCATTCAAGATTTTGTCAAAGACTCAATTGACAACCAATCAGGCGGTCTGTCGGCAGCCGAATTAGGCGACAAATTGGTTTGGGTTATTCAGGGTAATATAGCCAATTTAGCCGTTGTGGTTAAAGGGGCTCCAACCAGTCGTTTACGCGATAAACTGACCGATGCATGTAGTGAATTGCACTCTGAATTTAACCATGAACTTGTCAACCAAGATAAGTGGAACAACAACCCTGAACTTAAGTTACAACTGGAACAATGGNTGTTTACCAAAACACAATCAGAAGAGACTCCAGAAACTAANNCTATTCAATGGTGGCCGTGGGCCTTAATCGCGATATTGCTTATTGGGTGGCTTGGCTGGCGCAGTTATCAAAAGCAACAAATCTATAACAAACACCAAACAACACTGAATCAAACAGCTGGCTTTGTACTGCAAAGCTTAACTGAAAAAAAGGGGCGCTATGTAGCTAAGGGTTTGGCTGACCCCAATGCGAATCTAAGCCACTTAGATACTCAGCTGATACTGGAAACCACCCCCTTCGTCTCTTTGGATGACAGCATGATACAAGCCAGGGTGGTTAACTATTTAACTGAACCATCAGTTGAGGTGTCAGTTCATCAAGGTGTAGTTACTTTAACCGGAAACCAACCAAATGATGACACTTTCACAAAACGAACCCATAACCTGATGTTAATATCGGGAGTTAGGTCAGTCGATAATCGTTTGGTTCAAGAGCTGAGCATCAAACAACAATTGACACAATTCCTCAAAAACAACCCTCCACCATTGGGTTTAGCTGTAGAACTACAGGATAAAGTGGTTTCCCTTTCAGGTATACAATCAAAGTCACTTGGCGAATCTTATCTAACAGATTTAAAATCTAGATTTGCTGACTTAGATACTGCATCATTACATTTGTTCAGCCTGCAAGAATTGAAGTCTCAATTACTCAATACTCCCATCACTATGATTCAAACTCAGCAACTTGATCCAACACAAGTACAATCCATTATTGATAATTACAATCGATTTAATATGATTAAAACTCAACAGAGTCATGTAAAACTAAAACTCACTGGTAAAAGCGATTGTCAGGGCTCTTTAAATGAAAGTAATTTGAATGCCAAAAACAGGGCCACAACGGTCTATCAAAAACTCATAGACTTGGGACTGTCAGAAAATAATTTAATAAGTACATCCGATACTTGCCTACAAACGTCTGACCAACTAGACACCAACAAGTTGGGCGTATGGTTCGAGGTGATTGAATGAAATCTAAGAAAATTTGTATGATTGGTCGATTTGCAGTTGGCAAGACGTCATTGGTAGATCGATTCGTTAAAAACCACTTTTCAGAAAAATACCAGACCACAGTCGGGGTTGGAATTTCTACAAAAATTATAGATGAAAACACTAAATTCATCATATGGGATATCGCTGGTTTTGAAAAAGAAAACCACTACAAACCTTATCTACGAGGCGCACATGCAATCATCTATGTTGTCGACGCCACCGAACCTGAATCGATCACAACCCTAGACAGTATTCTGCAAGACTCGCCTGAGCTGGCCGACATCCCTTCTGTTTGTTTCATTAATAAGTCGGACTTAACCAACGAAATACAATGGCAAGATGCCTTTGATGAAAAATTAGCAAAAATAACCACACAATGCTTTTGGACCAGCGCCAAGACTGGGGAGGACGTAGAAACGGGTTTTAATGCTTTAAACCACCAACTATTGTGAGTTTACCCAATCATATAACCGAGAAAATCCACCAGCATTACCAAGCTTCAAACTGGTGCTTAATTACGCTTGATCAAAACAATCAAATTGTACAAATTAACAGCAAAGCCTCCAAAGAACTCAACATTAAAAATCAGGAACAAGACATTCGCGAGGCCCTGCCATTATTAGCAACTGAATCGTTGAATGAATCATTTTTTCTCCCCTTCTACAACCACGACCAGTTTGTGTATGACGTACACTTTATTGTAGAGCCCAAATTTAAATATTTAATCATGGTGCCGATTGACTTGGTTCACCAACAAGTTCAATACAAACAGCAAAAAGCCCATATTGAACAAATAGAAAAGATAAGATTTAAAACATTGCTCGCTGCTCTGGAACTGGCACAAGAAGAGTTAATTAACGCCAACGATGCAAAATCCTTCTATATTTCCGCACTTTCTCACGAGATGGGCAATCCGCTGAACGCGATCAAAGGTTACAACAACTTATTACAAAACAATGCCATTGAAATCAATAAAGCCACCACGGTGATTGAAAAAAATGTGAATAAGTTGAATCAAATTATTACCCAAGCTTTGGACTACGACAATAAAAATTCACACCACAACAAATCAGTATTCAAACCACACCAGATGGTCAATGAGCTCATTAATGACTTTAAATTACAAGCCCAACAAAAATCCATCAAACTAAGTAATCAAATGGATAAAGGCCTGGCTATATCCTCACACCAAACCAAATGGCAACAAATTTTAACCAACTTAATCAGCAATGCCATTAAATACACTGAATCAGGCTCGGTAACAATTAAATCAATAATTAAGGACAGCCATCTTTTCATTGACATCATAGACACTGGCTGTGGAATCAGTGATGAATTTCAATCTAATTTATTCAAAGCCTGGTCAAGAGAACGAAAAAGTGAGGCCAAAGGCAATGGAATTGGCTTGGTGATATCTAAAATGCTGGCCGAGCAACTGTCAGCTGATTTGCTCTTATTAAAAACCAGCCCTGCTGGTAGCACCTTCAGACTTAAATTTCCTTATGAAAATATTGTGTCTCGCAAGCATATTTTGTTGGTTGACGATGACCAAGATTGTTTGGCCTTGTTTGAATACTATTTGACTCAAGCACGACACCATGTAACCACCGCAAACAACATAGATGCCATGGCTGAACAACTTAAATCAAAAACTTTTGATGTGCTCATAACTGATTTAAACCTTGGAGAATCAAAAGCCACTGAAATTTTCACATTAATTAACAACAGTGCAAAATTAAAAATAGTCATAACAGCTAATCCCACTACTCAAATCACTGAACAACTGTATCAAACTGGATTTGATCTTGTTCTTTCTAAGCCATTGAATCAATTGGATTTGGTGAACAGCGTCGCATAAATATTACTGAATAATTCGATATCACTAATGGCACATGATTATTCATATATAATCATGCTATTATTATTATTTAAGCAATTGGAGGAGCGTAATGGACGATACTATTTTTTACATCATTCTCGGTGTATTTGGCATCATTTTTCTCAAAAGTGTCTTTGTGGTTGTGCCGCAGGGTTTCGAATTTACGGTTGAGCGATTTGGTGAATTTAAACGTGTGTTTTCACCTGGATTGGGGTTAAAGGTACCCTTTATGGAACGCATAGGCCGAAAAATTAACATGATGGAGCAAGTGGCCAATGTCCCATCTCAAGAAGTAATCACACGTGATAACGCCGTTGTAACTGTTGATGGCGTGGTGTTTTATCAAATTTTGGATTCGGTTAAGGCGGCCTATGAAGTCAACCGCTTAGAGTATGCCATCTTGAATTTAACCATGACCAATATACGAACAGTATTGGGTGCTATGGATTTAGATGAATCCTTATCAAAGCGTGATGAAATCAACCACCGCTTACTTGCAGTAGTTGACGAAGCCACCTCTCCATGGGGCGTCAAAGTCACCAGGATTGAAATTAAAGACATTAAACCACCTCATGACTTGGTCGCCTCTATGGCCAGACAAATGAAAGCTGAACGTGAGAAACGAGCACAGATATTAGAAGCTGAAGGCTCTCGTCAATCTGACATTCTTCAAGCAGAAGGTAAAAAACAAGCTGCCATACTAGAAGCTGAAGGTTTAAAAGAAGCCGCTTTTAGAGAAGCCGAAGCCCGTGAAAGAGAAGCCGAAGCTGAAGCCAAAGCAACTTTGGTGGTATCTGAAGCCATTGCTGCTGGCGATGTGAATGCCATCAATTATTTTGTGGCTCAGAAATACCTGGATCAATTCGGTAAATTTGCTAATTCACCTAATCAAAAAACCATGATTTTACCCATGGAAGCTACTGGTATACTTGGCTCATTGGCAGGCATCACAGAATTGGCTAAAGATTTAAGCAATAAAGACAAGGCATGATGATGGGGTTTTTAATTACAATGACACCATGGCACTGGCTAACAGCTGCTGTCTTATTGTTGGTGATTGAAATGATGATTGGCTCATATTACTTATTGTGGGTTAGTTTTTCAGCTTTTTTAACCGCCATTTTACAGTGGATGTTTGGACTTGAATGGGGTGCACAAATGATTGTGTTTTCCCTTACCACAGTTTTTTCAGTTATCGCTTGGTATATTTATGATAAAAGACGAGACAAATCAAGTTCCAGACCTCATCTAAACAAACGAGGCCATCAATACATTGGACGAACTTTTCAACTCAGCCAACCCATAATTAATGGCGTTGGTAAAATTAATGTTGATGATTCCAGTTGGAAGGTTAAAGGCACTGACGCAGCAGAAGGTACTGCCGTTCGTGTCAAAGACATTGATGGCACAGTATTAATAGTAGAATCCTTAGGAGAATCTTAACCATGAAAAAGTTCATGTTACTCATGACCACCGCCTTTTTAGTTTCGTGTGGTGGCGATCAAACCGAAACCACAGCCTCAGAAGCAAAAGTTGTAGGCCAAAANCAATCAGATATTTTAACCTATATCCCTGCCACCTCACCGCTACTATTAACCAGTGGCACCAATCCCGAGCAATATCCTGCAAGGTATATTGAGGTAATGCAATCAAATATGGACGGTGTGGTTAAATATATCGAAGTTTTGGTTAAACAATCTTTGGACAAATCTGACAGCTATGTGGCCAATGACATAGACCAAGGAGAAAGCGATGCTGATACCGAAGTCAATGACACTGAAAGCACTGAATCTATAGAACATAAGAAAGTGATGGCTTTTGTTGACAAATGGTTTATTCAAGATAAATTCAACAAAATTGGATTTAAAATGGGTGAAACCCAAATGGCAGTATATATGATCGACTTGGTACCTGTAATCAGNATCAAACTCAGCCAAGGTCACCAGATTGATGACATGTTAAGTGAATTACAACAGGAGTTTGAACTGCCATTTGTGACATCTGATATCAACCAAACCACGGTGCGTGAAATTGCGGCTGAACAAATGACCTTGATGTTGGCAACTCATGATGACTATTTGGTAGTTACTGGTGCGCCCACAGTCTTAAAAGATCAAATGATTAACCAAATCCTGGGCATAGAAAAACCCAAGCTATCATTGGCTGATGACCAAACCATCATGAATCAAATCAAACAAAAGCATAATTTTACAACCGATGATTTATTGTTGGTTGATTTTAAAGCTTTGGCTGATTACTTTATTTATCCAAGCAAACACAATTCAACAATAGTCAATTATTTGCAAATAGATGACAACATGTTGTCAGCAGTGTGCAAAGATGAAATTTCAGCCATGTTAGACCATACACCTCGAATGGTCGCTGGAAATAAAACACTGTCAAATGACACCATTCATGGTTCATTTGTTTTTGAAATAGATGAAACCATTGCACAAGATATGGCAACGATGACGGGTAGAATTCCTCAAGGAAATAAAGATGCCGCCTTTGCATTTGGTATGAGCTTTGATTTACAAAATGCCAAAAACATCGCCAGCAAATATGTTAATCAATTGGTAAATGATCCATATAAATGTGAGCATTTTGCACCATTGAATCAACAAGCCAATGATCTTCAAGCTCAATTAAGTCAGCCGATTCCACCTTTTGTAGGCAACTTCAAAGGCTTTAATTTTTCTTTGGATGATTTAAAATTAAACTTAGCCAATGCAAACTTGGCTAATCCAAATCCAAGTGAAATTATTGAAAGTTTGAAAACCCAAGTATTTTTAGCCGTGGATAAAACAGATGCGTTGTTAGGCATGGCACAAATGATGCTNCAGCCACAGCTTGAAGGACTTGAAATAAAAACGGATGGCTCATTAATTACATTAGCTGACAAAGTNCCAATGCTCAGTGGTAAAGACATACCGCTGGATATCAGTGAACTGTATGCAGCCATTTCATCAGACACCATAGGTGTTTCTATGGGTCACGTGGGTGGCGGTGATTTGAGCGATAAAGTCAAACAACCAGGTCAAGCTGTTTTAATGAGCTTTTCTGCCAATATCGATGGCTATAAAAGTATTCTAGAACAGATTTTTTCCATGGCTGAAATGCCCAATATGCCTGAATCAGTTAAAAACGAGTTACTGGTACAAAAAGAGTTAACGCTCAGCATGTTGTATTGGAAAACCCAACAAATGACTGTGTCATTTACTGACAAAGGATTTGAAACTGATTTCAATATCACCTATTAATAGTTCGATTAAAAAATGCGCCTCAATCCTATTGAGGCGCACCCTCTTCCATGACAATACGTAAATTCCTAAACCACACGCCTCAAATAGCACAAACAGCCTACATAGACCCAGACGCCCTCATTATTGGCTCAGTTGAGATTGGTGAGGATGCCTCAATTTGGCCTATGGTGGTTATTCGAGGTGATGTTAACCACATAACTATTGGCCCACACAGTAATATACAAGATGGCTGCGTGCTCCATGTCAGTCATAAAACCGAAGACAACCCCAAAGGAGGTCCTTTGACTATCGGCAACGGCGTCACNGTGGGACACGGCGTTATTTTACATGCATGCACCCTTGACGATTATTGTTTGGTTGGTATGGGCTCAACCATATTAGATCATGCCAAAATGGAACACCACAGCATGTTAGGGGCCGGCAGTGTTTTACCACCGGGTAAAGTAATAAAATCTGGGGAGTTGTGGCTGGGCAATCCAGCTAAAAAAGTTAAAGATTTGTCACAATCTCAGATTGAATCTTTAGAATATTCAGCCAATCATTATGTTAAACTAAAAACAATGTACCAAGGGTAGATTTATATTAAATGATGGCTTCAGATTCAACACCTGATCAAACTGAATTACAAATCAATAGTTTTGATAAAGCCATTGAAACCCTGTCCTGCTTACCTAGCAATCACCATAATTTAAAGCACTGGAACCTGTGGTGCACAGAAACATTTTCTTCAGAATCTTGGCAAACCCAGCTTTCAGAAAGTATGGCGATTGCCTATGCACGGATGGCTCTGAGAAATGGTGTGTTGAGCAAAAAACCAAGAAGTTATCACAATGAATCCCACATCAATGACCTGTTGCTAAGAATCATGTACTGTGCAGAACGTGATACCAACCAGCTGAACAATGAAGGTCTAGCTGTGTTGTGCCTTTTTGCGGCTTGCCATGATTTAAGACAGGCAGAACCCCTAAAAACAGACACTGATGACTCCTTGGTCGGAGCCAATGAAGCCGCCAGTTATCAAGAGGCAGTTAGAATCATTGAATTGACCACCGAAGGAACAAAAAACAGTACACTGTGGAACCCACATAATAAATTGTTATTAAAAACCATGATTGAAGGCAGCACCTTCGGTTCTGGAGGCAAAAGGAGTAAAAACTTTTTCCAAGGCAACCTGGCTAAGCATTTATTAGAGCAGCACAATTTNACAAACCAATATGACAATGAATTGGTCCTCCTTGCCTGCGATTTGGATACAGCCAATGTCAGCTTACCCATTGCTGAATTTGCTGAATCAGCGATTGATATTTATGACGAACTGGTTTCACATCAAAAAGCAAAAATTTCAGCTCACTACTTTTTTTGTCAACAACAACTAATCTATTTTTTCGAACAACAAAGTTTTCATGCCAAGATTACCCAACAATGGTTTCAACCGCATAAAGATTACAATTCTGAGAATCTAATGGCCCTATCAAAACACATTTCATCACTCCCCGAAGACTTACCTGACTCCGAAATTAAACTCGCCTTCAGAATCAAGGCCCATGAATTACAAAATCTATAATGGAATTATTTTTAGTCAGACATGGTGACTCACCGTTCGCTGCAGAAACTGATCACTTAAGAAGCTTGTCACCATTGGGTGAATCACAGGCCCTTAGCAGTGCACGGTATATTGCCAAACAATGTATAAACGCCAGCACCCTGATAGTTTGCTCAGATGCAANTCGAACCTTAACCACAGCACAAATCATCCAACAACAACTAGGCCAAGTGCAATTAATAGCCGACTATAAGTTTTACAATGCCCTGGTTGGAGACTGGTGTGATGCGATGAAACAATACAGTGATAACACACAATTAATTTTAGTGGGCCATAATCCGACCATGTCAATTCTCAGTCAACATTTGATACCCACTCAGTCGTTTCATTATAAACCTGCATGTGTTGGCCACTTTAGTCTTGAAATCGAGACCGATGGCCTTAAATTACCTGCTCACTTAAACGAATTTTATTCGCCTGATGCAATCCAATAATCCACTAAGCTCAATTCCACCAGTCACTCGCAATATATTAATTGCTATAGTTGTGATGTTTCTGGCTCAACAAATTCTGGGCCAAACAGGTGGTCAATTTATTGGCCGTTATTTTGCACTTTATCCGATTGACACACCTTACTTTTATCCGTGGCAATTACTCACTTATGCTTTATTGCATGGTGATTTAATGCATTTGTTTTTTAACGGGTTTGCAATCTGGATGTTTGGCTCTCAAATTGAAAGCTATTGGGGTGAAAAAAAATACAGCATATATATCATTGCATGCATCATTGGCTCAGGCTTGGCCAACGCCGTATTAAGTGACGTTGGAGCCATTGGTATATCAGGAGCCGTTTATGGCCTGTTGGTGGCATATGGCATGATGTGGCCCAACCACACCATTCAATTAATCCTGCCACCCATTCCAATGAAGGCCAAATACTTTGTGATGATATTTGCAGGTATCGCCCTAATCAGTAGCATCAACCCCAATAACGATGGCATTGCACACATCGCACACCTGGGCGGTGCCATTACTGGGTTTTTATTGATTCAATTTTGGCGCAAAAAACCACCCTTTAAATGGTAGCCAGCACTTGATTCAGTGCCGTCCTTTTTTAATTGATTTAACAATCAAAGTGGTCGCAGCGGGCTCAAACTTGGTGTCTTTAAATAAAACACTTAATTCTTTGTCATTTAACTCACGAAGTTGCCCCACCCGTAAACTCTTAGGCAAAAACACACCACCATACCTGACTCTTTTTAGGCGATTGACCTGAAGTCCTTGAGACTCCCACAAACGTCTGACTTCACGATTCTTGCCTTCCATCAGTGCAACATGGTACCAACTGTTGGCCCCTTTTTCTTCAGCCGCTAAGCCGGCTTCTTGAATGTCAGAGAATCTAGCCACACCATCTTCTAACTCGACACCTTTTAACAGGTTATTAATCGCGTCTTTAGTGATTTCACCATATACCCGACAAACATATTCACGGTCAATGGTGGCACTCGGATGCATCATATGATTGGCTAAATCACCATCAGTTGTGAATAACAATAAACCAGTGGTGTTGATATCTAAACGTCCAATATTCAACCACTTTTGACCTTTGGCACTGGGTAATGAATCAAATACAGTCGGGCGGCCTTTGTCGTCTTTTCTAGTGGTTACCTGACCTAATGGCTTGTTGTACATCAGTACCCGTGGTGGGACATAATCTGACTCCACCACCCAAGCTCGATTTTTCCAGCCTATTTTGTCACCAACCATTAGTTTTTGACCCAATTGAACCGGTTCCCTATTGATGGTAATTTGTTCCAGCTTAATGGCGGCCTCTATCTGTCGTCTTGAACCTAAGCCACAACGTGCCAATGTCTTTTGGATGCGTTCTGTTGGTTCGAATTCTTGTGCTTCAATCTTCATTTAGTTCTTCTTTTTGACTCTCGTCATTATTGTTTTCATTGAATTGTAACTCTTGTTCAAGTGTTTCAATATCCTTGATCTCAGCTAAACTGGGTAACTCCTGTAGTGAACTGAGGTTGTAATCATCTAAAAATGTTTTGGTGGTACCTAACATCGCTGGTTTTCCAGGTACATCACGATAACCCAGAATACGTATCCAATCTCGGTCCATCATATAATGGATTATTTTACTGGAAACCGCTACCCCGCGAATGTCTTCTATTTCACCACGAGTAATGGGTTGACGATAAGCAATCAATGCCAATGTTTCTAACAACGCACGTGACAATTTTTTAGGCCTTTGGTGGTCTAAGTTTTGCAACCAAGACTGGTACTTTTGTTTGGTCTGTAGGCGGTATCCTTTAGACAACCGTTTCAATTCAATACCACGATCTTGATACTCAAGTTCAAGCGTATTAATCACTTGGTTGATGTCATTACTGCTAATTTCTTCATCTGGAAACAACTGCATCAATTCCTTGATACTCAAAGGTTCATCTAATGCCAATAAAGCAGCTTCAACGGTATTTTTTAATTCTTTAATTTCCATGACACTATCCAGCCTATCCAGCCGCTTGAATATAAATTTCACCAAAAGGTGAGTTTTGAACCAACTCTAAGCTTTGTGCTTTGAGCAATTCTAACACAGCCAAAAANGAAACTAAGGCACCTTGACGCCCTTCTTCTCGACTAAACAACGATTTAAAGTTGATGGTTTTTTCATGTAACAAACGATCTAAAACTATAGTCATTCGATCCCGAACACTCAAGACTTCCCTTTCAATTTCATGTGAAACTTTCAAATCAGCTCGAACCATGACATCTTTAAATGCCATCAGTAAATCTTTAATATCCACTTCAATGTGCTCTTCTTGATTCACTGGCTTATCTAAATATGCACTGGCCACATAAAAATCCCTCTGCACTCGTGGCAGTCCATCAATGTCTTCAGCCGCCTGTTTAAATCGCTCATATTCTTGTAAACGACGAATCAACTCAGCCCTCGGATCTTCTTCATCTTCATCATCGGCTTTGGGCTTTGGTAATAGCATCCTTGACTTAATTTCAGCCAACATGGCTGCCATCACTAAATATTCTGCGGCCAGTTCAAAATTTAATTGATGCATCAATTCAATGTATTCAACATACTGTTTGGTGATGTCGTATATTGGTATATCTAAGATGTCTAAATTTTGTCGCCGAATAAGGTAAAGCAACAAATCCAAAGGTCCTTCAAACGCTTCCAAAATTACTTCTAAAGCATCGGGTGGAATATATAAATCGGTTGGCATGGTGGTAAAAGGCTGTCCTTCGACCACTGCAAATGGCATTTCTTCCTGTTGTACTTGAACCTTTGAATCTGAATCAGACAAAATCAATCTCGCCCTGACCTTGTCGTATGATGTTAACCTCTCCTTCAGATAAATCAACTACGGTTGAGGGTTCTTGCGCACAATAACCTGAATCAATAATGGTGTTAATTCGATTGCCCACTTTTAACTCAATGTCCATAACATCCAATTCATACATATCGACTTCCGGAAACTCTAAAGTTGAAGTCATTAATGGCTCGCCCAGTTCTTCTAACAATGCCTGTACCACCGGGTTTTCATCAATCCGAATACCAATGGTCTTTCGCTTCTGATGCTGTAGCTTTTTAGGTACCCGACGTGTTGCAGGCATAATAAAAGTATAGGGACCGGGCGTATGGTGTTTAATTAACCGGAAGGCCACATTGTCCACCAATACAAACTCAGTCATTTGTGAAATTGAATGACACATCATGGTGTAATGATGTTGTGCATCAATTTCTTTTATCATGGCCACTATTTTCGGGGCTTTTAAATTTTCCAAGGCCCATCCAATGGCATAACCCGATCCGGTTGGGTATATAATTAACCCACCATTTCTCACTGTGTCTATAGCCGCCTTAATTGAACGAGGCTGCGGATTGTCTGGATGAACTCGAAGAATATTAGCCATCAGGTTNACGCCTCTTCAAATCGGTTGGCTTTGCGGTTTTTCCTGACATGGTCAGGATTCCATACCAAACCATTCATGATTACCCAAACACCTGCTGGCTGAGTTTGTACCGCAGCAACCGCACAACCTATATTAAAAATTGCATCTGTAGAATTGAACCTTGCAGGAGTTAAGGCGCCGGTTAAAACAATGGTTTTACCCTGGATTGATTGTAAGAACTGTGCTGTTTCTACCATGGTATCCGTCCCATGAGTAATCAGAAAATGTGATTCTTCAGATTTTTCTATGACTTGCCTGATCAGTTCCCTGTCTTCATCAGTAATATAAATTGAATCTTTTTTTAATAAGGGTACCACCTCAAAATCAAATCCGACATGGTAAGTATTAAGCAACTCTCCAATGATTGGCTTACCAATTTGATAGTCACTGAGGTCATCGAAATATAACTTGTCGATGGTTCCACCCGTCGTAATGATTTTTAAATTTTTCATGTTTTTTGTGTTCAGTCAACTTGTTGTTTATTAGCTGTAGTAAGTATCGATATCTGATGTATTTATTACTTGTCTACAGACTTGGTTAATCAGTATATCACCCCTGTCAAATAAACCAATATNTTCAGTTTAAAACACAAGCCAATTCAGCCACCATATAAATTTCTTTGTTAAATATAGCTGATTATTATCCTCATCAAAGTATAATCTACTGATGTCAAAGATTTCACCCTATTTAATCATCATAAGCTTTGTTTTGCTGCTTGTTTCATTCAGTAAGAGAAATACGTTAACCGATGATATAAATGTACTGCCTGAACTCAGCAATGAGCCCGCACAATCGACCGTCGAACTGCCTCCTTTTGTTACCACATACAATGATGAAAACTTTGAAATTATCCCGAAATATGATTATGAATTGACCGGATTGGTGGTCTCTTATCGATTGCATGACGCTGATGGTGGGATGATGATACATGCTTTAAACAAAGATCATTTAAATGTTGCTGATTTTTGTGTGGTATGGGGCGATTCAGCCGACCCTAAATTATTGCGAGAATTTGATTTCAGCAATGGCCAATTCACCTGTAGCTACGGCACTCAAAGCAGAGCTGCCTGGAACGCTTTTAACGATGACCAACTATCAAACAACCATTTATTGGCAATAGATGACATGGTAAGAGACACTATTTCAGAAGTTAAAATAGGTGATCAAATCAACATCAAAGGGTGGTTAGCGCATTATATCAACCCACTGGGTTATGAACGTGGAAGCAGCACGGTTAGAACTGATACCGGCGATGGTGCCTGCGAGACTATTTACGTTAATGAAATCAGTATTTTACAACCGATGAAAAGTAAATGGCGATCTCTGATGTCATTTTCTTTAGGGGTTTTATTGATTAGCTTGTTTTTGTACTTTAAAGCGCCCTACGAACCACATAAACGATAAGACAACGCCTGGAATCTCTACTTGGCAATTTCAACTACTTTGTTACAATAAACCATATGAAACAATTAATTTTCACATTAGGTCTACTTTTTACCTCATTGACCACCTACGGACAGGNAGAGGAGGTAGAAACAACAGATTTGATATTGCCATCAGCAGAAGTCATGGCTAATCATTTGAGGGTAAATTATGGCATGACACAAGCTGCCTATTTAACTCAGATGGCCTGGGAATTTTCTCGTTCATTTGCTTCGATTGACCAACTACAACAACAATGGTTACAGGCACTCAATACCGAAGTATTTGAACACCAACAATTTAACCACATCAATACCCACGCCTTGATGGCACAGACACTCATCCAATTTTCAAATGGGATGGATCTGAATCGATGGCGTTTGGTTGATTTAAGCCCGCCACCGCGGCTGCCTAATATCAGTGAAGGCTTGACACCCGATCAAGTTTTTCAAATATGGCTGAACTTGCCTTACTTCTGGCAACAAATCATTCAAAACCAACGGTCACAGACCATCCAATGGCTGAACTGGCCAGATACCACCTTAAATACCAGCCCAACAGCGGTCAAACAGCCACAAGCATCCTTACCCCTGGTATTGCAATGGTTAAATAAAAATACTTTTCAGCTTACTGATGAATTGAATCAAACCGATGAATTGNTTGATTATTATGACAATATTTCAGTGGCATTAATTAGACAACACCATCACTCACAACATGGCTCTCTATTGGCATTTGCAAATGACTGGATTGAAATTTATCAATTAATTGAGCTCAGCCCCATGTTGTTAACATCAAGTGAACAAAAACACCTGGCCAAAATTATCAATCAATCCATGTTATTTTGGGATAACAATCTGGTTGAAATTCAATCTTTAGATACACGGTTGTATCCGGTTATTAAATTATTATTGATGGAACTACCTAAAAAGTTTAAAAACCCAGATCACATCAATGCCACCCTNAACCAACAATTTTTAGCCCTGGCNTTTGATGTAGATGACATCGCTTCATACATGAATCATCCCGTTCGTCAAACCATTCAGAAAAATTTAGAAGTGTGTTTGAATTTAAGTGTGATGCAAACTCCAGAACCCAATCTTCCAATTGCTGACAAACAATTTGAAAGTTGCTTCGAAGAACTATTTAAATGGGCCAATGAAACTGCCAAAGATTCAATTTTTGCTGGTAACAAAGTCAGGCTAGACAATCCAACAAGCCTACATCGGGCACTAGAAATGCCCAGCCTACAAATTGTCAACATCCTCAATATGCAAGCCGTAACTGATGAAAAATGTCAGCAACAAATCCCACCACAAGCAAACTTGTTTGAGTGGTTGTTGGCCACTGAAACATTGGCTTGGTTTCACGATCGATGGCCAGGAATATTTGCTGCCAAAAACAAGAATGATGAATTTATACAATTGATGTCTATGGGTAAAGAGATCAACAGCCACCCCAGTTGCTTCAACCAATCTGATATTTTAAACAACCAGTACATTACATTAAAATCTAAATGGGATCGATTGAAACAAGAGATTAAGCAACAAATTAAACTCTATGAAAGTGATAAATTAGTGGCTAATTCTGACATCAGTTTATTTGATTCAATTGAACAAAAAACCAACTACATTCCGGACGGGTTAACAATCAAACCTTGTGACATCAGTAAATCGTGTGGTGCTTATGTGGAATTAGACCCCACCCTTAAATTAATGAATTTATTTCCCAATCATTTAAAATTAGCCACTCAATTCGGACTGGGTGAAATCAAAATTTGTTATGACCAAGTAGAATGGCAAAACAGAAAGACGGCACCAACTCATCTGGATAATAACAAAATATCAAATTTTGAAGGTGAACTTTCAATTCAACTCAATGGCATGTTTGAAGACAACGTCGTATTTTCACAACAACTAACCAGTAAACAAAGGCATATTTATCTGTTTGGCGAAAACAACCAAGAAACCTTAGACATGAGTTGTCCTTTGAGCATCATTGGCAAACAAATTAACACCAGTCTTGATCGTGGTACTTTTGGCTTGTTACCTAACCGGCTCACTTTTTTAACCGCACAAAAAACTGATGTCAACTCTGTGATAAAAAACAATTGGTCAGCTTGGTTATCAAATATACAAGACGAAGATGCTGTCATGAGCTACTTTGATGACATGAATGGCATTAAGTCCAAGCTTAACGATGAATTCTTGGTCCATGTTAATCAATTACAGCAGCAAATCTATAAAAAATTAATCACCAAAAACCCTTCAAGAATCAATGATTCTGCTCTGACTAAAGCCACCTTCGAGTATTTAAACCAACGAAAATTACTTAATCATATAATCACTGGTTTATTTCCCAACACATTTCAATCCAACCAATCAGTACGCACTGCTTTAACTGGCAATTTGAGAATGGTCGATGGTGATTTTTTCAAACGTTCATTTGACAGCCAAACCAATGTGATTGACATGATGGAACAAGGCGATGCTATTTTTAAACAGTATGATTCGATATGGACAGAAAGCTTTTCTACCCTGACTGGTCCAGAATCAGGGTTTATCAACGCCACAATAGATGAATTACAACAAATTATTAACTTTGCGAATTAACTGCTATTTACATTTTTGATAATGATTATGATTAATTGCAATATTCACACTTGAGCTAAATCACGGGTTGCATTGTGGATTCAAACCGCGTTGTTTGGCTTCCATTTCTAAGGACAATGCTTTATCCATAAACCGATTTAATTTTATGATTCTGTTTTCAGGTTCAGGATGCGTAGAAAGAAATTCAGGGGGACGATTCCCTGATGATGCGTTTGCCATGTTTTTCCACAATTGGACACTCTGCCTGGGATCAAACCCAGCTGACGCCATTAAGTTCAGACCTAAACGATCTGCCTCTTCTTCATGTTCTCGAGAAAACGGCAGCATCACACCCACTTGTGCACCTAAACCCAAACCTGTCATCAGCATTTGACGTCCCGTTGAACCTTCAATTCTCTGTTGACTAACCACATCGGCTACTTGCAATCCGGTTTGCGTAGCCATTTGAATAGACACCCTTTCTGCTCCATGACGCGAAAGTACATGAGCCACTTCATGACCCAACACTGTGGCTAATTGTGAAGGTGTTTCTGCCACTTTTAATAAACCAGTATGCACCCCAATTTTTCCGCCAGGCAGTGCAAAGGCATTGGCTGAATCGTCTTCAAATAACACCACTTCCCATTGGCTTTTTTGTAAATGATCCGGCAAGGCATTGATGATGGCAAATGATACACATTCAACATATTTTCTTTGTCGAAGATTACTTGAGATTTTCTGTGCTGTTTTCATTTGTTGAAATGATGTGATGCCCATTTCATTCATTTGCTGATCGCCAATCAAAATCATCTGTTTACGCCCTGTGGGGCTGGTGGCGCATGCGGTAACTAACATGGTTAGTGTCATTAGCAAAACTATTTTCATCATCACTCTCTGGGTTTTAATCATTATCATTTTATCTCAGTTGTCAAAATTCAATGTGAATAATTTGTCAACAAAGTTGGCTTAATTTACAATGGTCCAATATGAAATCAAAAATCCGCAGACAAAAAGTATACTGTAAATAATTCTTGCCTTTCTATAGCTCCTTAATGTAACTGGATCAGTGATACCTTTGGCCCGGTGATGTAACCACACAATTTCAAGTAATATCACAAATACAAACAGCATGATAAACACCACTGCAAAAACAGCCAAGGCTTCTGTCGTCGGCGATTGTTTAACCAATAAGCTAATCACTGCCAATGCATTGGATACAACAATCGAAATAATAAGGGCAATCCTTAAAGGCGTAAAAACCACATTTTTTGAGTTCATTAGTAAAAGGTAATTTAAAAGTGTCATTATAACAATTAAAACCCAGCTTTCATTGTTTTAACGACTTAATAATGACATACCTTTTCTGATATAATTACTTTTTTATACATCTCTAAATGTTATGAAAATCACATTAATATTGCTTTTAATCTTCATTTCAAGTCACGTCAAAGCTGATTTTAACGACGCCTTAATCAATTATGAAAATAAACATTATACAGCCGCTTTTAATGAATTTAATCGACTGGCTCGGATTGGTAATAAAAGGGCTCAATTCAATCTTGCTGTAATGTACTTAAATGGTCAAGCTGTTAATCAAGACCTTAAAAAGGCTTATGCTTGGGGCAAGCTTTCTGAAAATGATGAATACCCAGAATTTTCTCAAATAGCAAAACAATTGACTGAACAATTCAATACCGAAGAATTAAACCAAGCCAAATTAGCTTTTGAAACCATTAATCAACAGTTTGGTGATGCTCAAATCTACACTCAATTATCACCCATAGAGTATCAAAGCCCTGACACCCGATCAACTGAGTTTACCCTCAAAACCATCAACCGCAAAGCCCCGCGGTTCCCTAAAGAAGCCTTGTCCAAGGGTATACAGGGCTGGGTAACTGTTGGGTTTGAAATATTTCCGGATGGATCTGCCAGACACCCTTATGTTATCGAATCATTTCCTGAAGGTATTTTTGATGAAGTGTCTACTGACGTGATTCATTATTTTAAATTTGCAATATCATATAGTGAAGNTGTTGAACCTTTTTCAATAGAAGCTCGACAAACCATAGAATTTGAATTGAATCTAAGTGATACAAAACGAAACAAATTAAAAGAAATCTACGCAAAAAGATTAGATAATTTAAAGTCACTGGCTGACCAAGGCTCTGCCTCTGCTCAGTATACATATGCCCTAGCAGCCAGCTCAAATTTAATCAATGAAGACAATAAAATCAAACCCTCAGAAGTTAATGAATGGTTACTTAAATCAGCACAAAATGGTCATGTTGAAGCACAATATTATCTAGGAAGGAACATTTTTCGCGGCCAAGGCTGTCAGATTGAAAAACAAAAAGGCATTGATTGGATTGTTTATGCCGCAGAACAGGGTCATCCGAAATCTGCAAAATTGGTGCATAAACTATTGACTCAACATAACAATTTGAACAACACTGACAAGCCTGCTGTCTACTGGTTACAACAGTCAGCTGAAGGTGGCAATGCCGATTCACAACTTGATTATGCCGAATATTTAATTAACCAAGACACGGTAAACCCTGACAACATTCAACTGGCCAGAAATTATTTAAACTCATCGGCTCAACACAGAAAAAAATCTTATCAATGGTATCTTGTTTCATCACAAATCTACCGACAAGAAGGCAATTCAAAGAAAGCAATAAGTCAGCTTAAAAAAGCCAATAAGTTAGCCAAAAAATATGGATGGAATACCTGGCCTTTATCTTAAGCAAAAAAAAGCCCACCATTAAAGGCGGGCTTTTTCAGACTGAATCAAAACAATTTATTCAGGCTTTTCTTCCAATGCTTTCATCGACAAACGAACACGACCTTGTTTATCTACTTCTAACACTTTAACCTTAACCATTTCACCTTCTTGAATCTTATCGGTGACTTTAGCGACACGTTCATGACAGATTTCAGAAATATGAACCATACCATCTTGACCTGGTAACAAATTAACAAAAGCACCGAAATCCATGATTTTAACTACTTTACCTTCATAAACCGTACCGACTTCAACCTCAGCGGTTAAATCTTCAATGCGTTTTTTAGCTAAATCACCGTCTTCACGATTAATTGAAGCAATAGTCACTGTGCCATCATCATTGATGTCTATGGTGGTATTCGTTTCTTCAGTCAAAGCACGGATAGTTGCACCGCCTTTTCCAATGATGTCACGAATCTTATCAGGATTGACCTTAATCGTTTCCAATCTTGGTGCATAGGCCGACATTTCTGTTCGAGCAGAAGAAAGTACTTTGTTCATTTCACCCAAGATGAAATGACGACCTGCTGTCGCTTGATTCAAAGCAATTTCCATAATTTCAGGCGTGATACCTTCAATCTTAATATCCATTTGTAAAGCAGTGATACCATCTTCGGTACCTGCCACTTTAAAGTCCATGTCACCCAAGTGATCTTCATCACCTAAGATATCAGACAAGACTGCAAAATCTTCGCCTTCTTTGATTAAACCCATTGCAATACCTGCCACTGGAGCTTTCAAAGGAATACCTGCATCCATCATCGACAATGAAGAACCACAAACTGAAGCCATAGAACTTGAACCATTTGATTCAGTGATTTCTGATACAACGCGTTTTACATATGGAAAATCTTCTTCACTAGGAACCACAGCCATCAAACCACGTTTAGCCAAACGACCATGACCAATTTCACGACGTTTTGGACCACTCATGAAGCCTGCTTCACCCACACAAAATGGAGGGAAGTTGTAATGCAACATAAAGTCATCTTTAGACTCACCTTCGATACCATCTATCAACTGTGCATCACGACCTGTACCTAATGTTGTGGCCACGATTGCTTGAGTTTCTCCACGTGTGAACAAAGCTGAACCATGCACACGAGGTAAAATACCCACCTCTACAGAAATAGGACGTACTTGAGTTGGATCACGTCCATCAATTCTAGGTGCACCTGAAATAACTTTATTACGGACATGTTCTTTTTCTAGTTTACTGATCAAAGCAGACACTTCTTTAGGGTCATTGCCATGCTCTTCACCTTGAGGACACAATTGCTCCATCGCAGCAGTTCTCATAGCAGCCAATGCAGCATAACGCTCTTCTTTTTCTTGATTGGCAAAAGCCGATTCAATCATTGAGCCAAATTTTTCATTGATTTCAGCCAATAACGTTTCATTGATGGCTGGTGCTTCCCACTCCCAACGAGGCTTGCCGAAATCAGCAGCGAATTCTTTAATTGCTTCAATTGCCACTTGCATTTGCTCATGACCATAATTAACTGCACCTAACATCACTTCTTCACTGAGTAAATCAGCTTCAGATTCAACCATCAATACTGCTTTATCTGTACCCGCGACAACCAAGTCTAATTTTGAAGTTTCTAATTCTTCTAAAGATGGGTTCAACAAGTATTCACCATCGGCATAACCAATTCTGGCTGCGCCAATAGGGCCATTGAATGGTAAACCTGAAATGGCCAAGGCAGCCGAGGTTCCAATTAAAGCAGGAATGTCAGCGTCAATTTCTTTACTGAATGACATCACAGTTGCGATGACTTGTACTTCATTTTTAAATCCATTCGGAAATAAAGGTCTAATAGGTCTATCAATCAGACGACAAATCAGTGTTTCTTTTTCAGTGGGTCGGCCTTCACGTTTGAAGAAACCGCCAGGAATTGCACCCGCTGCATAAAATTTTTCTTGGTAGTTAACTGTTAATGGAAAAAAGCTTTGATCTGGCTTAGCTTCTCTTTTACCAACAACTGTAACCAATAAGACCGTATCGTCCATGGTGACTTTGACAGCCCCTGTGGCTTGTCGAGCTATTTGTCCTGTTTCTAATGTTACGGTGTGTTTTCCATACTGGAATTGTTTAATATTTTTATTCACTTTCTTTTCCTGGTCGAATTGACAACCTGTTATTTTCTTACTTTCCAACTGATACATTCCCTTGAATGTACCTTTAATCTTGCTAATAAAAAAGCCCGCAATTGCGGGCTTTTTTATCAGTTTATCTTCTTAAGCCTAAACGTTTGATCAAATCTTGATATCTGGCAGTATCTTTGCGTTTGATATACGCCAGTAATTTACGTCTTTGATTAATTAAATGAATCAAACCACGTCTTGAATGCTTGTCTTTTTTATGCGTTTTAAAATGCTCTGTTAAGTTACTGATACGGGCAGTCAATAAGGCCACTTGTACTTCAGGTGAACCAGTGTCTTTGTCAGCCGTTTGGTAATCTTTAATTATTTCTTGTCTTTGTTCAACAGTAATCATATTTGCTCTCGTTGAAGGGGTCTTATCATTAATTAATTGACCCGTTAATAGTACCAAACTGCCGTCAGACNTGTCGTACAGTTCAGAGGTGGGCGTATTCTAATGGTAATACACGCCATTAACAAGTGTTTTTGNCCTTTTAAACCAGCTTATCAAGNCTTTGTTGATAAGATTTCATGAAAATATTTTTAACCCGCAATTGTTTATTTAAAACCAAGCCAATACCTAAAAACAAGCCCCTATAGTCAAACATGACATAGGTCTCATCATGCTGTCTACATTCAACTTGTTTNCCATGAATTAAATCTTGTGTTTGCTGTTCAGTTAAATTGATTACTGGATATTCAACCAAAGCCTTTTCAAGCGGCATCAATAAGGCATCTAGTTGTGGCGTTTCGGCCAATTGTTCCAAGCTAAGCATACCTTCCTCATTAAATAAACCAGTTTGAGTGCGATGCAAAGCTGACATATGTCCCACCGTACCTAACAAGGCAGCGAAATCTTCCAACAATGTTCTGATATAGGTACCTTTAGATACTTTAATTTCGAAATCTATGTATTCTTTGGTGTTCTGGATTAAATTAAACGAATGAACAGTTACGGGCCTTGCTGGCCGATCAACAGTGATGCCTTTTCTGGCCAAATCATATAGTCGTTNACCCTTGTGATGTAAAGCAGAATACATCGGAGGTACCTGATCAATATCACCCGTTAACTTTAAGCATGCATCANTAATGGCTTGATCAGACGCANCCGTAATATCAGAAGTTTCAATGACTTCACCAGTTGCATCACCACTATCCGTCTTACNGCCCAAAACACAACGGGCTTTATANGTTTTATCAGAGTTAATCAGTAAATGTGCTACTTTGGTGGCATCACCGAAACAACAGGGCAATAAACCTGTNGCCATGGGATCAAGGTTACCAGTGTGACCAGCTTTTTTGGCTTTGAACAAATGACGAACTTTTTGCAAGGCCAAATTAGATGAAATGCCTTTGGGTTTATTCAACAGCACAATACCATGTAAATCTGGATAGTTCTTTTTAACTGAACGTTTTTGAGCCATGAGACAGCCCCGAGTTATTCTTCTTCGTCTGGAAGGTTGGCGTCAGTCGCCCTGGCCTGTTGAATCAAACTTTCTAATTTAAGCCCATACTCCAGAGAAGCATCATATTTAAATCTTAACTCTGGAACACCTCGTGTATTGATTTGCTGTGCCATAATCTTTCTGAGGTGCTTGGCATTTGAACTTAATGTTTTAATCGCTAACTTTTCTTGCGAAGGATCAAGNGTGTTAATGAATATAGTCGCCACTGATAAATCTCTAGTCACTTCTACATCTGATATNGTGATAAAAGAAGTGTCCTCATCAGGTAAGTTTTGATGAATAGCGGTTGCTAAGGTTCTGCGCAAATGTGCAGCGACCCGATCACTTCTTTTAAAATCTCTGTGTCCCATAATATTAGCTCTNCTGTAAGGCGTTTAATCTAAAGTTCTTTGAACTTCGATGCGCTCATAACACTCAATCTGATCACCAGGTTGGACGTCATTGTATTGTTTNACTCCAATACCACACTCTGTTCCTGACTTCACTTCTTTGACATCGTCTTTATGACGACGCAATGATTCCAGCTCACCTTCAAAAATAACCACATTATCACGCAAGACGCGAATTGGGTTGTCTTTACGAACCACACCTTCTGAGACTAAACAACCAGCAATGGTACCAAATTTNGATGATCTAAATACATCTCTGACATCGGCATTACCAATAATTTCTTCTCTGATTTCTGTACCAAGAATACCTGTTACTGATCGCTTAACTTGATCAATGGCTTCATAAATAATACTGAAATAATGTAAATCCAAATCACTTTCTTTAATGAATTCACGAGCCGCTTTATCCGCCCTTACATTAAAACCAATAATGATTGCATTGGAAGCAGCAGCCAGTTGGGCATCGGCATTGGTGATTCCACCGACACCAGATGAAATTACATTCACATTGACGTCATCATTTGAAATACTTTCGAGTGATTCACGCAAGGCCTCAACAGATCCTTGGACATCAGCCTTAACCAATAAATTCACTTCAAGCTTGGCTTCTTTACCCATTTGAGACATCAAATTTTCAAGTTTAGCTGCTTGTTGACGCTTAAGTCGTGTTTCACGTTCACGTTCATGGTGTTCTTGAGCCGCTTCACGTGCATGTTTCTTATTCTTGACGACCAAGAACTCATCACCGGCAATTGGGACCCCGGATAAACCAAGAACCACGGCAGGAATTGATGGGCCCGCTTCAGTAATTTCATGACCTTTTTCNTCAATNAAACTTCTGATGCGACCAAACTGTTCGCCACAAAGAATCATATCGCCTTTTTTAAGTGTACCGCTTTTAACCAAGACAGTTGCTACAGGGCCACGACCTTTATCTAATGAAGATTCAACCACGATACCAGAAGCATCAGAATCTTTAACCGCTTTTAATTCCATCACTTCAGCCTGAAGAGAAATGGCATCCAGTAAATTATCTACGCCTTGACCGGTTAAAGCCGAAACCTCAATAAACTGAACATCACCACCCCAATCTTCGGGAACCACTTCATGCGCAGACAAATCCTGTTTTACTTTATCAACATTGGCTTCTGGCAAATCAATTTTATTCACCGCAACAATCAAAGGAACACCAGCTGCTTTGGCATGTTGAATACCTTCTTTGGTCTGTGGCATTACGCTGTCATTTGCTGCCACGACTAAAATAACAATGTCCGTGACTTGCGCACCACGAGCACGCATGGCTGTAAAGGCAGCATGGCCCGGAGTATCAATAAATGAAATCACACCTTTGTCAGTTTCTACATGATAGGCACCAATGTGCTGGGTAATCCCGCCGGCTTCCTTATCCGTCACCTTGGTATTTCTGATGTAATCTAATAATGAAGTTTTACCATGATCCACATGCCCCATTACGGTGACAACTGGAGGCCTGGTTTCTGCATTTTCCTCATCAATACTTTTGACTGATTCTTCTCTTAAGATATCAGCTTTGGTTTGTTCTACCGCCTCTTCTGCCACATGACCTAATTCTTCGACCACTAACATTGCTGTGTCTTGATCTAAGGGTTGGTTAATGGTTACCATCATTCCCATATTCATCAGAACTTTAATGATGTCTGCAGCTTTGATTGAAAGCTCTTTGGCTAAATCAGAAACTGTAATATTCTCAGGAATAGCAACGGTTTTTACCACAGGGGCCGCTGGTAATTGAAATCCATGCTCGGCATTCGATGGCGCCACATGTTTACGTGACTTCTTATCATATCGTTGATGACCAGCTTGGACATGCAACTGTTTTCTTCCATAACGGGTTTTGTTGCCTTTATTGGCATCATTACCTTTGGTATTAGCAGGCGCTGGCGAAGCAGGTTGTGCTTTGGCTTGTTCTTTTTTCTTTCTATTGGCTCTTTCGGCAATGGCTTTTTGTACTTGCTGATTAACCAAATCCTCATGCCTTTTTTTCTTTTCTTCTTCTTTACTGACGGTTTCTGCTTTGGCTTTTTCTATCAAAGCTTGTTCATCAGCCAGTTTTTGTTGTGCTTCTTCTTGCTTACGAATTTCTTCTTTTTCAGCTTCAAGAGCCAATCTTTCTTGTTCTTCTTTGGCTTTCTCTTCGGCTTCTTTTTGTTTGCCTTCTTGNTCTAAGCTTTTTATTTTTTCTTCNGCTTCGCGCTTGGCTTTATCTTCTGCTTCTAACTGAACTTTACGCTCATCTAANGCACGCTGTGCTTCAAGACGTTCTTTTTCNATCTCAGCCATTTCAGTTTGGCTTGGTCCAGTAGCCACTTTTTTCTTTTTAACTTCGATGTTGATGTTCTTAGTTTTGGATACGCCAGACCCACTACTTGATACGCGCAGAACTTCCTTAGACTTTCTTTTTAACACCACTTTTTTTCGTGGCGATAAGTTCTTTTTATCCTTACCNTGCGATCCACGCAAAAATTCTAATAGTTTTACTTTAGACTGATTGCTGATTGCCTCATCTTCAGATGTGGCTGGAATTCCAGCACTTTCTAGTTGTTCCATCAACTTTTCTGTAGTGATTCCTAGTACACCAGCTAATTGTTTTACAGTTACATCAGACATTGTCGTCTCCTGTTGTTATTTATTCGAACCAATGCTTTCTGGCTTCCATGATTAATTCTGAAGCATCTGCCTCATCNAATTCAACTAATTCTAGCAACTCATCGGTTGCCAAATCGGCCAAATCATCTCTGGTTCTTATGCCTTTGTCAGCCAATATATATGCCAACTTATCATTCATTAATTCCAAGCCCAACAAATCATCTGCAGGCTTTTTACTTTCTAATTTTTCTTCNTTGGCAATCATTTGAGTCAACAAGGCATCCCTGGCCCGTCCTCTCAACTCTTCAACCAAATTTTCATCAAAACCATCTATGTTCAAAAGTTCAGCTTCATCAACATAAGCAATCTCTTCTATCGATGAAAAACCTTCTTGTACCAACAAAATGGCCATGTCTTCATCTACATCCAACTTTTCTTCATACTCACGTACAAANTCCATCGCTTCAGCTTCGTTTTTCTCTTCAGCTTGCTCAGTCGTTAATACATTGATTTCCCAGTTGGTTAACTCACTGGCTAAACGAACATTTTGACCACCACGACCAATGGCTTGTGATAACTGAGCTTCATTAACAGCCACATCAATTGATCCTCTTTCTTCATCAACTACAATTGATTCAATTTCAGCAGGCGCCATAGAGTTGATTAAGAACTGTGCTGGGTTTTCATCCCATAACACAATATCAATTCGCTCACCGCCCAATTCATTGGCCACTGACATCACTCGAGAACCCCTCATTCCGACACATGCGCCAATCGGGTCTAATTTTCTGTCATGTGAAAATACAGCAATTTTTGCCCGATGACCTGGGTCTCTAGCCGCACCTTTAATTTCTAAAAATCCCTGAGAAATTTCTGGTACTTCTACTTTAAATAATTCAATCATGAAATCTGGGCTTTTTCTTGAAAGAGTTAAAATGGGACCTCGATTCATTCGATTCACTTCAACCAACAAGCCTTTCAAACGATCACCACGTTTAACTTTTTCCCGAGGGATTCCAAACTCACGCGGAACAATGGCTTCGATACCACTACCAACATCTATAAAAACATGGCCTCTTTCAACACGTTTCACAATACCGGACAACACTTCACCAATGCGGTCTTCAAACATTTCAACCACTTGTTCGCGTTCTGCTTCACGTACTTTTTGCAATATCACTTGTTTGGCTGTTTGCGCAGCAATTCGACCAAACTCGACCGAATCCATTTCTTCTTCGATTACATCACCAACTTCAATGTCAGGATCAGTTTTCTGAGCTTCCGCTAACAATATTTCTTTGTCTTCAGACTCAAACTCATCATCTTCAACGACGGTCCATCTGCGGAAACTGTCATATTTTCCAGTGGTGCGGTCAATATCAACACGCACATCCATGTCTTTCATGTGTTTTTTCTTGGTGGCAGATGCCAAAGCCAATTCAATCGCCTCAAAAATAACATCACGACTGACGCCTTTCTCATTCGATAAGGCCTCTGCTACATATAGAATTTCTCTACTCATTTTTTAACTCCACCAAATGCTGGTTTCAACCGAGCTTTCATTACATTACCCATNTCGAACTCATACTCAGTCACGTCATTGGCTACGATNATTTTGTCACCGTCGACTGATTTAATTTCACCTTTGATATTTCTTGCGCCATCTACTGGCTGTGCCAGTTTGATTTGAACAAACTCACCCACATAATTATTGAATTGATTGCTGTTGAACAACACACGATCCATACCAGGAGAGGAAACTTCTAATACATAGGCACCAGTAATAGGATCTTCTACTTCCAAAACNCCTGAAATTTCACGGCTGCATTTAGCGCAATTGTCTACAGTAATACCATCAAGATGATCAATATAGACACGCAAAATGGCGCTGTTTTTTTGTGGCAAGTATTCCAAGCCCCAAAAATCAAAGCCCAAGTCTTCGATTACAGGTGAAATAAGTTCAGTCAGCAGTTTTTCTTTCATTAATAATAACTATTTTTAAAAATTACTCGATGCTAAGAATTTATAAGACAGGCAAAGACATTTGTCGCTTCACCAATCAATGAATTTCAGCAACAAAAAAGGCTCCACTTGGAGCCTGATAATACGATCAATCAATTGGTTGCGGGGGCAGGATTTGAACCTACGACCTTCGGGTTATGAGCCCGACGAGCTGCCAGACTGCTCCACCCCG
>JGI24723J26617_10000594_pt1 | contig 35085 bp, 35 predicted proteins | sample Cruoilmetagenom6_FD_26617 | JGI IMG/M metagenome (IMG submission 26617) | reverse complement strand
GCTTCACGATTTTGAATTATTAAAATGAACTGACCAACCACAGCAAACCAACCCAGGATAAGTCCAATAAGGTTGAGGTACCTTTGACGGGGATCGTGCTTTTTTTTGATCGCTAACATACGCATAAGTTCACGGCAGCAAGGTAAAAAAAATGCAACAAACAACTGGCTTTCTCATAAAAACAAACCAAAAGAGACCTTCTACACCATAGGTTGTGCTTCCTAAGGTTTCTGCGGTAAGTTGTTCCTTAATTAGGGGGCTAAGGCATTACGATTTCACGGTTATAGTTACGTCCATACTAATTTTTGAATTGATAGAATTTGATATCAAGCAGACTTTTTCTGCTTTCTCTACAATACGTAAAGCTCTATCATGTTGTGCTTGGTCTGCAATGATAAGCTTAGGCAGTAAAATAATTTCACTCATCACAAATTTGCCGTCTACTTTATCTAAAATTCCCTTTGATTCACAGGAAAAACTGATAAATTCTAACTTAGAATTTTCAGCTATCGCTAAAAAAGTGGTCATTAGGCAGCTACTTACTGCGGCCGTAAATAAATGCTCAGGAGTCCAAATATGGGGCATGCCTTTTGGAAATTCTGGAGGGGTAGCTACCTCAATACAATTGGTAGTATTGGTGGCTTTATTGGTAAGTTCTGGAGAGCACATGGTACCCTTTCTGTCTGATGTGTACGTTATATTGACGTTGTAATAATGCTTATTCATATGTAGTATTCTTCAGGCGTGTTTAGCATAAACACTACTGCGAAAATAGGGCGGAACAAGGGGTGAAAAAATGATTTTTATCATACCTAAGCCTAGACCTAGAAAAAGGATCGGATTGATGTAGATCAGACGGCATAAGGGATCTGCCATAGTGTACTTTGTTACACGGCATTTGTGGAAGTGATGTAGGCCTGTAATAAAACCAAAAAGATGTAGCCATGGCTACATCTTTTTGGTTTACTGCCTGTTCATTAGGTCGCTCACTTTAACGGTGCTGCTATGATTTTAGCAAGNAAGGACCTGAGGGACATNATTTCANAGNCCCTTATTAATCGGTTAAAATTTCGGTTAAGACCGCATCTTTAGAAAGTTTTTTGGTACAGAAAAACCAATCTTCACAGGTTAAATCGTCATTAGTGGTCATGCGTTCTTCGGCCACGCCACAAGAACCTGCTGGGGAAACAATCACATCATCACCAGGATTCCAATCGGCTGGCGTAGCTACGCCAAATTTATCGGATGTTTGCATGGCAATCAATGCCCGGTAAATTTCATCAAAATTTCTACCTAAGCTCAAGGGATAGTAAATAATAGCTCTAATGATTCCTTTTGGATCGATAAAGAAAACAGCTCGTACGGCTTGTGTTTTGCTTTCACCAGGTTGAATCATACCGTATTTTTTGGCTATTTCCATAGAAATATCTTCAATTAATGGAAACTTCACTTCTACATTTTTCATTCCGTTAAAAGATATTTTTTCTTTAATAGTTCGCAACCATGCGATATGACTATAGAGTCCGTCAATAGAGAGGCCCACCAAATTACAATTCGCTTTTTTAAACTTTTCTTCTAAGTGCGCAAAGGTGATAAACTCGGAGGTACAAACCGGAGTGAAATCAGCGGGGTGACTAAAAAGAATTACCCATTGTCCGGCATAGTCATTTGGGAACTCAATATCTCCCTGTGTTGTTACTGCATTAAATTGTGGGGCTTCGTCACCAATTCTTGGCATTGAAACCGCGGTTTCGTGTTCATGTGTTACTTCCATAATATATAGTATTTAAAGGTTATTATTAGCTATCTGTTGTGGTTTTAGCGTGGTTTGTTGTGGCATGGGTTGGGGCAGACCTAAGGTCTTAAAGACAGCTGATTGCGATAATTCATGTTGGGTTTCCATATAGCCGATTTGGTATATGGCCTCGATCGACTTTTTATCGAAGGTGCCATATTTACTCAGTTGACTTGGGTAAATCAACACATCACACTTGCTGAATCGTTNGGCATCTTCTTTAAATGTTTTTATTTTAAACGCTCTTTCTACTACTTGATAGGAGTGTTTTAAATCTTTTGCTTGAAGGGTGTTATAACCATTTACATACACACCAATGAGCATGTCACAACGCTCGCGTAGTAATTCAACGGGAAAATTGTTGAGCACACCGCCATCAATATAGTAGTCATTGTTAATTTTAACGGGGGAAAATACACCGGGAAATGCGGCTGAAGCTAAAACGGGTTTAATTAGCTCACCCCTTTCAAAGGTCGCTAAGCTACCCGTTAATATATTGGTAGCTGTAATGATTAATTCTTTTTTTAAGCTGTTAAAATTATCTACGTTGAGGTACTGTTTTAAGACAGTATAAAATTTTTCTGCATCAAAAAATCCGGGTTTGCGCACCGTGTATTTTGTTACATCAAATAGGCGAACCTGACGAAAAAAATTGAGCATTTCGACTGGAGAGTACCCGTAAGCATATAAGGCTCCAACAATAGCACCCATACTTGAACCAGCAATATGCGTAGGAACAATTCCGTGTTCTTCTAAGCCTTTAATGGCTCCAATATGTGCCATGCCTCTCATGCCGCCGCCAGAGAGAATTAATCCAATTTTTGCCTCCATTTTTTATCATTCAAATTCCACCCCCTAAAGGTAGGTCCAACGGCAGGAAATCAAAATGATTTACATCAGGTTTTAGATATGATTTAAATCATTTCAAATACGAGCATTCTATGATAACTTTGAAACGATAAGCCCTTGTTTCTTATGCCATATATCAGTTCTATACGTAGCTTACTTAACTCCTTCTTAATGGAAATAGGTGATCTCTCGTATTTTACCGCTCGATTTTTTAAGGAAACCTTTACGCGACCCTTTGAATTTAAAGAGTTTTTACGCCAATGTTACGCCATGGGGAATCGCTCATTAGTTTTGGTGGGNATTACAGGCTTTATTATAGGTTTAGTGCTGACGTTGCAGACNAGGCCAACCTTATTAGAGTTTGGCGCAGTATCTTGGATGCCTTCTATGGTTGGAATCTCGCTGATAAGGGAGATTGGTCCCATGATTACCGCTTTGGTTTGTGCGGGAAGGATAGGGTCTGGAATAGGAGCGGAGCTTGGTTCTATGCGCGTTACAGAGCAGATTGATGCCATGGAGGTCTCAGGAACCAACCCTTTTAAGTACCTCGTTGTAACCCGTGTATTGGCCACTACCTGTATGATTCCGTTACTAATTATTATAGGAGATGCAGTTGGTTTATATGGCTCGTACCTTGTTGAACACGCGAAAGGAGATGTTTCTTTTCAATTGTTTTTTAACCAGGTGTTTGCTTCCTTAGGGTTTGGAGATCTTATTCCCGCAACCATAAAATCTATATTTTTTGGATTAGCCATTGGTTTAGTCGGATGTTACAAGGGGTATTACTGTGGTAAAGGAACGGCGGGGGTAGGGAGAGCGGCGAATTCTGCTGTGGTATTTACCTCGTTACTGTTATTTGTTATTGATTTTATAGCTGTTTTTGTGGCTGATATTTTTTACGAATTATGATTGAAAAAAACACACATCACATTGAGACTACCGCCCCAGACCAAGGCGAAGTAGTTCTTGAAATTAAAAATTTAAACAAAAGTTTTGGCACAAATCACGTGCTTAAAAATTTCAATTTAAGGTTGTATAAAGGCGAAAACTTGGTGATTATGGGGAAGTCGGGCTCTGGTAAATCGGTCATGATTAAATGTTTGGTTGGTTTGATGGAAGCCGATAGCGGAGTGATTTCGGTGTTGCACAAAGACATTACACGCTTAGATCAAAAGGCATTAGATCTGATGCGTGGAGATATAGGGTTTTTATTTCAAGGAAGTGCCTTGTACGACTCGATGACGGTTCGCGAGAACTTAGAATTTCCACTGCGAAGGCATGCTGCTTTTAATCACAGCGATGAAGAACTAGATAAACGGGTAATTGAGGCTTTAGAGAATGTAGGATTGGCTCATGCGTTATCGTTGATGCCTTCTGAATTATCGGGCGGAATGCAACGAAGGGTTGCCTTAGCCAGAACCTTAATCTTACAACCTAAAATTATCCTCTACGACGAGCCTACCAGTGGCTTAGATCCAATAACTGCCAAAGAAATTATCCAGTTAATGAAAGAAATACAAGAAAAATACAAGACCTCCTCAATTATTATTACACATGATGTGGATTGTGCACGGGTCATCTCAGATCGCATGATCTTATTAATTGATGGAACAAACTATGCCGAAGGTAGCTTTGAGAAACTGTCAGCATCTAATGATCCAAAAGTAAAAGCATTTTTTAAACATTAAATGATATGGTATGAAAAAGACAAATTCACAAAAAACAAGGTTAGGACTCTTTGTAATTATTGGTACACTCTTGTTTGTTACAGGGGTTTATTTGATTGGTCAACGACAAAATATGTTTCGAAAAACCTATACTATTAGTGCTTATTTTCAAAATGTGAATGGCTTACAAAAAGGAAATAATGTACGGTATTCAGGCATTAATATTGGTACGGTCAAGGCCATTGAAATGACTAATGATTCTACAGTTAAAGTGCTGATGAGTATTGAGGAAAAAATAATGAAATACTTAAAGACTACTGCTGTGGCAACCATTGGGTCTGATGGTTTGGTGGGGAATATGATTATTAATATCGTACCCGGAGAAGGCGACGCCGTCTTAATTCAAGATGGAGATGTAATTAAATCTTTTAGTAAAGTGGGACCAGATGATATTCTTAGTAATTTAAGTGTAACCATACAAAATACAGAAACCCTAACGAATGATTTATTAAAAATTACCAGCGCAATTAATGAAGGAGACGGCATCTTGGCGATCCTCTTGAACGACAGTTTAATGGCGGCAGGTTTAAAAAATTCAATGCGTAGTATTCAACGAACAAGTCAATTTGCAGCCAATACTATGGATGAAATTGGGACACTTGTTGAACAGCTACAAACGGATGACACTTCGGTTATGGGACTATTACTGAACGATACCATTTCAGCCACCACACTTAAACGTACCTTAACTAATTTGGAGGAGGCAAGTGGAACCATGAACAATGCCTTGCAAACCATTAACACCTTTGTTAGCGAGGTGAATACGAATCCAAGTGCCCTCAATTACATCCTTAAAGATAGTGCTGCGGTACGTAGTTTGCAATCAACCCTAGAGCATATTAACGAAGGAACAGACAAGTTCAACCAGAATATGGAGGCCCTAAAACATAATTTTTTGACCAGAGGATATTTTAAAAAATTAGAACGGCAAGCGGCAAAAGCAAAAAAGAATAATTAGCATAAAGCGAACCCTACAAATGACTCTTAACTACCTTATGATCAGTAGTTTTTCTTGATTCATGTAAGGGGTTCATAGCCAAAGCTAGACGCAACAAGGCCTAGGCTAAAAATTGCGCTGTTAAACGAAGTAGACTAGTTTTTTTTGGTTGGGCAGGTGCTGATACCAAATAAGGTGTAAAGCGGACAAAAACTCACAAAACTAGTTAAGATGAAAATTCCCGCTAAGATTAACAAGATAATCCCTAAGGTTCCTGTGAGGATGTTGCTTATAAAAAGAACAATGACTAGTGCAGCGATAAAGAATCTGAAAATTCGATCGGCGGTTCCCATATTTGATTTCATACGATTAGATTTTAGTCAAAAATAGCTGCTATTCTTTATAGCGACAATGATAAATATCATGTTAAAGCGCTGACGTACGGGGAATAGGTAGTGATTCTTATGGGTTTAGGTCAACCTTTATTGACGGTATTTTAATCAGCTCTACGGTAGCCGAAGCCAAGAGTACCTTTCCGTTTGTTTGCTCAATTGCTTTTTGAATCTTTTCGTTTAATAGGTTTTTTGTAAAACGTCTTTTTTTATAGTCTACAATATAGCGTACATTAAATTCTACCCAATTGTCGGTTAAGCTGATGGCTAGGGTTGATTCTACTTCCGCATCTTCTATATAGTACTTCTCAACCACTGCTTTCCATTGACTTTTTGAGGCCTTGGTATAGTCCATTAATGTTTCAGAAGCAATAGTAAGTACAAGGGATTTAGCCAATTCAATATCAGACCCATAGCGGATTGGGAGTTTAATTTGATCCCATATAAATGGGAAATCTTGCGAATAATTATAGATAGGACCTTTAAAAACAAAGGCATTGCTTAGCTTTACAATTCGGCCACTGTAATTATCGCTTTCTACCCATTGACCAATCTCCATCAAGGTGGTATAAATACTATCTACATCAATGACATCGCCTTTAATTCCATTTATTTCAATTCGATCTCCAGGGGCATAAACCTTAACAATAAAAATATATAAAGACCCTGCAATACTTAAAATCAGTTCCTGTAAGGTAAAGGCAATACCAGCCGAAAACAAACCAATGGCAATGGTTAAATCCTTTATATTACCAGTAAAATAGGAGACCGATAAGACGATAATGATGATATAGCCAAAGATTTCGATTCCTTTTTGCGATTTATATCGAATGGCGCTATTGGGTAAATTGCGTTTTAAGCCCTTTCTGATTAAATGCACCATAACAAGCACAACCGTAACAATTCCGATGTATTTGATAATGCTAAAGAGGATGGGGTTTTCTGTAAACCACTGTTGTAGATTTTCCATGAGAATTAATCAATTAAATGAATACGCCAAAGCGCTGTTATATCAAGGTTGTTCTTGTGTATGCCGCAGAATGAGTGAGGTATATAAACATATAAAACTCAGGGGTATACTTTGCGTTAACCAATCTCATGCGCAGCCTTATTTAAACCATTCGCTTATACCCCTGCTTTAAATCGGTCAAAAACTTCTTTCGACAAGGATTCACGTACGTCTGGGTGGGCAATTTGGATTAATGCATTGGCACGTTGTTTTAAATTTTTACCAAAGAGATCCACAATGCCGTATTCGGTAACTACAAAATGAACATGCGCTCTGGTGGTGGTCACACCGGCTCCTTCCTTTAAAAAGGGTACAATTTTAGAATAGCCTTTGTTGGTCATTGACGGGATGGCTATTATGGCTTTGCCGCCTTCAGATAATGAAGCACCCCGAATAAAATCCATTTGTCCCCCAACCCCAGAGTATTGATATTTCCCAATGGTATCCGCACAAATTTGTCCGGTTAAATCAATTTCAATAGCACTGTTTATGGCNGTTACTTTAGGGTTTTTTCGGATTAATCTAGTGTCATTGGTATACGAAGCTTCTTTAAAATGAACCAGTGGATTGTCATCAACAAAGTCGTATAATTTCTTGGTACCCATTGCAAAACAAGTCACTAGTTTCCCTTTCTTTACAGCCTTTTCTTCTCCTGTAATTATTCCTTTTTCAACTAAGGGAAGAATTCCGTCAGAGAACATTTCCGTATGCACGCCCAAGCGTTGGTGATTCCCTAAATTGCTTAATACAGCATTGGGGATATTTCCAATACCCATTTGTAAGGTGGCTCCATCCTCCACCAAGGAAGCCACGTGTTTACCAATGGCCTTTTCTATGGCCGAAGGTTCATCTAATAAAGTAGAATGAATAGGAACATCTACCTCAATAGCGTAATCAATACTGTTTATATGAATTATACCATCGCCGTGGGTTCGCGGTACATTGGGGTTGACCTGTGCGATAACCGTATGGGCAGCTTCAATGGCAGACAGGGTAACATCTACCGATGTGCCAAGGGAGCAGAAGCCGTGTTTGTCTGGGGGAGAAACTTGGATAAAGGCCACATTGATGGGTAAAATAGAACGTTTAAATAGCAGGTGAACTTCGCTTAGAAAAACCGGGATATAATCGCCATTGATCGAATTTACCGCGCCCCTCACATTTCGCCCTACAAAGCAACTGTTTATCGTAAACGACTCGTTACAGGGGTATTGGGTATAGGCAGCACGTCCCTCGGTATGTAATTGGATAATCTCTATATTTTTTAATTGGTGATGATGCTTACACAAGGCATCAATAAGGGTGTTTGGTGTCATGGCTGCACCTTGGATGAATAAACGATCTCCAGAAGTAAGGAAAGATGCTACTTGATCTGTTGAAATTATTTTTAGTTGACTAGGATTCATTGAATTGCGTTATTTAACGATTTACTGGACAAAAATAACGTATGCAAAACAGTCTAGATATGACGGTTATCATAGAATGGTAGCTCCCCAATTAAAGCAAACTGTTTAAGGCAATTTCAACCATGGTTGGAAAGGTGCTTTCTCGTTCTTGAGCACTTGTTTTTTGCTTGGTTACCAAGGAGTCAGAAATGGTTAAAATAGCGAGTGCCTTTACCTTGTATTTAGTAGCGATGGTATATAAGCCAGCAGCTTCCATCTCAACACAAAGCACACCAAAATCAGCCCATTGCTGAAACGATGTTTCATCGTCTTCGTAGAATTCATCTGTGGTTAAAATATTACCGGCCTTGATAGGAATCTTATGGTCTTGGGCATAGGTAGCAGCCTTCATAAAAAGTTCGAAGTTCGCTGTGGGAGCGTAATCGGCGTTGATAAATCTCGAATTATTTATCCCCGATGTAGAGGAAGCTGCCATCGCAACTACAATATCTCTAATGTTAACATCCGGTTGATATGAACCTGCTGTACCCACTCTTATCAACGTTTTAACATCGTAAAAATTAATTAACTCATGCGCGTAAATTAGGGCAGAGGGGACCCCCATTCCCGTGCTTTGTACCGAAACGCGTTTGTTTTTATAATAGCCCGTAAAACCAAGCATTCCTCGCACCTTATTATAACAGCTAACATCGTTGAGAAAGGTATCGGCAATCCATTGTGCTCGCATCGGATCGCCAGGCAAGAGTACTGCTTCTGCAATGGTGCCTTTACTTGCTTCAAGATGTACGCTCATTACGAGTGACTTTTAATGATTGAAATTAGTTCGTTTTTTTGAAGTACGCCTGATTGCCGCCATTGTTGTTTACCTTGTTTAAATAAAAGGAGGGTGGGTACACCGCGTACTTGATATTTGGCAGCAAGGGCTTGGTTTTTGTCGACGTCTATTTTTACAATTTTCACTCCAGTTCCAAGTTCACTTTTTCTTTCTTTTAAGATAGGAGCAAGGGTTTTGCAAGGGCCACACCACTCAGCAAAAAAATCAACAAGTACAGGTGTACTTTCGTTAATGATAGCGTTAAAATTACTTTTCATTTCCTAGTTGTTTAATTACGTTATTTAATTTTTTACTCACTTCCTTTGCAACGCCAATTAAGGCTGGATTTTTGATGGCTTGCATTGACTTTTCAGGATTGACTGCCGATACTTCAATCGGACCGTTATCAAGTTCTTGCACAATAAGATTACATGGCAACATGGTGCCCACTTTATTTTCAAGTTTTAGGGCTTCGTATGCAAATTGTGGATTACATGCGCCGAGAATGAGATACTTCGGGAAGTCTACATCCAGTTTAGCCTTAAACGTTTCTTGAAGGTTTATTTGGGTTAGCACCCCAAACCCCTCAAGTTTAAGTGCTTCAATCGTTTTGTTTACAACGTCGTCAAAATTTCCTTGTACTTTTGTTTGGTAATAGTAATCCATAATTAGTCTTTTTTTAATTCGATCTCTAGTTTGGCTAAAAGCATTAATTCCGATTTGTTTTTACCGGAAAAACTTTCGGTAATCTCAATGGCGGTTTGTAGAATTAATTGCTTTATTTCAGGGGTAAATACGTGCTTGTGTTCGTTTTTATAGTCAACAAAATCCTGATAGCATTCCGCTACTTTTATCGTGGCATCTTCCAGTAACCATTCAAAAACAATTTCAATTTGAAACGCAGCATCTGAAGCAAAGACATCCGTTAAATCATCTGCGTCAAGCCATTTGTTTTTCACTATTTCTTTTACGGTTTGCACCTCTTCCTCTCGAACTGTATGGTCTACTGCAGCAAATGCATAAAAAAGCTTTCCTAGGTGTTGGTAAAATTGAAGTCCCGTATTTTGAGTTGTTTTCATACCTAAAGCATTTAGTACGTCGAAGATACAATGAACGTGTCAGGTATAAAATGATAATTATCATGCCCAATGCGGTTTAAAAAGATAATATAAAAGCGAAAAAAATAGACCGTTCCTTCAGGATTAATTATCTTTATAACCCAATTTTTATACAACATATGATCTTTAAAGAGAATAATGATATTTTACAAATTCTTTCAAATGCAGTTTCAGAAGGGATCGTGATCGTTGATGATACGCAGCGAATTGTATCGACCAATAGCTCTACCGCGTTAATGTTTGGCTATGATGAAAATGAACTTGAAGGCAAGCCGCTAGACACCCTTATTCCAAAAAATTACCACGCTAATCACGGGGCTCATTTTAGGTCGTTTTACGGTAAAAGCGAACAGCGTAAAATGGGGCATGGACGAGATTTGTATGGGTTGCATAAGAAGGGGCATCAGTTTCCCGTTGAGGTTGGATTAAATCCTTTTAAGGTTTACGGAAAAACATATGTAATGGCCTTGGTGATTGATATTACCGAACGCAAAGAAAATGAAAAAAAGCTAACCTTACGGAGTCAAGCCTTACAATCGGCAGGTAATGGAATTGTGATTAGTGATGCGCAAATAAAGGATAATCCTATCATTTATGTCAATCCAGCCTTTCAAACCCTTACGGGATACGAGGCTTCAGAAATTTTAGGGCATAATTGTCGTTTTTTACAATGTGATGATCGCGATCAGGCGGGGATTGCAACCATGCGTGAGGCTATAAAAAAAGGAGAAAGCTGTCAAATTGTTCTACGGAATTATAAAAAAGATGGGAGTTTGTTTTGGAATGATTTATATGTTACACCAATAAAGGATAAACATGGCGTTGTTACGCACTATATAGGTATTCAGAATGATATTACCCAACGAAAATTAGCGGAAGAAGAACGGAACTACCTCTCAAAAATTTTTGATGATTCTTTAAATGAAATTTATGTATTTGATTTAACATCCTTGGCCTTTATCAATGTTAATTTTGGCGCGCAAAAAAACTTAGGCTATACCTTAGAAGAATTACGCACCCTAACCCCAATTGATATAAAACCCGATTTTACTGCAGCGGAGTTTAAAAACTTGATGAAACCTATTCTCGATGGCAAGGAAAGTAAAATTGAATTTGAAACCCGTCATCAGCGTAAGGATGGATCTATCTATCCGGTCTATGTGAATTTAGAGAAGTCGACATTTGGAGATCGAGACGTATTTGTAGCCATTATTTTAGATGTAACCGAACAAAAGAATTACACAAAAAAATTAGAAGAAACCGTTGCTTTACGTACCAAGCAATTGCAAGAAGCCTTAGCAAACGAGCGGGAGCTTAACGAATTAAAAACAAAGTTTTTATCCTTAGTTTCTCACGAATTTAAGACCCCTCTAAGTGGTATACTCACTTCGTCAATGTTGTTGAGTAAATACACCTTAACAGCGCAACAAGACAAACGNGATAAGCATATTAAAACAATTACAGATAAGGTGCATTATCTCAATAATATCTTAAATGACTTCTTGTCTATTGAAAAATTAGAAACAGGAAAAATAAACTACAAATTCACCAACTTTAAACTGAGTAAAGTACTCAATGAAGTGGTGTATAATTCAAATATGTTACTCAAAGAGGGGCAGCAAATCAATTACCCTGAAAATATTGATGAAATTTCCTTAACCCAAGATGAAAAAACCTTAGAATTAGCACTGACTAACTTAGTGCATAATGCGATTAAGTATTCGGCAGAAAATAAGGTTATTGCTATCGAAATCACCCATCAAAAGGAACAAACAATTTTCAATATTATAGATTCTGGGATAGGGATTCCAGAAAAAGATCAAAAAAATATTTTTAATCGCTATTTTAGGGCTGAAAATGCCTTAACCACTCAAGGTACAGGAATCGGATTGAATATTGTGAAATCTCATATAGAAAATCTAGGGGGATCGTTACGGTTTAAAAGTAAAGAAAATATAGGTTCAACGTTTATTTTAACTATTCCAAATCAAGGAAAATGAAAAAACTAGTTTTGTTAATAGAAGATGATACGGTTTTGCGTGAAAATACAGCCGAATTATTGTCTCTTTCTAACTATGAAGTGATTACAGCTGCCAACGGACAACTCGGTGTAGAGAAAGCGTTACAACGGCCGCCTGATATTATCATATGTGACATAATGATGCCTGTTTTAGATGGTTATGGGGTATTAGAGAAATTAGCACAGCATGTTGATACCAAGCATATTCCATTTGTTTTCTTATCGGCAAAAACAGAGCGTAAAGATGTGCGTAAGGGGATGGATTTAGGGGCAGATGACTATATCACTAAACCCTTTAATGAACAAGAATTGATCAGTGCAATTGAAAGTAGACTGGCTAAAATGGCGCTGCTTAAAGAGCAACTTAATGTGGTAGTTGAAGTGGAGGATAACGTGAAGGATGAATTGCGAACTCTAAATGATTTGAAGAATTTTTTTGATGATAATGGCGAAGTATTTTCATTTAAACAGGGTGACTTAATTTACAAGGAAGGTTTCAATTCTAACTATATTTACCTTATTACAAGTGGCTTAGTAAAGTGTTATAAGTTTGATGAACAGGGGAAAGAGCTGACTACCGCCCTGTACAAGGAAGATGATTTATTTGGTTATACTTCATTTATCCAAAACATTCCTTATCAAGAATCGGCTACAGCCATTAAAGATGTTATCGTGGTTGGTATTTCAAAAATGCAATTAAAAGAAGTGCTTGATAATAATCATAAGGTAACCTTAGCCCTAATTCAATTATTAACCGACGATTTAAAAGGAGTGAAAGATCAATTATTACAAATGGCCTATAGCTCTGTCAATAAAAAGACGGCAAGTACAATTCTAAAGTTTGCTAAAAAATTAAATCAAGCGCCTGGCGATCCAATTCGTATTTCACGGAGTGATTTGGCTAGTGTAGCTGGCATTGCTACGGAAACTTTGATTAGAACAATTTCTAGTTTTAAAAAGGAGGGGATTATTGAAATAGAAGGGAGAAATATTAGGATAGTAGACTTACAAAAATTAGAGGAAATACAGTGAGAAATAATATAATGAAGCTACAGCAAGGCTATTCTAATTAGGGGCTGTATGCAAGATTGACAAAAATCGTGTGGTTTTTTTTGATAAATGATAATTATCATTTATTAAACAAAGGGAAGCATTTAAATTTGACCATTAAGATCAATTTAAATGAAGAATATTTTAGTACCCACTGACTTTTCCGAAAACGCTTGGAACGCTATTGTGTATGCGCTTTCCTTTTTTGAAAAAACGGCTTGTACCTTTTATTTGCTGCACGTTGATTCTTTGAGTTATGCAAAAGCAAGTAACTTGCCTATTTCAGAGGCAGAACAATTCATAGAAAAAACACTAACCATNCCTTCCAAGAAAAAGTTNAATACCTTATTAAAACGGATTTTTGAGCATTTTCCCAGTAATGAAAACCACCATTTTTTTACCCTCACTGATCATAATTTCTTTATCGATTCGATTAGAAATCACGTGGAAGAAAGACAAATAGATTTTATAGTGATGGGAACTAAAGGAGCGACTGGACTAAAAAAAGTAATTGTAGGGAGTAATGCTGCAGATGTGATTAAGAAGGTAAAATGCACCACTTTGGTGGTTCCTGAACACGCTAAATTTAATGGAGTAAAGGAGCTGGCTTTTCCTACGGATTATTACTTGTCTTTTGGGGTAGACTTACTAAAACCGATGTACGAATTACTTCAAGAGCACCAGGCGAGGTTACATGTACTTCATATTTCTAATACGACCGAATCCTTGAGTCTGGCACAACACGACAATAAGGATTTATTGAAGGATTATTTTAGCCATTTTGAAACTAAATTTTATAACCTTATCAATAAACGGGTGGAAGATGCATTAGATTGTTTTGTGCAGGCACGTGAAATTAACCTCGTTGCGATGGTGGCAAAAAATTTAAATTATTTTCAACAAATTCTATTTCATTCTAAGGTGGAAGAAATTACCTATCACACCCAAATTCCGTTTTTGGTCATGCACGAAAAATAAATACTAAATGATGAATTAGCCTTTGTTTTAGTTCATCTAATTTGTTGAGTTGCGTGGGTATAGTTGCTCGCCTTATTGACAGTTGAATAGATCTAGTTATTCACTAATTCAAAGGTTGTAATCTGATATATATCATAGTTTATTGGTACGCTGTATTCTATTTTTATAGTCCAAATAATTATTAGAATATTATGCTAACAATCCTGCTTCCTACAGATTTTTCGTCAAATTCTAAAGCTGCGATTTTTTATGCGTTAGCCCTTTTTAAATCCCAAAAAGTAGCTTTTTATTTTCTACATGCGTATCAAAATGAATTTTATGATCATGATGAACTGATTTCGAGGGCCGTTTTTGACGACGTATTAGATAGTGTTCGAAACCAGTCTATTCAGCAATTAGAAGCACTTCGCAAGGAGGTAGAAACCAATTATCCTTATCCGAATTATCACTATTATACGCGGTCCGCGTATAGCACGTTGATTGAGGAAGCCAATCAAATTGTTCAGGAAAAAAATATTGATCTTATTGTTATGGGAACGAAGGGGAAGTCGGATGAGAATCATATTGTATTTGGTAGTCATACGTTTCAAGTCCTCAAGTATGTAAAATGCCCCGTCTTAGCCATTCCTGCAACATATAGATCTACACAGCTTAAACATATTTTATTTCCAACAAATTATATGCATAGATACAAGCAACGGGAACTTACACTTTTAAATACCTTAGCCTTGCAGCATCAAAGTGTTATTGATGTGCTCTATGTGTCTAAGCATGCTAAGCTTTCTATACGACAAGAAGACAATCAAGCCATTTTAAAAAAAGAACTCGGCAGTTTTGACCCTAATTTTTATACGGCCAACGCTGGAAAAGTTGCCCAATCCATAAAGAAATATATTAAAAATAACGCGATTGATCTGCTTGTAATGGTCAATACACAACATTCCTTTTTAGAAGATATGTTGTTTGCCTCAACCATAGATGCAGTGAGCATTGATCTGGCTATTCCGCTTTTAGCCTTACAAAATTCAACGCGTTCAATAACTAATTTAAAAGAAACAAAACGATGAAAACCATTTTATTACCTACCGATTTTTCTGATAATGCCTGGAATGCCATTAAATATGCTATTCAATTGTATAACGATGAGCTGTGTACTTTCTATCTTTTTAATACATATACGCCAGTGATTTACAATGTAGGTTTTGGACTAGACACTTCAACACAGTACATTTTAAACGATGCGGCAAAAACCGCGTCAGAAACTGGCCTAAAGGAATTAATGGAACGGATTGCTAAGGAATTTGGTACTAATTCATCACACACGTTTAAACCTTTAGCCAAATTTAATACGCTGGTGTTTGGGATTAAAGAGCTACTTGATGAACAACCAATAGACCTTATTGTTATGGGAACCAAAGGAGCCACGGGCGCTAAAGAAGTTTTATTTGGTTCTAATACGGTACATGTTTTTAAGCATATAAAAGCACCAATACTTGCTATCCCTGCTGATTTTGCCTATGAATCTCCCCACGAGATTCTATTCCCAACTGACTTGCAGACGGCCTATGATAAAACGCCACTGAATTTACTCAAAGACATTGCGGTTACGCATAATTCACGCGTAAATGCTTTGCATGTATCTACTGGGTATGAATTAACTGCAGCACAAGAGGCGCATAAGGCAACATTAGAACGTTTTTTTTCAGGCGGCGCGTATTTATATCACGAAATGGAACAAATGGAAGTCCCAGAGGCAATTCAAAAGTTTCAATTGCGGTATAAAATCAACATGCTTGCCATGATTAATAATAAACATTCCATTTTTGAGAACCTATTCTTTAAAAGCACCATCAATAAAATAGGGTTTCATTTAAATATTCCTTTTTTGGTGATGTCTGTAAAAAAATAAAAGTTGAGTAGTGCTGTATGAGCAACAGAAATACAGCATCTGTACAAAACACAATTATCAGGTCTGTTGCCTGAATAAATTGACTAAAACGTAGAACTTATGAAGTATAAAATTTTATTACCAACTGACTTTTCAATTAATGCCACGCAGGCCATAAAGTATGCCTTGCAGCTATATAAAGATCAAGAATGCCTTTTTTATTTTCTGCATGTGTTTAAAAATTCGCCTAAAGGCATTGGAAATTTAAGAGGAAAATCTGCTAAAAGTAAGAGCTATACGGAGGCAAAATCGAACGCCGAAGTTGAATTAGCTAAATTGCTCGATACGTATTCGTCTGGAATTGGAGCAAACGCTAATCACAGCTTTGAAACGAAGGTGGTAGAAAATGACCCATTAGAGGCCATTACCGATATGGTTGAAGAAAAGGATATTGACCTTGTCATTATGGGAACTCGTGGAAAGACTAACGCCCAAAGTATTGCCTTTGGTAGTACGGCTATTAATGTCATGGAACAGGTTAGAAATTGTCCCGTAATTGTCGTGCCGCAACTAGCAAAATTACGTCCACCCGCTGAAATTGTTTTTCCAACGAGTTATGAAACACATTTTAAGAAACGCGAGTTGAATTATTTAATCACCATTGCAAAAAATTGTAAAGCGTCAATTCGCATTTTGCACGTGTCTATTGAGCATGAACTCAGTAAAAAGCAATTAAATGGAAAGTCTATGCTCATGGAATATTTTGAAGAGGTAGATTATTCATTCCACAAGCTCAGTCAAATGGCAGTACCCGCGGCAATTAATTGTTTTGTTGAGAGTAGAGAGAGTGATATGGTTGCATTTATTAATCGTAAACACAGCATGTTTGGCAGTGTGCTTACGCAACCTTTAGTAAAAGCTATCGGATACAATTCAAGTGTGCCCATTTTAGTAATGCATGATTTACGTAATTGAGAACTTTAAACCCTTATGCATTTTGAGTGAAGTGAAAAGAGTATTAATTTAAATCGTATACAATGAAAAATTTAGGAATTTGGTTAGATAAAAGAAAGGCCCTAATAATTACCTTAGATAAGGATAAAGAAATGGATAAAACCGTTTATTCTGCGATAGAGGATTATAAGGTAACCGCCAACAGACATAAAGGTGGAGCGCAGGAAATTGTAAAAGATCGCACTTACCTAGAGCGAGAAAAAAATCAGTTTAAGGCGTATTTTAAAGAGATTATTCCCAACCTTGTATCGGCAGATGCCATTCTTATTGTTGGCCCTGGTGAAACGGGTGAAAAGTTGGGCAAGGAATTAAAAGAGCACTATCCGCCAGTTCGTGCTAAGGTGCGAGAAATTAGAAAAGCGGATAGTATGACCGATAACCAAGTGAAAGCATTGGTCAGAGACTTTTACAAAACAAGTTAATCGGATCATTATCGTATAGCCCTCAAGTAGAACTCCATGAATACAGCAGTTGATGTGATAAAAACGTCTGGTGAAAAGGTTAAATTTTCACTTGATAAACTCCGCGCTTCTTTGCGGAAATCTGGGGCAGATCGCGACACCGTATTAAGGATAATAAGTATGGTGCAGGACGAGTTATACGAAGGAATTAGCACACGTGAAATTTACAACCGTGCCTTTGCTTTGCTCAAAAAAAAAGACCGCTTGCTGGCCTCTAAATACAAGCTAAAGAAAGCCTTGTACGAATTAGGACCAACCGGCTATCCATTTGAACTTTTTATTAGCGCCGTATTAAAAAATTCGGGATATGAAACGCGTGTTGGACAAATTTTACAAGGGGCCTGTGTGACGCACGAAATTGATGTTGTTGCCACTAAAAACGGAAATACCGTGGCTATTGAATGTAAATTTCACAGTGAAGAGGGACGCAATTGTAATGTTAAGGTGCCACTTTATATTGCCTCGCGTTACCGCGATGTAAAAGAACACTGGGAGGCGAAACCGAGAAAGCATCGTCTGGAAGGCGGATGGGTGGTGACTAACACCCGTTTTACTGCAGATGCAATTCAGTACGGTTCCTGTGTTGGCTTGTATTTATTAAGCTGGGATTATCCCAAAAATGACAGTTTGCGCAATCGCATAGACCGTTTGGGTTTGTTTCCGATTACTGTTTCTACGTTATTGACCACCCGTGAAAAACAATTCCTGCTCAGTAGGGATGTGGTACTTTGTAAAGAGTTACTTCAACAAAATTTTTTATTAGATCATTTGGGATTGTCTGAATTGAGAAAGACAAAGATCATAAATGAAATGAACATACTGTGCAAAACTTAACCCTGTAAACCTGCTAACATGAAAAATTACGCAACATTAAATTTTTTAGGCGCTGCCAATGCAGTGACAGGATCAAAATTCTTATTAGAAACGCCATTCCTCAATATTATGATTGATTGTGGGATGTTTCAGGGACTAAAAGAATTGAGAACGATCAATTGGATTGACCTTCCGGTGGAGGTTGATAAGATTGACGTGGTCTTGTTAACCCACGGTCATCTCGATCATGTTGGGTATTTACCTCGATTAGTAAAACAAGGCTTTCGTGGGAAAATAATTGGGACTGCACCAACCTTGGGAATTGCTGAGATTATTCTTAGGGATAGCGCTAAAATTCACGAGGAAGAGGCAGCAAAAGCCAATGAGGGAAACTATTCTAAACACCATCCTGCCTTGCCATTTTATACGGCGAGGGATGTTGCTAAAACGCTCCCCCTATTTAGGGCAGAAGAGGAAGGTAAATGGATCAATTTAGCCGATAATTTGGCGTTTCGATTTCAGTACAACGGCCATATTTTAGGAGCCACTTTTATTGAATTAGACGTGTACAACAAGCGATTTGTTTTTTCTGGTGATGTGGGACGTGTTCATGATTATTTACTCGACGATCCTAAAAGACCTACAAAAGCTGATTATTTAGTAATGGAAAGTACCTATGGCAACAAATTACATCCTAAAGAAGATGTTGAATCTGTGTTAACCAAACTAATCATAGAAACGGTTCGTAAAAAAGGGAATCTGATAATACCAAGTTTCGCAGTAGAACGACTCCAGATGCTTATGTATGTACTTTGGAAACTGAGTAAAGATGATAAAATCCCTTCTATTCCAATCGTAATGGATAGCCCGATGGGAACTAATGTGTTAGAACTATTTTATCGCTATCCTTCTTGGCATAAGTTATCCCAAGCAGAAGTGGTCGAGATGAGCCAACATATCACTATTGTGAGTTCCTATAAAGAAACGTGGGAAACAATTGATGATAAGCGGTCTAAAATTATTATTGCTGGAAGCGGGATGGTTACTGGTGGACGTGTGCTTACCTATTTACAGCAATTAATAGACGAGCCGTCTACAACAGTCCTAATGGTTGGGTATCAGGCAGAAGGTACACGCGGTCGTCAGCTGTTAGCAGGTGCTCATGAAATTAAATTTTTTGGGAAATACTATCCTGTAAAAGCAACAATTAAACACCTTGAAAGTTTATCGGCACATGCAGATCAACACGAATTACTTGCTTGGATGAGCGGTATTGAGAATCGTCCTGAAAAGGTCTTTCTTATTCACGGAGAATCGGCAGTATTAGATGCTTTTAGCGTCAAGATACGCGATACGTATCATTGGGAGGTCAACATTCCTAAATTGGGAGATGTGGTTACGCTGCCTTGTGACTAGGTATACGATAGCCCTAATTAACGGCGAGACTTTCTAAAAGTAAGTCAGCCATAATTCTGATAAAATGAAATATTGTAGTCAACTTATTATCCTTTTTCTCTGTTTGGGCTGTTCTTCCTTTAAACTTACAGAAGCCCAATTAAATCCTGATTTTTCGGAGATCCAACTTAAAAAGGTTTTGGTGATCGGGGTAAGTCCGCTAAATGAATTGCGCGAGCAGTTTGAATTTCAATTTGTACGTCAGCTAAATGCAAAGGGAATTGTTGGACTTCAGAGCGCGGTTCAATTTACAGGATCCTTTAAAAATTCAACTCAAGTGGAAAATGAAATGCTGGCACAAATTGATTTGCTGCGATCAAAGGGCTTTGATGCTATCATTGTAACCTTGATAAAAGATGTAGACGAATACACATCGCACAGTGGAGGTCATGTAAAATTTGACTACTATTTACGGCAATTTTCTTCGTACTACGCCATGTTTAGGAGTGGAGATTATGACAAAAACTATGACGATGCGTATCGTGTGTATACTGTTGAAACGTCTATTTATGCATTACAATCTACGCCTGAGTTAGGCTTGGTATGGTCAGGTTCATACGACTTTGTCAATCCAGATGGATCCCATAAAACAATGGGTAAATTCATAAAAACCGTGCTTAAAACCTTAACGAAAGAAAAGCTGATTGATTAAGAAAACAGCGACGATGCCTTCGTTTTCACTTGTAATGTTTTATCTTTAATGCGGGTGCTTTGGGCCCAAAAAATGAGTGTAATGAATTCAATTGAAAACTTTAATATTCAAGGCTTGTCAGACGAGCAAGTTGCGCAAGCGAGTGCCCAATACGGAACAAATGCGGTGACCCATAAAAAGAAAAGTGAACTCCGTTTGGCTTTGCAGAGCTTAATTAAAGAGCCTATGGTATTGTTGCTTTTCGTTACGGCTACCATTTACTTTTTAACAGGGAACATAGGTGATGGTGTATTTTTGTCGGTTGCTATTTTATTAGTCTCAGCCATTTCCTTGTATCAAGATGCGCGAAGTCGGAATGCCTTAGAAAAATTAAAGCGGTTAACGGAACCGAGAAGTAAGGTAATACGCAATGCTGAGCTCTGTGATATTCCTAGTGAGGATATTGTTATTGGCGATGCCTTAGTAGTTGAAGAAGGCGTTGCCGTGCCGGCAGATGGGAGCATTATCCATTCCAATGATTTTTCTGTAAATGAATCTGCATTGACCGGAGAATCCTTGTCTGTGTATAAAGATAAGGATGCAGCAGATCCTTTAATTTATCAAGGAACCTTAGTGGTTAGTGGATTGGCAATTGCGATTGTTTCGGCAATTGGAGAGCAGACTCAATTAGGAAAAATTGGAAAGAGTCTAGAAAATATCAGTACAGAAAAGACGCCTATTGAAGTGCAAATACATCATTTTGTAAAAAAAATGATAATTGCTGGAAGCATTGTATTTATTGGCGTGTGGTGCTTAAATTATATAAAGACGTACGAGGTGGTGGGAAGTTTACTAAAGGCACTTACCTTAGCCATGAGTATTTTACCGGAAGAAATTCCCGTAGCATTTGCAACGTTTATGGCCCTAGGAACCTGGCGGTTGATGAAAATGGGTATTATTGTAAAGCAAATGAAAACCGTAGAGACCTTGGGGAGTGCTACTACCATTTGTGTAGATAAAACAGGGACAATCACTAAGAATGAAATGCGACTTGTTGCGCTGTATACCGCGGCAACAAATACNATTACCGATGCTGTTCCNGCNAAGTCGTCTGCGGCAGAAAGCGAATTGATTCGTCTTGCAATGTGGGCAAGTGAGCCCATTCCGTTTGACCCAATGGAAATTGCCTTGCATGAGGCATACACAGCGTTGAATGGGGAAGATGAGCGACAGAACTATACCTTGGTGCATGAATACCCTTTAGGAGGTACACCACCCATGATGACGCATATTTTTGAAAATGCTAAAGGAGACAGGATTCTTGCAGCCAAAGGAGCTCCAGAAGCTTTGCTCAACGTGTCGGTACTCTCTGAGGCGCAAAAAGTGAAGATTCATGAGGTTATTTCAACCTTAGCGGCAACGGGATACCGCTTGCTAGCTGTTGGTGAAACTAGTTTTACGGGCGAGGATTACCCCAAAAGTCAACAAGAATTCTCCTTTACCTTTAAAGGTATTGTCGCTTTTTATGACCCGCCAAAAGATAATATTCAAACCGTATTTAAGGCGTTTGATACGGCGGGTATACAGGTAAAAATTATAACAGGAGATAATGAGGCTACTGCGTTGGCCATAGCGCACCAAATAAAATTTAAACATGCCGATAAGCAGATTTCGGGAAGCCAAATAATGTCAATGTCTCAGGAAGAATTATACCGCGCTGTTAAGACAAAGTTTTTGTTTACGCGTATGTTTCCTGAAGCCAAATTAAACGTTATTAACGCGTTAAAAGCACAACGCGAAGTGGTTGCCATGACGGGCGACGGAATTAATGATGCTCCCGCATTGAAAGCTGCGCATATTGGGGTTGCTATGGGGAAACGAGGAACGGAAATAGCAAAGCATGCCGCCTCCATTATTTTGGTAGAAGACGATTTGTCAAAAATGGTAGACGCCGTTGCCATGGGGCGAAAAATATATACGAACTTAAAAAAAGCAATTCAATATATTATTTCCATTCACATTCCAATTATCCTAGTTGTATTTATTCCCTTGGCGTTAGGATGGCTCTATCCTAATATATTTTCACCGGTGCATGTAATTTTATTAGAACTTATTATGGGGCCAACCTGTTCTATAATTTATGAAAATGAACCCATGGAAAAAAACACCATGACGCAACAACCTCGCCCGTTTACAACAACCCTTTTTACCGTCAAGGAATTGTCGTCGAGTATAGTTCAGGGACTCATGATTACGCTCGGTATTTTAGGGGTGTATCAATATGCAGTGCGTATGGGATATTCTGAAGACCTGACTAGAACCATGGTGTTTTCAACCTTAATTATGGCTAATATCACCCTCACCTTGGTCAACCGTTCTTTTTATTATTCGCTTTTTAGCACCATGCGCTATAAAAATAAGCTTGTACCACTCATTATTGGTATTACCTTGCTTATGACAGGACTGTTTGTTTATGTCCCGGGGCTTTCAAGGTTTCTAGATTTCGTGCCATTATCGTTCCCGCAATTAGTAGTCTGTATCGCCATTGGAGTTACTTCAGTAAGTTGGTATGAACTGGTAAAGTGGACAAAAAGAATTCGGCACTAAATGATTTTAAGGTTAGATCCAGCTACTAGGTGTGAAAAATAAGTAAAGGAATTTCTGTGTGCTTATTGAGTTGTGTGGTAGGAGACCCTAAGAAAATCCGATCTAAAAGACTTTCCTTTTGAACAAACAAGCTCATCAAGTCGATGGCATGTTCTTGAATATAGTCACTCACAATACGATCAATTGATAGGGTGTCGATTCGCTGATAGATGTAATTCTCTGATGGCAGTAAACGGTTGAGGATTTCCTGATCCTTATCGCTATAGTGTGCTAATTCAGGATCGGCATTAAAGCGTATCACATGTACTTGTAATTGATATTTATGGACAAATGCAAGAAAATCTTCCATTGGTTTACCCGCTAGTGAATCGGCTTCATCTAAGGGTAAGACAATGGTGGTAGGAGGGGTGTAGGTAGTATTTTCAGGAATAATCAGTGTATTGCAATTTACCTGTCGTATCACTCGCAGGGTATTACTTCCAAATATAACTTCTTTGGCACTGGTGGCACCATTAGAACCCATCACCACTAAATCGATTTGTTTTGCGTCTACTAATTGATTCGTAGCTGCAACCAAGGGGTCATAATCAATAAGTGCATGAAAGGTTGTTGTGTTGTTAGCATATTCAGCTTCTAAATTTTCAACGTACTCCCGTAACTTTTTCTTCGGTTTTTTAAGTATAGATTTATAGATACTTGCCGAAGGACTAGTTAAAAGATCGGCCGTGGCATAGCTTGTTGACTTGTGGGCATATAATACATAAAATGTACAGGGCGCATTGTTGAACAGCTGTATAGCATAACGAATGGCATTGCTAGCACTTTTAGAAAAATCGGTTAATAAGAGAATTGATTTCATGAACTAATTATTATCGATGTATAAAAGTACAACGCGCAACAGGATTGAGAAATGATATAAATCATAATTTGAGATAACGGGGTGTGCTAATTAAAGGCATATGGAGCTAAAGGAAAGGAAGTAAAGCAAAGCGAAAAAAATCTTCTTAGCCATGGGCGGATATGACATCCCTGTAAAAAAAAAGAGGCTGTTTAATTAAACAGCCTCTTTGTAGCGAGAGGGGGGCACGATCCCCCGACCTCCGGGTTATGAATCCGACGCTCTAACCAACTGAGCTACCTCGCCATTTTTGAGTTTGCAAATATAAAAACAAATTCATTTGGCACAAGTTATCTGCCGTGAAATTTTTATATAAAAAGTTTTTTTTAACATTAGATATTATATATATTGGCAAGCTAAGTAAAACCGCAATTAATGTCAGACAAAATTAAGTTCGAAATAGAATTCCCATTACATTCATCACCCGCTTTTCTTTTTCAATACCTCTCAACTCCTGATGGGTTAAGTGAATGGTTTGCTGATAATGTAAATTCACGAAGTGATGTTTATACGTTCATTTGGGATGGAGCAGAGGAAAAGGCTAAGCGATTATCGCATAAAACCAATGAACGAATTAAATATAAATGGGTTGAAGATGAAGATCCGTCAACCTATTTTGAATTTAGAATTCAAGTTGATGCACTAACCAAAGACGTTTCGTTGATTGTAACTGACTTTGCTGATGAAGATGAAGTGGATGAATCTAAAATGTTTTGGGAAAATCAGATTGCCGAATTGAAGCACACCATTGGTGCATAATGAAATAATAAACCTTAAACGATAAGGTTATTTTACCTCTTTTTTCATGATTAACTACAACGGAGAGCTACGAACTGTTGACGATTTCAATACCGTATTATCGAATAGAGCCTTTAAATACGGCGATGGTTTATTTGAAACCATTAAAGCAGTAGATGGCCGTGTAATTTTTGCAGAAGATCATTATTTCAGATTAATGGCTTCCATGCGAATGTTGCGAATGGATATTTCGATGAATTTCACCCTAGAATTTTTTGAACAAGAAATTTTACGATTGATAGATTCTTTAGGCTTAACCGATGCACGCATTCGTTTTTCGGTGTTCCGTAATGCGGGTGGATTATACCTTCCCGACCAAAATAAAAGCTCATTTTTTATAGAAGCATCAAAACTTGTGGTAACGCATAAGCCGGTGTATGAAGTTGATTTATTCAAAGATTACTACGTTTATTCGGGCTTACTCTCAACCTTGAAAACTAATAATAGAGTGCTTAATGTGATTGCCAGTAATTATGCGGCAGATTATGACCTTGACAACTGTTTATTGTTGAATGAATCGAAGCATATCGTGGAAACAATCAATGGTAATATCTTTATGATTAAAGGAAATGTGGTACGAACACCAGCCCTTTCGGAAGGTTGTATTAAAGGGATTGCGCGAAAAAAGATAATTGAATTGTTAAAAACACATGCCGATTATACGATAGAAGAAGGGGTGATTTCACCGTTTGAATTGTTAAAAGCAGATGAGTTGTTTATGAGTAACAGTATTATTGGGATTCAATCCATTACAAAGTACAGAAAAAAAAGCTACGAAACGGTTAAAACCGATGCCATTGCCAACGCTTTTGCAGCGGTGGTAGAAAAGCATTAATTTAAACTAATATTTTCGGGTGCATTGGCCCAAAGCCGATATTCTCCACCAAAATTTAATAAATTTTCTTTCCATACCGAATCGTCGGAAATATCAAAGATATTCGTATAGGTATTGTCTATGACTACCCACGATGTTGTGTCTAATTCACTTTGTAGTTGATCTTTACTCCAGCCCGAATAGCCTAAAAAGAAGCGGATGTCTATTTTTTTTAATAAACCTTGTTCAAGTAGGTGTTGAACCTTATCAAAATTGCCTCCCCAGTAAATGCCTTCTGCAATTTTAATGCTATCTGGGATTAAGTCAGGGACACGATGTACAAAATACAAATTCTCTTGTGATACTGGACCACCATTGTAAATAATTAAATCAGATTCAATTTCAGGAATTAAATCATGTAACGTGAAATCTGACGGTTTATTCAGGATAAAGCCTATAGAACCTTCTTCATTGTGTTCAGATAACAAAATGACAGAGCGATTGAAAGAAGCATCATTTAAAATGGCTGGTTCTGCAATAAGAAGTTTCCCTTTCGTGAGTTTTTTTGAGTGCATCAAGACGAATTGTTCTGTAATATAGAAATTTTTTTAATTTCGAGCAAAAAAAAACTCTCATCGAAATGAGAGTTTGAAGCTTTCAAAATTATTTAATTAATTTACTGAAGTCTTTAATTCAGCTCCTGGCTTAAATTTCACTACATTTTTAGCAGCAATTTTGATTGTTTTTCCAGTTTGAGGATTTCTTCCGTCTCTTGCAGCTCTTTTTGAAACTGACCAAGAACCGAATCCTACTAAAGAAACTCTTCCGCCTTTTTTCAATGTACCTTCAACATTACCCATTAAAGAGTCTAAAGCTTTTTTAGCAGCTGCTTTTGAGATGCCTGCGTCTGAAGCCATAGCTTCTACTAATTCAGATTTGTTCATAATTCTTAATTTAAAATTGTTAAAAAATATTTTTGCTTTAAAAGCATAACAAATATAGATTTAATAAGGGTTCACACAAGATTCTACTCCTAAAATGCACTATTTTGTTGATAAATACCTCGCAAATGTTAATAACCGCCCCTTTTTTTCCTTAAAAATTGTGCTTAACACCATTAAATAGTGGCTTTAGGCGAATTTTGCCTCTGGTTCAAATGAGTACCCATTCAATAAATCAGTCATATTCATCTTGCGTTTTCCTGCCAATTGCATGGTCACAATTTCAATAGAACCATTCTTTACTGCAACCCTAAGGCTTCGTTTATCCACACAAAGTTGTCCGGGTACCATGCTGTGATTTTCCTCCACGCGTTTTACGGCATATATTTTTACCTTAACTTGATCGTCGCCATTATGCAGGGTTGTCCATGCGCCTGGATACGGATCTAGGCCACGTATAAAGTTGTAGACTTCATCGAGTGATGCAGTCCAATCTATTTGGCAATTGTGGGTAAATAACTTTGGCGCCTCTTTTGGGGCAAGAGTGGGTTGAGGTTTTGTCACCACGTTCTCACTTGCGATGAGATTAAGGGTCTCAATAACGGCTTCCGCACCAAGATTCATTAAGGTGTCATGTAGGCTAGCGGCATTGTCTTCTGAACCAATGGGTGTCTTTTTTTGTAAAATGATGGCTCCAGTGTCTATTTTTTCATCAATAAAGAAGGTGGTCACCCCCGTTTCTTTTTCTCCATTAATAAGTGCCCAATTAATAGGAGCAGCTCCGCGATAGGCGGGAAGTAACGAAGCATGGAGGTTAAATGTTCCTAGGCTTGGCATCTTCCAAACAACTTTGGGCAACATTCTAAAAGCAACCACTACCTGTACATTGGCTTGCAAGGAGGCTAATTCGGCTAAAAAGTCAGGGGCTTTAAGGTTGGTAGGTTGTAAAATTGGAATGTCTAGGGTTTGAGCATATTTCTTTACAGCCGATTCATTGAGTTTGAGTCCACGACCCGCCTTACGATCTGGCGCTGTAATTACTCCAACCACCTTAAAGTTATGTGCAACAATTTCCTTTAAAATTCCCACGGCAAAATCAGGGGTACCCATAAATACTATTCTCGGTTCAATCATGTGTTCTAAGCGTCAATTTTTTTTGCGAATTTAATTCAATTTTTTGTTGGTCTAATAGTTCGCGTAATAACGAGAATATTAGTGTTTTGTCTTGGTGAAGTGCTGTGACTACTTCTTGTGCAGTTAAGGGGCCCTGTGCAATGACGGCTATGATTTTTTTTTGGAGTGTTGCAATAGCCAGGGGCGAGGGGCTGTTTTTTGAGCGACACACATCGCAATGACCGCAGGGCGACGCTAGTTTTTCGCCAAAGTAGGCAAGTAATAATTGATTTCGGCAAACTTTCCTGTTTTGAACAAACTGTATCATTGCCCCTAATTTATCGGTACTTATTTCAAGTCGTCTTTTAATATTTTTACGCATCAAGTTAATAGTGTACTTATCTTCCCGTGGCATTAAAAATTGAAGATGACTCACGCTCTTTTGAGGATGGTAATCAACCCAGTCGTACGTGTTGAGCTTAAATAACATGTTGCGTAACTTTTGTAGACTCACTCCTAATTTAGTAGCCAGATAGGTCTCGTTAATGGGCATGTAGTTTTCAAAAATACCACCATAGGTTCTCAATAATAAGGTTAATAAGGCATCTTTTTGATTTTTGTTAATATGTAAGATGTGTTTAGGGCTAGTTGTTATTTTTAAACTTGATTTTTTATGGAATCCCTCGGTAAAAACCAAAACACCTTCTTTTTCTAATACTTTTAAGGTTTGATAGGTCTGTGGAATGGACAGCTTAAATCGCTCACAGAACACGGTTAAATCAAATTCAAATCGCTGCTCAGGTTTACTGCCGTAGCTAATAAGAAGAAATTGATTTAGCGCATTATATACTTTTGTAACCGCTTCTACTGTTACCTCTCCTTTTTTATATTGGGTTTTTAAATTGTCAATTAAATGGGGGTTTACAAACAGCACGGCTGTAGACGATTTTCCATCCCGTCCGGCACGCCCTGATTCTTGCATATAGTTCTCAATGCTTTGTGGAATATCTAAATGAAATACCTGCCGTACATTGTCTTTATCTATGCCCATTCCAAAGGCATTGGTGGCAACCATAACCTGCTTTTCTTGTGCCATCCATTGGTCAAAAGCAGCTGACTTATCGGCTTTGGGAAGTCCCCCGTGATAAAACGTACTTTGAATTCCCTGCTGGTTTAAATAATCACTGTAATTTTTGACGCGATTTCTACTTGAAGCATAAATAATTACAGGTTCCTTATTTTTGTTAATCAGTGATTTTACCGTGGGATAAACATTCTCCGTATAGGTAAAATTTAAGTCGATATTAGGCCGTTGTAACGACTTTTGAACCAAGTAAACATCGTGTAAACTGAGTTGCTTTATAATGTCTTTAACAACACGCTTGGTGGCTGTGGCAGTAAGGGCTAGCATAGGCGCACGGATGCCTAGTGTTTTTAATGCTGAAATCTTTACATAGGCAGGTCTAAAATCATGGCCCCACTCTGAAATACAATGTGCTTCATCTATGGCAATAAGGTTAATTTGGAGCTGCACTAATTTTTGTTGAATAAAATCAGACTGTAATTTTTCGGGCGATAAATAGAGAAATTTATAATTTCCAAACTGCAGATTGTCAAAGGCTTGAATCACCTCTTCTTGACTAAAAGCTGAAGTGATTGCAATGGCCTTTATGCCTTTAGATTGTAAGTGGTTGACTTGATCGTGCATTAGGGCTAATAATGGAGAGATTACGAGACAAACGCCGGGCTGAAGCATTCCTGGGACTTGATAGCAAAGTGATTTTCCACCGCCAGTTGGCATGATTACCAAGGTGTCTTTTTGATGGAGTACAGCGGTAATTACATCTTCCTGGGGATCCTTAAAGGTATCGTAATTCCAGTGTTTTTGTAATATCTCTAGGGCTGTTTTATTCAATGCTTAATATGATTTGTAATAAAGTTAATACGTTCAGAAATCGTCCCTACTGGAATTTCAACAACCTCATGGCCAAGGTCCATATACGTTTTTTTTAACGCTAAAGACAAGGTACAGGCTAATTCAAAATCTTCATAACGCTCTTCGTCTTGGGTATATATTTCTTCCCAGGGTGGTAATAAAAATACGATATCGTATTTATGTTCAATTCCAGCCTCCCAGAAACTTTTGGGGTATGGTGTTTTCGACGCCTCAAGATAGGCAATAACATCGGGGATTCCACGGTCGAAAAAAACACGGTCTTTTCGAAGCTTTTTCACCGCTAAATACTGCTCTTTGCGCCCGTCTAATAAGAGGCGGCTAAACCCCAATGGATCTTCTAAAAAAAGATAGTCTATGCCTGCATCTCGCGCTTGTTGGGTAATTTCTCGTGAAATCTCAGGAATACAGGTGTGACCTTCCGTTTCTAAGGCGTTGATTAAGGTTGTTTTACCGCTACTTGGACCTCCGGTAATTACTATTTTTTTTGGCATCACGTGCGTGTTGTTGAATGAACAAAGAAAAAAAATATTTTCTACTAAGCTAAATATAATCTGTATTTTTGCAGCTGAATTGATGTAAACAATAGTGATGTGCTACACTTTAGCCCTAAAAAAGGTATACAGAGTTGCGTTTGACCAAGGTTGTTTACGACAGTACACTTAAATTGAGCAGATCAAATTTTGCAAAAACAGCATTATGAGTAAACTAGATGATTTTTATAAAAAATTAAAATATAGTCTTGAAGAAACCACTGAGTTTCCTTCAAAGTATATGTATAAATTTATTATTCCGAATGAAGATGATAAAATAAAGGCAATAGAAGATGTTTTTGATCATTCAGGTGCAGTCATTGAATCAAAACCGTCTAAAACAGGAAAGTATTTAAGTTTGACCATTTTGGTAAATTTAAAATCGGCCGATGAAGTGATCGAAAAATACAGAGAGGTTGGCAAGGTTGAAGGTGTTATTTCTTTGTGATATTTTTAACACGCCCCTTTAGAAATATACAATAATTTTGAGCGTTTAATTAGTAAAAACAAGCTACAGATAGAATCAATATCTTCCTTAGTACCCCGTATGAATAGATTAAAAGTCTTCTTTTTAACCTTGGTGATCTCAGCGAGCTGCATGAGCTATGCACAAACGAATGACGCAATTTTATTTTCCGTAGACGGCGAAGGTGTTACCGTTGGAGAATTCATGAAGGTATTTAATAAGAATAGAGAGATTGTTGCCGAAGAAAATAAAAAATCAATTAAAGAATATTTAGCGCTCTACGTCAATTATAAGTTAAAGCTTAAAGAAGCTTATAGCCTAAAATACGATACCGTAAGAGGTTATCAAGAGGAGTTGGCTAGTTATAAAGAGCAGTTAATTGCACCGTATTTGACCGACAGTAAAGTTACACGGCAGTTGGTTAAGGAAGCCTACGACCGATCTAAATTTGATATAAACGCAAGTCATATTTTAATCCTCGTTCCCCAAAATGCGAGTCCCGCAGATACCTTAAAAGCGTTTCAAAAAATTCAAGTTGCAAGACAGGAAGTACTCAATGGAGCATCGTTTGAAGCGGTGGCAAAAAAATACTCAGAAGAGCCCTCAGCCAAAACAACAGGCGGAAATTTGGGGTATTTTACTGTGTTTTCTATGGTTTATCCTTTCGAAACAGCTGCTTACAACACACCGGTTAATCAGGTCTCTACTCCGTTTAGAACCAATTATGGCTATCACATAGTAAAAGTCAATGAAAAAAGACCTTCAGAAGGTGAAGTTGAAGTGGCTCATATTATGATTAAGCACCAGGCAACAGATTCGTTAGCGGCCAAGGTGAAAATAAATGAGATTTATCAAAAATTAAAACAGAACGGTCATTTTGACTTATTGGCGAAGCAGCAATCTGATGATCGAAATTCGGCCATCAATGGAGGTGTACTCCCTGCCTTTAATCGCACTAGAACTATTAAAGAGTTTGCAGATGTTGCCTTTTCTTTACAACAGCCAGGTGATTTTTCTGAGCCCTTTAAAACACCACAGGGCTGGCATATAGTCAAGCTTATTAAAAAGATCCCGATGGGTGATTTTAAAGATGAGAAGGATGGGTTGACCCGAAAAATTGAAAACAGTGAACGTGCAGAAATTGCGGGGAAGTCGGTGTTGAAGCGACTGAAATCTACCTATAAACTCACGTACAATAGAGCCTTAATTGCACGCTATGTGGAAAAAGGAGATCTTGGTGTTGACGGTGAGCAGGTTACACCAATTATGACCATCAATGATAAGGAAATTCCGCTTAGTGCATTTCAACGCTATACGATGCGTACAAATCAACAAGGAGAGGCGGGGTTCACTCAATTTGTTAATGAGGAAATAATGACTTATTTTAAGGAGAATTTAATTCATACCGAACCGGAATATGCATTTACCCTCAGAGATTATAAAGAAGGCTTGTTGTTGTTTGATATAATGCAAGATAAAATATGGGGGCGTGCCGAGCGAGATACGGTAGGGTTAAAAGCGTTTTATGAACAGCACGGAGATCGATATCAATGGGGAAAACGAGCAAAATTGGTCATTGCGCACTGTACTTCATTAGCAAAAGCAAATCAAGTAAGACGCTTGTTAAAACAAGGAAAAAATACGGATGAGATTAAAAAAGCGGTCAATGAAGGAGCAACAATTCATGTATTATTGAGTACAGGAATTTTAGAGGAAGGAGATAAAAAATTACCAGACGGGTTTGAATTTACTAAGCCTGATGTTTCTGAAGTGATTGGAAAAGTAGATGATTTTACCATAGTAAAAATTACGGAAATATTACAGCCAGAACAAATGAGCTTTCAGCATGCTAGAGGTGCTGTAGTTAATGATTATCAAGAGTTTCTTGAAACATCTTGGGTCAATGGATTAAAAAGCAAACACAAGGTTATTATTCACCAAGAAACCTTGGAGGCCTTAATGAAAAAAAATGGAGAATAAAGTTGTAAGACAATTTTTTTATTTCGGACTGCTACTCCTTGTGGGGTGTGGTAATGGGGATCAAAATAAAGAAATTATTGCCAGTGTAAATGCGGCGGTGTTGTATAAATCGGATGTGATTGAATCGATGCCTGAACAATTGGCTAAGGAAGATAGCGCCTTGTATTTTCAGAATTACATCAACGAGTGGGCACTAAAACAATTACTATTACAAAAGGCTCGTTTAAATTTAAGTGCTGAGTCTGCCGAAATAGATGTTCTTGTCAATAAATATAAACAAGATTTGTTTATTAATAAATACAAGGAGGCGGTGGTGCGACAGGAGTTAGATACCATCATTACCGAAAATGATGTGGAAGAGTTTTACCAGCAGAACAAAGATATTTTTAGGTTAAATGAAGAGCTTATACAGTTTCGGTATTTAGCCTTCGACAATAAACTTAACAATACTAAAAAGTTAATTGAGTGGTTTGAGGATGAAGGGCAAGAGGCGTCTGAATTAATAATGGAGCAAGAATTACAACTGCAAGCCGTTCATTTAAATGATTCTATTTGGATTAAATATGACGATGTGCTAAAGTCAACCCCAGTGTTGGCAAACTATGAGAAATCAGAGGTATTGCGAAAAAATAAAGCGGTACAGAAAGAAGATAGTCTGCGGACTTATTTAGTTAAAATTAAAGACGTATTATTGCGGAATGAAATAGCCCCATTGAGTTATGCCGTTCCAACAATNAAACAAATGATTCTACATCAACGGAAACTTAATTTGTTAAAGAAAATTGAAGAAACTATAACAGAAGATGCTATTAAAAACAAAGAATTTCAAATTTATTGATATGTTAAAAAAATATATTTTTCTCGTAATGTGCGGGATATCATTGCAAATGGTTGGGCAAGATACCGCTGAGGCAGATGGCAAGGTGAGTGAACGTATAAAACTAGACGGAGTGGCCGCTGTAGTGGGTAAAAATATTGTGCTCGATTCAGAGATTGCGGCATTTAAACTGAGTGTGGAACAAGAAAGTGAAGGAAAAGTGAGCATCAGTGATTGTGANATGATTGAGCAAATTATGCACCGAAAATTATTGGCACATCACGCTGTTATTGACAGTTTAGTGGTCACTGAAACAGAAGTACAAGGCATTGTAAATCAAAAAATAGCCTATTTTCTTTCAGAACTTGGATCAGAAGAAAACTTATACCGATACTATGGCTTTGACGATATGGATGAGTTGAGAACAGAATTTGTCAATGTTGAAAAAGAGTCTCGCTTAATTCAAAAAATGAGACAAAATTTAACCAAAGATGTAAGTGTAACTCCAGAAGAAATTCGCAATTATTTTAGCAGTTTAGAAAAAGAGAATAATCTTCCTGAGATTGGAGCGGAGGTTGAAATTGGTCAAATTGTAATTAATGCCAAGTCGACCGAAGAAGAAAACCAACGGGTAATTGCAAAGCTTTTAGAGCTTAAACAAGAAATTTTAGACGGGGCAAGTTTTAGAATGAAAGCCATATTGAATTCTGATGATGAAGCGGCAGGAGGAACACGAGAAGGACAAGGGGGGATGTATACTATTACAAGAGAAAGCCCGTTTGTGACTGAATTTAAAGAACAGGCCTTTAGTTTGGAAGAAGGTGAATTTTCAGAACCTTTTAAATCGCCCTATGGTTACCATATTTTACGAGTAGATAAAATAAAAGGGAAGCAACGTGATGTAAGTCATATCTTACTTCAACCAGACATAACCGAGGAAGAATTAGCCAGAGATCGCGACACCTTAAGCATGGTGATCAATAAGGTAAAAAGTGGCGAGTGGACCTTTGAAGATGCGGTGAGAAAATATTCAGAGGATAAGGAAACTAAGGCAACTTATGGATTGTTAATCAATCCCGAGTCAAATGACACAAAGTTTGACTTAACACGGATGGATCCTACACTTTACGCGCGAATTTCGTCGCTTAGCGCTGGAGAATTTACAGCGCCTTTTTACGACGAAACGCCCCAACGACAAAAAATGAACAAGATTTTTTACATCAAATCAAGAACCGAATCGCATACTGCTGATTTAGGAAGGGATTATGTTAAGATTCAAAATCTTGCCTTACAGAAAAAGCAAAATGAAGCTATCGCAAAATGGGTAAAAGAAAAAATACCTGAAACCTATATTAAGCTTAATAATCAGTATAAAGATTGTACCTACGAGAATAATTGGAAAAAAAATTAAGGCATGTCAGACGTTGCAGCAATAGAGCAGTTAGTAGCTAAATATAAAGCATTAAAAAACGAAGTTCAAAAGATAATTGTTGGGCAAGATGACGCCATAGATCATGTGCTCTTATCTGTGCTTTGTGGTGGGCATTCGCTACTTATTGGGGTGCCAGGTTTAGCAAAAACCTTATTGGTAAATACCATTTCTAAAACGCTAGGGCTAAATTTTAAGCGAATTCAATTTACTCCAGATTTAATGCCATCTGATATTTTAGGAAGTGAAATTCTAGATGAGAACAGACANTTTAAATTTATAAAAGGNCCAATTTTTTCAAATATCATCTTAGCAGATGAAATTAATAGAACACCGCCCAAAACGCAAGCTGCTTTATTAGAGGCAATGCAAGAGAAG